>Ga0181537_10001678_pt1 | contig 20129 bp, 20 predicted proteins | sample PEATcosm2014_Bin_39_FD_119765 | JGI IMG/M metagenome (GOLD analysis project Ga0181537, IMG submission 119765) | Peatland microbial communities from MTU Mesocosm Facility, Houghton, MI, USA - PEATcosm2014_Bin23_10_metaG | ecosystem: Environmental > Terrestrial > Soil > Wetlands > Peat | place... | reverse complement strand
TCCAGATGGAACCTCGACCCTCAACTCATGCTGGTGCTGTGTCCGTTATATTTCGTGAAGATGACTTTCGATCCCTCGCTCGTGGCCATCTTCTTTCTGCTTGCTCCCATGAGCGCGGCGGTATACGGCGGGGTGGGTCTCACCGTGGGATACGGGTGGTTGGCGTTCGGCAAGCGAGCGTCGAGCTAGCCCCGAAAACGAACACGAAATGCAGCGAGGTATATGAGTCGGATTTGGGCGTTGGCCGGACGAACCGGCGCATGTTGCAACGCCAATGCGCTGTACAATCCTAGTCCATGTTGACCGGAGTCGGCCCCATCCCCAACCTCACAGTGCCCCTGTTGCTCGCCGTGGTCGGAGCAGCCCTGGGGTGGTGGATTGAGAATCTGGTTGTGCAGCGGCGCATCAAGAAGCATAGGATTAATTCAGAGCGAATCGCCGAAAACTGGCTGACGACGCAATGTCGAAGCTGCCAGAGAACATCTCATTAGTAGAGATCACTTCCAGTGAATGGAGCGAACAGGCGAAGTACGAGCTGCTCCGAAGCGCGCTTCAAGACCTTGGTTTTCGTAAAAGCAGCAGCTTTCGGGGCGTACCCCAGAAGTGGATTATGGAGTTTTGGCTTAGTAGCGAGCCGGGCATTTTCGCGACCATCTTCGATCCTCATTCGAAAGATCGAGGAGTTCACTCTGGGGTGGGGGTTATAAAGCGCGATGGCTCGATAATCGTGTTTGAAAATACCGAGGAGTGTGGCCTTCAACATCGCCAGCCCGATCGGTGGCCTCATTGCGGCCTCGTTGAGCCAAGTGCTCTACTCGAAAGAGCCCTGCGGGAACGGCATTTAGGCGATGCCGACGTTTTGGATGTCCTCACCTGCGTGCGAGTTTACGAACAGGCCGTTAATGAGGATCTAGAGTGGCGGCGCAAAAATGGATTCAGCATTGAAGAGATCAGGAATGTCCTGGCTCGGATGAAGAAAAAAGGATTGCTTGCGAAATCACTCCCGCCCCTAGGCTGAAGTTCGTAAGGTTGCCGGGTTGACAGGTGGAGAGTGTGCGGAACCCCAAGCCATGATTAGATAATCCGTTTAGGGCTTGCCGCAGCGTGCGACCATATAGGGATCCTTCGACTGCGCACGCCGGCTCGCGTCGCTCGCCAGCCTGCTTCGCTCAGGATGACAAACCAACGAGAGTTCTCTCCGAGGCTGGCGCTGTCCCACGCATCTGCTTGACGCGATCGTAGATCTTCCCGTACTCGCGCGCCGAAGCGTTCCAGGAAAAATCTTTGTTCATGCCGTTGCGCATGAGGGCTTGCCATGAAGTCTGGTCGCTGTAGGCTTCCAGCGCCTGCTTGATGGTCAGCAGCAGCGCCTCGCCGGTGTATTCGGTGAACTTGAAGCCGGTGCCTTTGCCGCTGCGCGCGTCCCAAGGCTCGATGGTATCGTCGAGCCCGCCGGTCGCGCGGACGATCGGCACAGTGCCGTACTTGAGGCTGTAAATCTGGTTCAGGCCGCAAGGTTCGTAACGTGACGGCATCAGGAACATGTCCGCGCCGGCTTCGATTTTGTGCGCGATCGCGTTGTCATAGGCGACCTTGACGGCAATCTTGTTTGGGAACTGTTTGCTGAGGCGCAGAAACATTTCTTCATAGCTTTTGTCACCAGCGCCGAGCGCGACGATGATCATTTCTTCGCGTGCGAGGCGGTCGGCGATCTGCGCGATCAAGTCGAAGCCCTTCTGGGCAGCAAAGCGGGAGACGATGCCGATCACGGGCAACTTCGAGTCGGCATTCTTGACTCCGAACGCCGCCAGCAGATCTTGTTTGCACTTTGCTTTGCCGGCAAGATCCTGCGGAGAAAATTTCGCGGCCGCGAACTTGTCGGTTTGCGGACTCCACTCATCGTAGTCAACTCCGTTGAGAATTCCGCTCACGGTCGAAGCACGGGAATGCAGCACGCCTTCCAGGCCAAACCCGTATTCCGCCGTCTGAATCTCGTGGCTGTATTTCTTGCTGACTGTGGTGATGAAGTCGGAGTAAGTCAGCGCGCCTTTGAGAAAGTTGACCTGCCCGAAGAATTCCATCTTCGACATGGTGAACAGATCCCAGGGCAGCATGAGCAGCGGAAGCGTATCCGGCGGGAACAAACCCTGGTAGCCCATGTTGTGGATGGTGAAGACGGTGCCGGCGTCGCGGAAAGCAGGATCTTCGGCATAGATAGTACGGAGCAGAACCGGCACCAGGGCCGACTGCCAGTCGTGGCAGTGAAAAATGTCAGGCACGCCGAGGATTTTTGAGGCTTCGAGCACGGTGCGGGAGAACAGGGCGTAGCGCTCAGCGTTGTCAGGATAATCTCCGGCCGAAGTACCATAGAGCGCATCACGGTCGAAGTATGGCGGATACTCGACAAAATAAAAGCGCACGCCGCCCTGGCTGCCTCCGCTGACCACGGAAGCGAAACGGTACTGGTCGTCAAAGGGTATGGTGACGCTACGAACCACAATCGCAGGATCGCTCAGCTTCGTCTGACGATAGCGCGGCAGGTAGACGCTGACGTGGTGGCCGAGAGCGGCAAGGGCGCGCGGCAGGGCGCCGACCACGTCGGCAAGTCCGCCAGTCTTGGAAAACGGAACCCCTTCCGACGCGGCGAATGCGATGTGCATGAGTGCGGAACCTCCAGAAGTGCGCACGTTTTTCGCGGCGCAGGCTATTATGAATGAATCTCGGGGCCGTGAGGGTCCGGCAATCACGCTGCCGGAACCGACTCAGAGTCTAATTCCCGGGGCAGTGAGGGTCAACGTGCCAAAGGTCGCATCCACGCGCCGTCCGCAAAGCAAGCCTAAACTGGGACAGCATTTCCTCGCCAGCGAAGATCTGGCGCTGCGCGTGGTGGAAACGTTGGGTAACGTGTCGCAGAGCACGGTGCTCGAGATCGGCCCCGGTCGCGGCATGATGACGTCGTTGCTGGCGAAGCGGGCGCGGCGGCTGATTGCAGTGGAACTGGATCGCGTGCTGGCGGCACAGTTGCGGCTGAAGTTTGGCATGACGCGCAATGTGGAAATTATTGAAGCCGACGTTCTCGCCATTGATTTCGACTCGCTGTTTGGACCGAAGCCCGGACTCGGCCGTCCCGGCATTAACCTCAAGCCGGACCCGGTGTCGGTGGTGGGGAATCTTCCTTACTACATCACGTCCGAAATTTTGTTGCGCCTGTTTGAGTTTTCGAAATACTTCGACAGTCTGGTGATCATGGTGCAGCGCGAGGTTGCCGACCGGATCGCAGCGGAACCCGGCGGGCGCGATTACGGCATGCTTTCGGCCACGGCACAGTTATATGCCCGCGTGGAGAAGCTGTTCACACTGCCGCCGGCGGCGTTTGTCCCTCCGCCGAAAGTGCATTCGACGGTGCTGCGGTTGACGATTGATCCGCAGCAGGAAAAGCTGGGCGTGGCGGGCGATGGCTTCATTGATTTTCTGCGCCTGTCGTTCGGGCAAAAACGCAAGACTCTGTGGAACAATCTGAAAGCGGGGTACGAGGGAGCCGCGTTAAAGCGCGCGTTGGCTGATGCGAAAGTAAAACCCACCGCGCGGGCAGAGACCCTGAGCCTGGAAGAGAGTGCGGCGGTGTATCGCGCGCTGCGCGACGCGCGAAGCGAGTCTTAGCATTGGAGTCACCGCACTTACAGTTGCTCTCGATGGCAGAACGTTGAAAGCCATGTCTACCCCAATCCTGCGTCATCCCGCAGTCGCGGGGCGCTTCTATCCTGGCGATCCAGACGATCTGCGCGCCGAAGCGCTCGGCTACTTGTCAGCGGCAAGTTCCACGAAACAGTCTCCGATCCGAGCTTTGGGCTGCATCGTGCCACATGCGGGATACATGTACTCCGGGCACGTGGCGGGCGCCGTCTTTGCCACGATTGACGTGCCGCGGCGCTGCATTGTGCTCTGTCCGAACCATACCGGCATGGGCCGTGCCCTCGCCGTGATGAGCGAAGGGGCGTGGCAGACGCCCTTGGGCGAGATTGCCATCGACGGCAAACTGGCCGCAGCTTTGAAGCGGCGCTTCCCGGCTCTTCGGGAAGATGCAGCGGCCCATCGCGCCGAGCACGCGGCCGAGGTCGAACTTCCCTTTCTATTGCTGCGGCAGCCGGAACTCACGTTTGTGCCCATCGCGCTGGGGACGGCACAGTTCGAGATTCTCGAAGAAGTCGGCACGAGCCTCGCCGATGTGATTGCGGAGCAGGCCGATCCGGTCCTGATCGTGGCGTCGAGCGACATGAATCATTACGAGTCGGATATGGTGACGCGAGCGAAGGACCATCGGGCGCTCGAGAGAATTCTTACGCTGGATCCGCGCGGACTTTTCGAAGTGGTCACACAGCAGAACATCAGCATGTGCGGTCTGGGGCCGGCAGTGGCCCTGCTCACGGCGGTTCGGCAGCTGGGCGCGAAGTCGGCCGAGTTAGTGAAGTACGCGACTTCGGGCGACATTTCCGGCGACCGCGACATGGTGGTGGGGTACGCGGGCGTGGTGGTGGAATAAGTGCCCTGACTCACTCGCGCAGCGTCGCCTGGGAGGCCATCAGTGGGACGCGCCTGCGGTCACGCTATCGCCGATTTCCATAATGCGCAGGGCGCGCGCCCGGACGACGTTCATTACCGAGCCGTCATCGTAAATCTCCTGTAGAACCGGCTTCACGGCCTGTAGTTCTATGAGGGCCCCGCCCCGAGCCTGATCTTCCATCTTCTTTAACTCATCGTCGAGGGCCAGCTTCTGGTAGCGGTGGAAGTAGGCCAGACGGCGGCCGTATTCCAACGTGGCCGCAACGCCTTGAAACAAAATCGTCAACTGCTGGACGGCGGGCACCGAAGAGTAATTGAAAGCCGCCTCGGATTCGTGCAGCCCATCCTTGTAGCTCAATTTCTTGGCGCCGGTAAAGGCCAGCTTGCGTTTGCCCGAGTCGATCTTGCCGGAAAAATAATTGGATTGGGCGGCCAGGTCGAAAATCCGGGCGCGGGTTGCATCCGAGAAATTGAATTCCGTCTGGTACGACTCGCGGTCGTCGGAGTCGGCTGAGATTTTGGCGGTACATTCGTAGTGGCCGCGTCCATGCGACTGTACGGTGATGGAATACTGCTCTGGATCCGAGCCGGGAAAGTTCTGCGAGTAAGTCACAGTGGCGGGGCCGGCGGCGCGACCGGGAAGAATCGAGAGCAGAACGATCAGCCCGGCAAAGGCAACGAGCGACGCGCAGTAGAACCCCGGCTTTGTTTCGGCGCGATGCGGCACCGGGTTGCGCGTTGCGGTCTTCACCCTAAGATTCATGCGTCTCAAATTTGCCGCAGGGGCGTGCTCACCGTGCACTGCGCCACAAGATTATGCCAGAACTGGATTGTTTTGCACTTCTATCGTGCGACGGCGCGCTGGCGGCTGAGGGTCCCCGCAGTATGCAGATGGCAGATGGCAATGGCTAGCGCGTCGGAAGCGTCCATGGGCTCGGGCGGCAGGGCAAGTTCCAGCAGGCGGGTGACCATGTGCTGCACCTGCTGCTTTTCGGCGCGTCCGTACCCCACCACCGACGACTTGATGGTCAACGGCGAGTACTCCGCGACTTCCAGCCCGGCGGCAGCGGCAGCCAGCATGGCAACGCCGCGCACTTGACCGAGCTTGAGCGCCGACTTCACGTTGAGAGCATAGAAGACGTCTTCAATCGCAACTTCATCAGGCTGGTGCTGGACAATAATTTCGCCAAGTTGCGTGAAGATGCGCGACAGCCGCCGCGGCAGCGCTTCGCGCGGTGAAAGCTTGATCGCGCCGCAAGTCAGGCAGCACAGCTTGCCCGTCGCATGCATCTCAACCACGCCGTAGCCGGTGTACTCGCCGCCGCAATCGATGCCCATGACTCGCATGTGAGAGCAGTGTATCGCGGAAGGCGCGGGGACGCTAACGGACTGACGCCGACGCGGTTCTACAGGCGCGCCTTCCAGTACCCGGGCCTGCGGCTGGTGTGGGCAACGGCCACGATTTGAACACCTGCGGGCTGCACCCGGTAGATTAGAAGAAAGGGAAATTGCTTCAGCAGGAACCTGCGAGTAGAGTGCGAACCGACCGCCCACCGCTGCGGAGACAGCAAAATCTGCGCCAGCGCGCGATTCACTTCGGTATCGAACTTGAGAGCGGCGTCCGGGCTGCGTTCCAGATACCACTCAAACGCGGCATCATATTCGTTGGCGGCTTCCTCGTGAAACCTTGTCAAATCAGTGGACATCGGGCAACTTCGCTAAGTTGCGCTTGCGCACTTCTGCCCATGAGATAGTCTTGGCCGTCCCCGAATCCAACTCGGCAACTCGTCGGCCGATCTCCGCTTCCCAAGCAGCGTGCGCGCCCTCATCCACCTTGCCGTCAAGATTGGAGATCAGGGAATCAGCCAACGCTTCCCGCTCCTCAACAGACAGCGACAACGCCTGTTCCAGCAACCTGGAAACTTCCGGAGTCATTTGCGCCATGTCCACCTCACAATATCGGCCTCGCTCGCTTCATTTTATCGCAGACGGCGGTCCTAGCAGCACTTCGGCCGTCGCGTTTTGGCCTCTTCAAATTCCTCGCGGAAGGCGGCGTAAGCTCGGGGCGACGACGCCGTTTGCGTGCGGCTCAAGTAACGCGCGTAGGCCGCCTCGTCGAAAATCTCGCGCAGAGCGGCCAGCAGAATTCCTGCTGCCTTGACGAAGCGGCTCATCCTCGCTCCTCCGCCAGGCGCGTCTGCACGAATGGCGACTCTTTCACGCGCGCGTATTCTCTTCCGCTCAAGACTCCCATCCATTGCCGCACCGATTCGATCAGCACCAGCGCGACCATCACCACCAGAACGGCGGTTACCGCGGCATCCAGCCGGTTGTTGAAGATGAGGCGCGCGGTCGCGGAAGTGGCCGGCCCCGCCGCCAGAGCCCGAGCCTGCGCCAGAAAACCCACGCGCGGGTTCGGATCGAGAATCTTATGCCACGACGCCGTGAACGTGACCGCGACCAGCCACGCCAGCGGCACCAGCGTGACCGCGGCATAGCGGGTACGGTGCATCTTGACGATGATGGTGGTAGCCACACACAAGGCCACGGTCGCCAGCAACTGATTGGCGATACCGAACAGCGGCCACAGAGAATTGATGCCGCCCAGGGGATCCTTCACGCCCTGCCACAGGAAATATCCCCAGGCGCCGACGATCAGCGCGCTGGTGGCAAGAATTGACGGATACCAACTCGTGCGGCCCAGAGGCTTATATATATGCCCGAGCGCGTCCTGAATCATGAAGCGGGCTACGCGCGTGCCGGCGTCAAGGATCGTCAGAATAAACAGCGCCTCGAACATGACGGCGAAGTGGTACCAGAGCGCCATCACCGTCGCGCCGCCCAGGCTCTGCGAGAAGATGTGCGCCATGCCGACGGCGAATGCGGGCGCGCCGCCGGTACGATTGAACAGAGTCTGCTCGCCGACGGCATGAGCCAAGGCTTGCATATCGGAGGCGGTTACGGGAAATCCCCAGGAAGAAATCGTCGCGGTGGCCGTGGCTGCTGTTTGCCCGACCACCCCGGCGGGGCTGTTAATCGCAAAGTAAACACCCGGCTGGAGAACGCAGGCCGCGATAATCGCCATGACCGCGACTGCAGATTCACACATCATCGCTCCGTAGCCGACCATGCGAGTCTCGGTTTCTCGCGCGATGAGCTTGGGCGTGGTCCCGCTTGAGATTAATGCGTGAAATCCGCTGATGGCGCCGCACGCGATGGTAATGAAAGCGAAAGGAAAGATTTTGCCGGCAAAAACCGGCCCGTTACCGTCCACAAACCGGGTCAGCGCGGGCATGTGCAGCGTGGGATGCAAGGCGACGATGCCGATGCCGAGCAGTGCAATCGTGCCCAGCTTGACGAACGTGCTCAGGTAGTCGCGCGGCGCCAGCAGCAGCCACACCGGAAGAGCCGACGCTGCGAACCCGTATACAATAATCAGAATCGCCAGAGTCGGCGCGCGCAGCGTGAACACGTTCGCCATGGTAGGATTCTGCGAAGCCCATTGTCCGCCAAAGATTGCGAACAGTACGAGGATGAAACCAAGAATCGAAACTTCCAGCACTTTGCCGGGACGAATCCGCCGCAGGTACAGGCCCATCAGCAGAGCGATGGGAATCGTCATCGCAATCGTGAACGTGCCCCAGGGACTGTCTTTCAAGGCATTGACCACGATTAACGCCGCCACGCCGAGCAGAATGACGAGGATCGCGATCACCGCGGTATAGGCCACAAACCCGCCCACGCGGCCGATCTCTTCTTTCGCCATTTCGGTGAGCGACTTGCCGTCGCGGCGCACAGAAAAAAGCAGAATCACGAAATCCTGCACGCATCCCGCGAAGACCGCACCGGCCAGCACCCACATCGTTCCGGGAAGATAGCCGAACTGCGCGGCCAGCACCGGGCCGACCAATGGGCCAGGTCCGGCAATCGCGGCAAAGTGGTGGCCGAAGACGACCCACTTATTGGTAACAAGAAAATCGCGCCCGTTTTCCAGGCGCTCGGCGGGAGTGGCGCGGAGCGCGTCGAGGGCGAGAATTTTTACTGCAATGAACCGGCTGTAAAAGCGGTATCCCAGGGCATAACAGCAGGTCGCGGCCGCGACTAGCCACAGGGCATTAATCGGTTCTCCGCGGTGCACCGCGATCACGCCCACCGCCGCAGCGCCGAGCAAGGCGACTAAAGTCCAGCCAAATATTGACGCAGTCTTGTTCATGTCCGCCGAGCATTATTCCGCCGAGCATTGTGTCGAATCCCGGGCGCGAACGCAACATGAATGTGGAGTGCGCGGAAGAAGCAGGTGAGCGATTCGCTGGCGGCTCGCGGGCTTTGGCCGCCTTCAATTTAGTGTTACTCTATTTCTTCCGACCGATATTCACTCCTGGTTTTGGGCCACTTCGTCAACCCCGCAATCGGAGCGCATTCGGAGGACTTCATTCTGAACTCACACTCGAACAGGAGCGGACGATGAAAATTGGCATGTTGACTGGCGGGGGCGATTGCCCCGGATTGAACGCGGTCATCCGCGCCGTGGTGCGCAAAGGCGTGTTTCACTATCACGACGAATTCTTGGGCTTCATGGAGGGCTGGCGCGGGCTGATCGAAGACCAGAGCATGCCGCTCGATCTGGACGCGGTAGGCGGCATTCTGCCTCGCGGCGGAACAATTCTGCGCACTTCGCGCACCAACCCTTCGAAGCGTCCGGACGGCATTGAGCGCTGCGCCGCTACCATCGCCAAGCACAAGATTGATGCGCTGATCGCGATCGGCGGCGATGACACGTTGTCGGTCGCGCAGAAGCTGCACGAAAATGGAATCAAAGTGGTCGGTGTACCCAAGACGATTGATAACGATCTCAGCGGCACCGACTACACCTTCGGATTTGATACCTCCTGCAACATTGTTTGCGAGGCCATTGACCGCCTGCACACCACGGCGGAAGCCCACAACCGCGTGATCGTCGTTGAGGTCATGGGCCGGGATGCGGGCTGGATTGCGCTGTACAGCGGAATCGCCGGCGGGGCGGATGTGATTCTGATTCCTGAACGGCCGTTTGATATTGACAAGGTCGCGGAATCGATTCGCCAGCGTCACGAACGCGGCCGTTATTTCTCCATCGTCGTGGTGGCGGAGGGCGCAAAGTTTTCATCCGACGCCAGCGCCGGTTCGCTCGTTGTGCAAGACATGGGCAAGGATGAATTTGGTCACGCCAAGCTCGGCGGCATCGCCAACACGCTCGCCAAGGAGATCGAGAAGCGCACCGGTTTCGAGACCCGCGCGGTTGTGCTGGGACACATCCAGCGCGGCGGTTCACCCAGTGCTTTCGACCGCGTCTTGGCGACACGCTACGGACTGGGCGCGATTGATATGGTGCACCGCGGCGAATTCGGCTGCATGGCCGCTTTGCGGGCAAACAAGATTGTCTCCATCTCACTCAAAGAGGCAATCTCGAAAAATCGCGTGGTGGACAATGAGATGATCGAGATCGTGGACGGCCTGTTCGAAGAAATCGGCGTGAAGGAAACTGCGACTAAGTAACGCGCTGAAATCGGGCCTCCTCCCGTTGATGCTGTGCGGAGGCCCTCCTAATCGTCGTACTTATGGGTCGTACGTGACTCGAGTAGTGCGGGCCCGTCCTCACTACCATGCATAACTTCTCCTTCCGGCTCGCGCCTACCCTGCTCACGGCCATTGAATTTGTTCTCATGGGCGCGTCGGGACTGCTGATTCTGCTGGCATCGCGGCGACAGCCCGCGCCTGACGATCTCTCGGCCTTCCGCTCCATCGAAAGCGCTTTTCGTCATGTCGCCCGGCGGAAAAGCGTATCCGTAGTCCTGGTTGGAATGAGCGTGGTCGCGATACGCGTGGCACTCATCCCTGCGCTCGGAATTCCACAACCCCGATGGCACGATGAGTTTAGCTATCTTCTTGCCGCCGACACCTTCGCCCACGGAAGAGTGACGAATCCGACTCATCCCATGTGGATTCATTTTGAGACCTTCCACATCATCGAACAGCCTACCTACATGTCGATGTACCCTCCGGCGCAAGGGCTGATCCTGGCCGGTGGAGAGGAACTGGGGCATCCCTGGATCGGACAACTCCTCATCACTGCCGCGATGTGCGCGGGGCTGTGCTGGATGCTGCAGGGCTGGCTGCCTCCGCGTTGGGCGCTGCTCGGCGGCGCGCTCGCCGTGTTACGTCTGGGACTTCTCAGCTATTGGATGAACACCTACTGGTGCGCATCCATTGCCGCCTTGGGTGGAGCGCTGGTGCTGGGCGCCTGGCCGCGCCTGCGCGAACGACCGTCGGTACGCGATGCTCTGCTTTTCGGTTTAGGCTTGGTGATTCTGGCCAACAGCCGTCCGTACGAGGGATTCTTATTCGCCATACCCACGGCGTTCGCGATGTTTTTCTGGCTTGCGGGGCGGAATCATCCGCCATTGCACCAGTGGTTGCTTCGCCAAGCGTTGCCGCGCGTGGTGTTTCCTGTGTTAGTCGTACTTCTGCTCGGAGCGCTGGCGACGGGATGGTACTACGATCGTGTCACGGGATCGCCCGTTGAAATGACTTATCAGGCGAATCGCAACCAGTATGCGACCGCCCCTTACTTCATCTGGCAAACCCCGCGCCCCGAGCCGCTCTACCACCATGAAGTGATGCGCGATTACTATCGCTGGGAGCTGCGAGAATTCGAACGCAATCTGACTTTCAAGGGATACACGGAACGTGCCGCACAGAAGTTTGCGAGTTGGTGGCAGTTCTACCTTGGCCCGCTCCTGACCCTGCCTTTGCTGGCGCTGCCCTGGATGGTTCGGCAGCGCAAAATGGCCTTGCCGCTCGTACTCTGCGGCGCCATCATTGCCGGTTTTGCGATTCAGACCTGGTCCTTCCCGCACTATTTTTCTCCGTTCACCGGCGCGCTCTACATTTTGCTGGTGCAGGGCTTGCGCCATCTCCGGCTGTGGCGGGGACGACGCAACGGGATTGGACTCTCCGCCGTGCGCGCCGTCCCTCTCCTCGCCTGCGCCATGATTCTGTTGCGGGTTACGGCTGCGGCGACCCACACCCACATCGAACCAGACTGGCCGCGGGGGAATCTCGATCGAGCCAGGATTCTGCGTGAACTTCGCGGCCTCCAAGGTGATCAGTTAGTATTCGTCCGCTACGGCGCACACCATGACCTCGATCGGGAGTGGGTCTGGAACGAGGCATCGATCGACAGCGCGAAAGTGGTGTGGGCGCGGGACATGGGCGAAGCTCAGAACCGCGAACTGCTGCAGGATTTCGAGAAGCGCCAGGCATGGTATATCGAAGGGGACGCTCCGGATCCCAAGCTCTTGCCTTATCCGCCGCGGGAGTGAGGGGCAACACTAGTCTTGCCGCGAATTGCATTGCCTTGAATTGCCAGTTCAGAGGCGGCGTATCCCGCCAACACGTACATCACCGGCTCAATGGGATGGCGATAGTGGGCAAAAGTATACGTCACGTAATAGATGACTGGATACAGCGCCAGCACACACGCCAGAGAAAGCCAGTCGCGGCCGGCGCGCCACGCGAGAAGGATTCCTGACCAAGCCGCCAGAGATAACAGGGCCGCGTAGGACCCAAACTGAGCGGGCTGCGTCCAGAATGCAAACACCCTATGGCTAGTGCGATGAGCAAGCTCCCGCGGATTGGAACGGACGTAGGCAATTAACCGCACCCGCAGATCGTCCACAAACCCGATTTCTCCTTCCCGCTGATAAACCATGCTGTCTCCGGTAGGGTGCAGAGAAAAGGTTACGTTGCCAAAAAAAGCTTCAGGCCAGAAATTGCTGCGCACCGGGATAAAGCGATGAAGGCTGATTGCATTGCGCATCGTCCAGGGTGTAATACCCAGAATGCATACCAGCATCATCACTGCGGGGCCCTTCCAGCAGCGTCCCTTCCACGCGGCGACCGTCGCGAGCGCCGGCAGTGGAGCCAATAGCGCCGGATTGAGCAGCGCCACGAAACTCCAGAAGCAACCGCATGGTACCCACTGGCGGATCCGCGAAGCCTGGTTGAGCCGCAGGGTCAGCAACAGGGCCAGGCTCATCACCAGCGCGGACAGACACGTCTCCCATAACAGCCACGGCATTACAACGAGTGGAGGCGCAACTGCCCATGCCCATCCAGCCGCCAGTCCAGCGGCCTCGCCAAAGTGTTCCGTGCCCAACTCTAGGATCACGACCGCCGTGAGGGAGGAGAGAATCACATTCGCGAAGACTGCAGCCCAGGCAGACGCCACGGTTTGAACTCCCAGCAAAAGAAAGAGGACAGCCAGCAGACTGGGATACACCGGCGCCAACCACGCTGTCGGCCCCACAGCGTCGTGAAATGGCGAAGAAAAACCATGGCCGAGTACGATTTCACGCGCGATGCAAGATGGTTCGTTGAGGCCCCAAGACACCGGGTTGTGCGCGAGAAACACGCCCATCACGGCGAGTCGCAAGCCAGCTGCAACCAGAAAAAGGTAAGTAGGTCTTCGTAAGCATGCCCGCAATCGCTTCATCCGTCCGTTCACTGGTGGAGGTACAGGCATCACGATTCGGTACTCCGAGACCGGCAGCCCAGCTTTCGACCGTCAGACCGCACGAGGCAGTTATTATAGGCTGACCTTCCAGGGTGCCCATGTCCTCAGGTTCCATGTTCTGGATCACTCCCCGGCGCTTGCGCGTTCATGGCACGATTCTTGCCCTGTGCCTGTGGTCGCTCTACGTGTGGACTATGGCCACACCGGGCCTGCGTGACCGCAACGGAAATCTCAAGGGAACCGACTTCGTGCATTTTTACACGCTGGGCTCGCTCGCGGACGCTCATCGCGGAGCCGATTTGTACGACATCAACGCGCAGGCGGCGCTGGCGGCTCAGCGTGTGCCGGCAGCTGCTGGTATACGTTACTTGCCGTTGTATCCGCCGCAGGTTTCGCTGTTCTTTGCGCCGCTAGCCAATCTCTCATACGGCTGGGCGCTGCTTTTGTGGTGGGCCTGCAGCGCATTGGTCTGTGCCCTCTGCTGCTATTTCGTCTGGCGCGCGTGCCCGAACCTGCGCAGTCACGGAGGAACGGTCGTTCTTCTCGCGGCTGCATTCCCCGCTTTCTTTCATCTCATCGCCTGGGGTCAGACCTCGGCCGCGGCACTCGCGTGTTTCACGCTGATGTTTTTCCTGCTGCGCGACCGGCGGGATTTTCTTGCCGGCCTGGTGTGCGGCTGTTTGATTTTCAAGCCGCAACTGGGACTGGCTGCAGCCATCGTGTTCGTCACGATCGGCGCCTGGAAGATCGTCGCTGGAGCGGTGCTTTCAGCGGCGGCACAGCTTTCCGTCGGAGTCCTCTATTACGGAACTGAGCCACTTCACCAATGGTTGCTCCTGCTGTGGAATGCGCGCGCGCTGTGGCCGCTGCTCGAGCCTAAGCCTTATCAGACGCATTCGTTGCGGACCTTCTGGTCAATGCTGGTGCCGTGGCCCGCGATTTCCTTAGGCCTTTATGGGATCAGTGCAGCGGCGGTACTCGGTCTGACCATCGCGTGCTGGAAGCGCAGCTCGGCCGTACCGCTGGCTGTGCGCTATTCCATCCTGCTGCTGGCAAGTGTGCTCGTGGCGCCGCATCTCACGGTTTACGACCTGGTGATTCTCGCGCCCGCATTCATTTTGCTGGCCGACTGGGTTGTTGGTCAGGCGCTCGCACCGTCGACTCGCTGGTTGGGAACTCTTCTTTATCTTGTATACATGCTTCCGCTGCTCGGACCTTTCACTCGGTGGACGCATATTCAGCTGTCAGTGGTTGCGATGACCGCGACGGTTTGGCTGATCTGGAGAATTTGCCGGCGAGCAGGTTGGTCCGCTGCGATACAGCTAGGATGACGGAACGTGGTAGGGGTTAACTACGGTTAACCGCTATTCTCGATTTCCGAACAAGAACGCCAGCGCCTCAGGAAAGCGCCGCGCCCAGGCCGATTCGTGGTGGGCAGCGCCATCGTCGATCACCAGTCTCAGTCGCGTGTCGTTGAGTCCCGCGCGGCGCAGAATGCCCGCCAGCTCGCGAACGTCGTCCACCATGCTCTGGTCTTTATCCCTCCGCCCTGCTTCTGCGGTTCCGGTGGCCAGCACGACGCGCTCCGGCCAGCGTTTGACTCCGCGGCTCTGCCAGATCAACTGCCGGTTCGAAGCCCACAACGAAGGACTCTCCAGCAGCAGGCGTCCAATCACTCCCGGACGAACGGCTACGGTGTAAAGCGCGATCAGAGCCCCCAGCGATGAGCCTCCCAGCCCCGTATTCTCGGGCCCCGTGGCAATGCGGTAGTTGCGGGCCACGAATGGAAAGACTTCCTTGAACAGAAAAGCGGGATAGCGCGTGCCGTGAATCCGCACGATCATAGGATGCAGCGAGCGGTGCGGCATGTACTCGCGCATGCGGCTTCGACCCGTATTGTCGATGCCCACAAAAATCATGGGTGGAACCACTCCTTCGCGGATCAGCCGGTCGGCGGTCTCATCCACCTGCCATTCCACCCCGTTGAACGAAGTCGCCGACTCAAACAAATTTTGGCCGTCATTCAGATAGAACACTGGATAATGACGGCCGGCGTTGTCCGGATCGTCATAGCCCGGAGGCAGCCACACGCGCAGAAATCGAGTGTTATGAAAAATGCGGCTGGAAAATTCGTGCAGGCGTAAATCTCCGGTCGCAGACTGCGCGCGGATTACCCCGCCGCCATAATTTTCAGTTTGCTGGATTTCTTCCATCAGGGAAAGCGCACTATCAGAATACAACGGAGGGCCCGTTTTACGCTCTTGCTCCCCTCAGTTTCACTGCGATAGCCAGCAGGCTGATGAGAGAAATCAGCAGCAGCGAAATCAGACACAGAATGCACCAGGTCATCAGTTCGTAGGCCTCAATGTAAGTGAGGTAGAGGGCAAAGACTAAGCCCGCAATCGCCGCGCCCAACAGGCGGTTCGGCGTCTCCGTGCGAGACCTCCAGAAGGTAGAAAGGACAAACAAGGCGGCATACCCGGCTAGTCCGACGCCAGCCACGGGAATGCCTTCGACCGTGGAATACTCGCTGCGGTTCACGATGTCACAACTGAACTGCTGGTTGAAATCGCAGAATGCGGTCGCCGACTTGGCGTAGTGGCGCTGCAGTGAGACCGCCGACACGATCATACCCGCTAGCGAGAGTACCGCGATCAATGCCAATAAAACTCGGTTGCGGCTTGAACTGCCCGTCACGGCAGGCTGCACCCCGTTTGGTCGCTCAAAGCTTCGAGCGACAAGACTCCCGCCTTGCGCGGTTCAATCCCAAATTGCCAGGTGGGAAACAAATTCAGTCCCGCGGCCTTGCACTCGGGCGTCTCTTCCTTTGTCTCTTTGATTCCGCACTCCACATACGGCACGTAATGAAACGCAGCACCGAACATCGCTTTCTGGTCAGCGCAATGCGAACACCAGGAGAGTCCGTACATCTTTGTCTGCCTGGCGGCCAGACACTTTGCGAAAGAATCGTACTTGTGGTTCCTGTGGTACCGGCCTCCGAGGTAAGCACCCGCCAGCAGAACGACGATGAGACCGTAGGTGAGTGCCGTCTTTGTTTTCGCAGCACTCGCGCTTGGATCGCGCGTGTCTTGCTTGTTTTGCCGTTCATCAGACATGGCTAATTCTTATATCACGGCGATCTTACTCGTCACGATGGCGTCGCATCCAGCGATATGGCGAGCGTTATCAAGCCACGACATTGAGCGCTCCGGGCAGCACGTCCAACTCCTCGCAGTGCAGCGTCAGTACTTCCCCGTCGACCATGACGTCGACGGGCGCGTCCAGACTGAACTCGACGCGCCGCACCGCCTGGCGCTCGGCCAGCGGATGTTCAATGTGCGTCCCGTCGTACAGGCCCGGCAGATTTCGGATCAGCCCCAGTCGTCCGATCGGCCCCCAACGGACGTATTCCACCAGGCCATCGTCGATTTCAGCTTTGGGAGCGATCATCATTGTTCCGCCGGTGAATTTGCTGTTGTTAAACGTCAGGAACAGGCAGCGCCGGTCGTCAAAGTTTCCCGCGCCTTCGACCCGTACCGGAAACGGGCGGCGGCGGAATCGAGAAAGAGTCAGAAAAATCGAGGTCACGTAGCCCAGCTCTCCCCAGGCGCTGAACTGCCTTGCACGCAGAGTAGCTACATCTGCAGTGAATCCCATGCTCAGTAAATTAATGTAATAGATCATCCCGGTGCGGTGGCGCAGCCGCATCACATCGCAGGCGCGGCTGCCCTGAGCGAGCAGAGACTCGATCGCATACTCCACGCCCTGATGACTGAAGTCGCGTAGAAAAGAATTCCCCGTGCCCAGCGGCAGAAAGCCCAGAGTCGGGCGCTCACCATCGAGTGCCTGCGGGTACAGGCCGTTCACGATTTCATATGAAGTGCCGTCTCCACCGACCGCGATGAAATTTCGGATGCCGCGCCCGTACGCTGCGCGCGCAATCTCCGTCGCCTCGCCGGGAGCACGAGTCTCCGCGACCTTCACCTCGATACCGCCCGCCTTCAGGCGCCCCAGTGCCGGACCCAGCAGTTTGCGGCTGCGCCCGCCTCCCGCCGCCGGATTCACAATGGCCAGATAACTTTGTCCCAAGGTTTCCGATCTATCCTGTAATTAGAAAGCCGTGACTCTGCAAGAGACTAGAGCGACGATCCAACTTTAGTCGGCGGTCACAGTCGCACCACTGCGTCCCGCTTCACCGACTTACTGATTTCCTCCGCCAGCACCTGGCGCTTGATTTTCATCGAGGCCGTCCGGGGAAAATCTTTCTCCCAGAGCAGGTATCCGCCGACTCGTTTGAAATCGGGTAGCCGGCGATTCCGCGCGGAGATTTCCGCCAGCAGGTTGCCCTCGAATTTCTGATTCTGCTCCAGGCGCATCGTGAGGACCAAACTTTCTTGCCCGAGTTCTTTCTTCGGCCAGATGTAGTTCGCGGCAAATATCGCGTACTCTTTTACCGGCAGCCCATCGAAAGCGGTTTCGATATCCTCCGGATAAATGTTCTTTCCGCCCTCGGTCACGATCATGTTTTTCTTGCGCCCGACAAGCTGCAAATGGCCGCTGCCGTCAAAACGGCCCAGATCGCCCGTCAGAAGCCAGCCATCAACGATCGTCTCCAGAGTCAGTTCCGGATCGTCGAGATAGTGCGACATCACCGTCTTGCTGCGCGCAGCCACTTCACCCACGCCATCGGCATCCGGATTCAGAATGCGCAGTTCAACTCCCGGCAGCGGTTTGCCTACGGTGTCGGCGCGGAACGGTTTGAGATCGTTGAGGGTGAGCGCGGTGCCGGCTTCAGTCAGTCCATAACCATTCACCACCGGAATGCCAAGATCGTAGAAAAACTGCATGGTCGATGGCTCCATGAACGCGCCGCCGGTGATCAGCGCCAGCACTTCGCCGCCAAATCCACGATGTACGCTCGCGAGCAGCATGCGGCTGAGTTTTACGTTCGGGCGGCGTCGTGTCAGCAGGCGGTTGGTCGCGATCATCGCATTCAGATAGGCACGCTTCCACGACGGCAGTTCGTCGAATTTCGCGCGCAGCCCGCGCTCCAGATTTTTCACAATCATCGGCACCAGCGCCACGTAAGTAATGCGGTAGCGCACAAACGCGTCGCGCACAAACTCCGGACGCAGCGTGCGCAGATGCACTACGCAGGCGCCGCACACAAATGGACCAATGAAGCCCACCATGAAATCAATGGCATGATTCGTGGGAAGAATGCTCAAATATCGCACTCCCGGCCAGAAGGGATACCACGCCGTCAGCGCCCGGCACTGTTCCAGATAGTTTTCGTGGGTAAGAACGCAGCCCTTGGGCCGGCCGCCGGTTCCAGAGGAATAAACGATGCAGGCTACGTCGTCTTTCTGCCGCATGACAAAGTCGGGAGCGCCCTTGCGCTTGAAGTCCTCCCAGCGAAACGCGCCCGCCAGTTCCACGCCCAGCGGAGCTTCAGTCACCAGAACAATCTTGGTCGCAATCTTCTGGAAGTCGGCTGACTCAGTGATCGCCCGCCACAAGTAATACTCGACGATCAGCACCTTCGCCCGGGAGTGCGCCAGCAGTTGCAGGTGCTCGGCTGCGGTGAGCTTGTAGTCCAGCGGCACCAGTACACCGCCGCAGTAAAAGATCGCGTACGCCGAGATCAGCCACTTCGACTGATTCGTCATGATGATGGCCGCGCGGTCGCCGGCATCGTAATCGGCGTCCTCGAGAGCGCGGGCCAAAGGCAGCGCAATCTCTTTGAAATCGGAATACGTCAGGCGGACCTTTTCGCGGTCGCGCTCCGCTTCGATCAGGCAAACTTCAGACGAAAAGCGGTCGAGCGCATCGCGCAGTGCCGCGCCCAGACAAGTGTATTGACGGAGATCGAGCATAGAGCAATTGCTGATTGTTGATTGTAGATGGTTGATTGATCAACCGGAGGCAGCGTCGCGATCGACGTGCCTTGACAATCAACAATCAAAATCAGCGATCAACAATAGGTTCTACAGGCGCGCCTGAACTTTCGCCGCCAGCGTGCGGAAGTCGGTAACGCCCTGCAGTTCGTAATCCGGCAACTCCACTCGAAAGTGATTTTCGAGTTTCGTGAGCAAGTCGAGCGTCTGCAGGCTGTCAATGCCGAGCGCCTTGAAGAAGTCGTCGTCAGGTGAGAGCTTCTCGCGCGGCACTTTGAAGTGCGCCGCGGCCAGCGTGAGTATCTCGTCGAGGGTCTTTTCGGCTGTTTCCATAGGCAATGATTCTATTCCAGTCGGCGCTACGGCAGGTATGGCTGCGCGTCGGTGCTCTCCACAAATTTCTTCAACCCAGCTTGCACCGCTGGCCGCGCAAACAGGTCGCAAAAAATATCGATTTCCTTGCGCAATTCGTCCAGCGGAATCGGTTTGATAAACTCCTTGGCCGCAACGGCCGTCTGCCGGTCAAACTTTCCGATTTGAGCGGCGGTTGCCCGTGCCGCTCGCAGCGCCTCGCCCTCCGACACGACCTGGCTCACCAGGCCGATCTGCTGCGCCTTGGTCGCGTTAAAACTGCGGCCGGTGAGGAGCAGGTCGCGCACCACCGCGTTGCCCAAATCTCGCTTCAGGCGAGGGATTCCGCCGAATCCAGGAATCAGCCCCAGCCTCAATTCCGGAAAACAAAAGCGCGCCATCTTGTCGGCAATAATCAAGTCGCAAACCAGCGCCAGCTCAAACCCTCCGCCAAACGTTACGCCATGAACGGCTGCAATCGTGGTCAGAGGCGAACCATCCATGCGATTCAAAACGCGGTGAATTCGTTCTAGAAAATCACGCACGCCCCGGGCTGCGTCCGATTTCTCCATCTTCTGCGATCGCTCGTAAAGCTCGCGCAGATCGGCGCCGGCACAGAAGCCAGACTTCACTTCGCTGTGGACGATGAGCGCGTGCGCGTTTTTCTCCAGAGCGTCGAGTGCGGCCGCGAATAGCTCCAATTCGTGCAGCGACAGCGAACCAAGTTCGTTGCACGGACCGCGGTGCAGAGCCAACTCGATGACTCC
>Ga0181537_10001675_pt1 | contig 20134 bp, 20 predicted proteins | sample PEATcosm2014_Bin_39_FD_119765 | JGI IMG/M metagenome (GOLD analysis project Ga0181537, IMG submission 119765) | Peatland microbial communities from MTU Mesocosm Facility, Houghton, MI, USA - PEATcosm2014_Bin23_10_metaG | ecosystem: Environmental > Terrestrial > Soil > Wetlands > Peat | place... | reverse complement strand
CTCGGCATCGTGCCGGCGACCGATGAGCAGAAAGCCAAGTCCCGCAAAATTGCGGCGCTGGCCTCGCGCACGAATTTCGCGCTCTCGATTCCCATGCTGATGTGCATGGCTTCGGCCACGCACGGCCTGCCGTTCTAAAAGAGCGGTCTTGGCGCCGGCCTTACCGGAGGATCTGCCCGAGCAGGTGTCCCGCGCGCTGCGCGAGGACATCGGCCCGGGCGACCTGACCGCTTCACTGATTGACCCGGGGACGCTCGCCCGCGCGCACATACTGTGCCGCGAGGCCGCGACCCTGTGCGGCTGTGCCTGGTTCGAGGAGACCTACCGCCAGCTCGATGCGCGCGTGCGCATCCAGTGGCACGCGGCCGAAGGCGAGGCCGTCGTGGCCAACACGATCCTGTGCGAACTCGAAGGGCCGGCGCGCGCGCTGCTGAGCGGCGAGCGCACCGCGCTCAACTTCCTGCAGCTGCTCTCGGGCACCGCGACCGCGACGCGCGCCTACGTCGAGGCCATCGCCGGCACGCACTGCCAGATCCTCGATACCCGCAAGACGCTGCCGGGACTGCGCACTGCGCAGAAATACGCGGTACGCTGCGGCGGTGGCAGCAACCACCGCATCGGTCTTTTTGATCAGATACTGATCAAGGAAAACCACGTTGCGGCCGCCGGCTCGATCACTGCTGCTGTAGAGCGCGCGCGCGCGCTCCACCCCGGGATCAAGATCGAAGTGGAGACCGAGGATCTGGCGCAGCTGGCCGAGGCACTGGTAGCCGGCGCCGACATTATCATGCTCGATGAATTCAGCGCTGAGGATCAGCGGCGCGCCGTCGCCACCGTCCGTTCACAGGCGCACCCGACACTTCTGGAAGTGTCCGGCGGCCTCACTCTGGCGAGCGTGGCTGCGATCGCGGCCACCGGAGTCGACTTTATCTCGGTCGGCGCTCTGACCAAGCACGTGCGCGCGATCGACCTGTCGATGCGCTTCGAGCCGGCACCCCTGAACATCTGATCCGCGCTAGCCGCGGGCGAGTCCCGCCGGGCTGCTATTTGCCCTCGCTCATCGGCTTGACTGCGCCGCAGTCGGCACCCAGGTAGCGCATCTGGATCTCCCCGTGCCTCGCGTGCGTGCCGTCCGGGCCGGTGCTCGTGCCATCGGAAACAATACTGATGGTGTCGCCACTGCGCGTGGCAGTACCCTTGCCGCTCTCAGTCCCGCCATTTAACGGGCAACTGTAGCTGAAGGTCAGGCTGCTTCCGCTCTGCGTATAGCTGCTTTGGCAATGGCCATTCTGGTTGACGGGAATCCAGTGTTTCTGTGCCTGTTCCGCGGTCCGGCAAATCTGGAACGATACGCCCCCACCGCTGGCGTTCATTTTGACGCCATGCTGCTGCATCATCGCTTCCATTTTGGCGCGCTGATCCGGCGTCATGCTGGCCATGGCCGCCTGCATCCTGGCCGACTGCTCCGACATCTGCGCCGAATTATCGACCCCGTCGGTGACCGCCTTGATCGGTTTGACCTCCCACAGTCCGGCCTGCATGTTCAGGTCATTCTGAGCGAATGCCGGCGCGCTGACTAACGCGGCAAGGCAGAGTACTGCGGCTTTGGACATGAGCGACTCCCCGGTTTGTTGAGTTTTTCGAGCGGGCTCCATTCTAACTAAAAACCGGCCCGGGCTGCGACACGTGGCGACAGCGTCTGCCAAGCCGCCAGTACCTCCTCGACACTGATATCAAGCAATCGGCTGCTTGCGCCCTGCTGGCCACCGACTGCACGCACGTTACCGCTCGGTGAGCGCGGATGCCACGCGCGCTGCTCGTGGCTGCCAAAGAGCACGACCAGCGGACAATCGAGGGCCGCCGCAGCGTGTGCCGGTCCGGTATCGACCGAAATCATGCTGTGCGCGCGCTCGAGCAGCGCGAGTAATCGCGCCACGGGCAGCTGCTCGGCCAGGTTATGCACGCGGGCCGAATCGCTGGCGCGCCGGATGTCCTCTACCAGCGCAGCCTCCTGCGGCGCCCCACACAGCAGCACCTGGGCATCAGCAAGTTGTGCGAGTACCCCATTGGCAACGGCTGCCCAGCGCTCAGCTGGCCAGTACTTGTTGTCGCTGATCGTCGCGAGCCGCCCACGCTTGAGCGTGCGCTTGTTACCGGCCTGGATCAGCACCAGCGGCGCTTGCGCCCAGCCTCTGCCGGCCAGCCACTTCGCCTGCGCTGCACGTTCAGTATCGGTGACGTAGAGGTGCGGCAGCGCCTCCGCGCGCGTGAGATCGAGCGCGGGCACCTGCCCCGCATAAGCCTCCGGCGTCAGCGCGGCGCGGCTCAGCCACCACTCGCACCAGTGCGGGACCTCGCCCGCGGGCGGCGCGTAGTGCGCGCGCACGATGAAGCCCGGGTCGATACCCGCGTGACGCAGCAGCCAGTAGGATTTGTCATCGGTATCGCAGGCGTACACCGGGCCGGCACCGCGCCGGCGCAGCCAGCGCACCGCGCGCCACTGCTCGGGGCTGATCAGGTACGGGCTCTTGCGGCTGCCGAGCAGCTCGATGTGGCCCACCCGCGGATCGGCAGCCAGCAGCTTCGGGGTCCAGCTGCCCGAACCGAGCAGATCGATCGGCCGGCCGTAGCGCTGATGCAACGCGCCGATCAGCGTCGTCAGCAGCACCACATCACCGAAGGCCGCGAAGCGCACGATCAGCGGGTTCGCGGCCGCGGCTATGTCAGCAGGCGCCTGTGTCATTGTCGATCCGCTACAGATCCACGCCAGTTACATCCTCGGGACCGATCATGCGACCGAGGAAGCGGCTGCCGATATGGGCAAAGCGCTCCGGCGAATCGGTGGCGAGAAACTGCAGCTGCCCGGTGCCGCTGCGCGCTGGCCCCGCGATCAGCGCATGCAACGCGCTCGCAGTGGTCGCGGCAGAATCCACGATGCAGGTGCCCTTCGGTACCGCTGCGGCGATGATCTCGCGCAGCACTGGAAAATGCGTACAGCCGAGCACCAGCGTGTCCGGTGCCTCGGTACCGCCAAACAGCGGCGCGAGGTAGCGCTCGGCCGCGGCCCGCGCCACTGTCCCCTCGGTCCAGCCCTCCTCGGCCAGCGCGACGAACAGCGGGCAGGCCAGCGCACTCACGCGCGCCTCGGGGCGCAGCCTGGCTATTGCCTGCTGGTAGGCGCCGCCACGCACGGTCCCTTCGGTCGCGAGCACCGCGATGCGTCCCGTGCGCGAGGCCTGCGCCGCAGCGGCCGCACCGGGCTCGATGACGCCGATCACCGCGAGCGGTGCGTAGCGCTCGCGCAGCGCGCCGAGGCCCGCGGCTGCCGCGGTATTGCAGGCGATCACCAGGCACTTGACGCCGCGCTCAACCAGTTCATCCGCGGCCTGCACGGCATAGCGCACGACCGTGGCCGAGCTCTTGGTGCCGTAGGGAAGGCGCGCGGTGTCGCCGAGGTACAGGAAATCCTCGCCCGGCAACGCCGCACACAGCGCGCGCAGCACGGTCAGTCCGCCGACGCCGGAGTCGAACACCCCGATCGGCGCCTGCGCCTCGGCCACCGGCACCCTCATCAGTCGCTGGCCGCTTCGGGGCGCAGGTGCGGGAACAGCACGACGTCCCGGATCGAGGGTGAATCGGTCAGGAACATCACCAGCCGGTCGATCCCGATCCCGAGGCCCGCGGCCGGCGCCATGCCGTACTCGAGTGCGCGGACGTAATCGGCATCGTAGAACATCGCCTCATCATCCCCGGCTTCCTTGCGCGCCACCTGGGCGCGGAAACGCGCGGCCTGATCCTCCGGATCATTAAGCTCGGAGAAGCCGTTGGCCAGCTCGCGCCCGGCCAGGAAGAACTCGAAGCGATCGGTGATGAACGGATCCTCATCATTGGCGCGCGAGAGCGGCGAGACCTCGGCCGGGTAGGCGTACACAAAGGTCGGATCGAGCAGCGTGTGCTCGCCGGTCTTCTCGAAGATCACCGTCTGCAGCTTGCCGGCGCCATCCTGGGCATGGACCGCAATACCCAGCTGCTCGCAGTGCGCGCGCAGGTAGGCCGGATCGCGGATGCGCGCGGCATCAAACCCCGCGTTATGCTCGAGGATCAGCTGCTCGATCGTCACGCGCCGGAATGGCTGCCCGAGATCGTAGAGCCGGCCCTGGTAGTTGATCCGGCGCGTGCTGTGCAGCGCATCGGCCAGTCCGAGCAGCAGGCGCTCGATCAGCTCCATCAGTTCGCGGTAATCGGCGTAGGCCCAGTACAGCTCGAGCATCGTGAACTCGGGATTGTGCTGGGTCGAGAGCCCCTCGTTGCGAAAGTTGCGGTTGATCTCATAGACCCGCTCGAGACCGCCGACGATCAGGCGCTTCAGGTACAGCTCCGGGGCGATGCGCAGGTACATCTTCATGTCGAGCGCATGATGGTGCGTGATGAACGGACGCGCCGCGGCGCCGCCCGGGATCGGCTGCATCATCGGCGTCTCGACTTCCATGAAATCGAGCGCATCGAGGAAATCGCGCACGTAGCGCACGATCAGCGTGCGCGCACGAAACACCTGGCGACTCTGCTCGTTCATCACCAGATCCACATAACGCTGGCGATAGCGGGTCTCGGTATCCGCCAGGCCGTGCCACTTGTCAGGCAGCGGACGCAGTGACTTGACCAGCAGCACCAGGCGCTCGACGCGCACCGACAGCTCCCCGGTGCGGGTGCGGAACAGCAGCCCTTCGGCGCCGAGGATGTCGCCGACATCAAAGCCCTTGAAGCGCTCGTAGGCCTCGGCACCGAGGCTCTCGCCCTGCAGGAACAGCTGCACCTGGCCGCTGCGGTCGGCCAGCTTGGCAAAGCTTGCCTTGCCCATGACGCGCTTGAACATCATGCGGCCACCGACGCGCACGCGCACCGGATTGGCCTCGAGCCAGGCATTGTCGCGTTCGAGGTAGGTGGCCAGCAGCTCGGCGGCCAGCGCATCACGCCGGAAATCATTCGGAAATGCTGTGCCGGCGGCGCGCAGCGCCGCCAGCTTGGCGCGCCGCTCGGCGATCAGGTGGTTCTCATCGTTACTATCGCTCACGCGCGCCTCGCTTTGGGACTCACAAGCCGGCCTTGAGGCTGGCTTCCATGAACTGATCCAGGTCACCATCGAGCACCGCACCGGTGTTGCCGACCTCGATGCCGGTGCGCAGATCCTTGATGCGCGACTGATCGAGCACGTAGGAGCGGATCTGGTTGCCCCAGCTGACATCCGACTTGCTGTCCTCGAGCACCTTGGCGGCGGCGTTGCGCTTGTTGACCTCGAGCTCATAGAGCTTGGCCTTGAGCATCTTCATCGCCGTGGCGCGGTTCTTGTGCTGGCTGCGCTCGTTCTGGCAGGCCACCACGATGCCGCTGGGCGCATGCGTGATGCGCACTGCCGATTCGGTCTTGTTCACGTGCTGGCCGCCGGCGCCACTGGAGCGGTAGACATCCATCTTCAGGTCCGCCGGGTTGATCTCGATCGAGATATCATCATCGATCTCGGGAGACACGAACACCGAGGCGAATGAAGTGTGGCGGCGGTTGCCCGAATCAAACGGGCTCTTGCGCACCAGGCGGTGCACGCCGGTCTCGGTGCGCAGCCAGCCATAGGCGTATTCGCCCCGGAACTCGAGCGTGGCGAACTTGATGCCGGCGACCTCCCCTGGGTTCGAATCCATCACCTCGCAGGAGAAGCCGCGGCGTGCGGCCCACTTCAGGTACATACGCAGCAGCATCTGGGCCCAGTCCTGCGCCTCAGTGCCCCCGGCACCGGCCTGGATGTCGACGAAGGCGTTGTGGGAATCCATCTCGCCGCGGAACATGCGCCGGAACTCGAGCTGGCGCACGCCGCTCTCGAGCGAGCCGACCTCCGCCTCGATCTCGTGGGCAGCGGGCTCATCGTTCTCGGCCTCGGCCAGTTCCAGCAGCTCGCTCGCGTTACGCACCGAGGTCAGTGCTGAATCCAGATCCTTGAGTTCGCCGCTCAGCTGCGAGCGTTCGCGCCCCAAGGCCTGGGCGCGCTCCGGCGCGCTCCACACGGCCGGCTCCTCGAGCTCGCGGCTGACTTCCTCGAGCCGCTCGCGCTTGCGATCGTACTCAAAGAAACCCCCTCAAGGAGACGGCGCGCTCCTCGAGATCTTTCAACGTGCGCTTGAGCTGACTGACTTCCACGAATCCCGGTGTCCCAATGAATGGTGCAAGGCGGCGAATTCTAGCAGGTCGGGCGCTACAGCAGCTGATCGATCATCAGCTGCAGGCGCCGGGTGCCCTGGTATTCATTGGCACTCAGGCGATAGATGATCTGGTGCCGCCCGGCAGGCAGCGCGCCCTCGCGCCCTGGCTCGAGGTAGTTGAAGGCGATCGCATCAAACCCGCCGCGCCCCTCGATCGCGCCGATCTGCACCTTCAGGTGCCGGCCACCGACCAGGCGCGCGTTGCGCAGCTCGAAGGTGCCATCGAAGAGCGGCTCGGGAAACCCCGAGCCCCAGGGACCGGCCGCGCGCAGCGCCTCGGCGGTCGCCAGCGTGAGTTCGGGAGTCGTCAGTTCGCCATCGGTCTCGATCGCATCCGGGGACCCGCAGCGCTCGAGCCAGCGCGCCACTTCCTCATCGAAGGCGCGCGCAAACTGATCCAGGCGTGCCAGTTCAAGCGTCAATCCCGCGGCCATCGCATGGCCACCGAACTTGCGGATCAGCCCCGGGTAGCGCGTGGCAATCGCATCGAGCACATCGCGCACGTGCACACCGGGCACCGAACGCGCCGAGCCGCGCAGCTCCGTGGCATCGGCATTCGCAAAGGCAATCACCGGCCGGCGCAGGCGCTCCTTGACGCGTCCGGCGACCAGCCCGACGACACCCTGGTGCCACTCAGGATCGTACAGGCACACTCCGGAGCGCTGGAGCTGGCTGTCGGGCTGACGCAGACGCTTGATCGCGCTCAGCGCCTGCTCCTGCATCTCCTGCTCGATCTGCCGGCGCTGCAGGTTCAGCGCGTCCAGGTCCGAAGCCAGGCTCGCCGCCTCCTCCGCTACATCGCTTAAGAGACAACGGATCCCGACCGACATGTCGGTCAGGCGCCCGGCGGCATTGAGTCGCGGCGCGACGCCAAAACCCAGATCGGTGGCCACCAGTTCGCCAATCTCGCGTTTGGCGAGCGCGAGCAAGGCGAGGATCCCGGGCACCGCGCGGCGTGCGCGGATGCGCGCCAGGCCCTGCGCCACGAGAATGCGGTTATTCAGATCCAGTGGCACGACATCGGCGATGGTGCCGAGCGCCACCAGATCCAGGTACCTGGCCACGCCCGGTGCGTCCGGCGGCAATTCACCGGCGGCCTCCAGGGTGCGATGGAGCGCCGCCATCACGTAGAAGGCGACGCCGACGCCGGCGAGCGCGCGGCTGCCAAACGGGCTGTCCTTCAGGTTCGGATTGACGATGACATCGGCCGCCGGCAGCAGCTGCCCGGGCAGATGATGGTCGGTGATCAGCACGCGGATGCCGAGCGCGCGGGCCGCGGCGACACCCGCTTCACTCGAGATGCCGTTATCGACCGTGACAATCAGTCGCGGCTGCTGGCGTGCCGCAATCGCGACGATCTCTGGACTCAGGCCATAGCCGAACTCGAAGCGGTTCGGCACCAGGAAGTCGACCTGGGCGAATCCCCAGGCACGCAGCGCACGCACGATCAATGCCGTGCTGGTCGCGCCATCGGCATCGTAGTCGCCGATGATCAGCACCAGCCCATCGCGGCACTGGCGCAGCAGCTCCGCGGCCGCTTCCACGCCGGGGAGCGAGCCCACCGGCAGCAGCCGCTCGAGGGCCAGGTTCAACTCCTCGGCACTCTTCAGGCCACGGGCCGCATAGACACGCTGCAGCACCGGGTGCAGTGCTGCGCCGAGCGCGACGCTCGGGGACGGGCGTCGAATGACCTTAAGAGCCACTCATCGGCTCCCACCAGGGTCGCGCGCGCCGCCAGAAGCGCCAGCGCGCGCGGCGGTTCAATGTAAAGCGCTTGTCAGCGCACAGCAGTGTCGCCGCGCTCCCGCCGTTCAGGGCATGCGCCAGCAACGGTGCAATCCAGTCGCGCTCGATCTGCTGCAGGACTTCCGGTCCGGTGCCCGAAGGCACCTCAGCGATCACGACCGCTCCGCCAACGCGCACGTCCGCGAGTGCCGAGAATTGTGCCGGCAGCGGCTGGCGAGGGGCGCCGGCCAGTCGCCACAGGCTTTCGATTGCCAGGTCCGTGCCGAACAGCGGCGGCAACGCATGCGGTGCTGGCTCAATCGCGTTACCGCCGCCCCACAGCCACAGGCCGCTGATCGGGAGCTTGCCCACCGCGATGCGCAGCTCGTTGAGCGGATGCTCGTGCAGCCACATCTCAATCTCGCTCATCAGGCGTCGCAGCGCCGGGGCGCCGACACCCTGGGGCACCCCCTCGCGCACCGCGCGACCGAGGAAGCGGGCCGGATCCAGGCAGCTGATCCCCGCGGCCGGCGGCCCATCGAGCAGCAGCTCGCGCCGCTCGGTCACGCGCAGCATCCAGCCCGAGCCCTGAAACACCTGCTCAAAATCGGCACTGAGCGCGCACTGCTCCTCGAGCGTGGTGCTGAGGAGCCCGGCCGGATGCAATCGCAACGTATCGAGCCCGGCGAGGAAGTGCACCGGCGTCGCCAGCCAGTAGCTGCAGCGCGGATCGGCGCGCACACCCGCGGCGCCGGCCGCCGCCCCGCCCTCGGAGGTGGCTTGCGGCACGAAGTCCGCCGCCAGCGCGCGCCGCCACCCGAGCGGCAGCGGCTCGCCCCGCGCGCGCGCCATCCAGCGCTCGAACGCAGTCAGCCGCGGCAGCCCGGCAGCCTCAGGGGAAGTGCGGTAGGGGTACAGATCCTTGAGGATCAAAGTCACGGTCGCCACGGTTCAGCTATCGTATGTCGAATGAAGCTGCTGCTCGACACTAACGCATCGATCCTGACGATCCGCGCCTACGAGCCCGGTGCAGTGCAGGTGGGGGAGCAGACGCTGCGGGCCCCGTTCATCATCAGCCCCAAGCAGCTGATCACCGAGTGGTCGCCGGGCGCGCCTGCGAGCCTTGATGTGGCCGCACTCGAAGCGTTGCTGGCACTGAAGGTCAACCTGCTGCTGCTCGGAACCGGAGCGCATCTGGTGCGGCCGCCCTACGCGCTGCGCCAGCAGCTCGAAGCGCGCGGCGTGGCGCTGGAGGCGATGGATCTGGGCGCGGCCTGCCGCACCTATAACGTGCTGGCGACCGAAGGCCGCCTCGTGGCCGCCGGAATCTTTCCGAGCTGATTTCTGTTCAGAGCCTGCCGGTTCGGCTGGCCGGTGCGCGGGAAAGCGCACCGGAAGAAGACACAGGGCGAAAGATATTTTTCAACCAATCCACCATTCGAAGCTGACAGAATCGAGTGATGGCCACTGCATTTTTGTTGTTGTTCAACTCGGACGTTATTTTTGTTTTTAAACTTTCAGGTCTTCCCTCACGCCTGTGTCTTCTTCCCGTGCGCCTGCCCCTGTGCGGCGCCGTGCTGCCGGTGATTCCCGACAACGGAGCGCATGTTAGCCTCGATGGCGCATTGCAGGCAAGTTTGTAGCTTTTATAGCAATTTCAATAAGATAACTGCATTATCTCGGGCTTTAAATTAACAGAGATTGCAACGGTCACGCGCGTTGCCGCTCGCAAAACACTTGTTTTATAGGGTATTTGGTGCGCCGCGGGTCGGCGCCGCACAATTCACTCAGCGCCGGGATTTAAACTGATTCCAGATGAGCTGCGGCCAAGTACTTCTGGCCACGGAAGATTCGCCACGCGAACCAACGAGACTGCAAGTGCGCGCCTGAGCGCCTAGGCGCGGCTCAGCCGACGCCGCCCACCAGCGGCACGAAGCTCACCGGACCCAGCACTTTGCGCTCGATGCCCTGCTCGCGACGCACGAGGCGCAGCAGCTGTTGCTGGCCTTCGGGACCGGCCGGCACGATCAGGCGCCCGCCGATCGCGAGCTGCGCGATCAGCGCCTCGGGCACCTGCAGCGGTGCCGCGGCCACAAGGATGCCATCGAACGGCGCCTGGGCTTTCCAGCCCTCGGCCCCATCGCCGTGACGGAAGCGCACGTTCTTGATGCCCAGTTCCTTCAGCCGCAGCCGCGCGCGCTCCTGCAGCCCACCGATGCGTTCGATGGAGCAGATGCGGGCGACCAGCGGCGCCAGCACCGCGGTCTGGTAGCCGCAGCCGGTGCCGATCTCCAGCACCTTGGCGAGCGGGCCGCCTTCGAGCAGCGCCTCGGTCATGCGCGCCACGATGTAGGGCTGCGAGATCGTCTGGGAAAATCCGATCGGGAGCGAGGTGTCCTCGTAGGCGCGGCTGGCGAGTGCCTCATCGACGAAGATGTGGCGCGGCAGGTTGCGGATCCGGTCGAGCACCGCAAGATTCGTGATCCCCTGCTCCTGCAGGCGCTGGATCAGCCGGTCGCGCGTGCGCGCCGAGGTCATGCCGATGCCGGCGAAGCGCACGCCGCTCATGACAGCTGCCCAAGCCAGCGGCCCAGATCGCTAAGCGCCGTGTGGCGCGTCAGATCCACCAGCAGCGGCGTCACCGACACCTGCCCCTGCGCCACGGCATCAAAGTCGGTACCGTCACCGGCATCATCGCCGGCACCGGCCGGCCCCACCCAGTAGACCGTTTCGCCCTTGGGGTCCTCGGCACGGATCAGAGGCTCGGAGCGGTGGCGGAACCCGAGGCGCGTGGCCACGCGACCCTTGAGCGCTTCATAGGGCAGATCGGGCACGTTGACGTTCAAGATCAGGTTGCGATCCAGCGGCGCGCGCAGCAGGCCGCCGACGATCTCGGCCGCGACCCGTGCCGCGCTCGCAAAGTGGCGCGGCCCGCGCCGGCTGGTGCACAGCGAGACCGCGACCGCCGGGAGTCCCAGGAACCGCCCCTCGATCGCCGCCGCCACCGTGCCGGAGTACAGCACGTCATCGCCCAGGTTCGCGCCATCGTTGATGCCACTGACCACCATGTCAAATTCGTGCGCAAACAGGCCCGAGATCGCCAGGTGCACGCAGTCGGTCGGCGTGCCCATCACGTAGTGCACCCCGGGCTCACTCTCGTGGATCCGCAGCGGCACATCGAGGGTCAGCGAGTTGCTCGCGCCACTGCGGTTGCGATCCGGTGCAACGACCGTGACTTCGCCCAGTGGCAGCATCGCCGCGCGCAGGCGCGCAATGCCTTCGGCGCGGTAGCCGTCATCGTTGCTGACGAGTATTTTCACGGATCATCGCTGGTGGGTGGTGGCTGCCCCGCCGCCGGGCGAGACAATATACTCACTTGGGCGAGTGCGGAGGACTGCTTGAACGAAGAGGAGGATGAGCGCGAGCTGTTTCGCCAGGCGATGCGCGATGTCCGTCCGCTGGGCGCGAGCGAGGCGCCGCTGCGTCCGCCACGCAAACCGCCACCCAAGGCGCGCTTCACGCGCGCCGAGCGCGCCGCGGTATTGCGCGAGAGCCTGCAGCCGACGCTGCTGGCCCCCGAGGTACTGACCGGGGATGAGCTGCAGTACCGCCGGCCCGGCGTCCCGGAGGCGCTGCTGCGCGAGCTGCGCCGCGGGCGCTTTCGCATCGAGGCCGAGCTCGACCTGCATGGCAGCAATGCCGCGCAGGCCGGCGAGCAGCTGCGCGGGTTGCTGCAGTACGCGCTCAGCCAGGGCCTGAAGTGCCTGCGCATCGTGCACGGCAAGGGGCTGCGCTCCGGGGCTCGCGGGCCGGTGCTCAAGCAGACTGTGAACGCGCTGCTGCGCCGGGCCGATCCGGTGCTGGCCTTCACCAGCGCCCGACCCGAGCAGGGCGGTACCGGTGCAACGCTGGTGCTGCTGGGCAAGGCGCCGCCTAGCCCTGCCCGATCAGCACGGTCGCCATCGCCGCCAGTCCCTCGGCGCGGCCGATGAAGCCCAGCTGCTCGGTCGTCGTCGCCTTCAGGTTCACGCAAGAGGGCTCGATGCCCAGCAGCGTCGCGATGCGCTCGCGTATCGGCGCGCGGTGCGGTTCGAGCCGCGGCACCTGGGCGAGCAGCGTCAGATCCGCGTTGATGACCTGCCAGCCCGCGCCTCGCAGCTGCGCCATCGTCGCGCTCACGAAGCGCGCGCTGTCGGCGCCGCGCCATTGCGGATCAGAATCCGGGAAGTGCTGGCCGATGTCGCCCAATCCTGCCGCGCCCAGCAGGGCATCGACCAGCGCGTGCAGCAGCACATCGCCGTCGGAGTGCGCGATCAGTCCGCACTCGTGCGCGACGCGCTCGCCCCCGAGCATCACGAAGCTGCCGGCGCCGAAGGCGTGCACGTCAAAGCCTGAGCCGACCCGCAGCTGCCGGCCTGTCCCCGCTGTCATGGCATTCTCCCCTCAAGCACGGCCTCAGCCATCTTAAGATCCTCGGCCGTCGTCACCTTGATATTGCTGTCCTGCGCGGCGACCAGCAAGGGGCGCATCCCGAGCCACTCGAGCGCCTCGGCCTCATCGGTCGGCAGCCGGCCGGCGGCACGGGCCGCGTGCAAGGCACTCAGCAGCGGACCCAAGCGAAACATCTGCGGGGTGAGCGCGCGCCACAACGGCGTGCGCGGCACCGTCATTGCGCTGCGCTGGCCCGCGCCCTCCTGTTTGATCGTATCGCTGACTGGCAGCGCCAGCAGCGCGCCCTCGGCACTCAGCGCGCCGTCGGCGAGCAGCCGCTCGAGATCGCGGCTGCTCAGGCACGGGCGCGCCGCATCGTGCACCAGCACCCACTCCCCGGCCGCCACGGGTTGCCCGAGCGCGCCGGCCGCCAGCGCCTCGAGGCCGGCGAGCACCGAGTCGGCGCGCTCGGCCCCGCCGGCGACGCGCACCAGATGATCGGGCATCACGCGCAGCGGCGGGCGGCCCGCGAGCCGCGCAGCGGAGAGCACCAGCACGATGCCGGCGCAGCGCCCATCGGCCAGGAATGGCGCCAGTGCCGCCTCGAGCACCGTACCGTCACGCAGCGGCGCGAACTGCTTGGGCAGCTCGCTGCCAAAGCGCCGGCCCTCCCCGGCAGCCGGCACGACCAGCCAGTAACGAGTCGGCGCGTTCAAACTGAGGTGCGCTGCGGGCTCAGGGCACGGCCGAGCGTGCCACGCCCGGCGTCAGCGCCGGCGGCGGCGCCGGCGGCAGCACCTGGAAGAAGGTTTCGTTGGCGCCGATCATCCCAAGATCGCTCCGCGCGCGCTCCTCGAGCGCGCTGTAGCCCTGCTTCAGATCACGCACTTCGGCCGCGAGCTGGCGGTTGCGCTCGGAGAGCTGGTTGTTCTCGCTGCGCTGGGCATCGACCGCGGCGTGCAGCCGCACCACTTCGGAGACGCCGTCGGAAGAGAGCCACAGCCGGTACTGCAACAGCACCAGACAGACAAGCAAGGCGGCGGCTAGCCATTTCATCGCGGCTGCAAGCCTAGCAGAAACACAGCTGCTGCATCATCAGGCGCTGATCCCGGCACTCGAGAGCCTGCGTGGCTTCCTTCGCACCATTGCAATATCGTTCAGAGCTTGATCGGAAAGGCTTCGCGTCCGGCATAGCGTGCCTTGGAGCCCAGCTGCGCCTCGATCCTAAGCAGCTGGTTGTACTTGGCCATGCGATCCGAGCGCGACAGTGAGCCGGTCTTGATCTGGGTCGCGGCGGTCGCGACCGCCAGATCCGCGATCGTGCAGTCCTCGGTTTCCCCGGAGCGGTGCGAGATCACGGAGGCGTAGTGGGCCTGCTCGGCCATCGTGATCGCCGCCAGCGTTTCGGAGAGCGTGCCGATCTGGTTGGGCTTGATCAGGATCGCATTGGCGATGCCGCGCGAGATGCCCTCGGCCAGGATCTTGGTGTTGGTGACGAACAGATCATCGCCCACCAGCTGCAGCTTGCGGCCCAGCTCCTGGCTCAGGTGCGACCAGCCGGCCCAGTCCGATTCGTCCATGCCATCCTCGATCGTGATGATCGGGTAGCGGGCGGCGAGCTCGGCCAGGTAGCGGCTGAATTCAGCCGAGGAGAAGCTTCTGTGCTCGCTCTCGAGCTGGTACTTGCCCTCGCGATAGAACTCGCTGCTGGCCGCATCGAGCCCCAGGTACACATCGCGCCCCGGCTGGTAGCCGGCCTGCTCGATCGCCTCGATAATCGTCCTCAGCGCCTCCTCATTGGAGGCCAGATCCGGGGCAAAGCCGCCCTCGTCGCCGACGCTGGTGGCGAGCCCGCGCTCGTTGAGGATCCTCTTCAGCGTGTGGAAGATCTCGGCCCCGTAGCGCAGCGCTTCATGAAAGCTCGGTGCCCCGACCGGAAGGATCATGAACTCCTGGATGTCGAGGCTGTTGTTGGCATGCGCGCCGCCGTTGATGATGTTCATCTGCGGCACCGGCATCACCGCCTCGCGACCGCCGCCCAGGTAGTGATACAGCGGTACGCCGGCCTCGCGCGCCGCCGCCTGCGCATTCGCCAGCGATACCGCCAGCAGCGCATTGGCCCCCAGGTTCCCCTTGTTATCACTGCCATCGAGTGCGATCAGCCTGGCATCGAGCGCCGCCTGGTCGCTGGCCTCCATGCCGATGACCGCTGCGCTCAAGGGCCCGTTGATGTTCGCGACCGCCTTGAGTACGCCCTTGCCCTGGTAGCGCTTCTTGTCCCCGTCACGCAGCTCCACCGCCTCGCGCGAACCGGTCGAGGCCCCCGAGGGCACGGCCGCGCGGCCGAGGGCGCCGCTCGCCAGCGTGACTTCGGCCTCGACCGTCGGGTTGCCGCGCGAGTCGATGATCTCGCGGCCGAGAACATGGGTGATGCGGCTCATAGCAGGGATTCCTCAAACGGAGCATGTTTTGCGGCCCGATCGAGCGCCTGCAGCGTACGCAGCAGCGGCTCCATGCGCGCCAGCGGCCAGGCGTTTGGACCATCCGAGAGTGCCTCGGCCGGGCGCGGATGGGTTTCCATGAACAGGCCGGCAATGCCGGCGCCGATCGCGGCGCGCGCCAGCACCGGGATGAACTCGCGCTGGCCGCCCGAACTGCCGCCCTGGCCGCCGGGCAGCTGCACCGAGTGGGTGGCATCGAACACCACCGGGCAGCCGGTGGCGCGCATCACGGCCAGCGAGCGCATGTCGGCCACCAGGTTGTTGTAGCCAAAGCTGAAGCCGCGCTCGCACACCAGCACCGATCGGTTGCCGGTCGAGTGCGCCTTGGCGATGACATTGCTCATCTCCCACGGGGAGAGGAACTGGCCCTTCTTGATGTTCACGGCCTTGCCGGCCGAGCACACGCGCAGGATGAAGTTGGTCTGCCGGCACAGGAACGCCGGGGTCTGCAGCACATCGACGACGCTGGCGACTTCGGCGATCGGCGTGTCCTCGTGCACATCGGTCAGCACCGGTACGTCAAAGTGCTTGCGCACGCCCTCGAGGATCTTGAGGCCGTTCTCCAGTCCCGGGCCCCGGAAGCTCGTGCCCGAGGAGCGGTTGGCCTTATCGAAGCTCGCCTTGAAGACATAGGGGATTGCAAGGCGCCGGGTGAGCTCGAGCATGTGGCCGGCCACTTCGTGGACCAGGGCCTCGGACTCGATCACGCACGGGCCGGCGATCAGGAAGAAGGGCTGATCCTGTCCGACCTCGACGCCGGCCAGCTTCATGCGCCGGCCGCGACCGGCAGCTGTGCCGCCCGGCAGGCGCGTGCGGCGCGGATGAAGCCGGAGAACAGCGGATGCCCATCGCGCGGGTTGGAGGTGAACTCGGGATGGAACTGCGTGGCCACGAACCAGGGGTGCGCGGGCAGTTCGATGATCTCGACCAGCCCGTCCCGCGAGAAGCCGGAGAACACCAGGCCGGTGCGCCGGTAGGCATCCAGATAGCCGTTGTTGAACTCGAAGCGGTGGCGGTGGCGCTCGGCCATCGCATCGCGCCCGTAGATCTCGCGCGCCCGCGTGCCCGCGCCCAGGATCACTTCCTGCGCGCCCAGGCGCATCGTGCCCCCCAAGGCTGCGCCCTCGGTGCGCTGCTGCGTGCCGCGCGCTTCATCCTGCCACTCGGTGATCAGCGCGATCACCGGATGGGTGCTGGCACGGTTGAATTCGGTGCTGTTGGCATCGGCATAGCCCAGTACATGCCGGCCGTACTCGATAATGGCCAGCTGCATCCCGAGGCAGATACCCAGGTACGGGATGCGCTGCTCGCGCGCATAGCGCACCGCCTGGATCTTGCCCTCTATTCCGCGCTCGCCAAACCCGCCCGGCACCAGGATCGCATCCATGCCGGCCAGGCTGCCTAAGCCATCGCGCTCGATGTCGGTGGATTCGATGTAGTGCACGCGCACGCGCGTGCGCGTCTTCAGGCCCGCATGCATCAGCGCCTCGTTCAGCGAGATGTAGGAATCGCGGATCTGCACGTACTTGCCGACCATCGCGATGTCCACCTGCCCGTCGCTGTGGGTGCGGGCGCTGACCACCTGGCGCCATTCGCTCAGGTCCGCCGGCGGCACCTCCAGGCGCAGCCGGTCGCACACGATCTCATCGAGGCCCTGCTCGTGCAGCAGCAGCGGGATGCGGTAGATGTCATCGGCATCCACCGCCGAGATCACCGCGCGCTCCTCGACGTTGGTGAACAGCGCGATCTTGCGGCGCTGCTCCTCGGGCAGCATGTCCTTGCCACGGCACAGGAGCACATCGGGCTGGATGCCGATCGAGCGCAGCTCCTTGACCGAATGCTGCGTCGGCTTGGTCTTGATCTCGTGCGAGCCCCCGACAATTGGCACCAGCGTCAGGTGGATGTACATCACCTTGTTGCGGCCCAGTTCCACGCCCAGCTGCCGGATCGCCTCGAGGAAGGGGAGCGATTCGATGTCACCGACCGTGCCACCGATCTCGACCATGCAGACATCGGCATCGCCGGCCCCGAGCATGATGTTGCGCTTGATCTCATCGGTGATGTGCGGGATCACCTGCACGGTGGCCCCAAGATAATCGCCGCGCCGCTCCTTGGCGATCACCCGCTCGTAGATGCGGCCGGTGGTGTAGTTGCTGTTGCGCCCGGTCGTGGTGTGCACGAAGCGCTCGTAGTGACCCAGGTCCAGGTCGGTCTCGGTGCCATCGGCGGTGACGAACACCTCGCCGTGCTGGAACGGACTCATCGTGCCCGGATCGACGTTGATATACGGATCGAGCTTGACCATCGAGACCTTCAGGCCCCGGGCCTCGAGGATCGCGCCAAGCGAGGCGGCGGCGATGCCCTTTCCCAATGAGGAAACGACGCCACCAGTGACGAATACGTATCGGGTCATCGAGGATTTCCGCCGCTTGCGTTAGGCCAGCCGTTCCGTTGCGGAACCAAAGTGCGCTGACGACGGGAGGACAGGTTAGCAAAACACCCCGGTTGGCTCAATGCGTTAAGGGGCCGAAACGGGCTGCGAGGGCAAACTTATTTTGCTTGCGCCGGGTGCGCCGCGGGACTCCGGAAAAATTCAGGGCGCCCGCCACGCCAGCCGGGCGGCCGCGCCGCGACCAGCCGCGAGCGCCGGATCGCTCCACAGGTCGGCCACCGCGACCAGCCGCTCACCGGCATAAATCAGTGGCACGCGTGCGCGCAGCCACGGCGGCACGCGCCGCTCCTGCAGCAGGTGCTTGAGCGATCCGTGACCATACGGCATCGCCAGACGCTCCCCGCCCTGCCGGAAGCGCACGGTGAGCAGCTCGGGCAGCGCCGCCAGGCGCAGCGGCCCATACACCTGGGGCACGAGGGTGAGCTCACCGGCTCCGGCCAGCGCCAGCGAGCGCTCACGGCCCCAGCGCCAGTCGATAAGGTTGGCCTGCAGCGGCGGCAGGCGCCCGCGGGCGATCAGCTGCGCACCGTAGCGATGAATCTCGACTTCCCCATAGCGCACGCAGGTGTGGGCGTCGGCGCGCGCCCGCAGCACCGGACCGGTGATCTCGAGCAGCCGGCGCTGATCCGGCAGTGCCAGGTGGCGCGCGCGCAGGTAGCGGCGCAGCACCTGGCGCCGCTGCGGCGCGCTGAAGCGGCGCAGCACCGGGACGCTCAAGGCCTCGCCATCGAGAGCCTGTGCCAGCAGTACATCGGCACCCTGCTCGAGCGCCTGCTGCGCTTCGGCCAGCAGCGCGGCGCTGCGGCTGACGGTCGCGGCCGCCGCCGGCCAGTGCTCGAGCAGCGCGGGCAGCACCCGATGGCGCAGGTAATTGCGATCAAAGTGCAGCGCGCGATTGCTCGGATCCTCGCTCCAGCTCAAGGCCTGTTTGCGCACCACGGCCTCGAGCTGCGCGCGCCGTACGCCCAAGAGTGGACGCAGCAGCTGCCCGGCACCGCACGGCGCGAGCACGCTCATCGCCGCCAGGCCTGCAGGTCCCGCGCCGCGCAGCAGCTGCAGCAGCACGGTCTCGAGCTGATCATCCTGGTGCTGCGCCAGCAACAGCACTTCACCGGCTGCCAGCTCCGCAGCGAACGCCTCATAGCGGGCGAAGCGCGCCGCCGCTTCGGGCGAGTCACCCCTCGTGCGCGCGACCTGCACCCGGCGCACGGCGAGCGGCACCTGCAAGGCGCGACACTGCGCGGCCGCGGCCAGGGCCCAACTCTCGGCCTGCGGCTGCAGCCCGTGATGAATGTGGAGTGCGCGCAGGCGCAGGCGCTGCGCGCGGCGCAGTGGCGCCGCCAGTGCCAGCAGTGCCGTGGAATCGATGCCGCCGGAGTAGGCGATGCACAGGCGCCGGCCATGCAGCGGGCCGAGCAGCCCTTTGAGCTCGCGGGCCAGCCATGCGGAACTCACCGCGGCCGGGGGCGCAACCGAATCCGAAGCCACCGCCGCGCGGCGGCGGCGGCTCACGGCCCGATCTCGGAATACACTCCGAAGCCATCCAGGCGTGCCTGACGCTGAGCGGCCCGCTCCTCGGGCGAGAGCGACTCGAGTGCCGCGAGATTGCGCAGCAACGCCTCCTTGAGCGTCACTGCCATCGCCGCCGGATCGCGATGCGCACCGCCCAGGGGCTCGCGCAGGACTTCATCGACCAACCCTAAGCTGCTCAGCCGCTCGGCGGTCAGGTTCATCGCTTCGGCCGCCACTTCCTTGCGATCGGCGCTCTTCCACAGGATCGAGGCGCAGCCTTCGGGCGAGATCACCGAATAGGTCGAATACTGCAGCATGATCAGCCGGTCGCAGACCCCGATGGCCAGCGCCCCGCCCGAGCCACCCTCGCCGATCACGACGCTCAGGATCGGCACCGCGAGCGTTGCCATCTCGAACAGGTTGCGCGCGATCGCCTCGCTCTGGTTGCGCTCCTCGGAGCCGACACCGGGATAGGCGCCCGGGGTATCGATGAATGTGATCAGCGGCAGGCCGAACTTCTCGGCCAGCTTCATCAGCCGCAGCGACTTGCGGTACCCCTCGGGCTTGGGCATGCCGTAGTTGCGGCGCACCCGCTCCTTGGTATCGCGCCCCTTCTGGTGGCCGATGACCATCACCGGGTTGCCATCGAGGCGCGCCAGGCCCCCGACAATGGCCAGATCGTCGCCGAACATGCGATCGCCGTGCAGTTCCTGGAAATCGGTGAGCACGGCGGCGAAGTAATCGAGCGCGTAGGGCCGCTGGGGGTGGCGCGCCAGCTGGGTGATCTGCCAGGGCGTCAGGTTGGAGAAAATCGAGCGGGTCAGCTGCCGGCTCTTGGCCTGGAGCTTGCCCATTTCCTCCTCGATATTGACCTTCGGATCGGTCGTAATGTGGCCAAGTTCTTCGATCTTGGCCTCAAGTTCGGCGATCGGCTGCTCAAATTCGAGAAAACTGACGGCCATGGGGAATATTGGTCACTCTTTGATTAGCCCTGAGGACGGGTTCGGCTGCGCGCCCTTTGGGGTGCCTGACGGCCGGGGCAAGGTTACGAGTCCGGGAGCGGGACCGCAAGGCAGCCCCAGTTGGAAGGGCGAACCTGCGGTCCAGGCACCCTCCAGTCGGCACCTCGCAGCTTACATGGAGGTAAGCGACCCATCCGGAGTGAGTCAACGCGCAGCGGGAGGGCCGGATGCCCTTTAGCGCGTTATGAGCGGCGTGATTCCCAGGTGCCAGGCAGCGCGGTGTTTTTGCACAAACAGCTCAAT
>Ga0181537_10001674_pt1 | contig 20140 bp, 11 predicted proteins | sample PEATcosm2014_Bin_39_FD_119765 | JGI IMG/M metagenome (GOLD analysis project Ga0181537, IMG submission 119765) | Peatland microbial communities from MTU Mesocosm Facility, Houghton, MI, USA - PEATcosm2014_Bin23_10_metaG | ecosystem: Environmental > Terrestrial > Soil > Wetlands > Peat | place... | reverse complement strand
CGCAAGCCGCGATCGAGCACTTCCAGATCGCGCTGCAACGACCGGGTCAAGCCGACATGGTGGAAATGGCCTACTCGAATCTCGGTAATGCGTATCGCAACCTTCACGATTACGCGCAGGCACGCGAGAATTTTGAGATCGCTTTGGGAATGAATTCCACAGATTCGGGAGCAGCCATCGGCATGGGGCTGATCGCGCAGCATGATAAGAACCTGGCCGATGCGATTCGCTGGTATTCTCAGGCAACTGTCGCTCGGCCCAACGCGGTAGCGTCCCTGTTAATGGCAAAAGCCATGGAACAGAATGGCCAGAAAGCTGAATCCAAAGAGGCATACCAGCAGGCGCAAAAATACAGCAGGGACATAAATGCCACTCAGCGTGTTGTTGAAAAGATGCTGACCACTGTCGAATGACGAGGCCTAACGCGCCTGAGGGAGTTCTTGCAGCGCTTTTTGGGCCGGCGCAAAGTTGGGATTGAGCTGCAACGCTTTTTCGAAAGCTGATTTGGCATGATCCATCCGGCCCGCTCCCTCCAACAAGAATCCGAGCCGCACGTACCCGGAAGGTTCAGGTACAGACTGCAGCGCCTCCAAGCTCTCCTGGATCATGACCTCAACAGTCTCATGGTCGTGACTAAGTGCTAACTCTGAGTTTTGCCGGGCGGTTGAGTAGTCCCCCAGTTGACGGTAAACGACCGCAAGGTTGGCATAGGTCATAGCCAAAAGTCCTTGATCTTTGGCGTGAAGGGCAATCTCGTAGTTTCGGATCGCTTCCTGCAGGTCACCCCGATCCTGCGCCGCCGCCCCAAGCCCGGTATGGCTGATCGGATCCAGCGGCGCCACGCGCGCTGCGGATTCGAAGAGGCGGTTGGCCTCAGCGATGCGGCCTTGCTCGACTAACAAACCTGCGAGATGATCTTCCGCGACAAAGTTGTCTTTGGTGAGCTCGAGTGCGTGCTCCCAGAGAGCCATTGGATCGCGCCAATAGTGAATTTGATGAATCGTGATCAGTCCCAGTGCAAGCAATACAAATGAAGCGACCACCTTGAGTGCTATGGAACGCGCCGAGTCAGAACGCCAGGCTTGCGACTTCGCCCACTCCACCAAGCTCCAGACAAGTATCACAAAGATTCCGACGGCGGGGATGTACATATACCGATCCGCCATGCCTTGATCGCCCACTTGCACGATTCCGATGACCGGAACCAGAGTGCCAACAAACCAAAGCCAGCCGACGATTGCGTAGGGAGACTCTTTGCGCCGCCGCCAAACCAGCAAGCTGACTGCAATGAGAAACAACGCCGACGCGCCTATCGCTAGTTTCGACAACTCGTCCTGAGGATGTGGATATATGACCACCAGATGCGAGGGCCAGAAAATCTTCATCACATAGCAGGCATAAGAATAAATCGCGTTCTCAATGCGCATTCGAAAGGTGACAACCTGTGAAACGGCTTCTCGCTGGGCGATCATGGTGATGATGGAGCTGGCCACGGATAGACACAGCAATGGCACCTTCTCCATCAGTAAACGAGGCCATGAAGTTTGCGGATTGTGTTGCGGCTCCGTCCAGCTCTGAATGCGCCCCAAGGGCCAGTAATCGAGCAAGAGCAACACGAACGGTAGTGTCACCAGCATCGGCTTTGAAGCCAAGCCCATGGCGAAGGCGAGAGCGACCAATAAATAACTGCCCAGACTTGGGCGGCGAGCGTATCTTCCATACGCCGCCAAAGCCAGAAAAAAGAAAAACGTGCTTAACACATTCTTTCGCTCTGCCACCCAGGCAACTGACTCGACATTGAATGGGTGCAAGGCGAAAAGGGCTGCCGCCATCGCACTCATACCAGGGACACCGGTTGCCCACTGCAGGATCAAAAATAGCAGGACGACGTTGCCAGTGTGAAGCAGTACGCTGGTCAGGTGATGTCCGTGCGGATTGAGGCCAAAAAGCTGGCAATCGAGGGCGTGGGAGAGCCAAGTCAACGGGTGCCAGTTCGAAGCTTCTGTAGAGGTGAGGGCCCAGCTGATGGTTTCGGCGCTCAACCCAGCCTGCACATGGGGATTCTGCGTGACGTAATCGTAATCGTCAAAGTTGACGAAGGGATAAAAGACTGCTGGGAGGTATACAGCCAATGTCATTGCGGCGAGTGCGAAGCAGTAAATGGAAATCAGCGAGCGGGATCTTTTCGAGTACACTGCATGAGACCCCGTCCGCCGCTCCGGATTTCCTGTCGTTCGCCGTTTAGGCTTGCGCCGCTGAATCTTGGATGTCATAACAGTCCGGCCAGCCTCTACAGGCTTCGGCCTATTGGAGCAATCTCTCGGTCTGCAAAGCCTGCGCGGCGGGAGCGAACTTCGGGTCCAACTGGAGAGCGCGCTGAAAGGCGAGCTTGGCGTCCTGATTTTGACCCGCAATCTCGCAGAGAAATCCCAGCCGCAGATACCCGGGAGCGGCAGGATGTTCCTGCAGGATAGCGGCCAACCGTCGGATCTGAGCGCGTATAGACTCCGGATCATACGCCATAGCTTTGTCAGCTTCTATGCGCGCTTCTGAGTTTTTCCCGAGTGAGAAGTGAATCACAGCAAGGTTCGTGTACGCATTCGCCAGGAAGCCTGGCTGTTTCGCTCGCAACGCGATTCGGTATTCACGAACCGCCCCTTCGAAGTCGCCCCGATCCTGCAACACAGCCGCCACCGCGGCATGACTCTCTGGATCGAAAGGCGCTTGCCGCGCTGCGGCCTCGTAGTATTGGAGTGCCTCCGGTTTTCCTTCTCGCAGCAGCAGACCGCCCAGTTCGTCGTTAGCAATGAAATTATCTGTTGTAATCGCAAGGGTGTGCATCCACAGATCGTAGCTACTGTCCCAATAGCTGATCTGCCGGATCGTGAGGGTGCCCAAAGCGATGAGAACCAAAATGGCTGTGACTTCGAGTGCGGTGGAGATACCGGCTGAGGCTTGACTCCTCACCCAGTCGTGCGCTGCCCAAACCAGAGCCACGAACAAACCAATCTCAGGGATGTACATATAGCGGTCCGCCATGCCCTGCGCACCAACTTGGAAAATTCCAACCACCGGAACAAGGGTGCCAAGAAACCAGCACCAGCCTGTGATCGCGTAAGGGCAACGGGTTCGCAGTACCCAACCAAGAAACTGATCGCGAGCAGAAAGGTTGCTGACAAGCCAATCTGAAAAAAAGTCAGTTTGTCCAAGGGGTGGGGATAGAACACCGCCATATTGACTGGCCAGAAGACCTTTTGGATATATTTCGCGTAGGAATAGACCGCATTACCGATTCGCAGCGAAAGTGGGATGTCCCCAAGGTTCACCTCGGCATTGCCTCTACCTTGCGCCATCACGGTGATCACGCAGCTGCCTGCGGCCAGCGCGAGCAGAGGGGCTTTCTCAATCAGCAGATTCGACAAGGAGGCTCGTGAGCCTGGGAACGTCTTAGAGGGTTCGGTCCAGTCTTTGATTCTGGCCAGAGGCCAGTAATCCAGCAATAGCAATACGAAAGGCAAAGTCACCAACATCGGCTTGGCAGCGAGGCCCAACAAAAACAAAAGGCATAACGTCAGATAACGAGCTGTGCTTGGCCGACGCGCGTATCGACCGTAGCTGACTAACGTAAGCAAAAAAAAGAATGTGCTCAGTACATTCTTTCGCTCCGCCACCCAGGCAACTGACTCGACATTGAATGGGTGCAAGGCGAAAAGCGCGGCCGCCATCGCGCTCAAGCTGGGAGCACGAGTCGTCAAACATAGGCACAAAAAGAGCAGCGCTACATTGGCTGCGTGCAGAATCACACTGGTCAGGTGGTGGCCATGCGGGTCGAGTCCGTAGAAATCGCAATCCAATGCGTGCGAAATCCATGTCACAGGATGCCAGTTCGCAGCCTGGGTCGAAGTAAATGCCCACGAAATCGTCTCGAGACTGAGTCCTGCCTGGACGTGGGAATTTTCGGTCACGTAGGCGCCATCGTCATAATTGATGAATGGATTAAGAATTGCGGGATAGTAAACGCCGACTGTCAGTATCGACAATAAAAAGGACCACACGAAGATTGAGCGCGGCTTGAGCGTCTGTGGATCAGGAAGCGAACCTGAGAGTGATTTGGATTGCGCCTTGCTCGTGCGTTTCGCAGTCGCTCTCATCGTATTGGCCGGTCCAGGCAGGATCCAATGATACTGGGTCGACTTCCCCGGAATTCAAGGGCGTAGAAATCTCTGAGGGGCTCCAACGAGAGTGAAATTTTAACATACAAGCGCGCACCGCACTGGCGCTCCGAAGCGTCATTTCGTGTTATCAATGAAGCTGGTGGAACTGTGACTCCAAGAACGCTCCGTCGACCCCGAAACTCATCTAAAAAGCTTCGTTCCCGCATCCCTCCGCAGGAAACGAAACGGATTTCGCGTTTCGTATTTGGTCTGTTGCTCGTTATCGGAACGCTCGTACTGTACAGCCCTGTGCGCGGCCATGACTTCATCAATTACGACGATCTTGATTACGTGGTGAACAATCCCCACGTGCAATCGGGACTCACCTGGGATACGCTGCGATGGTCAGTCACTTCGAGAGATCAGGCAAACTGGCACCCCGTTACCTGGTGGTCCCACGCGGCGGATTACGAATTGTTCGGGCCTGATGCAGGGTCTCACCATATCGTCAACATCGTAATTCACGCTGCAAACGCGTTACTGCTTTTTCTTTTATTGAACTCGGCCACGGGTGCTACAGGAGCCAGCTTCGTCGTAGCAGCAATGTTCGCTTGGCATCCTTTTAACGTCGAATCGGTTGCCTGGATTGCGGAGCGAAAGAACGTGCTTTGCACCTTCTTCTTTCTTTTGACCGTGGCTGCCTATGGCTGGTATGCCCGCAAGCCGTCGGCAAAACGACTGGTCACCGTTTGTGGAATATTTGTTCTGGCGCTTGCCGCCAAGCCGATGGCGGTGACGCTGCCATTTGTGCTGCTTCTGCTGGATTATTGGCCCTTGCGTCGAATATCGGGTTGGGCCGTGGTTCCGGAAGATTATTCAATTCCCCAGCGATCAGTCTCCCAACTGCTGTTGGAAAAGTTTCCGCTGTTCCTGCTCACAGTCGCAGATTCGTTGGCCACGGTGTGGGCCCAGAGCGCGGGTGCCTTGCGAACCACACAGGCATTTCCGTTATACGCAAGGCTTGCGAATGCTCTTTACTCCTACGTGGTTTATCTCGCAAAGACGTTCTGGCCTTTTGGATTTGGCTTGTTCTATCCCCATCCCGGTGTGTCGGTTCCCCTCTGGAAGCCTGCTGTGGCCGCGGTCATACTCTTCGCGATCAGCTTTGCAGTTTGGGTACAACGCACGAAGCTTTCCTTTTTAATTGTCGGATGGCTGCTGTTCTTGGGCGTGCTGTTTCCCATGATCGGGGCAGTCCAGGTAGGTGATCAGGCGATGGCTGATCGTTACGCCTATTTGTCCACCATAGGCTTATTCATCATGGCGGCCTGGGGTGGAGCGCAACTGCTGGATAAGCTTGGAGTGGACAAAAGAGTCCGCTTCGGACTGGTAACGATTGTGCTCGCGCTCTTGTGCTTCCTCACCTCACGACAGATATCGTACTGGGAGAACAGCGTCTCGATCTGGTCGCATACTCTTGCTGTAACCGGCGCAAATGCACTGGCCGAAAGAAAACTAGGGTTCGCGTTGGTCTCGCAGGGGAACAGTGATGAGGCCGTTGGTCACTTCATCAATGCGGTTGGCCTGGATCCGGCGGACGTTGGCTCCCACTTGAATCTAGGCGCCTACTATGCGGCACATGATCGTTTACCGGATGCGATGGAGGAATTTCAAACCGCTGTAAAGCTAACCAGCGACTATAAGAATCTCAGTGCAGAGGACAAGGAACATCGCTGTTCGGCTTTGATTGATTTGGGTTTTGCATACGCAATCATGAAAGACTATCCCCAAGCGCTGGCAGATCTCAGAGCTGCGGGCCAAACCGATTCAGTCCTGTTGGAACGAACTGCAAAAGCAGTCTCCCGCGCGCTTTCGAACAAGCCCTCAGAGGATATCTCTCTCAAGTCAGCATTGCTCTTGAGCGCGGAAGGACACAGGGAAGAAGCCATTTCTGCTCTCCGGAAAACACTCGATACGGACCCGGAATATTCTCGAGTACACGAATTGTTGCAATTCCTCAGTTCCACCCAAGAGTAATGACCATAGGTGACGTGCGCACCTAACCTTCGGTTGACGTTGTCCCCTACATTCTCTCGTAGATCAGAATCTTGCTTGGCGATCGAGGTTGGTAGTTCCGCGCATCATCGTCGAAGTGGAATTCTGTGTCATCGCCCATTAAATCAACAATCCCAATTGGTTTGTAATGATCTTGTACAAATTTCACGCTCCAGTCGAAAATTTCCGGGTCGGAATCGTCATGTCGTAGCCATGATGCCGCTTCCGTCACGAAGACAACAAAGCGTGGGTTCGCTCCTTGGATCTCTCTCTCCATCTCGTGTTGCATGGTGATCGCAAAAGGTTGATGCTCCATCAGCGGATACATGTAAACGAAACCTGTTGCGGATCGAAGTCGAGAATAGAAGTAGAGCTCGGGCTCCGACCCAATGACGGCAATCTCATCACTGGGCTGGGCGCGACTGCGAATGAATTCGGAAACTTTTCGCGCCTCGGGAAAAGGATTTGTGCCGTAAAGGTGGTGGCAAGCTGAATCCAGATCCTTCGCAAAAAAAAAGTCGGAGTCTTGCGCCGCAGTGATGACTAATGCAATCACGAAGACGATAGTCGGCACCGCCGCAAGAAAGCTCACCTTTCCATCCCTAAGCTTTGCCGTTGCCTGGCTGACCGCGACTCCGCTCAGGAGTGCGACAGCTGGCAATAAAAGAACAAAGTAGTGTTCACGGAAGTAGAAGCCTGGGCAAACCGCCGCAAATGAGAAAACGAGGAAACCGACCACGAAGACACTGCGGCTCGGCAATTTTGGCCGCCAGAGCACAGCGATAAGTCCGACAGCCGAAAAGATCCAAAGTAATAGACCGGAGCTTACGACCGCAGAGCCGGTGTTTCTGAAATTTTCCCATCCTCTCCAGAGAGGCAGGAGTTTCTCGTACTCCCGCGCATAGTGAAAGGTCCAAAACCAAAATCTTTGAAAATTTCCAGACGCGACATACAGCAGGCAGACAAAAGCAAATGGAATCGCGGATCCCAGCAGCAAAAGACCGAGCCGAGTCCCCGATCGCAACAGGTCAAGACCCCGAGTCCACTCCACATAGGCAAGATAGAAAACGGCAAAAACAATGAACAAGGCTCCCGGCTGCTTCATCAGGAAGCTTAACCCAAGACAAAAACCACTACAGAAAAGCAGCCAGCGCTTCTCAGACTCGACCCCCAGAAGCAAAAGCAAGGCACCCGCAATAGCTGGCATCACTACGAATTGGGTGGCATGTCCAGCAAAGCCGAGTACGACCGGCTGCAATGAAAGAAGTGCAAACGTGGCAGTAGCCGTCACGGCAGCTAGTCTCCCAAATAAGCGGCTGGCCAGGAGATACAGCAAGACACAGCTTGCCGAGTTCACTAGCAACAAGCCCAGGTGGACCCCCACGGCATTTTGGCCAAATACAGCCATTAGAAGTGCGTACGCCGATGCGGTCCCCGGAAGTTTCATGCTGTAGCAGTAACGATAAGGATCAATACCACGCATGATGAGTTGCCCTGCGTACGCATACTCGCCCTCATCCCGCTCCAAGGGAAAACCCGCCAGATGAATCCGAATGAGACCAAAGAACGCGATCGTGAGCCCAACTGCAAGGTGTGCCCACCAAGCTGGAACCTCCGTGACCTGCTTCTGTATCGATTTCGCCTTTCTCCCCCGCGCTTGAGAGGAAGCTGAATCCTGCCGGTCGGGAGTAGTGCCAGAGGAGCCCCTAACCGAGCTCCTGCTATTTCGGTTTGTTGCGGTTGTAGCCATTGTCGCAAGTCGAAGCCGTAAGGATATCGAAGGAGTAGCCCCGAAAAACGCCTGGTCACGGGAAATTAACCTAATTGCAATATTGCAGTAACACAACTTGTTTTTTCCGTTACCTGGACTTTCGGGACCGCACCCACCAGTCGAAGAGTAAGTGTTAGAGGACTCGCTTGAAAGATTCAATCCGCAGCCAGCGTGACTTCGCCACTTCACCAGCAAGACGAGCGGCGGTCGTTCCAGCAGGATCAATTTCCGTATGGACGTGATCCGGGCGCAGTCGCCAGAGTGACCTGCAGATCGGGGTTGCGAGCCTCGGTTGATAAATGGTGTGCTGCGCGCGGCACTCCCAGCGGCTTTGGATCGGGGCGCTGAGTATGCTGACTGTCGTATCCGGAGAATTGGACAGACGAGAAGTGCCTACAGGGTGAAGACGGGCGGAGACGGCCTCTTGACTCTTGTACAATCCCTGCCCGAGGCGGCTTCCGTAGGCACATGAGAACTAAATCAAGACGTACCGCGACATCAAAGCCTCAAGCGCGGAATCGGAATCGGCCCGGTTTTGTCGATCCGCCATCAGTGCCGCCTGAATTCGAAGAACTGCCCCCATCCATACCACTCCGGTCTAAACTGCATTCCTATGTGCTCCTGATCTCAGCCACTGTGATCTGCCTTTTGCCCTTCTCGGGCAGGGCGTTTCACATCGACGATACGCTGTTCATTCGTGCGGCCCAGCAAATCGCGAAGCATCCGCTCGATCCCTATGGTTTCCAGATCAACTGGGATGGGGTCCTCACGTCGATGGCTGACGTGACGCAGAACCCCCCTTTGAGTTCCTACTACACCGCATTGGTGGGTACGCTGTTCGGATGGTCGGAGTGGGCGCTGCACTGTGGATTCCTGCTGGTCGCCATTGCACTGGTCCTGGGAACATACCGTTTAGCGGCGCGTTTTACGCGTGCGCCGCTGCTAGCGGCGCTGATGACGTTGTTATGTCCGGGAGTTTTGGTTTCTGCCAGCAGCGTAATGTGCGACACCATGATGCTGGCCCTCTGGCTTTGGGCGGTCATTTTGTGGATAGAAGGGATCGAGAGAAAAAGCGCCGTCTGTCTCGCTTTTTCCAGTTTGTTGATCGCGGCCTGTGCGCTGACAAAGTATTTTGGCGTATCGCTACTCCCACTGTTGTTGGTGTACACCCTGATGCGCCGGAGCTTGCGTGCGGCGTTATGGTTGTTGGTGCCCGTCGCGATTTTAGCTTGGTATCAACAATGGACAGCGGGCCTCTATGGTCATGGTCTGCTATTCGGGGCCGCCGACTTTGCGGCAACTCAGCGCGCCGCAACCACCGGCTCAGAGCTGGCCGTGGGCATTGTGGGGTTGAGTTTCGCCGGTGGCTGCGGGATCTTCGGATTGCTCTACGCACCGTTGCTCTGGTCGCGCCGGAATATTGCGGTCACAGCGCTCTTAAGCATAATTGCCAGCGCTTCGATTATGTACGGCGGCCTGAGCATAGGTCTCAGGATTGGTGGCCCAGAGGCAGAGCGTTCTCATGTCTTGACGGGCATTGAACTGGCCTTCTTCATCGCCGCCGGAGTTTCACTGCTGGCGCTTGCCATGCGGTCCATTTGGAAGGACAGACTCGCCGGTTCCGTTCTCCTCAGCTTGTGGGTTCTTGGCACGTTCCTGTTCGCAGCTTACGTGAACTATACCGTCAACGCCCGCTCCGTATATCCTCTGATCCCTGCGGCAGCTGTTCTATTGATGAGAAGACTGGATGCCGCCAACATTCTTTCTGAGCGGAGAACAATGTCAGCTGTTGCGATCCTGATTGTCATCTCGGGGGCATTCTCGTTCTGGGTCGCCGCTGGCGATGCTGCTCTGGCAAATTCCGCGCGCCAAGCGGCAGCCCTGTCGGTAAGCAAGGCCGGAGGGGCCACAGTTTGGTTTGAGGGGCATTGGGGCTTCCAATATTACATGGAGGCTTTAGGGGCCCGCGAGCTTGATTTCTCCAACCTCGAGCTCAAACCCGGAGATTTCGTTGTAGTTCCTTCCAACAATATCCAGATCCGTAGTGTTCCACCCCAACTCGTGGCCGCGCGTTACAGCTTTGACCTGCCTCTCAACAATTGGGTTACGACGGTTTCCTGGCAATTGGGGGCTGGTTTTTACGCCTCTTACTGGGGGCCCATCCCGTTTGCTGTGGGACGTGTGCCTCGCGAGAGTTATACGATCTTTCGCATCAGTGATTCCAAACGCTGAGGAAGTGGAAAATAAATCCAATGCCGGCCTGCCCTGCGATCAGGACCACAGCAAATAGAAGTTTCCACCACAGGCCGCCAGTCGGCCGAGTTGACACTCCGAACGATCAGCCTTTTCGCCTGAACAAGTAAAGGAGGGGAAACGTCGGACGAAAGCTCTGCAAGCGCTGGCCCAAGACGAAATCCGCTTTGTCCGCGCTCGGTTTATCCATAATGCCGACCAGATCGTATTTCGTTCCTAAGTAGCGCACCGTCCAGTCGTATCTCGGAGATCCTATTTCCAACGGCCATGTAGCTGGCTGCAACACGATGAACTCGGGGCGCGCAGCCTCAATTTCGGAGATCATCTCTCGTTCCATCACCGCGGCGAACTTCTGGTTCTCCATCAATCCGAACGTGTAGATGTAGCCGGTGGCGGAGTGACGAGAGGAATAAAAATAAATTTCCGGTTCCGAGCCGAGAACAGCTACCCGTGCAGTAGGCGGGCTGTTCTGCTTAATGTAATCCGATATGGTCAGGGCTTCAGGAAATGGGTCTGTTCGACTGTATATGGAACGGCATGCCGCGACGGGATCTGCCGCGAAAAGAAAATCGGATTGAGCGAAAATGGACTGAGCAAAGGCGGCAAAAAAAACCAATGCAGGGATGATCGCCAGGGCTTGTCCGCGAGGACGTCGCGCCAAGACTCCGGTTAGCGAGTTTACTGTTACCCCCGCCAGCAAAGCGACCGCGGGAAGCAACAGAATAAAATAGTGGGCCCGATAGTAAAATCCGGCGGAAACTGCCGCAAGAGAGAACACGAGCAGTCCCAGGCAGAACGCCATATATGGCCGCGACCTGCGATCCCACGCGAACGTCGTTAGTCCAACCGCGATAACTGCCCAAACAAGGGGCGCATGATCGAGCAACGAGGCGGTCTGGCTTGTCAGGTCGCTCATGCCGTCAGACAAACCCCGAATCGAGCCGTATTCTCGAGCATAAGAAAACGTCCAGAACCAGAACTTCTGAAATGCCCCGACCCTCCAGATAACCAGGCAAGTCAAGGCGAAAGGAAGGATGAAGCCGAGAGCGAATCCGCCCAGGCGGAAAAGCAACGTTCTATACTGCAACGGGAGCTTCCACTCGCTCCACAACAGATACAGAGCGCCAAAAAGACCGAAGCAAGCGCCCGGTTGCTTCATTAGGAATGCCAGGCCGAGCATCAGGCCACTCACCAGCAACAACCAGGTGCGCCCCGACGAAATTGCCTGCAGTAGAACCAGAACTCCTGCAACCGCCGACATTACGACAAAGTGTGTCGCGTGCCCTTGAAACCCCATGACAGCGGGGCTGGTTGACAACAGCGCGTAAGTGCTGCCAGCCACAAGACCAGCCAGCGGATTCATAAGCCGTTTTGCCAGCAGATAGAGCAGGAGGCTGGTTACGCCATTTACGAGCAGCAGCCCAATATGGATGCCGGCCGGAGTTTGCCCGAACAGGGCCAGAATCAAGGCGTATGCCACGTAGGTGCCAGGCAGCTTCATGTTGTAGGCAAGTTGATACGGTGGGATGCCCTGCAGGATAAGTTGTCCCGCATAGGCGTATTCACCTTCATCGCGCTCTAGCGGCATATTTCGAAGGTGGAAACGCAAGCCGACAAAGAAGGCAATCACGAAGAGCAACAACCACAAACAAACGCGCGCGGACGGCATCCCGTCCCACGATGACGAGATCCCTGATAGAACACTTCGGCTCTCGGCGGTTTTCCTTTTTTTCCTCGGTTTCGTTTTCGCAGCACTGCTTAGAATGGCCAGTTGCGTATGTTTGATACGCAATGGATCTACACGGAAAGCAGTCATGGAGGAGCGATTTTACATTACTGGAGCCAGAGGGGCACGATCGCCATAGGCCCCGGGGCGAATGAAGATTAGTACAATGGCTTCCTCTAAAGCTGGGTTTCCCCCATGACCTCCCGAAAGAGACGGAACGTCAAGCACGCGCCTCAGCCGCATGCGGCAGTAACTAGAGCCGAAGTGTCCGGTGCATCTTTCCTCATGCGACATGACAGCGGTATCGGATTTCAGGCGATCATCTTTCTGATGGCATTTGCGATCATTTTCTCCCGCCGTCCGGACGCGGTACTCAATGCCCAGTTTTACGCGGAAGACGGCATGGTTTGGTATCCCGAAGCATATCGATTGGGGATCCACTCTTTCCTGATTCCAGTGGCGGGTTACTTGCACGCGCTGATCCGGACCGTTGCTCTCTTCGCGTTACTCTTCCCTTTCTCACTCGCTCCGCTGGTAATGAACCTGTGCGCGATTCTGGTCCAGATCCTGCCTGTGAATTTGTTCCTCTCATCCCGGTTCTCTCAAATACCGCTAAAGCTGCGACTGCTGGGCAGCTTCGTGTATCTGGTTGCTCCCAACTGCTGGGAAATTCACGCCAATATCACAAACGTCCAATGGCATCTGGTCCTGCTCGCCTGCTTGGTATTGCTGGCGTTGCCGACAGACGGCATCGGGTGGCGGATTTTCGACCGAACCGTGCTCGTGCTGACCTCTTTCAGCAGCCCGATTGCTGTCCTGCTTGTTCCCGTGGCGGCGGCCTTGTGGTGGAAGCGCCGACAAAAGTGGGCCGCATTCTCGTTTGTCGCGCTCGTTCCAGGTGCGCTGGTTGAGGTGCTGGTGGCGCTGCTTTCACATACGCGCTCGTCGGATCCCATCGGCGCCACTTTCTACCGCCTCGTTAGCATTCTAGGCCGCCAGGTTTTTTTCTCAGCTCTGTTCGGATTCACAGCGCAATATTGGTTCGTTCCTGGCGGACCTTTTTTCATCGATGTGATCGCTACCCTCGTTGGACTGGCCGTGGTGTTGTATGCCTTGCGTTATGCCCCTTTTGAGTTGAAGGTTTTTATTCTGTTTTCCTTCGCGGTGCTCACGCTCGGCCTGGCGCGGCCGCTCGCCGGCGCACCCAACCACCCTCAGTGGGCGTGGCTGTGCATTCCCGGCCGCGGCAATCGCTATTACTTTCTCCCGATGCTGGGGTTCTTGGCATCCCTGCTGTGGATGGCTACGCCTGCCACTCCTCCTCGAGGGCTCCGGTATTTTGCTGTGGCGCTGCTGCTATTGCTACCAGTGGGAATATATAGAGAGTGGTCCCATCCGCCATTCGACGATTATCATTTTCAGCAATACGCCGAACAGTTCGAACACGCGCCTGCGGGAACGAAAATCGCTATCCCGATCAATCCGGGCATGACGATGGAAATCACTAAACAATGAGCTTGCAGCCGCAACGAGTCGCAGCAAGCACCGTCGCTGGTTGAACGCCATCCCACCACTTCAGAGTCGAGATCATCCGCGATGCAGACCTGATTGTGTGTGCGGCGACAGTGGTTATGAGGCGGAGGCGACCGGCCTTCTGACGCAAGGCAAGTGCATCCATTGAGAAGTGCCCGACATGGCTCTTTATCTGACCTTCTGGACGACGGAGGTCGGTTGCACGGCGGCGAGAGCGCGCTTCTTCACAATGGCGTCGTACACGTTCTTCTCAACGGTTGCCGCTTCCGCTTCGCCGTCCACCACAAGATCGGCGTAGTTCTTGCTGGGAAGCACGTACTGACGCGTAGCGGGTAGGACAGCATTTTTGTACTGCCACAGGATGAAGTCCAGGGAACGCTGACGCTCGGTGATGTCCCTCACCTTGCGGCGGTGAAAACAGACCTCTTCCTGAGCGTCGAGGTAGATCGACAGGTTGAAGAGCGGGCGGAGTCGCTCAAAATGTAAAGCCAGGATGCCCTCCACGATTAGGAGCGACTTGGCCGCAATGTGTTCGTGCCGATCCTGCACGCGCAAGTGCTGGGCAAAGTCGTAGATGGGCGCCTCGATGGCATGGCCGGCAGCACAGTCATGGATATGGCGCTCCAGCAACTGCACGTCGATTGCATTCGGCGCGTCATAGTTCTGCTTCGCGCGTTCCTCTAAAGGAAGATGATTCATTTCAATGGAGTAGGCTTCCATCGAAATGACACGTCCGTTGAGACGACTGGCCACGCGCTTGGATACTGTCGACTTCCCGCTGCCGGACGGACCCGCGAGTCCAACGACGAAGACTTCTTCCTTCACCGGAGAAGTGATCATGGTAGGTTGGTGTTCCCGCAATGACTTTTGCTCCCGGAGTCAGCGTCTGTCCGGAACAAGAGCGCCGCGCTTCTCAGCTACGAATCGCCTGCTTCTAGCGGCCTGAACAACAGAATAGTCCTTGAAGAGTCTCTCGAACTGGTCAATGTTGAACATCCGCGCGCTTTCGATTGTAGGGGATCATTGGCATCCTCAGCCCTCTTACCTCATTGACGCAGGGCGCGTGCCCATCCAATTCTCAATTAGTGTAATGGGGATTTTCACCAGTTGACCGCCTTGAGGTATAGGAAAATCGAAATTTCGTGTCCGAGCCTAATCGAGGCGTTGTTTTTGAGACGCTGGACACACGTCCAAACCGCGGACACTTTCTCTGTTCCGAAGACCCCTCCCGTATCCCCTAACAGAAACAAAATACGACACTTGGGTGGCCCTTGCCGTTTGGCGACGGTCGTGCACTGTGTTGGAAGTGGAGAAACTTGAATCAGCTTAGGGATGGGACAAACGAGGGTATGATCGAACCACGGATGCCCATATGGGCTCTCGCCGACGTGTTCTGGCAGAACGAGGCCGGAACCTTGTGTGTCACTCGGGGAACGCTGGAAGATACGTCGCGCTCGGGCGCATGTGTGCGCGTAGATCGACCGATCGAGGTGGGATCGAAGGTGACCATCAAGTGGCACCGCGAGCGGTTTTGCGCGATTACCAAGAACATCCGCATCGACGGACGCCAATTCTTGCTCGGCCTGAGGCGGGAACGCGATTCCTTGACGCCGGATGGATCCGAGCCTGCCGCCCCGGAAGCCATTTCCCTGTCCCCCGAATCGGTGCCCAAGATGCAACTCCCCGCGGCGCCCGATGCGATGGTGCCTGCTCCTGCTCAATCCGATCCTTCTAAGCCTGGTCTGGCTCAGCTTGATCGAACTCAACTTGATCCGGTGAGAACCGATCCCCCTCCTCCCCCGGCATCGAATCGCAGCAACTCAGCCATCTCCAAGACAGGTTTCTCGAAAGCATCGCAATCCGGTGCACTCATACAAAGTTTTTCGCGGGTTCAATCGAAGGACGGTCACGAAGGGAAAATTATGGCATCCAAGAGTTTGTTTTCGTGGTTCTCGCGGCGGGAGGAGGGGGCCGATGCTGTTGATAAAACGCCGGGGAATGAAAAGCAGTCTTCCGGAACCAGCAGCACCCTCACGAGTAGGCCCCCCATCTCGAACGGGCCGCCTACCGGTCCGAGGGGCAGTCTGCTCAGCTGCGACGACATTTACCGTGCGGCCGGAATCCTGGGCTCGCGATCGGGATATGACATCGGCAAAGTCGTGGAAATGCTGCATAGCGACCGGCTGGGCGGGTTGGCGGACGATGCTCGGCGCTCCCTGGTGTTGATGGCCATTGAAGCGGCCGGAAACTCGCCAGACGATTTGCTTCGCGAGGCCTCGGAACGCGAGCGGGCGCTGAATGCCTACGAGGCCAATCAGCGCATGCACATGGAAGAATACGAAGCGCGCAAGACCCGGGAGAATGCCCAGATTGAGGCGGAGATGGCACGCGTCACGGCGCACTATGCCGAGCGCATGAAAGCCAATCTGGATCAAGTGGCCAAGGAGAAAGGAGCGCTGCGTATCTGGCAAATGTCCAAGCAAGGCGAGAGCCAGCGCATCACGGAAGTCATGGAATTGTGCGCCAAGCCGCAAACGGCTGAGTTCCGTGGTGCGGCCATGGCGGCGACCGCAGGCGCCAGCAGGGGCGGAGTAGCCGTCAACGCCTCCGGCGCAAGCCCGGTTCCCGGACCGAGCGAAAACCGCTCGCATAAGAGTACGGATGGCATGGCCGCGACAGTGGCCACTCGGACGGAGAAAAACATTGTCCGACGAAAAAACAAATGAACCCACTTGACTCCGACCGGCCTTCTCAGGGAAGGCGTTTACACTCCGTCGAAAATCCCCTCCTGGACTTGGACGGCAGTTGTCCGCGCGCGTACACCAGGACCGCATTGACGATTTCAAGTATCACTTCTTATCAAACTGGAGAAACTCGACTGGGGCTCCATTCTCGAGGATAAAAGCGACGGTGACGCCCAGTGAGGGTGAATTCGGCGCAATCAGTGTCTCTCTTCGAGCGATTTCGGGGGGGAGATCGTCCACTTCGAAGGCTAGATGCGGAATGGTACGCACAAGCTCAGGGACCGCGCTTCCGGTTCGAACCGCATCCACTCACGGATTGAGATTTCGGCTGGCCAAATGACCGCCAAGGAATCTCGCGCGTTATGGGCACTATCGATAAGTAGGCCGGGGCTTCAGCGCGGGTAGATCGTCACGGAAATGCTCTGCTGGAAGATTGGCCAAGGCAGCAGAAGATCAGTTCCTGCCGCAGGGCCAGAGTAATCGAGAAGCTAGACGAAGGAACTTGCCCTACGCCGTCCGCTAAGAAGCGCCCTTCCCGGTAAACATGACGTTATGAGGACTGCCGGCGGCGTTGTCATTGATGAGCAACTGGCCCAGGCGAGGACCGATTGCCGCAGGCGTGAACGCGATCACGATTGTGCACTGTGCGGCAGGAGCTAACGTCGTAGTGCAACTGTTGCTCTGAATGGCGAAATCCGACACGTTCAAGCCGGTCAGCGATATCGTTCCCAGAGTCAGGGTGGCGCTGCCGCTGTTGGTGATCAACACGGACGTGGTAGTGGTGGTTCCGACTGTCTGCTTCAAGAAGGTGTAGCACGGGACAGACAGAGTTACCCATGGCGCTGCCGGAGGCGTTCCCAAAAGACCGTAAACGTCAATTTCGTTCTGGGTCGCCACGTAAACCTTGCCATTCACTACCACCGGAATCTGGAACTTGTTGGCGCATCCCCCGTTATCGCGCGCTGCATTCTGCGCGCTGTTATACAGCATCGTGCCCAGATTGACGGCGCTGTAGGCATAAAGAATGGCCGGATACTGGCCGGGCTGAACGCCCAGGGTTTCCTGACGCATGGTTGCCCAGACAATGCCATTCGTGGTGCCATTTCCCGAGGTCGAAGGGGTCGCTCCAATCGTGAAAACGTTCGAACTATGCGAGGTAGGAGCGGTCGACAGCACCCCATTGTTGAGCGTGTACATCTTCAGAGTATCGCCTACTCCTTTATTAGCAAAGCCTGCGTAGTAGATTGCGGACTCGGTGCCAGCTGACCAAAGTGCTGCGCTGCTCCAATATCCCGTCGCTGCGCCGTTAATTTCCTGAATGTCGTTGTCTGCGGTCGCGTTGTACTTTCCCATGTTCTGGGTGTTGATCAGATAAATCGGAGAGAAGCCGGAAGCATCGCACGGCGTGCCACCCTTGCCCGATTCGAGCACCTCATCCGGATACGTGCCGGATTGGGTCGGCAGAATCATCGGACCCGAGGACGACACGTCAAAATCGTTGGTGTAACGGCATGCCTGATCCATGGGAGTGAAGTAGTCAATGATGTTCAGGTTGCCGTCCAGTTTGAGCAGAGAATCCGAGTAATCCGGGCCGCCGGTATCGGCGTCAAAAGGTCCGTCACCAGTGGAGGCGTAGATGTATCCAGAGCTGTCGGCAGCGATCCCGTTGCCACTCTGCCAAACCCCTCCCCGGAGACCGTCAGGGGTGGTGTTGAGAAGGGCGGTTTGCTGAAGGGTGGTCGCGTTATAGGCCATCAACCAGCCGTGCGCGGCACCTGCCCAGCCGATGTATACAGTTTCCACACCAGAGTTCGGATTGGTCTCCAGAAGCAGACCGGGACGCTGGTTGTCGGCCAGTGGATCGAAGGTGATGATTCCGTTCTTACTGCCTGCGCCTGTGCCGGCCACAGAGCCCGAAACCGTTACCGGGCCGCCAAATTTTTCTGCTCCGGTGGTGATGTCGAGTGCATGCAGGGTCTGAAGTCCCGTTTTAGTACTGGTGTTGTACGTACGAGCCACCAGATACATGGTTTGCGATACGGGATCGATCACCGGAGTCCCCGTGATTCCGTAGTAGGGGTAAACTCCGCAGCTTATCTCGGTATTGCCGTCGGTACCGCAGGGAACCGGGATAATGCCATCCGCCGGATTAGTAAAATTGTCATGCCACAGCTGGACGCCGGTATTTGCGTCGAAGGCGTATACGCTGTCCATTTCCGTAGCGACATAAGCCACGGCGTGCACGCCCTGGCCGGGGATGGTCACTCCCTGCACCCAGAGCGGCTGGGCATAAACCTGACCATCCACGGTGAAAGAAAAGAGCTTGCCGAACTGGCTGGTGTTCACGTTTTTGGGAGTCAGGAATTTCTCCACGATGTTCGTTCCCGTTCGGGCGTTGTTGTACTGCTGCGTGTACACGCCCGGCTTGGTTTGCCCCATGGCTGCCGGGAGACAGGCAACGGCTAGGCAGAGAACTGCCGCTGAGTAGCTAGAGCACGCTCTTTTCATGAACCGAACCTCGTCAGTTTTGGGGGGCAGATTCTTGTTTCGGGGGAAGTGGCGCCTGATGCAACGCACCATTTTCGTCCTTATCACTGGACCCGTCAAGATGCAAGAACTTGCAATCTAAGGAAAACCTTACTTCGGCAGGCGAGGCGCATGGGGAATGACAAAATCTGGCATCAAGCGAGCGTCCGGGTAGCTACGAACAGCCCGAGCCGACCTTTTGCATCGACGTGACGTTGAGACGGCTCGGTTCGGCTCCCCGGATCAGAACACCCTTGACGGCTACCTTGAGCCCTTTGTCGCTTGAGGGGCTAAAAGCAGTTACGCCCAGCAGTTCGTAGGCATGGTTGCCCAACTGCATCGTGGCGGCCCCGTTCAACTCCGCCGACGATGTGGTTTGCGTCTGGGACACGACAGGTTCACTGCCATTGCTCAGCATCCAGTTTCCAGAGGAACTTCGGTCCAGGCAACCCACGACCGCCGCGATGTCAAGAACGTCTTGTCGCTGGGGTCCATCCGCCTGACGGGCGATGGTGTGCTCATTCTGGGCGCCTTGAGGCGACGGCGTTTTACTCGGCCCGTCAATGGAATACTGAATGAAGGGTGTAAACATTTCATCCCAGCTCTGGTTGGCCTCGCGAAAGTGCACTTCCTTATCTGGCCCCAGGTTGTGGACAGCATCGGAATCGTCGTGGTGGTGGTGCATGAGATGTTCGTTCTTCAGCGAGTTGTCATAATGGGCCGTGACCACCAGCTTGCTGCCCGCAGGAAGCTTGAGGGGCTCATCCAACTGATAGGCCAGTTGCCAGTGGAAGTCGTATTTCGGGACGGTGAGAATCGTTTCCTCGCGCCCGTCAGGATAGACAACGGCGTACTTAAAATCTTTGCCCCGCAGGTGCGCGTGCGGTTGAACTTGATAGATTGTCACCGGCTGAGGGTACGCGGTAATTGCTATCAATTCATAGTTCTCCGCATACGGTGGAATCGGGGGAATCGCCACATTGGTGCCCTCGGCCTTTTGCCCGGGCGCATCTGTAAGGAGTTCCCTCCCGTCGGCGAGGATCGTCTCTCCCGAGGCAGGCACTCGGAACATCTGATGCTGAGGGGGTTGCGGCTGAAACCAGAAGGCAAGCATCGACTGGTCAGTTTCCGGATTGCCAGTCGTCTGGTAATGGATGTTGAACTTGAGGTACATGTTGCTGCCGCCCTTGAGCACCTTGGCGCTGCCGTCCGCATACATCTCGAGGGTGGTGCCCGGCGTGTAAACCCCAAGCATGTCGTACTCGGCTGGATTCGAGGGATCTGCAACCGCAGGCCGACTCCCGAGCGAACCGGCTGGAAGGCCTAGCTGCCGAGCGACCCGCTTGAATTGATCAAGATTGTCGGGTGTTACGCCGGG
>Ga0181537_10001673_pt1 | contig 20142 bp, 23 predicted proteins | sample PEATcosm2014_Bin_39_FD_119765 | JGI IMG/M metagenome (GOLD analysis project Ga0181537, IMG submission 119765) | Peatland microbial communities from MTU Mesocosm Facility, Houghton, MI, USA - PEATcosm2014_Bin23_10_metaG | ecosystem: Environmental > Terrestrial > Soil > Wetlands > Peat | place... | reverse complement strand
CGATGAAAGGCGCCGTCTTGCTGCGTTGATTGCCGAGCAGCCAGTCGACGTAGTGGGTGACCGACAAGCGGCGGATTCGGGCGGACTTGTTGACGATCTTGAGGCGCGAAATTTTCAGCGGATCCTCGAGCGGCACGAATTGCAGCAGCTCGAGGGAAATGCCGTGAGAACTATGTTCATAGCGGCTGTAACCGAAGCCGTGCCGCACGACATAGGGAGCCGCGGGCTCGCGGATGGGGAGGGGAGTCGCGCTCCACAGCGCGCCGCTCTCCTCGTCCCGCAGGTAGACGACCTCCGCGGGCGCATCGCTGACGGGATCGTTGCACCACGGGGTGATTTGATTTTGCTGCGCATTCGACGCCCACGTGCTGCCGCTGCCGTCGGTCGAGGCGAGAAATCCGAATTGCGGATTCGCAATCACATTGACCCAGGGTGTGGGCGTCCATTGTCCGGCATCGAGCACCACCACGTACTCGCGTGCCTCCGCTGCAAAACCGCCCAAGCCGTTGAATATTTCGAGCGCGGGTGTCGCACGCGCGCCGCCGCCGTCGTCGTCCGGTTCGAGCATGCTCTGGCGGCGCGGCCGCGGCTCCGGCTTCGGCTCCTCGAGCCGCGCCAGCTGCCCGCTCAAAGTGCCGCGGGCGGCGTCGAACACCGCGCGCGCGGCGGTGAGCAGCAGATTGCGGTGGGCGGGCGGCATCGCAGCGGCGCGCAGCGCGAATACGGCACCGCGCCGGGTGGCGTCCGCGTCGCGGGCGGTCTGTGCCGCCTGCATGGCCGAATCCAGCGCCCTCGTGAGATCAGGGGCCGTGGACTCCGGGGCGTCGTTGAGCACGATGAGATCGACGGCGAGGCGCTTCGCCCGCCAATACTCGTGCGCGCGCAGCAGTTGCTGAACGATTCCGATATCCTTCGCATCGACCATCGTGACCAGCACGATCGGCAGATCGCCCGAAACCCCATACGGCCACAAGGCAGACGCGTTCAACCGATTCCCCTGCAACACGTCGGGCGGCGCCCGCAGCGAGGAATCGGCGTACAGCACGGCATTGGCAACGCGCTGGCAGCATTGGGCCTCTTGCGGGTCGATGCCGAGCGAACGCAGCTGCGTTTGAGCGTGGCTCGATGCCAGGCTCCTGGCGCGTTGCAAGGCCGCCATGTCCCGATGCCTGTCGATCACCGCGATGGCGGCGTCGCGGCTGGCGCTGATGCTCGTCCAGAAGGCGACACGCGCGGTTTCGCCCGGTGCGATCCGCACGCGCCGCCGCAGCGCGAGCACCGCATCGAGAACGGTGCCCACCGAGTTGGATAACGGCCGCGCGTCCGTCACCGACACCGCATCGCGCAGCGTGCGCCCGCGCCCCAAGAAGCGCGCGCGGTCGGATTCGAATTGCAGACCGCCGATCGCTTCGCCTTCCAACGCGCTGACATGGGCGGCCCACAGCTGCGTTTCCCCCGGCTCGCGGCCGCGCCGCGTCGCGAGCAAAGCGCCTTTCTCGGCCAGCAGTTCGGTCTGCACGAACAGCTTGGAAAAGGCCGGATGAGCCGAATCCGCATCGGGCGCAGCCAACACCGCCTCGGCGTAGGTCGTCAATTCGATTTCGCGCGACTGATTGCTCTCATTGGTGATGGATACGCAGCGCACTTCGGCGTCCTCTTCGCTCGAGATGAGAATCTCGGTCGAGGTGAGGATGGGCCCGTCGCGGCGGATGTATCCGGCGCGATCCTCGTAAAAAGCCACGCTGTAACTGTCCGGTTCACGGCCGACGGGCTGGTATCCGGCCGACCACACCTGGCCATCGCTCACGTCGCGCAAGAACACGAAGCTGCCCCAGGGATCGCACGTCGCATCCTCGCGCCAGCGTGTCACGGCGATGTCGCGCCAGCGGCTGTAGCCGGAACCGGCGGCGGTGAGCATCACGGTGTATGTGCCGTTCGACAGCAAATGCGTGCGCGGCGCGGCGTCATGCGGCGAGTTGAACATCCGCGGCGCGCCGGGGTCCGGGGGTTTGGCTGATGGGCCGGGTTTCGAAGACATGGACGAAACATACCGGCTTTCAAGACGTTGGCAATAGCCGGGAAGCTTTAAACTACTCGGCCGTCACTTCGACATCCACGTTCAATGAGAGGAAATCGCCGGGCGCGCCGATAAACGAGCCGATGAGCGGCGCAGCCTGCGCCGCCTCGCGCGCCACCGCAACGCGGATCAGATTGCGGCCGCCGATCAGCGCATTGGTCGGATCGAATTCCACCCAGCCCACCCCCGGTAGATAGACCTGGATCCAGGCATGCGTGGCGCCCCCGCCGACCAGGCCGCCGCCGGCGTCGATCAGCGCTTCGTCGTACAGATACCCTGAGACGAATTGCGCAGCGAGCCCGAGGAATCGCACCGCATCCATCATGAATACCGCGAAATCCCGGCAGCTGCCGGACGCCAGATCCAAAGTCTCCACCGGAGTCTGGACCCCGACCTCCTCGCGCCGTTTGTAGGTGAAGCCGGCTTTGATTGCCGTGATCATGGCCGTCAGCACGTCCATGGTCGCGTACCCGGGCACCGTTTCCAGCAACCCCTTCACCCATGCATCGAGCTTGTGGTCCGGGTCGGGATATTGACGCGTCTTCGACGAACCCAGATCCAAATCCTCGGAAGCCGAATAACTCAGCGGCAAGGTGACCGCGTAGTCGTCGAGCACGAGCGTGCGCTCGGGGAGCGGATAATGTTCTGCGCGAAACGTGGATTCGAACACGAGATCCGCGCTCGGCTCCGAGAAGGTGGCGATCGCAATGGAGTTGCCGAAGACATCGTGCATCCAACGAAGCTCGGCCGGCTGCGGCCGGATCGTGATCCCCGTGTCGAGAAGCCGCAGATCGTGACTGTCCCGCGGCCGGCACATCAGCCGGTGCGGACCGAGTTCGACGGGGTGGTGGTAGCGGTACTCGCTACGATGTCGGACACGAAGGATGCTCAAGAAATTCTCGGTTTGGTTGCTGCGATCGAGTACATCGTGCGTGTAACCTCACGGGGTAGGTTGCGAATTCCGCTCCGCATAGCATAACTGCCGGCGCGGACTGGCAGAATGTACTTTGGCCCCTGGTTCATTCGCCGCGCGGCTCGCGCAATCGGGCATAAACGAACAGCGCGATTGCCGCGGTCATCTGCCCCCACCCCAGCCACTCATCGCGGGTGGACATGGCAAGCCAGATCAACCCGGACAACCACAGCACGGCGGCGGCAGCGTTCGCGCCGCGGACCCTGTTGCTGCGGCGAATTTCATGCCGCAACTCCGTGACCGCCGGATTTTCGACCTGCAATCGCAGCTGTCCATCGGCGGCGTCGCGCATCGCGGTCTGGAACACCTGCGGCACCTGTTGCAACGCCAGCAGCACATCGGGCAATTGGGCGCGCACCCGGCGCAGCATGGCTCGCGGACTGGTTCGTTCACGCATCCACTTGCGCAAGTACGGCTGTGCGGTCTGCCACAGGTCCAGATCCGGATACAATTGGCGGCCGAGTCCTTCGATATTGAACAGCGTCTTCTGCAGGAGGATCAATTGCGGCTGCACCTGCATGTCGAAGCGGCGCGCCGTTTCGAACAGGCGCAGCAAAACCTGCGCGAACGAGATCTCCTTCAGCGGTTTGTTGAAGATCGGTTCGCACACGGTGCGCACCGCGGACTCGAGCTCATCGACGCGCGTGCCGCGCGGCACCCAGCCCGACTCCAGGTGCAAGGCCGCGACCCGCGCGTAGTTGCGGTCGAAGAAAGCCATGAAATTCTCAGCCAGGTAATGCTGATCGCGGGCCTGCAGCGTGCCGACGATGCCGAAATCCACGGCGGCGTAGCGCGGATTGTGCGGATCGTCGATTTGCACGAAAATATTGCCCGGGTGCATGTCGGCGTGGAAGAAATTGTCGCGGAACACCTGCGTGAAGAAAATCTCCACGCCGTTCTCGGCGAGCTTCTTGATGTTCGCGCCGCGCGCACGCAATTGCGCAACGTCGTTGACGATCACCCCGTGGATGCGCTCCATCACCATGACGTTGACCCGGCATAGATCCCAGAACACCTCGGGCACGTACAGCAGCGGCGAGCCCGCGAAATTTCGCTTCAGCTGCGCGGCGTTGCCGGCTTCGCGCAGCAGATCCAACTCGTCGCGCACGGTCTTGCGGTATTCGCCCACGAGTTCAGCCGGACGCAGCCGGCGCGCCTCTGCCCAGTACTCGTCCGCCAAGGCGGCGAGATAGTCCAGCACCTCGAGATCCAGATCGATGATCCCGCGCATCCCGGGGCGCAATATCTTGACCACCACTTCGCGCCCGTTCTTGAGCGTGGCGGCGTGCACCTGGGCGATCGAGGCTGCGGCAAGCGGCTGCGCGTCGAAGCTGCCGAAAATTTCCGCTACGGGATGCCCGAATGCCGCTTCGATCGAGGCGATGGCAATGGCGCCGTCGAACGGCGGCACCCGATCCTGGAGTTTTGCCAGCTCATCGGCGATGTCGGCGGGAAGCAGATCGCGCCGCGTCGACAGTGCCTGGCCGAATTTGACGAAGATCGGGCCCAGTTCTTCGAGCGCCAACCGCAGCCGTTCACCGCGCGGGCCGGTGCTGCGCTGAGACCAGGTCCACGGCGACAGGTACACGAGAAAGCGGAACGGCCGGTACAGATGGGTTGCACGCACGAAATCATCGAGGCCATGCCTCACCAGCGCGCGCTGAATCTGCAGCAGCCGGACGAGAACCCGCGGACGCATCAGGCGCCGCCTGTCAGGCGCCGTTCCAGAGACGCAAGTCTCGCGTCGATTCGATCGGCGGTCTCGCGCAAGGCATCGACTCCCTGCAGGAATTCTTCGAGCTCCGTCTTGTTGACGAGATCGCGGCCTTCCTCCTGCAGATACTCGGCGATGTTCTCGCCTGCGGTGCGCCGTGCGTGGCGCACGAAGCCGAGCGCACGGGCCGCGGCCTGCGAGACGCGGCGCGCCGCAAAGTCGCCGATCCAGCGCGACAGCTGTTCTTCGGGATCCGGCCGCGCCAGCACAAACAGTTCGCGGTACAGGTTGGCGATTTCCGCGTCGCCGCGGATTTGCGCCGGGTCGCCGGTCGCCAGGTGGGCGGCCTGCCGGCGGCCGGCTTGCCGACTCGAGCCGTTCTTGAACAAGCGCAGCAGCGCCGGCAGCGACCCGGATATCGTCGCGTCCGCCGTCCCGGCCGCATCGGCCGCGAGCAACGCCAGCCGGCCGCCGAACGCGGCGGCGCGAATCTGTGTGATTCCGTCGACATCGATTTGCAGAGCGGTGCCCTGCAGCCGCCGGGCCAGTGCGCCGGCCTGCGCCGATGCATCGATACCTCGGTTGATCAGGGCTTCGGCCGACGCGAGCCAGGCAGCGGTCGCGGGCATGTCAGATCTTGTAGCCGCGATGCAGAGCGACGATGCCGCCTGTCAGATTGTGATAGCGGGTCATGCCGAAGCCGGCGGCGCGCAGCATCTCGAGCAGCGTCTCTTGATCGGGATGCATGCGAATCGATTCGGCCAGATAGCGGTAGCTCGACTCGTCGTTCGCCACGATCCGACCGAGCAGGGGCAGCACATTGAAGGAATAAGCGTCGTAGACAGGCTTGAGGCCGGGCGCAACCGGCGTCGAAAACTCGAGCACCAAGAGCTGGCCGCCCGGTTTCAGCACGCGGCGCATTGAATCGAGCGCCGCCGCCTTGTCGGTCACGTTGCGCAGGCCGAAGCCGATGGTGACACAGTCGAAGGAGTCATCCTCGAAGGGCAGGCGTTCGGCGTCGGCGACGATGCACTCGACATTCGAAACCCACCCCAGATCGAGCAGCCGGTCGCGGCCGATGTCGAGCATGGCGGGGTTGACGTCGGACAGCACGACATGTCCCGACTTGCCCACCTGCTTGAGCATTCCGGCGGCGAGATCGCCGGTGCCACCGGCCACGTCCAGGGCCCGCTGCCCCGGGCGCAAGCCGGTCAAGGACAGAGTGAATTGCTTCCACAGACGATGCACGCCGAACGACATCAAGTCGTTCATGAGGTCGTACTTGCCCGCCACCGAGGCGAACACCGAATGGACGCGCCGCGCCTTGTCGCCCCAGGCAACTTTCTCAAATCCGAAATCGGCCTTGCGGTCGAAGTTATCCATGCGGCCCCTCGATTTTACAGGGCGCATTGTAGCCGACCGGGAGCGCCGCTAGCGGCTGCTTTCGGCGCAGCGCTCGAGATAGCGCGCCCAGTTGCGGCGCTGCTCGCGGCCGAGCTCATGCAGCAGCGTCCAGGTGTAGAGGCCGGTGTTGTGGCCGTCATCGAACAACAGCCGCAGGGCATAGTTACCGACCGGTTCTACGCCGCTGATGCCGACGTTCTGCTTGCCCGTCTGCAGCACTCCTTCGCCTCCCCCGTGCCCGGTCACTTCCGCGGATGGAGAGAAGACCCGCAGGTATTCGAACGGCAGCTCGAAATGCGAGCCATCATCGAACCGCACATCGAGGAGCCTCGATTGGGTGCGCAACTTGATCTCGATCGGCTGAGGCATCCCGGTCGTGCTACAGGATGTACCGCGACAGATCCTGGTCTTTGACCAGTTCGCCGAGATTTCCCTCGACATACTCGCGATTGACCAATACATGTGTGCCGTTGCGGTCCGCCGCATCGAAGGACACGGTTTCCAGCAGCCGTTCCATCACGGTGTGCAGGCGGCGCGCGCCGATGTTCTCCGTGCGCTCATTGACCTCGAATGCCACTTCTGCGAGCCGCTGCACGCCGGAGTCGGCGAACTCCAGATTCACCCCTTCGGTCGCGAGCAACGCCGTGTATTGGCGGCACAGGGACGCATCCGGTTCGGTCAGGATGCGCACGAAATCCTCGACCACCAGCGGTTCGAGCTCCACGCGGATGGGCAGGCGCCCCTGCAATTCCGGAATCAGATCGGAGGGTTTGGACATGTGAAAAGCGCCCGATGCGATGAACAGCACGTGATCGGTCTTGACCGTGCCGTACTTGGTATTCACCGTACAGCCCTCGACCAGCGGCAAGAGATCGCGCTGCACTCCTTCGCGCGATATATCCGCGCCCGCCGTTTCCTGGCGGCGCGCGATCTTGTCGATCTCATCGATGAAAACGATGCCGTTCTGCTCCGCATTCTCGACCGCTCGAACCTTCAGTTCCTCTTCATTGATCATTTTCGCCGCTTCTTCGTCGACCAAGAGTTTGAGCGCCTCCTTGATCTTGAGCTTGCGCTGCCGTGTGCGGCCGGCGCCCAAATTCTGGAACATGCCCTGCAGCTGCTGCGTCATTTCCTCCATGCCGGGAGGCGCCATGATTTCAACGCCCATGGGTGCGGCGCGCACGTCGATTTCAATCTCGCGATCCTCGAGATGCCCCTCGCGCAGCATTTTGCGAAACCGCTGCCGGGTTTCATTGTCGCGCGGCGCGCCATCGCCGGTGAAACCGGCCGTAGCGCGCGGCAGCAGCACATCGAGCACCCGCTCCTCCGCGCTGTCGGCGGCCCGGTGACGCACCTTGGCGATTTCTTCTTCGCGGGTCATTTTGACGGAGATCTCGACAAGATCGCGTACGATCGAGTCAACTTCGCGTCCAACATAGCCGACTTCGGTGAATTTAGTTGCTTCGACCTTGATGAACGGCGCTTTGGCGAGCCGTGCCAGGCGCCGCGCGATCTCCGTCTTGCCGACCCCGGTGGGTCCGATCATCAGAATGTTCTTCGGCGTGATCTCGGCGCGCAGCGCCAAAGGCACCTGGCCGCGCCGCCAGCGGTTGCGCAAGGCGATGGCCACGGCACGTTTGGCCGCCTTCTGGCCGACAATGTGCTTGTCGAGCTCTTCGACGATTTCGCGCGGGGTCATCTGCGACATGGGCCGCTATAGCTCCTCGATCGTCAAATTGCGGTTGGTGTAGATGCAGATATCCGCGGCAATATTCAAAGAGCGCTCGACGATCTCGCGGGCGGACAGATCCCCCTCCATCAGCGCCATCGCCGCCGCCTGGGCGAAGCCGCCGCCCGAGCCGATGGCGATCAGGTCATGCTCCGGTTCGATGACATCGCCGTTCCCCGAAATCACATAGGTGCTCTCGGTGTCCGCCACGCAGAGCAGCGCCTCCAGACGGCGCAGGCTGCGATCGCTGCGCCAGTCCTTGGCCAATTCGATTGCCGCGCGGGTCAGGTTGCCGAATTTCTCCAATTTCGCCTCGAAGCGCTCGAACAAAGTGAAGGCGTCCGCGGTCCCGCCGGCGAATCCGGCCAGCACCTTGCCGCCGTACAGCCGGCGCACTTTGCGGGCATTGGACTTCATCACGCTCTGGCCGAGCGTCACCTGGCCGTCGCCGCCGACCGCGACCTTCCGATTGCGGCGCACCGCCAGAATGGTGGTGCCGTAGATTCGCTTCGGATCGTGGTTCATGGGAACCTCATGCGTGGGGCCGATGCCGGCCCTTTCAAGCGCTGCCGGGGCGGCGCCGCGCCCGCGGGTGCGCCGCCTCATAGACGGTGGCCAGATGCTGGAAATCGAGGTGGGTGTAGATCTGAGTGGTGCCGATATTGGCGTGGCCGAGCAGTTCCTGCACGCCCCGCAGATCGCCGCCCGACTCGAGCAGATGGGTGGCGAAGGAATGGCGGAACATGTGCGGATGGACGTGCACCGCGATGCCCTGGCGGCGGCCCCAGGCGCCGACTCGCAGCTGGACCGCGCGAACCGAGAGGGGGCGGCCGCTCCGTCCCACAAAGAGCGCGTCGACCTCGACCTGGGCCAACGCCGCGCGCTCCTTGCGCCACCTCTTCAATGCGTCGACGGCCTGTCGGCCGACGGGGACGATCCGCGTCTTGCTGCCCTTGCCCAGCACGCGCACCGTGCGATCCTTGAGGTCGACGTCGCGCATGCCGAGGCCGACGAGTTCCGCCAAGCGCAATCCCGAGGAGTAGAACAACTCCATGATGGCCTTGTCGCGGGTCGACAAGGAATCGTCGGTGCGAAATGCCAGCAGCCGTCCCATGAGATCGGCGTCCAAGGTTTCCGGTAGGCGCTTGCGGGCCTTGGGCGCGCGCACATCCTGTGCGGGATTTCGGGCACACTTCCCCTCGCGCATCAGGAATCCGTAAAAAGTCCGCGCCGCCGACAAATTCCGCTGCACGCTGCGCGGGCTCAGTCCGCCGCCGTGCAGCGCGGCCGCAAATGCCCGCATTTGCGAGTTGTCGAAGCCGTTCCAGTCGAGCCGCCGCCGCTCGCCGAACTCGGCCAAGCCTTGCAGATCGCGGCGATAGGCGGCAAGGGTGTGCGGGCTCATGCGACGCTCGTACGCAAGGTGCGACAAGAATCGATCGATCCATCCGCGCTCGCCCGAATCCACGGCGATCGGGTCCTAGCGCATGAGCGCGTAGGTCACGAGCTCACCGATACGCGACAAAAACTCCGTGCTCATGGCCGGGTGAAAGCGTTCCGCATCGCTCGCGCCGATGGCCAATATGCCCAATTCGCCCTTCGGGCCGAGCGGAGTCAGGGCCACCGAACCGATCTCCACCGAATCCTTGCCGAAGAGATAATCGCGCTGCCCGTCGCGAACCTGTCCGCAACGCGGCTTGCCCGATTGCAGCAGCGATTCAAAAGTCTTGATGTCGGCATCCGCCGGATTGCCATGGCGCAGGAAGCGGCCGGCCGCCGGTTCCAAGGCCGCCGCCTGTTCGATGAACAACACCAGCACCGAATGCATGGCTTCGAAATCTTCGCGCAGCGATGTTTCGATGGCGCCGACGGTCTCGAGCAGTGTGTGCGCGCGAATCAGACGTTGGCTCAGGCGATGAATCCGGTCGGCCAGGGCATCGTTGGCGCGGGCCACGTCGACGAGCTCCTTCAATTTGCGTTCGAGCGACTGGTTGCGCTCGCGCAGGACTTCGACCTGGCGCTCCACCAAACTCACGGTGGCCCCCGCATCGCGCACATGCGGCAGCCGCAGCTTGGCCAGCAGCGAAGAATTGCGTTCGAAAAAATCCGGATAGGACTGCAGGTAATCCGCCACACCGGCATCGTTGAGACTCTCTTGCTTGATTCCGCGCGCCTGGCCAGTAGTCATCATTCCGCTCCCATTGTGCCCATTGTGCACGTTTAGATGTCGATCGATCCGGTAAACACCGCGGCGGCCGGCCCTGTGAGCCACAAACTCGCATCTTTTGCCGCACAAACCGTGGCGCTGCCGCCCGGCAGGTCGACCCGCACCTCGTCATCCAACGAGCCGCGCCGCCGGCCGACGGCGACCGCGGCGCACGCACCGGTGCCGCACGCCATGGTCTCGCCCGCTCCGCGTTCATATACGCGCAATCGCAGGTGATTGCGCGCCAAAATTTGCATGAATCCCACGTTGGTGCGTTTCGGAAAGCGCGGGTGACGCTCGATACTGGGCCCAATTTGCTCGACGGGCGCGGTTTTTACGTCCGCCACTTCGAGCACGGCATGTGGATTGCCCATCGAGACCGCGCCGATTTCGAAATCCGTGCCCGCCACGTTCAATGTGTAAATATCCGCTTCGGTGTCCGCGTGCATCGGCAGCGCGCGCGGATCGAAGTTGGGAACACCCATGTCGACGGAGACGAGGCCATCGTCCCTGACCTGCGCGTTGATCATTCCGCCGGTGCTGTCCATCTTGATTTCGCGTCCGAGGTGCGGCGCGCGCGCGTACAGGAGCGCCGCGATACAGCGCGCCCCATTGCCGCACTGTTCGACCTCGGTGCCGTCGGAGTTGAAGATTCGATAGAACACGCGGCTGCGCGCATCGCGTGGAGGCTCGAGCAGCAACGCTTGATCGAAACCAATTCCGGTGTGCCGATCCGCAAGCGCGCGCAACCGATCTTTGCTTGCATGAAAACCGGCGGCCGGGGCGTCGAAAACAAAAAAATCGTTGCCGAGTCCCTGCATCTTCACAAACTCGATGCGCATACGACGAGAGCATAGCCGATGCATCGATTTGTCGCGAGCGGGGGTTGCGCAATCCAGGCCCGGGTTCTACCTTACTGAAAACAACAACGTCGGGGGATTATGCGTCACGTAATGGTATTGAATGCAAAGGGCGGCTGCGGCAAGAGTACTCTGGCGACTAATCTCGCCGTTTTTTTTGCCCGCGACGGACATCAGGTGTGCATCGCTGATTACGATCCGCAGCGCTCGAGCCTCGATTGGCTGGCGCAACGCCCGGCCGACCTGCCGGCCATCAGCGGTGTTGCCGCGTATGAAGAGGGTCTGCGCAACGTTGCCCGCAACACGGAAATTCTCGTGATCGATGCGCCGGCTCGGGTGCACGGCACCGAGCTCAACGAGCTGGTGCGCCGGGCTGAAACCATCCTGGTCCCGGTGCTGCCGTCCAGCATCGACATGAAGGCCTGCGGGCACTTCATGGCGGAATTGCTCGAACTCGGCAAGGTGTCGCGCAAGCAGGCCCGCCTGGCGCTCATCGCCAATCGTGTGCGCGAATACACGGTGATCTACGAACAACTCGATGAGTTTTTGACAAAGCTCAAAATACCCTACCTGGGCAGCTTGCGTGAGGCGCAGAACTATGTGCGCGCCTACGCGCGCGGCATGGGCGTGCTGGAGTTGCCCGAATATCTCGCCTGGCCGGACTGGAAGCAGTGGCAGCCCATCGGCGAGTGGCTGGACAGCAAACGTAGCCAGCCGGCAGGCTAGCCTCTGCGCGTCAGCCTGACCAAATCCGATCGCAGTTTCAGCCTCGCGCCGGATCAGTCGTTGCTCGACGCCGCGCTCGGCGCCTCGCTGAATTTGCCGCACAGCTGCAAAAGCGGCAATTGCGGTGCGTGCCGCGCGCGGCTCGTGCACGGCGACGTGTACTATCCCAACGGTCCGCCGTTGGGATTGTCCGCAGCCGAGGTCGCGGACGGGTACGTGCTCATGTGTCAGGCGCGGGCACGCAGCGATGTGTCGCTCGAAATCCCGACGCCGGCCGCGGCCGGGCAGATCCTGATCAAACGGCTGCCGGCGCGAATCGAGCGCGCCGTGCCGTTGTCGCACGACGTCATGGGCTTGTATCTTAAGCTTCCCGCCGCCGAGGATTTCCACTTCGAGGCGGGCCAATACATCGATATCATGCTGCCCGGCGGCCGGCGCCGCAGTTTCTCGATCGCCTCGCCGCCGCACGACGCGCGCCCGCTCGAGCTGCACGTGCGGCGGGTTGCAGGCGGAGAGTTTTCGGCGCCGCTGTTCGATGCCGGCCCGGCCAGCACGCTCATCAGCATCGAAGGTCCGCTCGGACAATTCACCTATCGCGCGGGGTCCGCGCCGATGTTGCTGATCGGCGGCGGCACGGGGCTCGCGCCGCTGCTCAGCATCTTGCGGCACGTGATCGAGACCGGGCTCGAGCGCGACATGCAGCTCTATTGGGGGGTGCGCAGCGAGCGCGACCTCTACGCGCACGCCTCGCTCGAAGCGCTCGCGCGCCGTACCTCACGGCTCAACTACGTCCCGGTGCTCTCCGAGCCCGCTCCCGAATGGAGCGGCGCGCGCGGCCTGGTACATGAGGCGGCGCTCGCCGGCGTTCACGATCTCGATAATTACGATGTATACGCCGCCGGGCCGCCCGCGATGATCAGCGTGGTTCGCAGCGAATTCGGCTTGCGCGGAGTGCTGCCGAGCCGCCTCCATTTCGATTCCTTCGATTACGCCCCGGATGCGCTCGAGCGCCAGCGGATCAACGCCGCGACCAAATCGTGATCTTCGGCCGAGTCAGCCGGTAGCAGCGGCGCCGACAGCCCTCGCTGCCGAAGGCCGGCTGCAACGCGCTCCCCGGGCACCAGCCAATGCACGCGTTCGAATTCCTCGCGCAACGCCGCGTTTGCCATCTCGAGGAGATTGCCGCCGATCTCCAGGCTGGTTGCGGTGATCACCTGCACGGCTCCCTGCGTGAAGCGATCCATGAGAGCCGCGAGCGCGGCAGGGCCGGGCGCCGGCAGCACACGTTGGTAGACATCGGCCGCCACCACCGCCGCGCCGCGCCGCACGAGTTCCTGTTCGAGGAGCGGCCGGCCATTGTTGCCTTTGATGATCAGTATGCGGCGCCCCGCCGGATGCTCGAGCCGCGGATGCTCGAGCAAACTCTCCGAATCGAATCCCTGCCGCGGCTGTAGCGCCACGCGGTAACCGGCTTGATTGAGGGCGCGCGCCGTCGCGGGACCCATGGCGGCAAGCGTCAAATCGCGTTTTAGATCGAGCAGCGGCGCACCGAATCGCACGGCGTTGCTGCTGGTGAACACGATGACGTCGAATTGTTCCAGAGCGCCGAGTCGTGCCGCGATCTCGCGCCGGTTGCCGAATGCTTTGATTTCGACTGCCGGCAGCCGCAATGTGGTTGCGCCCTGCATCTCGAGCAGCCTGCACAGCGGCATCGCTTGGTGCTCGGGGCGAGTGACGAGGACGCCGACTCCGTGCAATGCGGGCATGTTCAGCCGCTGCGCAATCGCTCGAGCAATCGGTCGGCCCCGGCGGCCAGGATGCGCTCGGCCAACGCCCGGCCGAGTGCCGCCGGCTCATCGGCGCCGCCCGTCATCATGTCGCGCAACAGCCGCGAGCCGTCCGGTTCGGCCACCAGGCCGTCGAGCGTCAGCCGCCCCCCCTCGAGCTCGGCATGCGCCGCGATCGGCGATTGACAGCTGCCGCCCAGGCGCTGCGCGAATGCCCGCTCCGCATCCACCGCGACTCGCGTGTCCTGATGATTCAGCACGGAAAGAAGATGCAGCGAGCGTGAATCGTCGCTCCGGCATTCGATGCCGATCACGCCTTGCGCGACCGCCGGCAGCGACACTCGCGGCTCGAGGCGTGCGGCGATCCGGGACTGCAACCCGAGCCGGATCAGGCCGGCGCAGGCGAGCACGATGGCGTCGAGTTCGCCGGCATCGAGCCGCCGCAGCCGGGTGTCTACATTCCCGCGCAGCGCCTCGATCTTCAAGTCCGGTCGTGCCGCCAATAATTGCGCCTGGCGGCGCAGGCTCGACGTGCCGACCCGGGCGCCGCGCGGCAATCCAGCAAGCGAGGCGCATGCCGGCGTCAGCAACGCATCCCGGGGGTCGGCGCGCTCGAGTACCGCCGCTATGGTGAGTCCGGGCGCAAGTTCACCCGGCAGGTCCTTCATGGAATGCACGGCAATATCCGCACGCCGGTCGGCGAGGGCGATTTCGAGTTCCGTGATGAACAAACCCTTGCCGCCGATCGCCGCCAAGCTTCGGTCTTGAATGCGGTCGCCCTGGGTCACCATGGGCAGCAGTTCGACGGCAAGACCGGCGTGCGCCTGGCGCAGCAGCGTTGCGACATGCTCAGCCTGCCAGAGAGCGAGCTGACTTTTGCGTGTGGCGATGCGCAGCGGCGCAACCGGCGCGTTCATGCCGGCTTGGAATCGGCGGGGAACAGCGCGGATTTGAGTCGATAGATGGACGAAATATCCTCATCGCCAAAACCCTGGGCAATGAGTTCCGCGTATTGCGCCAGGGTGGACTCGACCACCGGCAGCTGCGCACCGCGCCGTGCCGCCATGTCGCGGCAGATCCGCAAGTCCTTGGCATGCAAGCGCACACGAAAACCGGCCGGATAATTGTTGTGCGCCATGAAGGGCGCGCGATTGACGAAGTACCAACTCGAGCCCGCGCCCTTGCCCAGAAGCTCGATCAATCGATCGAGCGGCAGTCCTTCGGCGTGCGCAAATGCCATCGCCTCGCCGACCGCCTGGATGATGCCTGCGCACATGATCTGATTGGTGGCCTTCGCGGCCTGGCCTGCGCCGCTCGAGCCCAGATAAGCGACATTCTTGCCCATCGCCTGCAAAATGGGCAGGGCGCGCTCGTACACCGCCTCATCGCCGCCCACCATGATGGCAAGCGATGCGGTGCGCGCGCCTTCGACCCCGCCGCTCACCGGGCAATCGAGAAAACCCACACCCAGCGCGTCAAGCTGGGCGTGCATTTCGCGCGCCGTGCCCGCGCCCACGGTCGAGCAGTCCATGACGATCATGTTCGGATTCAGCCCGGGTTCAAGACCCGCGACGACCGCGCGCAGGTCTTCGTCGGCAGAGACGCAGGTGACCACGGCCTCGCAGTTGCCGGCAAGCTCGGTCAGGTTCAGGAAGGCGTGGCAGTGCAGTTCCTTGGCGAGCGCTGCCGCTTTGCCTTCGGATCTGTTCCACACACCGGTCAGCAATCCTGCGCGGTGGAGGTTTCGCGCCATGTGCTCGCCCATGGCACCCAATCCGACGAATCCTGTTTGCATAGAGGTGATCCAGCTCCGCTCCGGACCCGTAGCCTAAGGCTTTGCGCACCGGGCGGCAAAGCGCGTGCAAGATCAGATTGTTGACCACCCCGAATTTGGGGGGGCCGGCGCAATGAAATGTGCGGTTTACGTGGCGCTATTGCAGATCGCGTCGACGTCGCGCTTGGCATTGACACGTTCGGCGTCGATTTCATCGGACGTCAGATACTGGCGCTCGCCGTTCTCGCCGGTCTTGTACAACCGCCGCCCCTCGATCAGTTTTTTGTAGCGATCCTGCGCATCGGCGCATTGTTTGTCGCGGGTTTGCGCGACGTCATCCGCCACCGCCTTCTTGGCGGCGTCCTCGCCGACAGCTGGCGGATTTGCGGGCTTGCCTGCGGAATCCGCCGCTCTGGCCGGGGCTGAACGCGCTCCATGAGTTCCGAGCAGCTCCACCACTTCGGCATGCACGCCGTCAGGCGGCCGATCGCCATACTGGGTTTTGCCCTGCGCATCGACCCACTTGTAAACGACCGCTCCGGCCATTCCGGACCAGGCGACCAGGGCAGCGAACAACAGCAGCCGTTTCATTGTCCGATCCTCTCTAGAGCGTCAAACCTACAAGGCCCGCGAACCAGCCTCACCCGTGCGGATGCGCACCGCCTGGCCAAGCTCCGCGACGAATATCTTGCCATCGCCGATCTTACCCGTGCGCGCGGTCTCAATAATAGCCTCCACCACACGATCCACCTGGTCGTCATCCACCGCGAGCTCGAGCTTCACTTTCGGCAGGAAGTCGACGACATATTCCGCACCACGGTAGAGTTCAGTGTGGCCTTTTTGGCGGCCGAAGCCTTTGACTTCTGTCACGGTAATCCCCTGGATCCCCACATCGGCCAGCGCGGCGCGCACATCGTCCAACTTGAAGGGTTTGATGATGGCGATGACCATTTTCATGTAGGCAAACTCCTGATTTCGAATTAAGGCGCAGTCTAGCAGCGGAAAGCGGCAAAAAATGCTGCACTACAGCATGGAGTATTGAGTTTTTCTAATGTATAAACGCGCTGGTGTCTTGCGCCGGCCGCGCGAATATAAAAAACGGCACGGGTCCTGTGAAGAACCCGCGCCGCCGGGATATCGCACCGACGGGGGAGTTGGCTGGCTTGCCGGCGCGAGATGCTCCTAAAACGTTAGAAGTCTCGGCCTCGCTCGACCGCGAGCGAGGCCTCTGACTGCTATCGAACAATTCATAAATCCGTACCTTTGCATGACGGGCCGCTAAATGGCGTCCGGACCGGTTTCACCCGTGCGAATGCGCAGCGCTTCCTCCAACTCGAGGACCCACACCTTTCCATCGCCCGTTTTCCCGGTTCTCGCCACGTTACAAACCGCCTCCATCACTTGCTCCGCAATCGAGTCGTCCACCGCGAGCTCGATCTTTGCCTTGGGCATGAAATCGACCAAGTACTCGGCACCCTGATAAAGCTCTGGTCCGTGCTGACGCCCGTAACCTTGAACCTCGGTGACGGTAACTCCTTGTATTCCGATATCCGCCACGGCCTGGCGAACTTCGTCCACCTTGAAGGGTTTGATGACCGCGGTGATCAGCTTCATGCATTTCCCCCCGCTTTCACCCGTTAATCGACACGCCTCCAAGATGACTTAAGCTACTATTGATCTTACATCTGCAGCTTCCATGCCAAATCATGGGGTATATCGAATCAATGGGTTGCGCAATTGGCGTCGAGGACGGTGCACCGACATGGCGCGATCCGCATCATACCTTGCGTTACGGAAGTGCAGCGAACGGCAAAATCGGAGAAGTACATGAGCTTCATGAATTCGAACGGATTGGATGAACTGGCCCGCCGCCTGGCCGAGGCGGTGCCCGAGTCGGTGCGAGCCTTCGCCCGTGATTTGGAAGGCAATTTCAAGGCCGTACTGCAGGCGCAACTCAGCAAACTTGATCTCGTCAGCCGGCAGGAATTCGACGTCCAGGCCGCCATCCTGCAGCGCACGCAAGCCAGTCTGGCCGCCATGGAGGCCCGCCTGAAAGAGATCGAAGCCAAGCTCAACCCGCAATAGACTAGAGCTGCAGCGAGGGCTCACAAGGACGTGAGACAGAAGCGCATTCTGCCCGTGAGCACGGTGTTGAGCCGCGCGCCGCTCGGCCTTTCGGCTCCCCCGGTACGCGTCGAAGTGCACCTCGGAGCGGGGCTGCCCGCCTTCGCGATGGTCGGCCTGCCCGAAGCGGTGGTTCGCGAAAGCAAGGAGCGGGTGCACGATGTTTCTTCGCCGCAGCGACGTGGCGGAGGCTGTACAGCTGCGCGTACTCGATAAGCGTAGCGGCTGAGCGCGGCCGCCCGCGGCGTGCCCCGCGCGCGAATCGGTTCTCTTTACGCCGCAGGCATCGCGATGCTATACAGGCAGCACAATAACGAACGTGGCGTCACATGGCCGACGTCGAACAATGGAGGACACTATCAATGCTGAAGACCATCCCGCATTCACGCCACATGCTCTTTGCCGCCGCAACCGCGGGGCTCGCTCTGGCGGCTACACATGCGTTCGCCGCAGACCCGATGGAGATCGTGGTCGAGGCGGCCGCTCCCGTGCACAGCGCGCCCACCGGCCAGGCTCCTCCCGGCGGCGCGTCGGTCGACCTGCTATCGGTCAAGTATCATGTACACCTCGGAAACCTTGATTTGACCAAGCACGCCGATGTCGTTGCGCTCCAGGACAAGATCACGGAGGCAGCGAAGAAAGGCTGCAAGGACATCCAGAACCAATATCCGGTGCGGCCGATGTCCGACGAGGATTCATGCGTGAAACAAGCTGTAGCCAAAGCGATGGTCAAGGCCAACAAAGCCATCGCCGACGCACAGAAGAAACCCGCCGGCTGATACGAATCTCCGGCCCCGTCGCGCCCCAGGCTTAGGGGCGCGGGCCGGGTGTTCAGGGGGATTCGGTGCGTTTCGCGTTTTACTTGTTGAGCGAGACCATGTAATCGACCGTCATGCGGATCGTCGCGTCCGGCCAGGTCGTGCCACCCTTGGCAGGCATGTTGCCTTTGCCGGCGATGGCGTCCTTGTAGAGCGTTTCCTTGCCCTGGGCGATACGCGGCGCCCAGGCCGCATGATCGCCGATCTTCGGTGCTCCATTGACGCCGGTTGAATGGCACGCCGAGCACACTTTCGTAAACGCCTGTTCACCCGTTGTCGGCACATCTGCCGCGGCCGCCGGTGCGGTAACCATCGCCAGCGCGGAATTGTCCTTGCCGGCGACCGCCTCGCGCGCAAAGGGCGTGATGTTGCCCTCTACTTCTTTGAGATGCAGCGGCTCCAACAGGACAGCCTCTCCCTGCGTATCCGCCCCGATCGAGCGCGCAATACCGAACAAGATGATTGCGAAAACGATGAGAATTCCCAACACCAAACTGAAGGAATTGAAAAAGTGCGTATCTGACGATTCGGGGTTGGACACGGTAACTCGCTAAAATTCGCTTGAAAACATATCTCCGGGAGCGCCTAAGTATAGCGACCGTCGGCGAATCACGAAATAGCCGGTCCGACAGGACTCTGCAGCTTGCCCTGCACTTCGCCCATCAGTAAGGTATTCCCCGTCGTCAAACCGGACCTTCGAACTCATAGATATGGGCGTAGATAGACCTCGCCGTATTCCGCTCGACCTCGCCGGCCTGAGCGGCCGGCAGGACCTCTTCCGGCTTTCCGGAGCGGCAAAAAGAGATCCGGCTGTCGACATCTGGTTGAGCGATGGCCCGGCCGAGCTGCGCTCGATTGCGACAAAATGGTTCGAGCTGATGCGCCGCTGCGGCGGCGATGTCCGAGAACTGATGCACGATGGCTGCCCCGTCGCATGTGTGCAAGATGCGCCCTTCGGGTATGTCAATTCTTTCAAGAGTCATGTCAACGTCGGTTTCTTTTGCGGCGCGATGCTCGACGATCCAGCGAGCCTGTTGCAGGGCGAGGGTAAACGTATGCGACACGTGAAACTGAGTCCAACCCGCCCATTGAACGCCGCCGCTCTTGGCGAGCTGATCAACACCGCCTACTTTGACATCAAGGCCCGCCTGGCCGCCGAGCGCACATCGACACATGGATGACACAGCAGATAAGGACGAGCAGACCTGGCGCCGCAGACTCGCGCGCATTCGAGTGCGTCGATCGATCGATGATCCGGTCTGAAGCTGCGGATTTACTGGAGGTTGCGGCATGGTTAAGACTCACGGGCTCAGTCACGTCGCGCTCTCAGTTCTTGACCCCGACCGCTCGCTGAATTTTTATCGCTCTGTCTTCGGGGTGCGCGAATATTTTCGCAATGAATCCTCAATTCAGGTGTTGGGTCCCGGCCAGTACGATGTCATTGCTTTTGAGAAGCGGCCCGCCGCTGCCGGCGTAACCGGCGGCATCATCCACTTCGGGTTCCGGCTGGTGCGACCTCAAGACATTGATGTCGCAGTCGCGGCAGTCGAAGGTGCCGGGGGCAGCGTTGTCTCGCGAGGCGAGTTTGCACCCGGGCTGCCATATGCATTCGTTCGTGACCCTGACGGTTATGAAATTGAGATATGGTTTGAATGAGCACCGCTACGCGGGTTATTCCTGAGGCTCCCCGTGGCTGCGCAACTGCGTGCGATTCAAAGCGACATCACGCGAGAACTCCAATGAGCGATGACAAAACCTACCGCACTTTCCACGATTTCTACCCTTTCTATCTGGGCGAACATGCGAATCTCACATGTCGGCGGCTGCACTTCGCCGGCACCAGCATCGCCGCCCTGTTGCTGCTCGCTGCGCTGCTGACGCAGCATTGGTGGCTCATCGCGGTTGCGCTCGTTCAGGGTTATGCGTTTGCCTGGGTGGGGCATTTCTTCT
>Ga0181537_10001672_pt1 | contig 20152 bp, 12 predicted proteins | sample PEATcosm2014_Bin_39_FD_119765 | JGI IMG/M metagenome (GOLD analysis project Ga0181537, IMG submission 119765) | Peatland microbial communities from MTU Mesocosm Facility, Houghton, MI, USA - PEATcosm2014_Bin23_10_metaG | ecosystem: Environmental > Terrestrial > Soil > Wetlands > Peat | place... | reverse complement strand
CTACTACAACCTTTTAGCAATTGACGTGCCACACAAGGACATTTGCCATCAAGGAGTGTGGACCGCTGAGAGATCTTCGGAACGAACAGTACCTGGCCGCCCATTACTAAAGTCCGGCTCCTATCACACAAAAGTGTTACCGGAGTGTTCGAGCCTCGTTCGGGAATTGCGATAGCCGCGGTTCAGAGTTACAAAGAGTTGTATAAGTATTTCTAAATCAAACACTTGTATGCATATCTACGAGAGGGGGCGAGACGGCTGCCCATAATCCGGGTCAGGAAAGCCGAGCTCGCTTTTTGGTTTCTTATCCCTCCAGGGACTCCCTGCTTCCAACGCGCCTGTTACCATTGTGGCATTGACTCAGCCCTTGTTATGCAACTATTGTCACTGGTAAGTACCATAGAACATTTGATCCGTCATTGAGTGCTTGCAACGTGTTTCGGGTTGTGTGCCTGGCCGACTTATCCCATGTCTTTTCTTTGACCTGCGCGGGATATGCGACCAAGTTCCCACTATCACGTCACGCATAGTACCAATGGGTCATATACGTGGGACGAAACAGGCATTGGCACCATGGGATGTATCGAGGATTATGAAGACTGCTCGCGGCTCCAATTGCGGGCGTGCTGACTGCAAACCTTGAGAGGGTTTGTCCAATGACGATCAAAATCGGGCTGTATTCGGAAGACCGCACTCTGCATCCTCTTCTTTCTTCTGCCCTGGGCAAGGAATTCCAGGTACTTCTGGAGTCGGACGAGGAAGGGATGAGCAAGCTTCTGGCAACCGGCGACTGCGATGCCATGATTCTGGACCTGAACTCGAATCATGGGTCGTTGCAGGAGCGGATCGCATTCTCGCGGCGCTTGATCGCTTCGAACATTCCCTCGGTGGTAATGGCCGACGACGGTCTCCGTTCCACGGCATTTGAGTTGGTTCGCACGGGAGCGTTCGGCTACTGCCGCCGGCCGCCCTCGATCCGCGATCTCAAGACGATGCTCAGCCGGGCCTATGAAAACTCCTCACTGAAGCAGCAGCTTCAGACGGTGAATCAACGGCTGGAGGAGCCTGGCAGTTGCGACCAGTTGATTGGATCGAGCCCGCAAATGAAACGGGTCTATCAATTGGTACGCCGCGTCACCAATCTCAACGCGTCTGTTCTTGTCACAGGCGAAAGCGGGACCGGCAAGGAACTGATTGCCCGTGCAATTCACAATCTAGGCTCGCGGTCGAGGCGCCCTTTTGTGGCTGTCTCCTGCGGCGCAATCCCTGAAACTCTGATCGAGGCTGAGTTGTTCGGCCATGAAAAAGGCGCGTATACAGGGACGGTAGGAGCGCGCGAAGGCTACTTTGAGCAGGCCGGCGACGGCACGCTTTTCCTGGACGAAATCGGTGACCTGAGCCTGTTTACCCAGGTGAAGCTGCTCCGCGTGCTGCAGCAAATGGAGTTCAGCCGACTGGGCAGCACACGGCTGGTTCCTTTGCGGGCGCGCCTCATCTTTGCCACGCACCAGGACTTGGGCAAACTTGTGGCGGAAGGCAAATTCCGGCAGGATCTCTTTTACCGGATTAACGTAATGCGGATTGAAACCCCGGCGCTGCATGAGCACCCGGAGGATATCCCCAGCATTGCTGCGCATTTTCTGCGGCACTACTCACAGATGTTTCAAAAGCCGATGGACGAGATTGAGCCGGACGCAATGGCGATGCTGCAGAGCTACCCATGGCCTGGGAATGTGCGCGAGCTTGAAAACGTAATGCAGAGAGCGATCATCCTCGCACCCGGACAAACCGTTCGGGTGGACGATCTGACTCTCAGCAGCCAGGACGATGAAGTTGGCGAAATCGGCGATGTTGTCGACATCGGCGATTACAATCCCGCAGGCTCATTTGAGCGGCAGATACGCGACTACAAGATCAAGCTGGCGGTGCAGGCCGTTCGCGAGCACAATGGGAACAAGACCCTGGCGGCGCGCAGTCTCTGTATTTCGCGGGCCTATCTTCACCGCTTGATAAGGCTCGCCGAACCCGATCCAATGTTTGAGCAGGACCTCCGTCAGGTGACTGCTTAGCATCTCTTGACACTCCCGGACCTGGGCCACACTTCCGCGTCAGGGACCGCCCTTTCCGCAGTTGCCGAGAGGAGCACGACAGGCGCCAGCGTGAGGAGCGGAGGTGCGCGGTCTTAAGTGTGAGCGTTGTATTCCGCAGGCCCCGCAAAAACCATTCCGCTTTTCTGACGCCCGTGAATATACCAGCAGCACCATGCGGTTTCATGCGTTGGTTTTTCGGGAGGAGCAATCAGATCTCGATAGACGACCTTTCCGTATAAATAGACCTTCTCTTCCCAGTTTTCGACGCTTCTGAGCCTTTCCTCCGAGTCGCAGATCGCTTTCAGGTCGTCTCGGCTAAAGGGCTTGATTTCCGCGGATTCTCCAGGGAGCAAAATGATGGGAACAAGTGGCGGGGTCAATTCATCGCTGGGATATATTGGCGTCCTTTGGAGTTGGGTTTCATCAATGGCGAACACGATATGTTCAGCGGTGCCGACAATTCTTGCCGGGGAGCGGCCATGATTGGTGGCGATAATGGCGAAGCTGTTATCGATGTCCGGGGATGGCTTGATGGTCATCAGGAGCCAGGGCCTTCCTGAATCCATAATGGCCTGGGCATTGAGCAATGCCGCATGTGCACAGTCAGCGGCGGCTGTGGCCGCGGCTTCGACGACTTTAGTCTGGCGTTCGATTTTTCTGAGCGCTGAAAGCGCCAGCATGATGCCGGCATATCCCAGAACGACAAGAACGAGGTTAGCTCCCCAGGTGATGCGATCGCGGAGTGGCCATTGTGCGGGCGGTTGAGGCGACGGAGTGACAATGATTCGCGGCTGCGGTTGGGTGTCGTTGGGAAAGCCGGCGGAATCGCCGGTTGGGGCTGGACTAGTTGCGGCTGGACTGGCGGCGTCCTGTGAAGCGGAAGTGGTTGAATTGGGGACCGGCCGAGCGGGATGACTGGCGCTGGTGTCCGGGGTTCCCTGTCCGTAAACAGAGGACGGCGTTTGCGCAATGGCCAGCAGGATTGCGCACGTTGCTAAACCCTTGGTTACCATGGCGAAAATGTAACACACATGACTCTTAGACAATGACCGCTTCCGAGGGATGTCCATGGTTCGGCAACGGCCCTGCCATTGCTACCTGCATGCGTTCAGTTTTAGACCAGAATTGAATAAAGCGACGCCGGTGTTACCAGAAATATGCAGCCTCAATCTTCGGGGAGCCGGGCTGTCCATCGATTATCTGTGTGCTCAATACGATCTCCATATTTTTCTTGTCCCCGGCGCCTTGTGCTGCGCGTTTTATTTGGGCCAGATCACCAGTGTCGCTTAGAAATTCTCCTGCCGCGATCGTGCCTCCGCGGCTGATTCCCGCGGCAATGACAGACAGGTTCCCCGTGTTGATATCGGTGAAGCGCGCAACAATCGCGTAGTCTCGATAGTTGTTGGTAGCGAGCTGCATGGGCCGATCTACCACCCAGCGAGTCTGAGCCGGGGCCATACTATCCACAATCGAGAACTGAGACATGTCGGCATTGTTCGCAAAGTGATAACGCAAGGAGTTGGTCAGCCGCAAGGTCCATGCGTTATCGAAGGCTCCGATAAAGACCGTCGGACCATTCCGCAGATCCTGGAGGCTTGTTGCACCTTCACCTCTCACTGTGTACTTCTTACCGCTCGACTGAAGGATGCCGGCAACTTTGATGGTGGCATATACATCGTCCATCACGACCGCAGTCAGATTGTCTTTCATCACGAACTGTCGCGTCGGCTCGGCAGCGTCGCGAAGAGAAATCGCCGAATATTGAAGCTGGTCCGCGAGGCAGAGCAGCACAGGATCCTTAGCTGTCAAAACCGGCTGCCAGAAGGAATCCGGTATTGGCTGATGCATTTTTTGCCAAAAGAGAAGGGATCCGGCAGCCAGGATCCCGGTAACGGTGCAGGCGAGCGCGACCATGAGCATAGAACGTCGACTTCGAGGCGCCGAAGGAGCAACCGGATTGGCTTCAGGGATTTCAATAACCTTCCCGGCAGTGCGATCCAACTCCTCCAGGACAGGGTCACCCTCGCCCTTGGGCCAGTGAAATCTGGGAATATACGACCCCGAAGGCAGGGCGATGCGAAGTTCGCCTGCGTGCGAGGAATCCTGATAATAGAGTGCGACGCGTTTCCGAATTTCCGCCGCGGTGACCCGGACAATGGGATCAGCGGCAGTATCGTATTCGGGATCTCTGCCAAATATTTCAATCCCAATCCACCGCTCGTTGATGTTGTCTTCTTCTCCCGCCAGGGTCCTTTCGGTCACAAAGCGCAGGAAAGTCGGGAACCGCTTGCTGTGGCTAAAGTGCGGATCCGCTAAGAGCATCTCCAGTTGATTGCGGATGGCGCTCTTATCAGACTCGCTCAGCGTTGCGTGTTCTTCGCGCGAGGAAGCGACCGGCATGTAAGACTCCGATGTTCGAGGCGATTATACTCCGGCCTAAAAACGGATTCTTGCCCCGAGCGTAGATTCTGCAAGATTACACGGGGCAAATAACCGGCTTCCATCTCTTTACGGATAATGATTGGGCACTTTCCGAAAAGATCTTCGGCCATTTGCCGTAAAGAGACGCATCTCCATGCCGTACTGACCCTCGATTTCATACCGTAAGGACCTTAACAAGTCATTGCGCACGGGCCTACAAATGGTGCCGGTTTCAATCCCCGATCACAAACGAGCTCAATGTGCGAAGCGCATGCACTAAAGAGCGCTGGACCAAATGGGGAATGACCTGATGGAGGCTGCAAATTGAGAACTAGAAGCAATCAGAGGCAATGGTCTCTATGGTATTGGGGTGCAGTTGTATCGCTGCTTGCATTGATGGCAATCAGCACCCCCTGGATCAACGCGCAAATCGCAACGACGACAGCAACGCTTTCCGGCGTTGTATCCGATCCTAACGGAGCAGTAGTGACGAAGGCAGCGCTGACCCTTACGAGTTCGGAGAAAGGCATCACGCGAACCATCGCCTCGGACGACGGGGGCCGGTACTCTTTCAATCAGCTTCCGCCTGCAGCCTATAGTCTGACGATCGCAGCGAAGGGCTTTGAGACGTATCGTCAGACCGGAATCGTCCTGGATGCCGCCGAAACCGCAACACAAAACGTCACGCTGACCGTTGGAGCGGAGACCGTATCGGTGACTGTAACCTCGGATGTCACCCTGCTGAATACAGACAACGCCAACGTCGCGGCAGACATTGACTCAAAGCAGATTGTGGAGTTGCCGCTGAACGTGCGCAACGTCTATGGCCTGGCCACTCTCAACTCTTCCGTGCAAAACACGTCGGAAGGGCAGATGCTGCTGGGTGGCGGCAGCAACACAACCGACACCGCGGATCAGGACATCTCGTTCATGAACTTCGCCGGCGGCTTCTTTGGGACGACGGCCTTCCTGGTCGACGGCTCATGGGATACCGACACGGAGTGGGGCGCGGTCATCTTTGTCCCCGGCGTCGACGCGGTACAGGAATTCAAAATTCAGAACAACTCGTTCACAGCTCAGTATGGCTGGAGCACCGGCAACGTAGTCAACGTGGTTACCAAGTCGGGAACGCACGACTTCCACGGGTCGGCATATGAGTTTTATTCCAGCAACAACTTCAATGCCCTCAACTACTTCCAGGGTCCAGGAAGTTGCCAGGGTCTTCTCAACACAAATCTCTGCACGTTCAGCCGCAACCAGGTCGGCGGAACGGCCGGCGGCCCGCTGTACATTCCCGGAATTTATAAACAGCGGAACAAGACTTTCATCTTCGGTAACTACGAGCACTTCCATGCAAACACCCCAGCTCCGTCGCAGTACACGGTGCCAGACACCAACTTCCTCTCCGGCAACTTCTCTGAGCAGCTGTCATCCACGTCAGCGGGTAACGACGCACTCGGCCGACCCATCTATAACGGTCAGATTTACAATCCGCGCAGCGGCCACGCCATTACGGCCGGCCAGCCGGATACCTATAACCCTGTGACCAACCCCTACGGCACCAACTTGTTAGCCACGCAGACGGGATACATCCGGAACCCGGTCCCTGGCAACATTCTGGCCAACATCCCCGGCTACGTTGCGGATCCTGTCGGAGCCAAGCTGCTGAGCTACTTTCCCGCGGCACAGAAGGCGGGCAATGTGGCCAACAACCTGACTCTGGCCGGCCAGGCGCCCACGTATTGGAACGAGTACGGGATCAGGGCCGACCACAACATCAACGACAATACGAGCGCCTATTTCCGCTACTCCTACAAGGAAGAGGCAAAGACCGGCGAAGCCGCCAATTGGGGAACCGATCCGGCGGGCCAAGGCAATCAGCGGCCCAACAACCGCTGGGGCATGTGGGCGGGACTCACGCATATTTTCAGCCCCACCTTCACGATGAACATCACTTCAGGCGTCCAGATTTGGCATGAAACCTCTACCAATCAGTCGGTCGGTTTCAACCCTTCCACCACTCTCGGGCTTCCGGCGTATGTCAACCAGGTAGACCCGATATTCCCCACCGTCAATTTCGGACAAGGAATCTCCCAACTCGGACCAAACACAGGGAACACAGAGGGCGTCACCAACCATGGACCCATCGGCACAGTCAATGCCGACTTCATCAAAACTCTCGGAAAGAATACGATCAACTTCGGGTTCATGGGCGTAGAGCAGATCTTCAGCCAGTTCAACTTCTTCTCTAACCAACTGTCGTTTGAAGGAAACTTCACTACCGGACCGAATCCCCTGGCAGGAGCAACTGGTGTCAGCTTCACTGGTAACGGAGTCGCTCAGGCGCTGCTTGGCGTCCTGGATACTTCGGGGGGCGATCCAACAAACATCGGAACGCCGACCACCCCCTATGAGTCCAACCATCTTTTTGGCGAGTATCTGCAGGACGATTGGAAGGCGACACACAACCTCACTCTGAATCTTGGCATCCGTTATGAGGTTCAGACTCCGTACACTTCGCGCCATAACCAGGGCTCTATCTTTGACCCGAACGCACTGAATCCGCTGAGCTATTCGGCGGGGATGCCCTTGCTGGGCGCGCTCCAGTTCCTGGGGCCCGGCAACCGGTATTTCTACGACCCGAATTGGACCAACATAGCGCCTCGTGCTGGCTTCTCGTATCAGGCGATTCCGAAGGCAGTGGTCCATGGCGGATACGGAATCTTCTTTCCGGAATCGTTAACCAGCTCAGGCTCGGTGGATGCGGATGGTTTCACCGCCACCACCGGTTTCAACCAGAGCTTGAACGGCGGCGTGACGCCCAACCCGAATGTCAGCACCAGCAATCCCTGGGGCGGACAGTACGCGCAGATTTCCGGCAACATCAACGGCTCGTTTCAACAAGACGGCAATGGCGTCGGCGGTACCTTCCGGAGCCGTCCATCTCCCTATATCCAGCAGTGGCTTTTGGGCGTGCAGTATGCCTTCACGCCGAACGATCAACTGGACATAAACTACATCGGCAACCGCGGTATTCGCATGGTGAGCAACTGGAATTACAACCAGTTGAATCCGAAATACTTGTTTGAGACGGATGGTTCAACACCCAATACCGGTTTCCTTAGCGCGAACGCTGCTTTCAATCCCTTAGCCGTACCGCTCCAGAACCTTGAGAAGAGTGGAACCATCGCGCCCAGCTCATGCAATATCGATAGCTCAACAGCGGTGCTGAACGAACAACTGCTCCTGGCTTATCCGCAGTATTGCGGCGTGAGCCAGACCGATGGACCTCTGGGCCAGTCGCTTTACAACAGCCTGCAGGTCACTTACAACCACCGCATCAGCAAAGGCCTTACCGCGCTGGTGTCTTACACCTACTCCAAGTTCATTGACAACGTGGAGGGCAACCAGGGCTGGTCGTACAACGGATCGGCGAACTGGGGCGCCACTGCAAACTACTTCAACATAGCTGGCGAGAAGAGCGTGGATGCGGGCGATATTCCGCAGGCGCTGGTGGCCAGCTACGTCTATAACCTTCCCATCGGTCGCGGCAAGGCGGTCGGTTCGGGAATGAGCCGCGTAGCGGATGCCGTGGTTGGCGGCTGGGAACTTTCAGGAATCGCAACCTTCAAAGGCGGAATTCCCCTCAGCGTTTTCGGCAACAATTGGAACTCCTACGGCGGCGATCCCAGGCCGGATTACGTTTCCGGCGTGAATCCCAAACCGTCTCATCAAACAATAAGCGCCACTACGGTCAACTCCTGGGCCAACTCCAATGCCTTCACCTATTCGCCGTATAGCAATTTCGGCAACACCCCCCGATACATGTCAGAACTACGCGGCCCCCATTACACGAACTGGGACAGCGCACTTGAGAAGAACTGGACATTGAAAGAAAGGATGCGAGCCCAGTTCCGCTTCGAGACCTTCAACTCCCTCAACCATCCAAACTTCTATGCGCCGGGACCCAATAATATGAGCCTCTATAATCCCGGTGGTTTCGGAGAAATCACAACCGCGTTCCCCGGTAGAGTTGTCCAGCTTGCCGGAAAGTTCTACTGGTAAACCATCCGTGAACTACTGCTCAAAATTGCTGATGCTGGTCCTGCTAATGCTGGTCCTGCTGGTCAAGCCTGTAACCGGGCTTGGCCAGCAGTCGCCGGCTCCGACGCTTGAGTCGTTGGTGGCCGCTGCCCAGCAAGCCCAGGCGCTGAATGACTTCGCTGCGGCAGAGAAGGCTTACACGCAAGCGCTAAGGATCGAGCCATCGATGCCGGAACTATGGGCCAATCTCGGGTTGATGCAGCAGGAAGCGGGAGACATTGCCGCGGCGATTCCCAGCTTTCAACGGGCCAACCATCTCAACCCGTCTTTGTATGTTCCCAATTTGTTTCTCGGCATCGATTTCCTCCACACCGGCAAAGCGGCGGAAGCGATTCCATTTCTGAGCAAAGCGGAAAAGATTAACAAGAATGACCCGCAAGCGCCGCTTGCGTTGGGGCGTGCTTACTACGCGGTTGGCAAATTCTCCCCTGCAGCTCATGAATTCGAACGCGCCATAGCGCTCGATCCCAAGCTAGGCGCCGCCTGGTTCGCCTTGGGGATTGCACGTCTGAATCAGGTGGAGTTGGACGCTCGCAGGATGTCAGTGGAAGCAAAAGATTCTCCATTTGCTGGGGCGCTCTATGCCGAGTCGCTTGAGAAGCAGGCAAGATTCAACGAAGCCGCAACTCTCTACCGAAGCTTGCTTGATTCCAATCCTCAACCCCCATGCCTACATTCCTCGTTGGGAATTGCGCTTCTCAGGCATCGCGATCTGGAGTCTGCTGCCGCTGAATTTGCCGCAGAGCGTGCCGCGCATCCCGAATGCAGCTTGGCGCTTGTTGGGCAGGCGCGCATCGCAATCGGCCGCGGAGACAATGAGCAGGCAGTCAATCTGCTCCAGGAGTTATGGGGGCGCGATCATCGCTTCCTGGTCATCAACGCCGCCATCCTCACGGAGGGTCTACCCAACGATGCAGCTGCCGCAGTTGCCGGCCATTTCTCTCAGCAAGGCACGGTAATTTCCTCCGATTTGCGCAGCACACTCATGTCAGCTTTCAGCGGTGGCGCGGATGCTGTGAACGACAATAACGATTCGCGCGAGTCTAGTGCATCCCTGCCGCCAGAACCTGTCCTCGCTTCAGGTCAAACCGCGAAAACGTTTTACGCGGCCGGAGAATTCCACCTTTGCGAACAAAAGCTCGATCACGCCCTTGCCGAGCGGAACCCGGATCAGCTTCGCCTCCTTGCCACCTGCTCTTTCTTCGCCGGAGACAACGATCGCGTCTTACGCGCGGCAACCGCACTTGAGGTGCTGCAGCCAAATTCCGCCGAAGCTCTTTACTGGTCGATTCAAGCCAACGAACGGATCGCTGTCCAATCGCTTGCGCGATTCCAGCAACTTGAATCAGACTCCGCCAGGAGCCATGTCCTTCTCGGAGACATCTACCACCAGCTTGAAAGAGATGACGATGCATTGGCCGAATACCAGAAGGCTCTCGCTCTCGAACCCGGCAATTCGGCGGCCATGCTCGGCTTGGCCTCGGCGTACCTGAGCAACAACAACACCGACAAAGCCAGGGACACAGCGCTCGCTGCATTGGAGCGCAGTCCGCAGGACCCTGAACTGAACATGATCGTGGCCGAAGCAATGGTGGCTCAATTTCAATACGCGGGCGCTGAGCCATACCTGATGAAAGGCCTCAACGTGAAACCGCAATTACGCGGTCATGTGCATGCTCTGCTAGGCAAAGTCTATGCAGAGACCGGCAGAACCAGCGAAGCTATCGACCAACTAAAGATGGGCGAATCAAGCGATGAGAACGGATCGATCCACTACCTTTTGGCGAGGCTCTACCGCCAGATTGGCGATACCAAAAACGCGTCCGCCGCACTCGAGCAGGTCAAAATGATCAAGCAGCAACGCCTCGAACGCGTTAAGACAATCGAGGACCCCGATCTTTCCTCGCTCGAGTCTCCGCCCGGTTAACCCTCCATCCCTCCATTCCTTAGCCAGGCGATGGCTTCGGGTCCTCATTGCAAACACAGCGCAGGCGTCATTTCATTCCAGGAGCCATCATGCCCTTTTGTCTCTCATTTCATCGAATGTTTTCCGCTTTGCTCTTCAGTTTCCTGTTGTGCTCGATATCTCGCGGAGCTTTCGGTCAAGTCAAACTGCCTTCTACAGAAGCGGATCTTGTTAAGCGGCAGGCAACTATGGCGTTGTTGCCGAATGGGATTGACGTGCAGGCCGCGGACATGCGCCTGAAGATAGTTGCCCTGCGCGATGACGTCTTGCGCGTAACATGTGCGCGCGGTAACTCCCTTCCTGAAGACGCATCATGGGCAGTTCTTCCCACCTCAAGGCAAAGCTCTGTTCCGATTTCGATTGATGGTAGCGGCGATCACTTTGGTTTTCGCACCCGCACACTGATCGTTGAAGTGGACAGGAAGACGCTCGAACTCACAGTGCTCGATCTCTCGGGAATCATCCTTGAGCAGGACGCTCGTCCGCTGCGTTTCGATGGCGATGCGTTCCGCATTTACAAAACCATGCCGCTGGACGAGCACTACTTTGGTCTCGGGGACAAAGCGGGGGCGCTCGACCGTCGCAATGGAGCCTTCACGCTCTGGAACACCGATGCTTATCGCTTTCAGGAATCGACGGATCCCATCTATAAGAGCATTCCATACTTTATGACTTTTCGCGCCGGGCGGGCGATGGGCACCCTGCTCGATAATACCTGGCGCACAAGCTTCGACTTTGGCAAGGAGTTGCCGGATGCTTACTCTTTCGGCGCCGCTGCGGGTCCCGTTGACTACTACCTCTTCTATGGGCCGTCTCCCAAGCAGGTCGTCGAAACCTATGCGTGGCTCACCGGAACTCCGCCGCTACCGCCGCTCTGGGCACTGGGTTTCCAGCAATCGCGATATAGCTACATGTCGCAGGCGCGCGTGCTCGAGGTGGCGAGTCGCCTCAGAGCCGATTCGATTCCGGCGGATGCGATTTATCTGGACATCGATTTCCAGGATAAGAATCGGCCGTTCACAGTGAATACAACCGCTTTTCCTGATTTCTCCGGCATGATCGCGAAGCTTCATGCTGAGAACTTTCACGTGGTGGCCATCACCGATTTGCATATCGCCAATCTTCCAGGGCATAACTATTATCCCTATGACAGCGGCATCGCCGGCGACCACTTTGTCAAGAATCCAGACGGCTCAGTTTATACGGGCCGTGTGTGGCCGGGCCCCAGCGTCTTTCCAGACTTCACTCGCCGCGAAACCCGTGCCTGGTGGGGCTCGCTTTACCGCGACCTCCGGCACTCGGGCGTGGACGGTTTCTGGAACGACATGAATGAGCCGTCCATCTTCGATTCGGCCACACACACTATGCCTGAAAATATCGTACATCGCATCGATGAATCAGGATTTGCGCGTCGCACTGCGACCCATGCCGAGATTCACGACGTCTACGGCATGGAGAACTCGCGAGCAACATTCGACGGCCTGAAAGCCCTCGATCCCGATGCGCGTCCATTTGTTCTCACCAGGGCTACCTATGCCGGCGGTCAGCGATACGCGGCAACGTGGACCGGAGACAACAGCAGTAGTTGGAGCCATCTTCGCTTTACGACGCCAATGATCGAGAATCTCGGGCTCAGCGGCTTTGCATTCAGCGGCGCCGATGTAGGCGGCTACGCAGGAACTCCCACACCGGAGCTATTGACCAAATGGCTTGAAGTGGCAGCCTTTCAGCCCATCGACCGCGATCACGCTGAGAAAGGAAAGGAGGACCAGGAACCGTGGGTCGGAGGCCCCGAACAGGAAGCGATTCGCCGTCATTTTATTGAAACGCGTTATCAGCTCATGCCTTACCTCTACACATTGGCGGATGAGGCATCACGCACCGGGCTTCCCATGGTGCGGCCTTTGTTTCTTGAATTTCCCAACGCCACATCCGATCATCATCCAATCGATATCGATCTCGCGGCCGCGGGCGAATTCATGCTGGGCCCGGACCTGTTGATTGCGCCCGCGCCTTATCCTGACGAACTCGATCCATATCTTGTCGAGTTCCCTTCCCCAGGCTGGTTCAATTATTGGACGGGTGAAAGAATTCCTTTGCATGACTCCTCAACCGCGGCCGTTGCAGATCCCCTCGCTGTGCCCGACAGAAGCGTGCAACTTTCTGTTCGTGTCGCTCCGGAACTTTCTCAGCTTCCGGTCTATGTTCGCGCCGGTTCAATCTTACCCATTTCTCCGGTGGTTCAAAGCTTAGGCGAGACTCCGCGGGGCCCACTTACTCTCCGTGTCTATCTTGGAGACGGACTTGGAGATGGAGATGGAGATGTATGCTCGGGCGCACTCTATCAGGATGATGGAAAAACCTATGCATTTCAGCACGGAGTCTATCTTCGGATGAAGTTCAGTTGCCGGAAAACCGCCGAGGGGATACGTCTCAATATCGGTTCGCATGAGGGATCTTACCCGGCCTGGTGGAAGGATGTGCATGTTGAGATCTATGGTTTCAAGCCCAAACAAAGGGAGCTCTATCTAAATGGGAAAAAGACCCCCGTAGAGATCGACGGAGATCCTCAGAGCATCGGCTTCGTACTTGAGGATGACGGCAAGGGCGCAACAGTCGAGATCGAATAGTCGAAGTTGGGAAGATCGAGGGCAATAGCCGGCATTGCACCCGCCATCCCTTTGCCAGTAGACTTGTTATGGCGGGAGTGGATTTGTGCGCAGTAAGGTAGGAAAAAACTAATCCAAAAACGCGGAGAGGTGGCAGAGCCCGGTTGAATGCACCTGACTCGAAATCAGACATAGTCGCAAGGCTATCGGGGGTTCGAATCCCTCCCTCTCCGCCAAGACTTTAGCTATCCAATTGAATCTAAAGATAACTATCACAAAACAAAAGACTTGTATACAGACACTCTAGACACTCTTGTCACTATAGACCCTTCCAATACCCTCGATTTCGCCTAAAAACCATAACATCCGGAAACCACCATAACACAAGGTGTTTGTCACCAAAAGCAAACGGCCCCGGGTCTGGAAACCTGAGGCCGATCCCCCCACACACAGTATCGCCTTCATCAAGCTGGCAACCGAGCTGCAATCAGTGCATGCAGTTCGTCGAACTTCTGCATAAACCCTTTGTGCCGCCGCACACTGTTGATTTCAATCTTATCGCAGAGGCCGATGAACTGTTTGATAGTCGCCTCGCCCTGGTCAGGCCGAGCCTGATTAGGTTGGCCCTAGCCTGTTGTGCCTCGCGCTGGAGACAGCTTTCCTCCCAGTGATCAAAGTACCGGATGAGCCGCCCATCGAACCCTTGGTCGAACTCTCCGGCGAAAGACGAGAACTGAGGGAGTGCACTTTGTTTCCCGGCCATGGCTGATTTTGAATTAACTCGATTTCCCGGTCAAGGCATTCCTCGATTGTCACGACGCCGGGAACTTAAGTGGCCAACTCTGCCGGTCCATAGATGACATGCGCACTTCGTGGCGATCATGCCAGCTGTTCATTGTTTGAACCAAGCTGCGTAGTCCTGAGCAAGTTCCGCACGACGAGCATGGCGGGCCTTCTTTCCACCCTTCCGCTGACATTTCTTCGAGCAATAAACATTCCGATTGCCCGACTCCCTTGCAGCAATCCGCCTCTCCTCAGAGATTGGTCCTCCGCAATGCGGACATGCGGTGGGTAGGCTGTAGCCGCGGCGTTCCACCTGTTGACGAACGATATGTTGACAGCGATCGGCATGCCCTACGTGGAAGCGTCCGCAATCAAAGCACTGGTAAGCGATAATCAACTCGCCGGTCCGGAGGCTGTCCCGCTGGGCTACTTTCTCCGCGATTCTGATTCCCCGATACGCCTGCTTGCCAATGCACCGCTTGATCGCCGGGTTGCTCCATTCGCCGATGACAGGCATGTGTCAACTCCCAGGACACCGAAAAGCCTGCCTCATCCTACCATCGGTCAACTCCGGATGATGCGGAAGTTCGACACCATACTGAGTGTGATTCCCGCTCGCGCTCCCGACGAGTTAACTGGATCTCAGACAATTGGCGATCGTTTTCGCGCCGCTCTTTACGGAGCAAGCGCCGGTTCAGCTCGGTTTCGAGAGTGTCAAGCCGCACACCCTCTCCGAACTTCGTCTGCTTGTATTTGGAAGCCGCCTTTTGGGTTGCCGTCCACTTTGGGTGCAGCCCTGAGGTCATCCGTGATTTGCTCCACAAGAATGGGGTTAAGATTCGACCTGCTCGGAAACTCGATCCTCGCTCACTGAAGCAGATATCGGCGATATATAGGCGTGGGATTAAACCTTCCGAAATTGGAGAAGGGTTCGGTGTCACGAAACAGACGGTCGCTAGCTATCTACCGTTTCATGGCGAAGCAATCCGCGGACCTCCTGACGCACATAGCCAGTACGCACTCGACAAGACCACCTTTATCTATCCATACGATGATGGATGCCCGCAGTCAAAGGCTTGCCGCCCGATTCGAGCAGGCATTCAGCAAGGCGGGTATCAAAGTTGAGGGTTCCGGCACTGATTTTGGCGCGAACTATGTAGGCGTCGTGATTCTTGTAAAGAACCCTACACCGAATCCTCATCCTCCCTTCGCGGATGCTCTGTCTTATGCCATTCAGTCCGTTGGCATTCAACCGCGCGGGGCCGCTGATCCGTCCCTCAAGGAGGACGAGGTTAGATTGTGCATTGGTCCCGAATGAGATTGAACTGTTCTCAACGATAGGATCTTCGCAGAAATAATCTGCAAACTACGCCAAAGTATTGCTAAACATGTGCGTAAACCGTTTTATTGCCAAATGAATTAACGAATTTGGATTTGAGTTAGCCAACGTATTTATTACCCTGTCGGGTTACAGGTTGACGAGTTGTCGGTTTTACGGTCACTTGCCGAGAATACAGATCGACTTGAAAAGGGGTCAATGGGTGCTTCGGCCTGAATTCGTCAGTGTACGAGCCATATTTCTGGACTGATAATGACGCTCACAACCCGTCCGAGAAGCTGCGTTCCTCATAAATGTCCCGCAGAAAGGCGTAGTTGAATCCGCACCGTTGCCACCACGAATGCGAACTTCCGTGCTGTCGGTAACGGAGAACAACCTTGTCGAATCTGATTAAGCTGAACACACCCGTCAAGAATTGTGTCGAAGAACCGTCATTCTCATTTAGACAGGCTCAATGAATCCTCGCTTCATCGCTATCGTAACGGCATGGGTTCTGTCATTTGCACCTAATTTAGACATAATGCTGCTCATATGTGCCTTAATCGTGCTCTCTGTTACTTGCAGTTCGTCAGCAATGACCTTGTTTGAGACACCACCAGCCACCATCCGAAGAATGACAATTTCGCGCTCGCTCAACTGATCCATGGCGACGTGTTCTGCCAGTTCTGCGGCGATTTCGGGAGGAACATGGCGCCGGCCGGAATGCACAATACGGATGGTCTCCAACAGTTCCTTTCGGATCATGCTCTTCAATAAATATCCGCGGGCACCGGCCTGGAATGCGCGCAACGCCTGAATATCTCCTCGGTATGTCGTCAGAACCACGATGCACGCATTCGGATACTCACTACAGATGGCATTGATCGCTTCGATGCCATTCATGTCGGGCAACTGTAAGTCCATAAGCGTAACGTCCGGGCGAAGCTCGCGAAATCGCTCGATTGCTTCGGATCCAGTTGCCGCCTCGCCAACTAGCACCAGGTCCTGCTCCTCCTCAATAACCGCGGCGATGCCCTTGCGCAATAGCAAATGATCGTCTACAGCAAGTACCCTGATCTTGCGAGGAACATTCATTGCGATTCTCCTTCGTTGGAAGCACGCTGATTCCAGTTCACGCGTCGCCATCGGGATCTCTTCTGGCTTACCCGGTAAACCGGGAGAACAAATTCCAGTTCAGTCCCGCCAGTAGATCGGCTCCAGATACTCAATGTCGCACCAATTTTCTGTGCCCGTTCGCGCATTCCAGAGAGCCCCCAGTGCCCCGCACGACCGTGCTGAAGAACCTCGGGATCAATGCCAGATCCGTTGTCGAGAATCCGCATCTTGATCGCGGCAGAATCATAGCTGATCTCCGTTTCAACTTCAGAGCTATTCGAGTGTTTGAATGCGTTCAGGAGAGCTTCCCGTCCAATACGATAGATCTCATCGCGGACAATCGGATCAATCTTTCTTTCCCGCCCGGTTACATTCATCGAAAACGAAATATTCCACGTTTGCGCCAGTTGATTGCCGTATCGCGCAAGTGTCTCCGACAACTCACTATTCATCGTCGTATCGGAACGAAGATCATGGATTCGATCGCGCCCCTGAATCAGCACCTCATCGGCGTAGTCGAGCCCCTGCTCAAACGCATCACGCGTCGGATCGCCTTTGTCCAGGCGTCGCGACGCCGCCTGAAAATGAAGGATGACTGCGTGAAAATCCTGAAGCAGCGTATCGTGGAGCTCACGGGCGATGCGCTCTCGTTCATTCAGCCGCTCACCCAATCTGGCTTTGATGTTCGCTGTCACTTGTCTGAGTCGAATCGAATACAGCAGCCAGATTAAACCGGCGGCAGGAACTCCAAGGACCATCCGAAACCACATTGTCTGGTAAAAAGCCGGGGGAATAAAGAACTCCAAGTTCGCCCCGGTGGTGTTCCACACGCCATCGTTATTCGACGCAATCACGTCAAAACGATACCGGCCAGGACGCAAGTCTGTATAGAAAGCCTGGCGACGCGTACCTGGATCCTGCCAGTCTTTATCGCGCCCTTCAAGTCGATAGCGAAACTGTACTTTTTGTGGCACCACATAGCTCAGGGCCGTGTAGTCGATTTGGATATTGCGGGTGCGAGGAGGAATGCCCAAAGATCCTTGAACCGAATATCTCTTTCCATCGGCCATGAGATCCTCAATGTGAACAGGCGGCGGAAACGAGTTCTGGGGAAGGTGTGCTGGAGCCAGGAGACTGAGCCCTCCTTGAGAAGTAAGCCAGACACGGCCGTCGGACCCAAAGGACAAATCTCTTGAGACGAAACCGGTCGGTTGGGCTCCGTCAAGTAGATCAAAGTATTGTGGGGTAATGGGTTTCTGGCTCCCAGATTCTATTTCATGGATGGCTGTTACGGAGTATCTCCCGACGCCACACATTGACGTAACCCAAAGATTTCCGTCGCGGTCCACCTCTAACCAATATCGGAACCCGCAACTTTGATCTGGGGGAATGATTACGGGAAGATAATTACCGTTCTTGAGAATCGTTAAGCCCGTTTGAGTGGCCGCGAATACCCATGCTTTCTCACCCCGATGAAGTTGCTAAGTTCATTGCTGAAGCAACTGGTTCTCGGTAACACTCAGGCTCCACTTAGGAAGTGGAGCCTGACTCACATCGGCAGAGACAAAAAGATGCCACAGTGTCTGGGAATAGGCGCGCGGTGACGGCTGGGCGACAATTCGAACGCCCCCGCACAGGTCCCATGCTTGGCGGAGCTGAACAGGCAGGAGTTTCTTATGCAACCAAATTCACAGCGGGGACCGGTTGAAGAAGCGCTTATGGTAGAAATGGCGAAGCGTGGGGACGGAGAGGCTTTCGGGCAGTTGTGGCTGCGTCACAGCCGTCGGTTGTGCTATGCCGCGTCCAGAATCCTCAGGAATCATGATGATGCTGAGGATGTACTACAGGAGAGTTTTCTTAAAGCTTACTGCCACATTCACAAGTTTGACGACAGATCTCAATTCTCGACCTGGATTACGAGAATTGTCATTAACACCGCACTTATGTCACTTCGAAAAAGATGCCGATATGTCGAAGTGGCAATCAATGCCGGCCTCCCGGAGAATGATGGCCACTGGGAACTGCCGGATCGATCACCGGACGTTGAGTCACGTTACTTGATGGCCGAGTGTTTCTACCATTTGTCTGCGGCGATTCGGGCTCTGCCGCCCATATTACGCAATGTAGTGGAAATTCGGTTTGCCCGCGATGGAACGTTGCTCGAAGTTGCAGGCGCAACAGGCATGTCGCTTCCGGCAGCCAAAACGCGACTCTTTCGCGAAACAGAGACTCCGAATGAGTCTCGACCTAAAGCTCCAGGAACGCCCTTTTCGGCTGCCCCTTACCCAATGAAGGTGCGAGGTCAATCGATAAGAATCTCGCGTTCTAAACGGGATGGCATTGAGACGGGAGATAGGAGCGAAGGCAAGTTCGACAGAACTGTGTGCGGCGCGCGAGGACGACTCACCAGAATGCTTTAGCTTCAACGGTGGGTTTTCCCTGCATTCCATTCACCACTTGCGAGCTGAGGACGACTTCGAAGTTCTTTTTTGCCCAGTCGGCGCCCGCGCTTTCTGCCAGCTGTTTCAGGTCTGCCTCATCTGTTAGGAATTCACCGGCAGCCCTGGTTCCGCTGCCTGCAATTCCGGCCACAACCAGAACTACCTCGCCCGTGCTCTCGTCAGTGAAGCGGGCTGCTATTGCGTAGTCTTTAACGACGCTGCTCTTCGGAGCCAGTGCGCTGACTTGCCACGCGCGTGACTCGGGGTGCTGTGTATCCTCGATCCAATAAACAGTACTTGTGGGGCAAGCAGTCTGGCCTGGTCCGCCGCATGGAAAGTGCTTTCCACCCTCGATCCATTGAGAAGTGTTCGGATTCTCAAGCCCTTCAAAGTGAAACCTGAGTGAGGACGTTCTGTTCAGCGTCCAGTCGTTGTTTAGCGCCCCAATCAGCACAACCGGTCCTTCGCGAAGCTGAGAAGAAGAGGTCGTCCGAAAATCCTGAATCCTGAAAGCATGTCCGCGTGCTCCGGCCAGAGACACGAACCTGCCAAGAACCTGCACATCAGAAAAAGGGACAAATTCGTTCTTGTCCCCGGACACTTGAGGATTCAGGTCTTCATCAGCGCCATTCTGGAGCTGGGTCAGTTGGGAACCACCAGGGTACGTAGTCACCTTGGATCCGCCCATACAGAACAAGATTGGCTTGCTGCTGGTGAGTAACGGTGACCAGACTTCTTCGAAAGCGGACTTTTGTCTTTTAAGAGATGATTTCTGACTCTCAAATTGCTTCCAGGAAACAATCCCAAAGGCGAGTATTACCAGGAAGATCGCGCCTGTGATGATCAAGGCCGCCGGCGAAAAGGATCCTTGCGTCTTCGCGGGCTGGGTCACCTGGGGCTGTACGACCTGCTCTGCATTCGAAGGAGCGTCTCCAGGAAGTATCTCGGACGTAGGCGCATCTGGGGGTGGTTGCAGGAAGACGGGAATATACGATCCCGGATTCAATTCAATTCTCAGTTCGCCCACATGTGCCGGTGACTGGTAATACTGGGCGAGCCGCTTCCTCACCTCCGCGGCACATAGACGCACAACAGGATCGAGATTGGTGTCGTAATCCGGTGTCCGATGAAAGACCTCTACTCCGAGGGTGCGCTCTTTCAAGTCGTCTTCGTTTCCGTCGAGAGTCTGCTCAACGATATACCGGAGCAGTTGCGGATAGCGTTTACTGGCTGTGAATCGACCGTCGTTTACGATCTTCTCGAGTTGTGAGCGCACGAGCTGCTTTTGGCTCGCCGTTTCGGGG
>Ga0181537_10001671_pt1 | contig 20152 bp, 11 predicted proteins | sample PEATcosm2014_Bin_39_FD_119765 | JGI IMG/M metagenome (GOLD analysis project Ga0181537, IMG submission 119765) | Peatland microbial communities from MTU Mesocosm Facility, Houghton, MI, USA - PEATcosm2014_Bin23_10_metaG | ecosystem: Environmental > Terrestrial > Soil > Wetlands > Peat | place... | reverse complement strand
AGGCGCTGCCCGCCGTCGGATCGACTTCGACCCGCCGCAGGCGGCCGCGGCTGTCGAACAGGGACAGCTCATAGGTCAATTCCCGCACCCCGAATTTGAGCGAGAGCGAATCGGATGGGACGCCGCCGGCGAGGACCTCAAGGTCGAGCCGGTACAGATTCGCCGGACCGTAGCCGTTCGGCCACCACAGCCGCGGCTCGGCCAGGTGCAGCGGCGCAAATTCCCGCGAATCGAGCCGCACCTCAGTAAGGCCGGGGTTGAGGCTCAGGGTCTTGTGCACCGTGACCGCATCGAAGCTGGCGATGACCGTGGCTTGCACCGCGGCGGGACCTGAATTATCGATGGCAACGATGATGTCGACGTCGGCCGTATCGGTGCGCGGCAACGGCAGATGAGTGATCACGTGTGGATCGAGCAATCGCAGAGGGCCGCTCGCCTCGAGCTCCACGTCCTGCCAGATACCGGTGTTGCGGTCGCGAATCCCCGGAATCCAATCCCAGCCCTCGGAGGCGATGAACGTCGGACCGTCGATGGCCAGATTGCCGCCGTTCTCTCCGGGTCCCGCGGCAATCGATTGTTCATGCGGGATCCCGGGATGCGGCGGCGGCGACACCCGTACCGCGAGCACATTGCGTCGGCCGGGCTGAAGCGTTCCGGTGACATTGAAAACGCCGCGGATGAAGGCTCCGGTGATCGTGCCCAGCCGCACGCCGTTCAACCACACCTCCGCGGCGTAGTTGATCCCCTTGAAGGTGAGAGTGAGCTCCTTGCCCGTCAGATCGGCCGGAGCGTCGAACACACTGCGGTACCAATAATCCTGGCGGCTCAGTGAGTCGGGAATCGCGAGATTGTTGAGACCGTAGTCCGGATCGGGATACACGCCGCGGGCAATCAAGGTGGTCAGCACCGTACCGGGCACCACCGCCGGATACCAATGCGAGTCATCGTAGGGGGCTCGAGAGAGACGCGCGCCATCGGCATCGAGCCCCGGCGCGGGCAGCAAGCGCCAGGAACCGAGCACCCAGCGTCCGGGGCCGCGCGCCTCCAAGGGCTGCGAGACGGATACCGGCTGCGCGATCGGCGCGCCCGGCGGACTTTTTGCCTGCGGCAAGGTCCATGGATCCTGCGGCTCCTGAAGACCGCGCCATGCGTGCTCCTGCCAGGGCCAACCCACGCCGACCCGGTTGAAGGTGATCAGCGAGAAGTCGGGCCGCGAGTTCGCGAGCGCCTGCACCGCCGCCGCGCCGAGCGCCGTGGGGAGCAGCGACCACTCTGCCAGGGAGCCGCCGAAGTGCGGACGGGCGCCGGCGGATGAGGGTGCAAGCTCGAGGCTCGCAGGCACGGTGACGGTCGATGCCGCCTGCGCACCCTGCTCCCGGCCATCGACATACAGGCGAGCCGTCCTGCCGTCGAAGACCGCGGCGATTGCGTACCAGCGTCCCGGCTCGAGCGCCGCGGCCGTACGCAGCAGCGGCGCGGATTCCGTCTCGAACGACGGGGCGCCATCGACCAGCGCCAGCCCGCGCCATTCGCCGCGCGCGGCATCACCCAGAGCGGCGACGATCACGTCGCCGGGTTGTGCGCTTTCCAGGCGCAACCACCCCGCGATCGACCACGGCGCGCCGCCCGCGAGCGGCGCAGCTTCGGGCGACAGCGGCCGTGTGAGGCCGACGCCGCCCTCGAGGAAGGCGGCATTGTACGGACCGAAATTGGAGGTCGGCGCCAGCGGCGGAGACAGGGCGCCCAGTGACAGCGCAGGCCACGCCAATGCGCTGGCCCACAGCCCGCCGAACGCCAAGCCACGATAAACCCGTGTGAACATGTGCCATCTCCCGATGCGAATCCACGCGACGAGATGCGCATGATGACATCGCTGACGCAATACAGTAGCGTGTTTCTCGACATCCTAACAGGCGTCCGGGCGGGCCGAGGCAACATCGAGGAACCATGGGCGGCGCGGCACATACACGAGTGGTCATCATCGCAAGCCTCGCCGGAATGTTGTTCGGCTTCGACACGGCCGTCATCGCCGGCGTCACGCACGCACTGCGCGCAGAGTTTTCCCTCTCGCCCGCGGGCCTCGGCGCCGCGGTCTCGAGCGCGCTGTGGGGCACGTTGGCCGGAGCGCTGCTCGCCGGGCGGCCGGGTGACCGCTACGGCAGCCGCGACATGCTGCGCATCGTCGCCCTGCTGTATGTGATCTCGGCGCTCGGCAGTGCCGCTGCGTGGAATCTCTCCTCCTTCGCCGTTTGCCGCTTCCTCGCGGGAGTCGCCATCGGCGCATCCTCGGTGCTCGCGCCGGTGTACCTGGCGGAGATCGCGCCGGCCGATCGCCGCGGCGCGCTCGTGGGGCTGTTCCAGCTCAACATCGTGATCGGCATCTTGCTCGCCTACGGAAGCAATTTCTGCGTCGCGCAGCTCATCGGCGGACCGGACGTGTGGCGCGTCAAGCTCGCGGTGGCGGCGCTGCCCGCACTGCTGTTCTTCGTTCTGCTGTTCACGATTCCGGCGAGCCCGCGCTGGCTCGCCTCGAAAGCGCGCTTCGCGCAAGCCGAAGCGAGCCTGCGCCGTCTCGGCTGCGCCGATCCGCGCGCCGCGCTCGATGCAATGACGGTCCCGCCCGCAGCGCCGGACGCCCCGCGCCAACGGCTCTCGTGGCCGGCGCACCGGCGTCCGATCCTGCTTGCCGTTGGGCTCGCGTGCTTCAATCAATTGTCGGGAATCAACGCTGTTTTATACTATTTGAACGATATTTTCGCAGCGGCGGGTTTCGATGCATGGTCGGCCGATCTGCAGTCGATCGCCATCGGCGCCGCCAATCTCGGCGCGACGCTGCTCGGCATCTCCCTGCTCGACCGCGCGGGCCGGCGCACGCTCATGTTGATCGGTTCCGTCGGCACCGCGCTCGCGCTCATCGGCGTCGCTTTCATCATGGCCGCCGGCGCGCACCGCGGCTCTCTGCTGCCGCTGCTCATTCTGTTCATCGCTTCCTTCGCGGTCTCTCAAGGCGCCGTGATCTGGGTGTACCTGAGCGAGATCTTTCCGACCGCCGTGCGTGCACGCGGCCAGGGCTTGGGCAGCGCCACGCATTGGATCTTGAACGCGCTGATCGCCGGCGCCTTCCCCGTCGTCGCCGCGCACTCGAAAGCCGCGCCGTTCGCATTCTTCGCGGCCATGATGCTGCTGCAATTCATTGCGGCGCTCGAGTTCATGCCCGAGACGCGCGGCGTGGCGCTCGAGCGGATGAGCGAACGGCTGAGCCGCGGCGAAAAATAGCGCGCCGCAATATGTGGAGTTCGCGAGACGGCCGCATGGCGGCTTTGACGATTAAACACAAAGAAAATATTTAATCGTTGACTCCGACGAGGAAACGGAGTTAGCCTTCGCGCCAGATCACCGTGGGCTTGAGCTCAAGGTGGTGGGGAAGAAGCAGAGGGACTCGAAGCCGGCAGAAGCACGCTGAAGCGTGACGCGGGCATCGGTCGAACCTCGCCGATGGCTGAGAAAAGTCAACTACTGGGAGACGCAGACCATGTCGCATCGTAGGGAAAAGCGGGCCCGCCAAGCTGCTCGTTTAGCATTAATGACAGCGGTGTCACTCGAAGCCTCGCTGGCGGGGCATGCCGCCTTCGCCGATGAGCAAACCCAGGTAACGACCTCCCAGGGGTCTGCGAAATCCGACGACCTGCAGGAAATCGTGGTCACCGGGTACCGTCAATCTCTGCAGACCGCCTTGGACGCCAAGCGCGACTCCAATCTGTCGATCGAGTCGGTCGCCCCGGAGGACATCGGCAAGATGCCCGACAACAATGTCGCTGAATCATTGCAGCGCCTGCCCGGTATCCAGATCGACCGCTCGGGCAATAACGGACAGGGCAATTCCGTGCTGATCGACGGCTTGAGGCAGAACCTCACCACCCTGAACGGCGATGTGTTTCTGACGGGAAAGGAGTTCTACACCTCCGGTGAAGCCTCCGGCGGCGGCGCCGGTGCCAATGCGCAGTATGGTTCTCTGGAAACCATCCCGAGCCAGCTGGTGAGCGGGATCGACGTCATCAAGAATCCGAGTGCGGCCATCACCGAAGGCGGTCTGGGCGGCACCATCAACTTGAAGACCGCCGATCCGTTGCTCGCCCCCGATGGCCTGTCGCTCGGCGGCCTGTTCCGCGAATCGGACGCCCAGCGGCAGAATTCCAAGACACCGGACGGCACGCTGGTGGGTTCCTATAAGGTCAATGACAGCCTGGCATTCAACGCCAGCCTCGCCTACAGCGACTTGAAGACTCATACCGAAGAGTACGAAGACTACAATCGCAACGGCTGGTCCGTTACGAATTCGGCGACCGGCCCCTATACGGGTTCGTTGACCGCCGCCAACGTCGGCACCATACCCAAGAGCTACATCCTTCCCCAGCTCGGGTATTTCAGCGACATCGAGGATGAGAGCAAGGAGAAAGGCGCCTCTTTCGACATCGGCGTGAAAGTGACCGATTCGATCACCAGCAATTTTCTGTGGTTCTATTCGCGCGAAGACGAAACCACCGTCAATTACTCGGACAAGGCCTGGTTCAACGGCCAGAACACCGCGCCGGTGCCCGGCCTCGATCCGACGAAGGCTTACTCCATCGACGGCAACGGCGTCGTGCAAGACGCCACCTTCAATGCGCTCGGCGCGGAAACGGCCACGCTCTTTCAGGAAAACATCGCGCAGGCCAACAACTTTCAATGGGCGACGAAATTCGACAATGGCGGCCCGCTGCGGGGCATCTTCGATGCCTCCTTCGCGCACGCCACCTCGAACCTGCAGGCGGCGCAGGCCGACGTCGAGCACGGCCTGTACGACACCGGCGAAGGCGTCGCCATCAACCCCACGGCGCCGGGTTGCAACAACGGCCAGCTGTGCCCGACGCCCACCACGGGCAATCACGGCTACCAGTTCAACTATACCAATGGCGGCACGTCCGGCCTGCCGACGGCGAGCTACACCGGCGCCAACGCCAATGTCTTGAACAATCCGGATTACACCGTGTTCAAATCGAACTGGGCCTGGGCGAACCTGACCGACCAGAAGCAATTCGCGGTCAAGGCCGAGACTCAGTGGGATCCGGCCTTCATCACGGACGTGAAGACCACGATCACGGCGGGCGTGAGATACGCGGGCCGCGATATCGACCAGACCTTTGGCCGCTATCTCATCAACGGCACGCTCGCCAACGGAGAAGTGGCCGGCACCAACACGGGCACCCCCGCCGCGGGCTTTGGCCCCTGGCTGTACTATCAGGACCCGGGCTACGGCACCCCGAGCATTCCCTATTCGACGCCGCTCACCAACCCCGGCATCGGGCAGATCGTGAACAACTTTGCGGTGGGCAACATCGCCGTGAAGAACCCGTATACCAGCGGACTGAGCAACCCCTCGACGTACCTGAACAAGGTGTGGGCCGGTGCCGGGGTGGTGAACAATACCGAGCGGTTCTTCAAGGACCCGCTGAGCTCCTTCGACGTGACCGAACGGACCACGGCGCCGTACCTGATGCTCGACATGGGCGCCCCGAGCAGCCGCTTTCACATGAATTTCGGCGTGCGTCTGGTGAACACCGACCTGACCATCGACGGCGGCGCGGCGAACCCGCATCCGACGTACTACGGAACGGCCTCCTGGAACGGTGTCCAGTCGAACGTGATTCCCGTCACCACCAAGCGCAACTACACCGACGTGCTGCCGTCCTTCAACTTCGTACTCGATGTGACGGACATTCAGAAGGTGCGCTTTGGCGCCGCGCGAGTGGTCGCGCCGCAGGATCTGTACCAACTCGGCCTCGGGCCCTCCTACAACTTCACCCGCGGCGCCAACAACCCCATCACGGGCGTCGCTCAGTTCAAGTTCGATGGCGGCGCGGAAGGCAACCCCTACCTCGATCCGTATCGCGCCTCGCAGTTCCTGCTGTCGTACGAGAACTATTTCGCCCCGGGCGGCTTTGCAGGCATTGCGACCTTCTACAAGCAAGTGGATAACTTCGTCGAAATCGAAAACATCCCCACTTTTGAGCACGACGACTTCGGTGGCCACACGGCGGATGTGACGGAGCCCGTGAATGCCGGCAATGGCCGCATCTACGGCATCGAACTTTCGAGCCAGTATGCCTTCGGCGATGCGCTGGAGTGGCTGCGGGGATTCGGCGCCGCCGCCAACTACACCTACTCGCAATCGCAATCGACGCAGCCGACCAGTTTCGGATCGCGGGGACCCATTCCCGGCGTGTCCCGCGATGCGGTCACCGGAACGCTGTACTACGAGAACCATGGCTTTTCGATCCGCGGCTCGTACTCGTATCGCGACAAGGCCATCAACGATTCGGAGACCGGTTCGACCTACAACTTCGGCGGGAAGACGTACCAGGTCTATGCGGCCCCCTACGGGCAGCTCGATGCGCAGGCCAGCTACGACTTCAACAAGCACGTGGGCGTGATCGTCTCGGTGCAGAACGTCACCGACGAGGCTCAGCACACGTATCTGCAGTGGCCGAACGAGCCCTTCACCTATGATGATTGGGGCCGCCGCTTCTTCGTGGGCGTGAAGGGCAAACTCTAAACGCCCGGGCACCGCCACGCCGATTCCCCCATGGGTGGCGGTGCCTTCTTTTAAACCCTATTCTTCGCGGGTCGCTCTCGATCGAAGGGGCTGCACGGCAATATGACCGACAATCAGCTGATCAAGCGCATCGCGATCGTAGGCGGCGGCACCGCGGGCTGGATGGCGGCGAGCATCCTGGCGCGCTCCCTGCCCGGCACGGGCACCGTCATCACCGTCATCGAATCGCCGGACATCGGCACCGTCGGCGTCGGCGAGGCGACCATCCCGCCCATCATCGACCTGCTGCGCCTTCTCAACATCAACGAAGCCGATTTCGTCATGCACACGCAGGCGACCTACAAGCTCGGCATCAAGTTCACCGGCTGGCCCCGGCCCGGCCACACCTACTGGCATCCCTTCGGCACCTTTGGCGCGATGATCAACCTGCGTCCCTTCCATCACGCCTGGGCGCGGGCGCGCGCCGCCGGGCTGGCGCCGCGATTCAACGATTTCAGCCTGTGCGCGGCGCTCGGAGATATGGGCAAATTCCGCTTTCCCGACCCCGCGGCGCAAGGACCGGCCGCCGGTCTGCGCTATGCCCTGCACTTCGATGCCGGCCTCGTGGCCAAGTATTTGCGCTCATACTCCGAGCGCCTCGGGGTCACGCGGCTGGAGCGCAACGTCGCGACCGCCACCCTGCGCGAGGACGGGTTCATCGATGAGCTCGTGTTCAGCGACGGCACGCGGTTGCAGGCCGACCTGTACATCGACTGCAGCGGTTTTCGCGGCGTGCTGATCGAGGGGGTGCTCGAGACGGGCTACCTGGATTGGAGCAATGTGCTGCCGTGCGACCGGGCGGTGGCCATGCCCACGGAATCGGCCCGCGCCCGCCCGCCCTACACCGAGGCCACGGCGCAGAGCGCAGGCTGGCGCTGGCGCATTCCCCTGCAGCATCGCGCCGGCAACGGCTATGTGTATTCGAGCGCTTACATCAGCGATGCTCAGGCGCTCGACGATCTGCTGGCCGCGGTGGGCGAGAAACCCTGCGCCGATCCGCGCTTCCTGCGCTTCGTCACCGGCCGGCGCAAGCTGTTCTGGAATCGAAACTGCGTCGCGCTCGGCCTGGCTTCGGGCTTTCTCGAGCCGCTCGAGTCGACCAGCATTCACCTGGTCATGAGCGGCGTCTACAAGCTGCTCGAACATTTCCCGAACCGCTCTTTCGCTCAGTCGAACATCGATTCCTTCAATGGCGAGCTGATCGCGGAGCTCGAGCGGGTCCGTGATTTCATCGTCCTGCACTATCTGACGGGACGCACCGACACGCCGCTGTGGGCGTACTGCCAGAACATGACGCTGCCCGACAGCCTGCTTCAGCGGATCGAACTGTACAAGCGCACCGGCCGCCTGCGGATCAAGGCGGGAGAACTGTTCACGGACTTGAGCTGGTTCTATATCTTCGAGGGCATCGGCGTGACGCCCGAGAGCTACGATCCGCTCATGGATGTGGTGACCATGCCGCAATTGCGCGAGATCCTGGGTTCGATCGCGCAATCCACCGCGCAGGCCGCGGTCGGGGTCCCTTCACACGACAGCTATTTCTCCGCCGGGGTCGCCGGCCGATGAAGGCGCCGAAGCCGCTGCTCGGCGGCATCGAACTGGGCGGCACGAAGTGCGTGTGTCTGATCGGCACCGGACCCGACGACATCCGCGCGCAGGAATCGATCCCCACGGGCGGCGATGCGCACGCGACCTTGAGCCGGATCGAAGCGATACTTCACGGCTGGGGGAGCGCGCACGGCCCGGTCGCGGCGCTCGGCATCGCCTCCTTCGGTCCCGTCGAGCTGAACCGCACCTCGCCGCGCTACGGTTTCATCACCTCCACGGCGAAGCCGGGATGGCGCAACACCGACGTGGCGCGGCGCCTATCCAAACTGTTTCCCGTCCCGGTGGGATTCGACACCGACGTGAACGGTGCGGCGCTGGCCGAGGGACGCTGGGGTGCCGCCAAACACCTGGCCGATTACGCCTACGTGACCGTGGGCACCGGCGTGGGAGTGGGTCTGGTGGTCGACGGACGCCCGGCGTACGGCTTCAGCCACTCCGAGCTCGGTCATATCCGCATCGTGCGCAAGGCCGGAGACCTCTGGCAGGGTGCGTGCGAATTTCACGGCGACTGTGTCGAGGGCCTCGCCTCCGGCGCGGCGATCGCCGCGCGCGCCGGCTTGCCCGCCAATCAGCTGCCCACCGACAGCCCGGTATGGGAGCTGGTTGCCCACGCGCTGGCCCAGCTGCTGCATACCATCGTGCTGGCGACGGCGCCGCGGCGCATCTTGATCGGCGGCGGGGTGGCCGAGGGGCGGCCGGAGCTGCTCGCCCGCGTGCGGCACCTGCTGATCGATAGTTTGAACGGCTACCTGAAATTGGACGAGCTCGCCGGCGGCATCGAGGGTTATGCGATGCCGCCGGGATTGGGAGCGCTCGCCGGGCCGCTGGGCGCGCTGGCACTCGCCGCCGATACTATCTGATCATCGCCCTTTGTATACAATGCCGCGAACGCCCATGCGACAGAAGAGCCCCATGAAAGCGCCGGCGGAGTCGACGCGAACCGCCGGCCCGCAGCTCTCCGGCACCAACCTCGCGCGCGCCGGAGACCACAATCAGCGCGTCACCCTGCACGCGGTGCGGGTCAACGGACCGGTCACGCGGACCGAACTTGCACGGAAGACGGGATTGACGCCGGCGGCGATCGCGAACATCACCAACCGGCTGCTCAAGGACCGGCTGATCCTCAACGCGGGGCGATTGCATGGTGCGCGCGGTCAACCCGCGACCAAGTTCGTCATCAATCCCGACAGCCGCTTCTCGATCGGACTGAACGTCGATCGCGACCACGTCACGGTGGTCGTACTGGATTTCGTCGGCAAGGTGCGCGCACGCGCCTCGCGCGAGATTCACTTCGCCAAGCCGGCGACGGTGCGGATTTTCTTCCAGCGCACGATCGGCCAGCTGCTCGCCAAGGCCGGCATCCCTCGCAGCCGCTTGGTCGGGGTGGGCGTGGCATTTCCCGACGACATCACCCGGGCGCATCTGCCGGATCAGCCGGCCGACTACGCAGCGTGGGCCTCGGTGCGGGTCGACGACCTGATCCGCGACGTGCTCGGCATTCCAGTGTTCATCGAGAACGACGCGGCGGCCGCGGCCATCGGCGAGATGCAGTTCGGCTCCGGACATCAATACCGCAGTTTCTTCTACCTGCTCGTGACCGCCGCGCTCGGCGGCGGCCTGGTCGCGGACGGCAACTATTTTCGCGGCGCCGATGGACGCAGCGGTGAAATCGGCTGGATGCGCGGCCGCAACGACGCCGGCGAGGAGAATCAACTACAGAACATCGTCTCCCTGTCGAGTCTGTACAGCCGCCTCGCCGAGCATGGATTTCGAGTGGCGACCCCGCAGGGTCTGACCCGCCTCACGGCCGCCGCCCGTCTCATCGTCGACCGGTGGATTCATGAGTCCACCGAGGCGTTGGTCAGTTCCTTCGTGGCCATCAATTGCCTGATCAATCCGGAAGCCATTCTGATCGGCGGGCGATTGCCGGCCATCCTGGTCGATCAGCTGGCGGCGTCCCTGAATGCGAGGATGGCGAGGTTCGCCGCGCAAATACCCGCCATCGCGCCGGTGGCGCGCGCGGAGACCTCCGACGATGCGCCGGCGGTGGGGGCCGCCATTCTGCCGTTCAGCTACCGCTTGCTGCCGACGCGCTTCGCACTGCTCAAGACGCCTTGAGCACGCTGCACTCTCTGCGGCGCCGCTTCGCGACGTGGCTGCTCGAGGCCGCCTATCCGCTGTGGTCCGAGCGCGGCATCGATGCCCGCAGCGGCGGTTTTGTCGAGACCCTGGCGCAGGACGGCGCCGCACTCGCGCAGCCGCGGCGGGCCAGAGTTCCTCCGCGCCAGGTGTACGCGTTCGCCCAGGCGCGAAGCGTCGGCTGGCGCGGCGATGCGCGCGGGATCGTGCGCCGCGGCATCGATTATTTCACGGCCCGCTATCGGCGTCCCGACGGCCTGTTCCGCGAGAGGGTGGATGCGGACGGAGCACCGCTGAGCGAGCGCGCCCTGCTCTATGATCAGGCCTTTGCGCTGCTCGGCTTCGCGGCCGCGGCCGCGGCGCTCGACGCGCGCGCGGAGTTCGAAGCAAAGGCCCTCGAGCTGCGCCACATCATCACGGCTCGCCTGCGCGCGGCGGACGGTTCCTACTGCTCCGATGAGGGCGGCGGCGGGCGTCGCGAATCGAATCCGCACATGCACCTGCTCGAGGCGTACCTGGCATGGGCCGAGATCGGTCTCGATGCGGGATGGGCCGAGGGCGTTCGCGGCATCGCCGGCCTGGCGCTGTCGCGATTCATCCGCGAAGACGGCGGTGCCATCGTCGAATCCTACCTAGTGACCCATGGGCGGGACAGCACACTCGCCACATGGCGGCCCACGGCGGATGTGGCCGGAGGTCGCATCGAACCCGGGCACCAGTTCGAATGGGCCTGGCTGCTGCTTCGCTGCGAACGCTGGCAGTGCCCACCGCTGCGCGCGGCGGCGCTGCGTCTGATCTCGATCGGCGAGCAGTTCGGGGTCCATAATGCGGTTGCCATCAATGCGCTGAACGATGACTTGACGGTCAAAGACGCCAATGCGCGTTTCTGGCCGCAGGCAGAGCGGCTCAAGGCGGCGCTGCTGGCCGGCGCGCTGACCGGTGAGCCGCGATACTGGTCGATGGCAGAGGCGGCAGCGATGAGTTGGATTCCGTACCTGAACACGGCGGTGCCCGGCCTGTGGCTGGACACTCAGTTGCCGGACGGAGAATTCCTCGACTCCCCGGCACCGGCCAGCACCTTTTACCACCTGGTCGGGGCGATCGTGGCCCTGAACCATGCGCTCGCCGCCGCTTGAAATGCGGGCTCCTACGGGAAGAAACCATCCCTGCCCCTGCGGCAGCGGGAAAAAATACAAGCAATGCTGCGGCCGGCTCGGGAGCGTGGGCATGAATCGGCTGGTCGAGCTGATCGAGGCCGGGCGACTCGCGGACCTCGAGACCCAATCGCGTGAATTGCTCGACCGCCATCCGAATTCGGCGCCTGGATGGCAGATGCTGGGCATCGCCCTGACCCGGCAGGGCAAGGACGCGTCGCAGGCGTGGCAGACGGCCTGCCGATTGCTGCCGAATGACGCGGGGACGCACGTCAACGCCGGCAATGCATCGGCACGGCTCGGGCGCCTCGAGGACGCCGTGGCGAGCTACCGGCGCGCGCTGGCGCTCAGTGCCGATTTGGCCGAAGCGCACCAGAACCTGGGCCGCGCCTTGCTCGAGCTGGGAAGGATCGAGGAGGCGGCGGCGAGTTGCCGCCGGGCGCTGGAGCTCAACCCCCGCTACGCCCAAGCGCACGCCACTCTCGGCAACGCGTGGCTGCTCTTGGGCAGGCTCGAGGACGCGGCGGCAAGCTATGCCCAAGCGCTCGAGATCGAGCCCGAATTTTCCGAGACGCATCACAACCTCGGCAATGCCTTGCGCGGCCTCGGGAAACTCGAGGAGGCGGCGGCGAGCTACCGGCGCGCGCTCCAGATCGAGCCGCAGTTCGCCGAGGCGCATGTGAACCTCGGCATCGCGCAGAGGCTGCAGGGGCGCACCGCCGAAGCACAGGCCAGTTGTCGCCGGGCGCTCGCCCTCGATCCGCGGTCGGCGGCCGCGTACGCGGCGCTGGCCGATGCGAGCGCGGACCTTGGGCGATTCGACGAGGCGCAGGAGCTGTTCGAGCGCGTCATCTCGATCGAACCGCAATCGCCGGAAGCGTGGTCCGGCCTCGCGCGCCTGCGAACAATGACGCTCGCGGATGCGGCGTGGCTGGCACAGGCGCAGCGAATCGCCGATCGGCCGCTTCCCCCTCGACGGGAAGCGGCGCTGCGCTACGCCATCGGAAAATACTTCGATGACGTGCGGGATTTCGACCAGGCATTCTTGAGCTTCCGGCGCGCCAACGAACTGGCCAAGCAGCATCGGATGCCGCATGACAGGCGCCAGCTCACCCGAGTGGTCGATCGAATGATCCGTCTCTATGATCCGGCCTGGCTGGCCCGGACACGCAAGCACGCGCTCGAATCGCCGCGCCCCGTTCTGATCGTCGGGATGCTGCGCTCCGGCACTACGCTTGCCGAGCAGATCCTTGCCTCGCACCCGGCGGTGTTCGGCGCCGGGGAGCTTAAGTTCTGGAGCGGTGTTTCAGAGGCCTATCAATGGTCCGAGGCTGAGAGCGGCGGCGCTCTGCTGCGCAAGCTGGCCGAGGATTACCTCGCGCTTCTGCATGATCTGTCGAACGGCGCGCCACGGGTGGTCGACAAGATGCCCACCAATTTTGCCTTCCTGGGATTGATTCACGCAGCCTTGCCGAACGCGCGGATCATCCACATGCAGCGCAATCCTCTCGACACCTGTCTCTCGATCTACTGTCAACATTTCGAGGCCACCGCCTCGTACGCCAACGATCTGGAGGATCTGGCGCACTATTACCGCGAGTATCTGCGCCTCGTGCGGCATTGGCGCTCGATGCTGCCGGGCGAGGTCGTCCTCGAGGTCCCCTACGAGGGGTTGGTCGCCGATCCGGAGAGATGGAGCCGCGCCATGGTGCAGTTCGTCGGACTGCCATGGGACCCGCGCTGTCTCGATTTCCACGCCACCGAGCGCCCCGTCATCACGGCCAGCCAGCGGCAGGTTCGCCAGAAAATCACCCCCTCATCGGTTGGGCGCTGGCGCAACTACGAGAAATTCCTGGGGCCGCTGCTCGATCTCATGGAGTCGGAGGTCTAAGGAGCCTGTCTGAGTATTGCACGCGGCTCACGCGGAATACTCAGACAGGCTCCGAGGCTCCCTTACTCGCCGGTGGCCGGATTGCGGGGCTTGGCGGAGGCGTACGGCCGCCCATCATTGTGCACATATCCCTCGCGGCCCCTGAGCGCCCTCAAGTCGATGTCGGGGTAAGTCACATCGTCGACCTCGGGCCGGCGTGAACCAATCTCGAGATATGCCGCATCCTTCGCGCTGCGGTTCTGCAAATGGTGACCGTCGGGGGTACCCGCCTTGAATCCGGCACAGTCCCCGGCACGCAGGATCTCCTCGCCCGCGCCGGTCACCAGAACCAGTTCGCCCTCCACCACATAAATGAATTCGTCCTCGGCGCTGTGCCAATGCCGTTGACTCGACCAGACGCCGGGAGACAGCCGCGTCAAGTTCACGCCAAAGTGGGTGAGGCCCGCGACATCTCCCAGGCAGCGGCGCAACCGGTTCATGCAGGGCTCGTTGTATGGCGCCGGGTAGCGCGAGCCGGTGACCACCTTGGCTGACTCGAGATCGATCTTCTTCGGCATGCGGTCTCCCTCCGGATGGATCAGCGGCGCGCCGGCCGCGCCGTCGAGTTTCGAATGACCAATTCATGATCGAGCAGGTGCCGCGGGATGCGTTCGGGCCAACCGTTGCGCCTCGGTTCGAACTGGATGATCAGATCCGCGGCGATTCTTGCCATGGCCGCCACCGGCTGGCGCACCGTCGTCAGCTCCGGCCAGATCATGGCGGCGACGGGCGCATCGTCGAACCCCGCCACCGACAATTGGCCGGGCAAATCAAGCCCGAACTTGCGCGCCATGGACACCACCGCGGCCGCCATGTCGTCGTTGCTCGCAAAGATGGCGGTGGGCGGCGATGCCGCCCGCAGCATCCGTTCGGCGCAGATCAGGCCGTCGCCAAAAACGAAATTGCCGGTTTGGACCAGATCGGAGTCGACGGGAATTTTATGGGCCCGCATCTCGTCGACGAAGCCGAGATAGCGCTGTTCGGTGGCGCCATGCTCGGGCCTACCCAGGATGAAACCGATGCGCCGGTGACCAAGGCTCACCAGGTGCGCCGTGACCTGCCGCGCCGCCGCGTAATCGTCGATGCCGATCGAGGGAGTCGCGCTCAGGTTGTGTTTCGGCGCGATTCGAACGATGGGGATGGATGCCTCGTTGAGCTTGTTCAGCACCACGGGATGATCGCTCAGCGGGGGCAGTAAGATCACCCCTTCCAGACGCAGCTGACCGAGCAGGGTATCGATCTGCTTGTCGATCAGCGGGCTCTCCACATCCCAGGGCTCGACCATCAAGTGCAGGCTGGACTCGCGGCAACGGGCAACCGCGCCGGCCTGAAATTCGCTCAAGTAGTCTCCGGGCCGCTCGCAGAACAGCCCGATCAGAAAGGAGCGGTTGCTCGCCAGGCCTCGCGCGTTGAGGTTCGGCCGGTAGTTGAGCTGCTCGATGGCATCGAGAATCCGCGCGCGAGTGTCGGAACGAACCCGCGGCTCATTATTGATCACCCGCGAGACCGTCTTGGGCGAGACCTTGGCGAGGTCAGCCACTTCCTGGATTGTGACGGATGCCGGACTTAGACTGATGGCCATGACCCTCGGAAGTATCGCCGTAGTCTAGCGATTCGCTCGCGGCCGCGCGCCCCTCACGGGGCCCCCGGGCACGGGTGCGGCGATACCGAAGCCCTCTGCGCGAGGCTGACCTCCGAGATCGTCAGGCCGAAGCGGCCCGAGGTTTCGACCGCGAACGGCACGGGAACCCGGGACAAATCGGCGCCCGCGGCCACAAAGCAGGACAGCGGAATGGACAGAGTCCTCCATGCCCCCGAGGGCGCGTCCTTGAAAACCTGGGTCACATCCAGCACCGCCCCGTCGCGAGTCCCGCACTTCGGCTCGGCGCAGCGCACACCGATCTTGACTGGCCGCTCCGGAGCCCGGTCGACACGGTAGTGCAGCTCGAGAACCCCGCCCTTCGCGGCCTGCGGCCGCATATCGCTCGCCCGTCCGGATATCATGAGCGTGCCGCTCTGCGTGCCCGCCCACACGGCCGCGCTGCCGCGCGGTTCCAACGCCACGGCGACTGCGCCCTCGGGGCTCTTCTGCCGCGAGGTCGTCAAATGAACCTCCGCGCCATCGTCGGCGACGAAGACGGACCAGGGCGCGGTGGCGTGTCCCGCGCGAAACAGGCTTCCCCGCGGAGCGGCCCAATGCGGCGGGATTTGCGGATCTTCCGGCAGCGGCGCGGTGTCGACGGAGCTGCGATAATCGAGGCCGAATCCCCGCGGGAACTGCGCGCCCGACACGCTCCCCGCCGCCTCGAAAGTCACGGGCATCGCGGTGCGCGGCCAGGAGAATCCCAGGCGTCCGGTAAAATCGTAGTGCTGCGCTCCTGCGGGTCGGAACAGCACATCGGCGACGCCCTCGCCTTCGCTTCCCGGCAGCCACGCCGCAACGAAGGCGTCCGAGGCATTGATCAGCGGGTTTACCCAGAGGGGCCGGCCCGACAGAAACACCGCGACCGTGGGCACACCGGCGGCGCGTAATCGCCGCAACAGCGCCAGAGCGTGGCCATCGTTCGGCGAGAATTCGAGATTCTCCCGATCTCCCTGGAATTCCGCGTACGGCCGCTCGCCGAACACCACGATGGCGGCATCGGGTTTCTGCGCCGTTCGCCCATCCTTGCTGAGCACGGCCGTGCCGCCGGCCGCGGCCACCGCGGCCTGAATGCCGCCAAATATCGAGGTGGCACCCGGCAAATCCGCATTGCTGTTGTGATCGCCCTGCCAATCGAGCGTCCAGCCCCCGGTCTGCGCCGCGAGGGAATCCGCCGCATCCCCGGTGACCAGAATTCTGGCGCGCGGATTCAGGGGAAGGGTTCCGTGATCGTTCTTGAGCAGCACCAGTGATTTGCGCACGGCCTCGCGCGCCAGCGCGCGATGCGCGGGACTGCCGAGACGCGCGAAATCGCCGGCATCGCTGCGCTCCTTCGGCGCGGGCCGCTGGAACGATCCGGCCAGGCTCTTGACTCGTAGGATCCGCCGCACGGCGTCGTCGATCCGGCTCTGGGGAATCTCGCCCGAGCGCACTTCGGCCAGAGTGTTCTCGTACAGTGCCCGCCAGCTGTCGGGCGCCATCAACATGTCGACGCCGGCCAGGATCGCGGCCGCGCAGCGGTACTTGGTGCAGCCCGGAACTTGTTCATGCGCATCCCAATCGCCGACCACGAACCCGGTGAAGCCGAGCCGGCCCTTCAATATGTCGGTCAGCAAGTAGTGGTTGGCGTGCATTTTCGCGCCATTCCAACTGTTATAGGAGGCCATGACGATCAACGCGCCGGCCTTGATGGCCGCGGGGTAGGCCGCGCCGTGCACGGCGCTGAGCTCCGCCTCCGGAATGACGGTGTCGCCCTGATCTCTTCCGCCTTGGGTGCCGCCGTCGCCGAGAAAGTGTTTTACTGACGACAGGGTGTGTCCCGGCGCCATGAATTGCGCCGTCCCGAACTGACCCTGAAGTCCGGTGACCATCGCGGCGGCGTAATCGGCCACGAGCTGCGGCGATTCAGAGTAGCTTTCATAGGATCGGCCCCAGCGAACGTCGCGCGCCACGGCCACCGTCGGTGCGAACGTCCAATCGATGCCGGTGGCGGCCACCTCCTGCGCCGTCGCCTGGCCGATCCGCAGGATCAAGCCCGGATCGTGCGCGGCCCCCAATCCCACGTTGTGGGGAAAAATGGTGGCGCCCACGATTTTCGCATGGCCGTGCACTGCATCGATGCCGAACAGAATCGGGATCGGGGGATGTGCCGCGCTGGTCGCGTCGAGCGCGGCGCGATAGAACTCGTCGGTCAGGTCAAGCCAGGCCTGCGGGGTGGTATGAATGTCATCGCCCGGTGCGGCATTGCCCCCGGCGAGGATCGAACCCAATTTGTAGGTGCGCAGCTCCGCCGGGGTAATGGACGCGATGTCGGCCTGAATCATTTGACCGACCTTTTCCTCCAAGGTCATATGCTCGATGAGTTGCTGGACCAGCGACTCGGTGGCGCTGTCCAGCGGGGCGGCCGCGCCGGCGGGCCATAGCTCAGGATGTACACTGGCGGGGGGGGCGATGGACTCCGGCGACGCGGGGCGCGCGGGGGGCGCGATGGACTCCGGCGCCGCCGCCGCGGGACCTAATAACAAGAGCACGGCGGCGGCGATCAAAGTGGAGCACGAGGACAAACGAATCTCCTTACGTCGACTCACGAGATTGACCACCGGCGCCCTCCGGAATATTGGCTCGCGGACTCTAATTTGTAGATACAAAAACGGCTATAACTATCTGTAATATTTATATTTGTAATCCACGAACCACGGCCCAGCACCGCCCCGTCCGCCCTCGGGAGGGAAAGCCTACAGGATTACAGGGAAAAATGTCAGCGCTGTCAAATCAACCTGCGCATCGGTGGGGAGAGCCGCCCCAAAGGCGCTCATTCGAGGTGCCGGGATGACGGGTAACCTGAGTTCCTTCGGCTTGCTTGGCGTCCTCGATTGGGTGGTGGTGGCGACCTATGCCGGGGGACTTCTGCTGCTCGGCTTGCTGATGTCGAGGCGGCGCCTGGCGCCGGTGGATTATTTCCTGGCCTCGCGCGCGACCCACTGGCCGGTGATTGGCCTCGCGCTGCTGGCCTCCAACATGTCATCGACCGCATTGGTCGGTCTCGCCGGCGGCGCCTATGCCACGGGCATTTCGGTCTACGATTACGAATGGTCGGCGGTGGCGATTCTGGTGTTCTTCTGCCTGTTCCTGCTGCCGTCCATCATTCGCAGTGAAACCTACACCATGCCGGAGTTCCTGCAGCGGCGCTACGACGCGCGGGTCCGCCTGCACTTCGCGCTGCTGACCTTGTTTCTGAATATTTTCGTCGACTCCGCCGGCGTGCTCTACAGCGGCTCGCTGGTCTGTCAACTGCTGTTTCCCGCCTGGCCGCTGTGGCTGATCGTCGCGCTGTTGGCCGGCACCGCCGGCCTGTACACCACGTTGGGGGGCCTGCGCGCGGTGATCTACACCGAAGCCGTCCAGGCGGTGGTGCTGATGCTGGGAGCGCTCATGATATCGATCGGCGCCTTCAGCCAGGCCGGCGGTTGGCATGCCGTCATGAGAGGCGTGGATCCGGCCGCGATATCGCTGATCCGTCCGGCCGGCGATCCCGGCGTCCCGTGGCCCGGACTGCTGCTCGGCATTCCGCTGCTCGGCTTTTATTATTGGTGCACCAATCAATCGATCGTGCAGCGCATGCTGTCCGCCAAGAACATCGATCACGCCCGCTGGGGCGCCCTGTTCGCCGGCCTTCTGAAACTGCCGGTGCTGTTCTTGATCGTGTTGCCGGGAACGTGCGCGTTGCTGCTGTTCCCGAAATTGCCGCGCCCCGACCTCGTGTATCCGAACCTGATCCTCAAGCTTCTGCCGGCGGGCATCGTGGGGCTGGTGGTGGCGGGATTCATCGCGGCGACGATGGTGTCGATCGCTTCAATGCTCAACTCGGCATCGACCCTCATCACCATGGACGTCATCAAGCAATTCAGCCCGAACCTCTCAGATCGGCAGGTGGTTCGAATCGGCCGCATCAGCACCGCGGCACTGCTGGTGGTGGCGGTTGCCTGGGCGCCGCAGATCCAGCTGTTCCCCTCCCTCTGGCAGTACCTGCAGGCGGTGCTGGCGTACGCCGTGCCGCCGGTGGTGGCGCTGTTCCTCGTGGGGATGTTTTGGCGCGGCGCGAATGCCGATGGAGCCGCGGTAACGCTCATCTTAGGCTCGCTCTCCGGCTTCGCGCTGTTCATGATCAACGTGGTGTTTGGCTGGACCAGTTTCCATTTCCTGTACGCGGCGCCGATTCTCACCGTGCTCGATGTCGCGATTCTCATCGGCGTCAGCTTGCGCAGGCGCGGCACTCCCCCGGCTTCCCGGGATACATCCCTGTGGAGGATCGAACTCAGCCGCTCCGAGATCGAGCGGCGCAAGCTCATGCCCATGTGGCAGGACTATCGTTTTCAGGCCGCGGCGCTCTTGGCGCTGACGGCCGCCGTGGTGATTGCTTTTCGTTGACCGTCTGGAGTTCCTATGACCACCTGGCCCGATCGACGCCTGCTCGACTTATTCGGCATTGACACGCCCATCATCCAAGCGCCCATGGCGGGACCCGGCACCCCCGAATTGGCGATCGCCGTGAGCGACGCGGGCGGGCTGGGTTCTCTGCCCTGCGCGCAGCTCAGCCTGGAACAGACTCGCGCAGCGCTCGAATTGATCGGCCCCTGCGCCGCCCGACCGCTCAATCTCAACTTCTTCTGCCATGCGCCGCCGGCCGCGGACGCCGTGCGCAGCTTGATCTGGCGCGCGCGCCTCGCGCCTTACTACGTCGAGCTTGGCCTCGATCCGGAGGCCGGTGCGCCCGCCGCCTCCCGGCGGCCGTTCGATGGCGATTTGTGCCTGCTGGTCGAACAGTATCGGCCGGCGGTCGTCAGCTTTCATTTCGGCCTGCCGCCGCGCGAATTACTGCAGCGGGTCAAGGCGGCTGGTTGCAGAGTCATCTCATCGGCGACCACCGTCGCGGAGGCGCGCTGGCTCGAGGAGCATGGATGCGATGCCATCATCGCCATGGGATTCGAGGCCGGCGGACACCGCGGGAATTTCCTGGCTGAGGACGTGTCGCGTCAGGTCGGAACGTT
>Ga0181537_10001670_pt1 | contig 20155 bp, 19 predicted proteins | sample PEATcosm2014_Bin_39_FD_119765 | JGI IMG/M metagenome (GOLD analysis project Ga0181537, IMG submission 119765) | Peatland microbial communities from MTU Mesocosm Facility, Houghton, MI, USA - PEATcosm2014_Bin23_10_metaG | ecosystem: Environmental > Terrestrial > Soil > Wetlands > Peat | place... | reverse complement strand
ATAGAGAAACGCGCACAGCCAAATCGTCTCGCGCACGCCGACGCCGAGTCTCCGAAAGAGATCCCATGCGGCGCTGATCGAGATCGCGCCGAGAATGATCGCCAGTGCGGTTTGGTTCGCCGCGTTGTGGTACAGCAAAACCAGCGGCATCATCAAAATCGCCGGGATGGGACCTTCGATCACGTAATGTTGGCTGTTCCAGAGCACGGCGTCGCTGGTCGCATCGCCCGGCCAGTCGATCCAAACGTGTCCTTGCAGCATCGCTTGCGCGAGACGCGTAACGTTGTCGTACGGCGTCGAGCGTCCGTGCGCTGCGGCGAACGCTATGAGGAGCGCAACAAGCGTGACGAGCAGCTGTCCGTGCCGCTCGAGCAGCGCGTTTAGACGCGACGGACGAACGTTGTCCAAAACCAGAAACCCCATCCGCCGGCAAATGCGGAGTAGAGACACAAGAGCGAGCCCCACCAGCGCAAACCGTTCGTGGCGCCGAGACACATCAGCGCGAAGAGAAACGGCTCGAAATCGAGTGCGTGGCGCATTCCGAACTGCGTGAAACCGACGACATAGTAGAGAAAGTTCGGCGCAGCGACAAGAAGCGTAGCGACCCAGAGCCCGAGCACGAGCGCAACCGGCCTTCGGGCGAAGAATGCAAGGATCAGCGCCGGGCTCGTAAAGGGTAACGCGGTTGCCCACTGCGTGAAGCCGACATACGGCCACGTCCGATACAGCACCGGCGGATAGACGAAGAACGCGTACAGCTGCATCGGTAAGTAGTCGAGGCTGAAGGGTGACCCGAATGGCTTGCCCGCCGGATCTTGGTGATACCAGGCGGTGTAACCGACGTCGTACCACACTCCCCAGCGGTCGCGATTATAGCGCACCCAGATCCCGGCGGCGATTACGCCGATGCCGAGGATCGACGTGATCCGTGCGCGGCGCTGTTCCGGCGTCGCCTCGTACATCAGCAGAAAGATGTAGACCGGAATCGCAAGGACGAGCGAAAAGCGCGAGAACGCAGCGCAAACGGCAAAGAGCATGATGAGCCACGCGCGCTTCTTCCCGGTCAGCTCGAGCAGCGCGAGCAGCGTCAGGCATGCTGCGGTTACGTGCGCGATATACCACACGTCGCCGAAGATGCCACAAAAGAACATGTCGGTGCCGAGCAGTAAGAACAGCGACAAGAGAATGCGCGAACGCCACGGCACGCCGAGCCGCGCGGCGAGTCCCCATCCCGCGCCCATCGCAATTGCGGTGATGATGAACGAAGCCAGCGATTGATTCGTATTCGCGCCCCAAATGGCGACCGCCGGCAGCAGCAAGATCGCGGGGAACGGGCCTTCGATGATGTATTGCTTGCCTTGGTACGTGAGCGCGTCGATCCAAGGACCCGGCGTTTGGACCCACACGTGACCGTGCAAGAGTGCGCTCGCGAGGATGACGTAATTGTTGTACGGCGTCGGGTGACCGTAATAGACGATCGCCATCGCGACAAATGTCACGATTGTCGCGATGATCGCGCCCAACCATATCCTCACGAAGACAGGCCGTTCGACGGTGGCGTGCAACTACTCCGCCTCATGCAAAACGCGCGCCGAGTTGTCGTCGCTGAACCGTTTGCTGAGAGTGGGCTAGCCGTCTTACGCGCCGCGGGGATTGAGGTCGACTCACTCGTCGGCAAGCCCCGCAACGCATTGATCGAAGCCGTCGGCAACGCCGACGGACTGATTGTCCGCTCCGAGACCAAAGTCGATCGCGAGCTGCTCGCGGCCGGGCAACGTTTGCTCGCGGTTGCACGCGCCGGAGTCGGCGTCGACGCGATCGACGTCGATGCAGCGACACAGGCCGGCATCGTCGTCCTCAACACGCCCAGCGCCAACACGCTGGCGGCGACGGAGCAAACCTTCGCGGTGATGCTCTCGCTCGCACGCCACACGCCCGACGCCGTTGCAGCGCTTCGCGCCGGCCGCTGGGATCGCAAACCGTTCGTCGGCACGGAGCTCTACGGCAAGACGCTTGGGATCGTTGGGCTCGGACGCATCGGCGGCAACGTCGCGCAACGCGCGCGCGCATTCGGCATGAAGCTGCTCGGCCACGATCCGTATATCACGCAAGCGCGCGCCGATGCATTCGACATCACGCTCGTCTCGCTCGAAGAATTGTTGCAGCGCGCGGACATCGTCACGCTGCACGTCCCGCTCGGCGATCGCACGCGTGGCTTGATCGGCGCACGCGAGCTGCAGCTGCTGCAACCGCATGCGTACGTCGTGAATTGCGCCCGCGGCGGCGTCATCGACGAACCCGCCTTGCTCGAAGCCCTCGATAACGGGCAACTTGCCGGCGCGGCGCTCGACGTGTTCGAAACCGAGCCGCCGCCGCCGGGCGGTACCGCCTCAAAGCTGCAGCAACATCCGAAGGTCGTTCCGACGCCGCATCTCGGCGGCTCAACGGTCGAAGCACTCGAACGAATCGCCGTTGAGCTGGCGCACGATCTCGCGCGCGTGCTGCTTGGAAGTCCGGCGGCAGGCGCCGTCAACGCACCAAGCTTCGATGGACCGGAGAGCGAATGGATGCAGCCGTTCTTGGAGGCGGCATATCGAATCGGGCGCTTCTATCCGCAGTACGCGCAGCCGTCCTCGCTGCCGTCCTTTGCGCTGATCGCCGAAGGTGAACTGGGGAATTTCGATCCGGGCCCGTTCGTGACGTCGTTTCTTTCGGGACTCTTGCAAGGCACGACCGATCGCCGCGTGACGATCGTCAACGCCGACGCGATTGCCAAAGAGCTGGGCCTGCGCGTCGAAGCGCGCACCGGTCCGCGCCGAGGAGCATACGCGTCGACGCTGCGCATCGTAGGAGGCTCGACGACGATCACGGCGACCGTCGCCGGAACATCGCCGCGCATCGTCGATCTCGACGGCTTCGAGATCGACGCTACGCCGATCGGCGCAATGGTGCTCACGAAGCACCGCGACGTCCCCGGTGTGATCGGTAAAGTCGGCACGATCCTCGGCAATGCCGACGTCAACATCTCGGCAATGCAGGTCTCGCGCACGCAGGATGCCGGCGGTGCGGCGATCATGGTGCTGGGCGTCGACCGGCGCGCACCCGACGAAGCCATCGCACAACTACGCGCCATCCCCGGAATCAGCGCCGTCCACGCAATCGAGCTCTGATTGATCGTCCTCGTTGCACGCCACGGCGAGACGACGTGGAATAAAGAAGGCCGCTATCAAGGCCGTCAGCAGTCGCCGCTTTCCGAGCTCGGCATTCGTCAAGCCCAAGCGCTGGCCGATGCGATGGCCATGTTTGAGCCGCGCATCGCGCGGATTATCTCGAGCCCCCTCGTTCGGTGCTCGCAAACCGCACAGTACAGCGCGGATCGCCTCGGACTGAACGTCGAGATCGATGACCGTCTCGTCGAGATCGGTCACGGCGATTGGGAAAAGCGCCTGCGTGACGAGATCATGAGCAGTGAGCCCGACAACTGGTACTTGTGGAAGAACGAGCCGAGCAAGATTACGTTCTCGTCGGGCGACTCGATGCACAAGGTAATAGAACGCTGGAAATCGTTCGCGTCGACGGTACCCACCGTTCCAACGCTCGTCGTCACGCACGATGCCGTCGTACGCTCCGCGATCGTCTTAGCGCAAGGCCTCACCATCGACGACATGTGGAAGGTACCGATGGAAAACGCCGCCTACGCAAAGTTCGACGCGACCGCGACCGGCTGGAAACTTCTCGAACCGTGCGTCAACGCGCACTTGGAAGGTCTCCGCGCCGACGTCGCGCGCCAAGCGCTCTAGTAGTGGCTTAGTTTACGATCGGAAAGCGCGAGCGTTGGACGAGCTCTGTGCGGACGAAGAACGCACTGCTGCCTTTGCTCTCGACGCCGATGCACGTGTAGCCCGCAGATGATGCGAGCGCTTTCGGTGCGTCGCTGCCTGCGGTGACGATTACCTTCGGCCTGTAGGGCGCAAGGCGCGACCACGCAGGGTCGCTGTCCGGGCCGAGAACGAGCAGCTCGAATTCTTGCGGCGGCCCTGCAGCTTTCAGTTTCTGCGAAAACTCGGCGTAGGCAGCTGAGTCGCCTTCGATCACGTTACCGCGCCAGCCCATAGCGCGCGAGAAGAACACGCTGATCGACTCGCTTTCGCCCGGAGCCACGAACTCGATGTACGTTGGATCGTCGACGCCAATTCGCCGGAATAGCTCCAACAGCACGCCGTCTTCGCCTCCCCGCGATGCGATCTTGAGCTCGAACGTTTCGGTGCCGCTCGGGCCGTCGCTTCGGCTCTGCGCTAGGGGCTTGATCTTCGCAAGTGCTTCAAGCCGCGCAAGCGCGCGCTCCGCACTGCGCTCCCACGTCCAATCGGGCGCGTGTTCTGCAGACTTCGCCGACATTGCCTTCGCGAGTTTAGGATTCTCGTAGATGCGTCGCATTGCGGCGCCGACTTGCTGCTCGTCCGGCTCGAGCAAAAACGCTTCGTCGACGAGTTCGAATCCGCCGTAGCTCTTGCCGAGCGCGATCGGTTTCGCGTCGATATGAATCGTCGTATCCTTGGTGGTGAAATCATCGCTTGCACCGCCGCGCGTCGCAATCGTCGGCACGCCACACGCCATCGCCTCGAGAATCGGTAGACCGAATCCCTCGCCCCGATACGGGGCGACGAGCGCCGTCGCAGCGCGGTAGAGATCCGCAAGCGCCGCGTCGGTGTAGAACGTGTCGATGTAGAGCACCGGCGGAATGTCACGGCGCCCACCAAGCGATGCGACGTGGTCGCGTAAGCGCGTGTCGCTTCCCGGTTCTTTGCTGCCGAAGTCTTTGACGATCAGGACGACGTTGTCACGCGCGGTAAACGTCGCGAGATACGCATTGACGACGACGTCGACGCCTTTGCGCGCGATTGTATCGCCGACGTACAAGAACGCGATGCGATCGCGCAACGTCGCGGAAAGGGGCGCCGGGCCAGGCTTGAAGATGGCCGGATCGTAGCCGAGCGGCACGACGTGCACGCGATCGCGTGAAATGCCGGCGCGCACGTACATGTCGGCGATGTATGTGCTGTAACACCAGATCTCATCGGCGACGGCTTTCGCGCCCTCGGCCCAGGCTTTAGGAAGACTCCCGAACTCCCACGGCTGCATGTGCACGTACGTGCTGGTGCGCGTCTTCGGAAACACGGCGGGCCAGCGGTGGCGAATCGTGATTGTCGGCTCGGGCTGAAAACGCCACGTGCGGCGTGCTTGCAAGAGCACGTCGTCTTCTGAGCCCGCAATCGGCGCGGCCGTCGGTTCCGGAAGAATGCCGAGATCGATCTCGCTGCGGCGAGCGAGCGCCCCGAACAGTCCGCGATTGACGCGTGCGAGCGACGACTCGACGAGAAACTCGCCGGTGACTTCGACTGTGATCGGCATCGACTATCCCGCGGGTTGCGGCGGCGCCGGCGCGCGTGGCTCGGCGAACGTCGACGGCGGAAAATCCATATAGAACTGATAGCGCAACCAGTCGATACGCTCGGTTTGCAGATCGCCGTTGACCTGCGCGCGCGCAGTCGCTGATTGCGGCATCCAATACTTATCCGTCTTCGCGAAGGTCACCGTTCCGGTGCCGACCACGCCGGCGGTCTTCGCTTGATAATCCAGCTCGAGCGGTAGGAACGTCTTTGCGTCGACCACCATGCGCGTGACTTCGTAGTTCGGCGTGCCACGCGCAAAGGTATTAAAGATATACACGAGGTTACGGCCTTGTTTACCCTCACCGGCATAAGTAAACACATAGGCCTCCGGACGCGGCGCAAGCGCAGCGACGTCATAGGGGTCGTGGTGACCGAGGAACACGCGAATCTCCGGTCGCGGCAGCTTCTCGCCGTTGAAGCCGACGATCTCGTCACGCTCGCGTCGTCCTTGACGGAAGATATGGTGCTCGACGTCTTGCGGATGGGCCCCGTGATGCGAAAACGTATAGTCGAACGTGTACGCCGGCGGCGTCTTGACCGCTGCAAGCGCGTCCGCGTATTTTGCGAGCACTTGCTCGGGCCCGAGCAAGAGCGCCAGCAGAACCGATGCGATCAGTGCGATGCTCCGTTCGCAGCGACTGCTGCTTTCAGCTCCGCAAGCGCGGCGCTCGTGCCGGCGGGATTGTTGCCGCCGCCTTGTGCCTGCGTCGGGCCGCCGCCGCCTTTGCCGCCGATGTGCGGCGCGGCAATCTTCATCAAATCACCTGCGCGCAAGCCTTGCGTCGTCAACGTCTCGGGGACGCTCACGATCATGCTGACGCGATCGCCGCTCGTGCTGATCATCGCGATCACCGCATCACCGTTGCGTTGCCGCACGGCGTTCACCATGTTGCGCAAATCGTCGCTCGAGTAATCTTTGAGCTCCGCGACAACGATCGCGCGGCCGTTGGGCAACTGCTCGGGCTTTGCATCCTGCGCTTCCGACGCCGCAAAACGCGACTTGAGCTCGGCGACGGCTTTCTGCAAATCGCGGATCTCGCTGTGCATCTTGCCGACGCGGTCGAGCAGCTCTTCGGGTTTCGTCGAAAGCCGTTCGGAGAGCGTGCCGACCAGATGCTGCTGCGTCTGGACGTACGTTTCGGCTGCGCGCGAAACGCAGGATTCGATACGCCGCACGCCGCTGCCGATCGACGATTCCGAGAGCATCAAGAAGAGGCCGAGCTCACCCGTCGTGTGCGCGTGCGTGCCGCCGCAAAATTCGATGGACGGTCCGGCTTGCACGACGCGCACCAGCTCGCCGTAGTTTTCGCCCGCCATCCAGTAGGCGCCGGTTTTCTTGGCCTCTTCGATCGGCAGCTCGCGCGTGACGAGGTGGTGGTCATCGCGGATCAGCTCATTGACGCGGTGCGAGACCGCATCTTGCTGCTCGCGCGTCAGCGCACCGCCCGGCCACCGGAAATCATAGCGCATGCGGTCGATGCCGACCCACGAGCCGGCCTGCGCGACCTCATCGCCGAGAATCTCCTTGAGCGCCTTCTGCAGCAAGTGCGCCGAAGTGTGATGGCGGCGAATCTCCTCGCGCCACATTGGGTCGACGGCAGCGTGCACGCGCTCGCCGCGCCGCAGAATTCCGCTCCGCAGCGTGCCATGATGTGCGATCGCGTCGCCGACGAACTGCGCGTCGCTGACGTCGAAGGTCGCTTCGCCGCCGGTGAGCGTTCCGTGATCGCCGATCTGTCCGCCCTTTTCAGCGTAAAACGATGTGTGATCGAGGAAGATCTGCGCGGTCTCGCCTGCTACCAGCTCGTCGACCGGCTGACCGTCACGCAGCATCATCACGATCTCGCCGTCCATCTCCAAGCCGCTGTAGCCGTGGAAGACGCTGACGACGCTCGGGAGATCGCTGACGCTGACGACGGCGCGCTTTCCGGCTGCATCTGCGCGGGCACGCGCGCGTTGTTCTTCCATCGCTTGCTCGAATGCCGGCAAGTCGATTGCGACGCCGCGCTCCATCGCGATCTCACGCGTGAGCTCGCTCGGAAACCCGTAGGTGTCGTGCAGCGAAAACGCATCTTGCCCGGTGATGATGCGCGTGCAATCCGCGATCGCATCGTCGATCAGTCCCTCGAGAATCGCGTTACCGCGATCGAGCGTGCGAATGAAGTTCTGCTCTTCACGCGAGAGCGCCGTTTGCACGTCGCCCAAACGTTTGCGCAGCTCCGGATAGCCGGACGCCAGCGAATCGACGACTCCGCTCGCGAGCTGCGACATGAACTCGCGCGGATAACCGAGGATGCGGCCATTGCGGATCGCGCGCCGAATCAGGAAGCGCAGCACATAACCGCGGTCCGTATTCGACGGATAGACGCCTTCGGCGATCAGGAACGTTACCGCGCGCGCGTGATCCGCGATGATGCGGCGGCGCTCGAGTTGTTCTTGCGGATGCAGGCCCTTGTTTTCGACGGAAGGCTGCGCCGCGATCAGATCCGTGAACAGATCGGTCTCGTACATCGAGACCTTGCCGTTCGCAACGGCGAGCATCCGCTCGAGACCGGCACCGGTGTCGATTGCTTTACGTGGGAGGTCGGTCAGCTTGCCGTCGGCACCACGATTGTATTGTTGGAAAACGACGTTCCAAATCTCGAGATAGCGATCACCTTTGTTCGGCCCGGTATCGTCAGGTCCCGACGCATACTGCGAGCCGCTATCGTAAAAGATCTCGCTGCAAGGTCCGCACGGACCGGTCGGACCCATCGTCCAGAAGTTGTCCTCGTCCCAGCGCGTGATGCGATCGGACGACACGCCGATCTCGCGCTCCCAGATCTCTTGCGCCTCGTCGTCGCTGAGATGGACGGTCACGTACAAGCGTTGCTTGTCGAGCTTGAGGACTTGGGTGACGTACTCCCACGCAAACGCAATTGCTTCGCGCTTGTAGTAGTCGCCGAAGCTGAAGTTGCCGAGCATCTCGAGGAACGTACCGTGACGTCCGGTGCGTCCGACGTTTTCGATATCGCTCTTCGCGCCCGCGACGCGCAAACAGGGCTGGACCGTGACGACGCGCGGTGCCGGCGCGGGTGCTTCGCCCAAAAACACCGGGACGAATTGTTCCATGCCGGCGATCGTGAAGAGCGTCGTCGACATCTCGTCCGGAATCAAGCTCGCGGCTGCGACCTGCTTGTGGCCCCGCGAAACAAAATAGTCAACGAACGACGCGCGAAGTTCTTGGCTCTTCATAACCAGCCCGGGGTTTTCTTCACCCCGCAGCGGTCGCCCTAGCGCTCTTGTAGAACGGAGCGGAGCTTGTCCAGAGCTTTCGCTTGAAGGCGTGAGACGTGCATCTGCGAGACATTGAGTCGCTTTGCAATCTCGGTCTGACTGACGTTCTCGTAGAAGCGCAGGTACAGGATGACACGTTCGCGTCCGGTGAGCACCTCGAACGCGCGCTCCAGATTCGCTTTGTCTTCGAGCAAGTCAAGCGCGGCGTCGTTCTGTCCGACGTAGTCGGCGAGCGTCTGCGACTTCTTGTCGCCTTCACCCGACAGCTCGGTGTCGAGCGAGAGCAGATTGTAAGCTTGCCCGAGCTCTTGCGCTTCGAGCACGTCTTCTTCCGTCGCCCCGAGATGTGCGGCGAGATCGGCGACCGTCGGACTACGCCCCATCTTCACGGTCAGCTTCTCGAGCGCGCGATTAACGGCGAGATTGAGCTCCTGGAGACGGCGCGGAACTTTCACCGCCCAGCCCTTGTCGCGGAAGTAACGCTTGATTTCGCCGACGATGGTGGGCGTTGCGTACGTCGTGAACTCGACGCCGCGCTCCAAATCGAACCGGTCGATTGCTTTGAGCAAGCCGACCGTGCCGACTTGAATCAGATCGTCGAGGGCTTCACCACGGTTGGCAAACTTGACGGCAAGATAGCGGACGAGGTTGAGGTGCGCAACAACAAGGTCAGCGCGCAACTGCTCGTAATCCGCGGTTCCCTTCGCGGTAATTTTTCCGAGCTCGCGATCCTTGCGCACGCGCACGAACTTTGTAAACGTTTCGCGCGTACGCTGACGGTCCCAGCGTTCCTCTTCGACTGGATGGGCGTGCATAACGTTCGATTCGCTACGACGTTACGTGCTTGATCATCACTAGGCGCGCGCCGCGCTGCTGGTCGACGTCATATTCGACGGTATCCATCAGTGCGCGAATCAGAAATACGCCTAAGCCCCCTACTCTTTGATCCTCGTCGGCGCCCTTAACGCTCTCGAGCTTCGATCGGCCGTCTCCCGAAACGGAAACGCGCAGCTCGCTCGCAGTTGCGTCCCAACGAATGTCGATGTTCTCAATGCCTTCCGAACGCTGAATGATGTTGGTACACGCTTCTGCGATCGCAAGCTTGAGATCATCGATCTCATCGACGGAGAACCGCATGCGGCTGCCGACGGCGGCCGCCGCCAAACGCGCGACGGCGACCCATTCCGCGCGAGCTGGTATGCGTAGCTCGACGGCTCCAAGGCTTTGGACTTCCGGTTCCGGCGCGTTCATCATTTTATACCAGTGCTTTCATTGCGCTTTGTTCGTCGTCGAAGATACCGAAGATCTTCACGAGTCCCGTGATGTCGAAGATCTTCTTGATCTGCGGGTTCGTGCAGACCAGATTGACCGATCCGCCATGCTCTCGGACGCGTTTGAGTCCGCCGATCAGCACGCCCAACCCGGTGCTGTCGATGTAGCGTACTTTTTCGAGATTGATGACCAGGTTGTAATGGCCCTGATCGATGAGCTCCGTAATCGCGTCTTTGACTTTGGGGGACGTGTAGACGTCGATTTCTCCTGAGAGATCGACGACGTAAGCATCCCCTTCCGATTCGCGGACATTGACCTTGATATCCACTGTCTCTCCTGCTCTATGGCGGCTAATTGCTAACCTGTGATTGCAACGTTTGGCGCTGATCGTCGGCGACTCGCCGCCCTTCATCGATGGCGCTCTCGAGGATGGCTTTTCCCCGTCCGATCAGTTCTGCAACACCGGACGGTAATTCGCGCGCTTCGGCAGGCGCAACCAGTAGTGCGATCCCGGCGCCGACCGCGAGCCCGACTATGACACCCAGTGCAAACTTCATGGCTTGGCTTCGCCTCGCACGATCCGTCGTAGCCCGGCCGTGATTCCGGCGACCGTCGAACCCAAGCTGACAAACGCCGGCTCCACCGCCGACGAGATCAATTGCGTGCCTTTTGCAAGCGTTGCGGCGACTCGTTCCAGCTGTCCGACGGCGCTTTTCGCGCGGTCGAGTGTCTGGTCGGCAGTCGTTGCGATGCTACTGACGCGATCGAGCGTCTTTGCGAGCGGCACGCCCAGCGTGGCAATCTGGCGATCGACTTCGTCGAGCGTCGTGCTCAAGCGCATGAGGACGCGTCCCAACTGAACCGAGGCATATAAGAACCCGATCCCGATGAGTAAAACGCCGATTCCCACGGCAATTTCACGAAACACGACGGCCCAATCGGTGCCCGTCACGCCAAAAAACCTCCGCGTGCTCAATGAAGAGCACAGACACCAGATACCCTCAGTGTGTAGAGTCTACACGGAAAGAACGGCACCCTCGCGTTGGGCAGCAACCAAGGGTGGGAGCAGAGCCGCGACGCGCTCGACCTGCTCAAGGGTCGTTCCGCGGCCTAGCGACAGTCGAAGCGTTCCGCCGGACGCGGCGGCGCCTCCCAGCGCGCCGACGACGTGGCTGGCCTCGAGGGAGCCTGCGGCACAGGCGCTGCCGGCCGAGGCCGCGACCCCGGCAAGGTCGAGGGCAATCACGAGCGCCTCTGCGTCGACCCCTGCGAATGTCAGGCTCGAGATCCCTGGCAGGCGCGCGACCCGCTGAGCGTTGACGTGGACCCGTGGAACGGCGGCGGTCACCTTGGCCTCGAGGAGATCCCGCAGGCCGGCCACCCGGACGTTCGTCTCGGACCGCTGTCCGCCGGCAAGCTCGAGCGCGCGGGCCATCCCGACCACGCCCGAGACGTTCTCGGTCCCGGAACGCCGCCCGCGCTCCTGGCCTCCGCCGTGGATCAGCGCTTCGAGCGGCGTTCCGTCGCGGACGTAGAGCGCGCCCACGCCTTTCGGTCCGTAAAATTTGTGTGCGGAGACCGCGAGCGCATCGACGTCCAGCGCCCGCACGTCGAGATCCAGCGTTCCGGCGGCTTGCACCGCGTCCGTGAAAAACACGACGCCGCGCTCGCGCGCGACCTGCGCAAGCTGCGCGATCGGCTCGATCGTTCCGATCTCGTTGTTCGCGTACATCACTGCTGCGAGTACCGTGTCGTCGCGCAGCGCGTCTACAAAGCCCGCGACCTCGACGACGCCGTTTGCGTCAACAGGGAGCAGCGTAACCTCGAAGCCTTCGTCGCGCAATGCGCGCACGGCGTGCAGCACGGCATGGTGCTCGATTGCCGTCGTAACAACATGTTTCCCACGTACGCGCGCGGCGCGCGCGGCACCGATGATCGCCATGTTGTCGGCTTCGGTGCCGCTTGCGGTGAAAACGATCTCTTTGGGCTTGCAGTGCAAGATCGCGGCGATGCTCTCGCGCGCCGCATCGATCGCTGCCCGCGCGCGACGGCCTTCGGCGTGAATCGAGCTTGGGTTGTAGCCGTCCTGCGAAAAATACGGCTGCATCGCATCGAGTACGTCGGGCGACAGCGGCGTGGTTGCCGCATGATCGAGGTAGATGCGCGCGCTGTTCACGTTGCATCCTCAAACGGATCGCGTTCCGGCGGCGCAGCACCGCGCCGCTTCTTGATCCACTGGACGTACTTGCGTTCATCGCCCTGTTCGCCCGGCTCGTAATAGGCACGATCGCCGAGCGATTCCGGAAGATACGATTGCAGACGGGTCGCCGGCGGAAGATCGCCGGCTTCGCTCATCACTGCGTAGTCGTCGTGCGCGTAGCGATACGCTTCGCCGTATCCGAGCTGTTCCATCAGCGGCGTCGGAGCGTTGCGCAAGTGCAGGGGAACCGGTTCGTTGCGCGTGTTGTGCACGTCTTCGGCGGCAGCGCTGTAGGCACGACCGACGCTGTTGCTCTTCGGTGCGAGCGCAAGATAGAGCGTCGCGTGCGAGAGCGGATAGAAGCCCTCGGGCATACCGATGAAATGCACCGCTTGCTGCGCGGCGACCGCGACCGAAAGCGCGCGCGAATCCGCAAGCCCGATATCTTCGCTCGCGAGAATCACGAGCCGGCGGGCAATGAAGAGGGGATCTTCTCCGCCGTCGATCATGCGCGCGAGCCAGTACAGCGCGCCGTCCGGATCGCTGCCGCGAATCGTCTTGATGAACGCGCTGATCGTGTCGTAATGCGACTCGCCGGCTTTGTCGTATCCCGTCGCGCGGCGTTGCATCGCTTCCGCGATCGTCCCGGGCGCGATCAGGCCGTCGTTTGCAATCGTCGCCGCGAATTCGAGCGTGTTCAACGCTGCTCGTGCATCGCCGTTCGCGAGGTTGACCAGCGCATCACGTGCCGCCGGCTCCAGAACGATCGTCTGTTTGCCCAAGCCTCGCTCGGCGTCGTGCAGTGCACGGTCGACGATCTCCGCGATCTGTTCGTCCTTGAGCGCATATAAGACGAAGACGCGCGAGCGCGACAGCAGAGCCGAGATCACTTCGAAGGACGGGTTCTCAGTCGTTGCGCCGATCAACGTGATCGTCCCGTCCTCGACGTACGGAAGCACTGCATCTTGCTGCGCCTTGTTGAAGCGATGGATCTCGTCGACGAAGAGGACGGTGCGGCGGCCGGCCTTCTGCAACTCTTGCGCGCCTGCTGCAACTTTACGGAGATCTGCAACACCCGCATTGACTGCTGAAAGCGCAACGAAATGCGCGCCGGTCGTCGCCGCGATGATCTCGGCGAGCGTCGTCTTACCGGTCCCCGGTGGCCCCCACAACATCATCGAGGGAACGGTGTCCGATTCGATCGCGCGCCGAAGCGCGCGTCCTTGTCCGATGAGATGTTCTTGTCCGACGTACTCGTCGAGCGAGCGCGGTCGCATCCGTGCAGCCAGCGGCGCACTCGGTGAGGCCCGCCTGCGCGAGCGCTGCGGCTCAACTGCATCGCCGAAGAGCGGCTGCGTGCTTAGCTCCGCTTCTTCGGCGGCTTCGTCGGACCCGGCGTTCCCGCCGGCGCGCTTTGAACGGGCGCACGAATCTGAAATGGGGCGCCCGGCTTTCCGGTCGCGGTTACGGTTTCGCTCGACGTATCGTACGTCACGTTCTCGGCGATCATCGACTGCCCGCTCGCGGTGTCATCGATATGCACGTTCCCGTTCAGCGTCAGCAGGTGCTTGAGTTGATCGAGCTGTCCGCGTTCTGCGGTCACGACTTTGCTGCCCTGAGTGAATTTCACGTTCCCGATTGCAACGTAGGTCTTCGCAGGTCCATCGACGTCGAGCTCGTCACTCGTGAGCGTTTGCGGCTCGCTCGAGGCGGTCTTTGTCGTAATGCCCACGGTCGCGACCGGCTTTGCATTGTGCAGGATCACGTGTCCGGTGATCTTCACGCTCTTCGAAATCGAATTGCCGGTCGCGTGATCGCCGGTGACGTCGGTACCAGGCTGCGTGAACTTCACGTCGCTCGGAATCGTGAAATTACCGTCGCGCTGATTCCACGTGAGATTCTGTCCGCTGATCGTGTAGATGCCGGGGTCGGTGAGCGTCGCGCCGGTGGACGGTGCCGGGGCGCTGGGCGCCGGAGTCGGCGCGGCAAACGCCAGCGCGCTCGGCGACAACGCAAGTGCCGAGCTCAAGGCGACGAGCTTGAGGGATGTGCGGAAATTCTTCATTGATGCGGATCGTACGGCCGCGCTATCGTCGTACCCAGCTTCTCTTCTAGGACCTCAGCCGGAATCACGCCGTTGCGCACGATGCGCGGCTTCGGACGCGTGATGTCGAGAATCGTCGAGCGTCCGCGTTGCGGCGTCGGGCCGTCGAGCACGGCGAGATCGCAATCCGGCAAAAGCGAGAGGTCGTTATCACCCCAATACGGCGGATCGTCGCCGCGACTTGCGCTCGTGCCGGCGAGTGGACCGCAACGATCTAAGATCGCTGAGGCAAGCGGATGATCGGGAACGCGCAAACCAAGGCCGTCGTTGCCCCACGTCACGCGCTCGGGAATGAACGCAGGCCGTGGGATGACGAGCGCAATCGGTCCCGGCATCGTGCGCCGCACCGCGACGGCGGCAAACGGATTCGCAGCCGTATATTCGAGCGCTTCTTGCACGGTCGCAAGGTACAAGCTCAGCGGACCTTCATGCGGACGCGCTTTGCTCGCGTAGATCTTCTTGATCGCATCGCGCTCGTAAGGATCGCATCCGACCGAATACACCGTATCGGTCGGATACACGACGATGCCGCCCGCTTGTACGACAGCGGCTACGGCGTCCAACACCGTTTCCAGCGACTCCTTACGAGCGTCGATTACGTTCTTAACGGCGCTTCGCATGGACTGATCCTACGCGCGAACGCGCTGCCCCGTTCCGATCGCCACGCACGACATCGGATCCTCGGCGACGATCACCGGAATGCCGGTGACCTCACCGAGCAGCGTATCGAGACCGCGCAGCAGCGCACCGCCGCCGGTCAAGATGATGCCCCGATCGATGATGTCGGCTGCGAGCTCGGGCGGCGTCTTTTCAAGAACCGACTTCACCGCTTCGACGATGGCTTGCACGGGTTCCGAAAGCGCTTCGCGCACTTCTTCGCTCGTGATCTTCACCGTCTTGGGCAGACCGTTGATCAAATCGCGGCCGCGAATCTCCATCGCAAGCTCTTGCTCGAGACGGTACGCCGAACCGATCTTGATCTTAATCTCTTCAGCCGTACGTTCGCCGATCATCAAGTTATAGACGCGGCGAATGTGACGGATGATCGCTTCGTCGAGTTTGTTGCCCGCGACGCGAATCGATTGCGAGACGACGATTCCGCCCAGTGAGATCACCGCAACGTCCGTCGTACCGCCGCCGATGTCGACGACCATATTTCCCGACGGTCCGTCGATCGGTAGTCCGGCGCCGATCGCAGCGGCCATAGGTTCTTCAATGATGTCGACGGTGCGCGCACCGGCAAGTTTTGCTGCATCGCGTACCGCGCGCTCTTCGACGCTGGTAATCTCCGCGGGTACGCAGATCGTCACCGCGGGTTTCGGCTGGAAAAGCGTTTCGAAAATCGAGCGATTTCGGGTGACCTTCTTGATGAAGTAATTCAACATTGCTTCGGTCACTTCGAAATCAGCGATTACACCGTCACGAAGAGGACGTATTGCTTGAATATTGCTGGGCGTTTTGCCGAGCATTTGACGGGCTTCTTCTCCGACGGCCAGCGTGCGATTGGTGCGAATGTCTTTGGCAACAACTGACGGCTCGCGAAGAACGATGCCTTTGCCTTTAACGAACACCAACACATTGGCGGTCCCGAGATCGATTCCGATTTCCAGAATAAACGCTCCTAAGAAATTGCCGACACCGACGGAACCTGCAGCGTAAAGCTACATCGCGATCTTTGGATATTCGCTAGTCTCGAAGAGGCCTGCCGGTTCGGAGAGGGGTGTAATCCCGCTACTCCTCCGTACTTGTGCGCCAAGTGTCGTCAGCATCTCTTCTAAACGTTCGTGCCCTCGGTCGATATACTCGAGGCCCATGATCTCCGTCTCGCCCGCTGCAGCCAGACCGGCGACGACGAGCGCGGCTCCGGCACGAATGTCAGGCGCCTCAACGGGCGCACCGGTCAAGCGCTCGGTTCCCTTGACCAAAGCGGTGTTGCTTTCCATCGAGACGCGAACATCGGCGCCCATGCGCGCGAGCTCGTTGACGTACGAGAAGCGCGCATTGAAGATCGTTTCCTCGACGACGCTCGTCCCGGGACACGTCGCCAAGAACGAAAGCATCGGCGGCTGCAGATCGGTCGCAAAACCCGGATAAGGCGCCGTCAGAATATCGGTGCCGCCTTTGACGGCGTCGGCCTCGACGCGAATGAAGTCGCCGCCGGTTTCGACTTTCACGCCGCACTCCGTGAGCTTGCCGAGCAGAGCTTCGAGATGCGAAGGGCGGCAGTCGGTGACGGTGACCTTGCCACGCGTCGCCGCACCGCAGAGCACAAGCGTCCCGGCGACGATGCGATCCGGGATAATCGTGTACTCGACGCCGTGCAGCTCTTTGACGCCGTCGATGACCAGCGTCTCGGTGCCGATTCCCTTGATCTTCGCGCCCATCAGCGCGAGAAATTGCGCGAGATCGACGACTTCGGGCTCGAGCGCGGCGTTTTCGATGATGGTCTCGCCGGCGGCGGTGACGGCCGCAAGCATCGCGTTTTTCGTGGCTCCGATGCTCGGCGTGCGCAGCGCGATGCGCCCGCTTTGGAGGCGCTTTCCGCCGGCGTCCGCGACCAGATAGCCATGCTCGTTCTTGACGTTGGCACCAAGCGACCGGAAGGCGGCCTCATGCATGTCGGTAGCGCGCGTTCCGAGGACGCAGCCCCCCGGAAGCGGGACTTCGGCGCGTCCGAACCGCCCGAGGAGGGCCCCCGTGACGTCGAACGATGCAGCCAGCTTGCGTACGAGTGTGTAGGGCGCCCGATGCGTCCCGACGTTCGTCGCGTCGATGGTGAGGCTATGGCTATCTTCGAGCGTAAGGCGCGCGCCCAACGCTTCGAGCAGCGACCACATCACCGAAACGTCGGTGATGCGCGGAATCCGATGGAGCGTTACCGGGCCTTTTGCCAAGAGCGACGCGGCCATGATCGGAAGGGCGGCGTTTTTGGCGCCTTGTGTACGAACCTCGCCATTTAGCTGGTAGCCCCCGCGTATGCGCAGAGTCGTTTCCAGCCTATCTAAGAAATTCACGTATCTGGGAATTCGCTTTCCACAAGAGAGTTTCCGTGCAACGGGTAACCTGCTACCCTGTTCAAGGGTGTTTTGCCCAAAAGGAGAGCTATGGCTACTGCCTCCATGGGACGTGTTCGGCCGCACACGAATCTGCGCTGGCTGATCGGACTTTTACTCGGTTTCGGAATTCTGATCAACTACTTCGACCGGGTAAATCTTTCGGTTGCGCATCCAGCCTTCACGCACGATTTCGGACTGACCGACGTGGAGTTTGGTTATCTGTCGAGCGGATTCGCATGGACGTATGCGATCTTGCAGATACCCGTCGGCATCGTCCTCGATCGCTACGGCGTGCTTACAATCGGACGAGTCGGCGCGTTCTTTTGGGCATCGCGTGTTTCATTACGGCGGCCGCCTCGGGTTTTTGGCACATCTTCATTTCGCGTTTGATTCTCGGCGTCGCAGAGACACCGGCGTTTCCGGTGAGCTCGAAGGCAACGGGCTATTGGTTTCCGCTGAACGAACGCGGTCTCGCAACCTCACTCTTCGACGCGGCGGCAAAATTCTCAAACGTGATCGGTGTCCCGATCGTCGCAGCAATCGCGTTCTTCTGGGGATGGCGCGCGATGTTCGTCGTCACCGGTATCATGAGTCTCGTCTACTTCGCGCTGTTCTACATTTTTTACCGGAACCCAAGTCAAGACAAACGGCTACATGATGAAGAGCGCCGCTACATTCAAGAAGGCGGAGCGCAAGCGGAAGGGGTTTCGGCGGCGGGCGGCGCTGCGTCGCTGGGATATCTGCTCACCAAAACCAAGGTGTGGGGGCTTACGATCGGCTTTGCGGCATATGGCTATTCGTTCTATCTGTTTTTGACTTGGCTGCCCACGTATCTCGTGAAGACGCAACACTGGGACATTCTCAAATCCGGGTTATACACTGCGATTCCGTGGGGCGTGGCAACGATCACCGATTTAGTCATCGGTGGATGGCTCGTCGACTACTTGGTTTCGCGCGGCATGGAATCGACCCGAGTGCGTAAGTTCTTCCTCGTCCTCGGGATGCTGCTTGGCCTTGCAATCGCGGGCGCTACGACGACAACCGATCCGCACATCGCGCTCATTTGGATTTCGATTGCGCTCGGCGGTCTCGCATTCTCGGCTCCGATCGGCTGGTCGATCCCGGCACTGATCGCTCCGAAAGGCAGCGTCGGCACCGTCGGTTCGATCATGAACTTCTTCAACAACGTGAGCGGGATTGCCGCACCGATCATCACCGGCTACATCGTCGGCGGGACGCAATCGTTTACCAACGCCTTCTTGATTGCGGCGATCGTGCTCGTGATCGGCATTCCTTCATACGTGTTCTTGCTCGGGAAAATCGAACCGATTCCCGAACCCGCGTAGCATGCCGGGCGAAGGCGCCCTGATCGGCATCGACCTGGGGACGACGGCGGTGAAGGTCGTCGCGAACGCTGCTTCGGATGGCCGCCAGCTGGCCGAAGCGACGCAGCGCTACGCGCTTTCAACGCCGCAACCGGGGCACGTCGAGCAGGACTCGACCGAAATCTATCGCGCGACGATGCAGTCGCTGCGCAAAGTGATCGACGAGATCAAATTGCGCGCCCAACAGCCGCTCGCGATCGGCTTCTCAGCCGCGATGCACGGCGTGATTGCGGTCGACGAACGCGGCGAGCCGATCTCGCCGCTGATCAACTGGATGGACCGGCGCAGCGCCGATATCGCCGCCCAGTGGCGTGAAGACGGGACGGCCGCCGACCTGTACTCGCGGACCGGCGCGCCGATGCATCCGATGCTCCCACTCTGCAAGCTGCGTTGGCTTTCGCAGCACGATCCCGACGTCTTCAAGCGCGCCCAGCGCTTCGTCGGAATGAAAGAGCTCTTCATCCATCGCTGGACCGGTGAATGGCTCGTCGACGAAGCGATCGGGACGGCGACCGGCATGCTCGATACGCGCACGCGCAAATGGGATCCCAAGGCACTTGAGGCGGCAGGCATCGCGCCGGAGCGGCTTTCGAAGCCGGTCCCGTGCTCGACGCAACGCACCCTGACCAGCGACCAGGTCGCAAGTGCCCTCGGCATCGACAAGCAGACACCGGTCGTGCTCGCCTCGAGCGACGGTGCGCTTGCGAATCTGGGCAGCGGCGCGATCACGGCCGACCTCGCGGCGCTCACGCTCGGAACGAGCGGTGCGGTGCGCATCGTCTGCGATGCGCCGAAGCTCGACGACCAAGGCCGCACGTTCTGCTACGTCTTCGACGATGCGCACTGGCTCGTCGGTGGACCGACAAGCTCGGCCGGCGCGATACTGGAGTGGCTCTTCGCGCTGCTTCTCCACGATCTGCCGCAGGAGCAACGCTTCGCGCGCGCCGTCGATCTCGCGAGCGAGTGTACGCCGGGCGCTGAAGGTCTTACGATGTTGCCGTTTCTCTCCGGCGAGCGTGCACCGTACTGGCGCGGCGATTTGCGCGGCGCTTTTTTGAATCTCGATCTCGCGCACGAACCCAAGCACATCATACGCGCAGCTTTTGAAGGCGTCGTCTACGCGATCTACACCGTGTATCGGGTCATGCACGAAATGCACATCGATCCGCAAGCGATCTTGCTCTCCGGCGGACTCACGCACGCTCCGCTCGTCCGTCAAATGATCGCCGACGTTTTCGAATGTGAGGCGCGCGTCTCAGATCATGACGAAGCCTCTGCGTTCGGCGCAGCGATGTATGCGGGACTTGCGACCGGCGCGGTGCGCTCGATCGAGGACGTCAAGGCGCAGCTCAAGTTTTCGACGGTCCATCGCCCCGATGCGGGGCTGGCCGGAGCCTACCGGGAGGCCT
>Ga0181537_10001669_pt1 | contig 20161 bp, 17 predicted proteins | sample PEATcosm2014_Bin_39_FD_119765 | JGI IMG/M metagenome (GOLD analysis project Ga0181537, IMG submission 119765) | Peatland microbial communities from MTU Mesocosm Facility, Houghton, MI, USA - PEATcosm2014_Bin23_10_metaG | ecosystem: Environmental > Terrestrial > Soil > Wetlands > Peat | place... | reverse complement strand
TTCCACGTTCGCGTTACCGCGTAGTTCCGCACCCAGCCGGGTTGCCAACTCGCCAAGCTTCATCGAGGAGATTGTACCGGAGCGGGCGCGGGTGGAAGCGTGACGGGTTATTCGTTCTCAGGAAATAGATCGGGCTGCGGTGGCGAGACGGGCTTTTTGCGGGAACCGGAGCCGATCAGACTGACGACTTCGAGGGATTGGATCGCCTGCCGGGGCACATAGATCCTCTGGGTGTTGGAGCGTGTATCAGGCGGGGTGAGCAGGAGGCCGGCGCCGTCGACCAGAGAGCGGTCGTTGGCGGCTAGGCCTTCGAGTTCTTCACCGTCGGTAAGGGTCATGCGGAGCCAAAGGCCAGCGGCACGGGGACGGACAGTGAAGCGTCGCTGGAGGAACCTCTCAGGGTTAGCCTGTTCGCCGGCAGGGAAGTCCCGGACGTAGCAGACCCACTTCACGGTCTCCCAGCCGATGGTGACGACCTTGCCGCCAAGATCGAGAAGCTCCAACGAGGGCATGTCCTGGCCGAAAATGGCAGCGGCATAGCCAGCTACCCAGTCGCGGGAGAACTTCCGCACAATCACGGGTTTACGACTCGGACCCATCCCCATGGATTGTCGCACGAAGGGGGCGCCGCGTGGCTGCCAAAAGCAGCATTTCCGGTGCAGAACGCTCTAGCCAACCCCTGTAAATTGTGTTAATGTACTGGTTTGCAACCTCTACCTGAGTAGCTTGTAAGCATAAGCACATCAGAGACTTGGCTCGGAGAGAGGCGGACCGCAAGCAGGGGACGGAATGCCCGACTACATTTACCTTCTTGAGCACCGGCTATCTTCAGATCAACAGCACGCCCTGCGGCAATTGCGCGAAGTAGCCCGGGAAGCCGGAAGCATCCTTTTTTTGACCGGCGACGCCGTCAGAGACCTCACCAGCGGCCATGCGGTTCGCGATCTGCAGGTTTCTGTTCACGGTAACGCGCTGAAGCTCAAAAAACCGATCGAAAAACTGGGCGGCAAGGTCTGGGGCGACGATGAGGTTTCGCGGACCCTGTATCTCTGCTTTCCGGGCACGGTGAGAGTTGACCTGGTCAGCACGCATCGCACGGAGTATCCCAAGCCGGGCAAGCCTGTCTATCACCCCGCCTCGATTTTGGAAGACCTGCGGCGCCGCGACTTCACCGTCAACGCGATGGCGATTTCTCTCAACGAAGGATCGTATGGATTGTTGATGGATCCGCTGAATGGAGCGGCGGACATCGAAGCGCGCACGCTGCGGCTGGTGTCGAATTACGGATTCCTGGAAGAGCCGTCGCTATTGATTCGCGCGACACGGTATCGCGCGAGGCTTGGCTGGGATCTCGACCCGCGGACCCAGGCACGCTATGACAACGCCCGCGAAGAGAACGTGATTGAACATCTGTCGGCGCACGCGCGCAGCTATGAGCTGGAGCAGATTGGGCATGAGGATGATGGGCTCAAGGTTTTGAAGGCGTTGGAAACGGACGGGTGGATGAAAGTCCTGTTTCCGGCGTGGACCTCTGCCAAAGCTGACGAAGAGAAACTGAAGACGCTGCACGAATTGGCCGTGCAGCTGTTGATGCAAGGTGTTCACTCGGATATGTCTGCGGCGCAGATGCAGCTGCTCACGGCGAAGCTGGCCGCGAAAGATTTATCGGCGCTGAAGAAGCAGATGCTACGGTCTGGGTTTGTGGAGGAGTGGAACAGCCTGGATTCATTGGCGGCGGGCTTCTCAAAGGTGTTGCTGGACAAGAAGAATCAAACGCCATCGGCGCTATTCAAGTTGTTTACCAGCTATGATCCGGAAGCGGTTCTTTGGCTTGGATTTACCGCAACGAGCGCAGCAGTGAAGGAACGCTATGATCAGTTCCTGAAGGTTTGGCCTGAGGCCAGGCAGCGCATTCCGCACGCTCTGATGCAGGAGATGCGGATCACGCCGGAGCTGCCGGCTTACAACGACATCGTGCACCAGATATTTCTGGAGCTAATCAATGGGCATCTGACCACGCCTGAAGAGATGCGGGCGTTTCTTGAGCCGCATTCGCCGCCGGCGCCGCCGCCGCAGATTACGATCAAACGCCCACGCGCGCGCCGCGCAGAGAAGATCAAGGAGCGCACGTTTGACGACGAAGAGGCCGATGAGGCAGCGGGCGACGAGGACGATCTCGACGACATCGGTGGAGACGATGAGGATCTCGGCATGCCGATTCCCAAGATTGACCTTGGAGTGGACGAGACAGACGAGGATGGGGACGAAGAGGGCGAGGTCGATGAAGAAGAGCCTGCCCCGGCGAAGCGCGGCAAGAAGGAAGCAGCACCCACGAAGGGCGCGAAGCCCGCGGTGACTGCGCCGACGAAGTCGGTGAAAACGGTTGCCGGCAAAGGGCAGAAAGAAGAAGTCAAGCCGGTGAAGGAAGCGGCCAAGGCGGTTCCGGCAAAGACCGCGAAGGAAGAGAAGCCGCTGCCCGCGGCCAAGTTAAAGCCGGAAATGAAGGCTGCTGCGAAGCCCGCACCCGCAGTAAAAAGCAAGCCTGTGCCGCTGGCCAAGAAGGCCGCGCCCCCGAAGCCAGCCAAGACTTCGAAGGCGGCTAAAGCTGCGCCGAAGAAGATCCCGGCCAAGGCTGCGCCGAAAGCCAAGCCGAAGCCCGCAGCAAAGGCCAAACCGGCTCCGGCAAAGAAGCCGACTCCGAAGAAGCCTGCCAAGGCAGCGCCGAAGAAGGCTGCCAAGTTCGCAAAGAAGCGCTAGAAAAAGGGCGAGCCCGGGCTGCATCGATCGTCGGTGTGTCTGCACGGCATGATATGTTCATGGGAATCTGGAGTGAACTGTCATGTCACGAATGCTTTCGCGCGTCTCCCCCGCTTGTACTTATTTGCTTTTGATTGCTTCTGCAATTCCCGCCTTTGCAGCCGGAGCTGCCGGTTCGGCCAAAGTGGAAGCCGGTGCAGGCTATCGCTTTGAGCGCGGCGGCTGGACGTATGTACACCTGGAAGGCACCCCTGCGGAGATCGGCTATCAGCATGGGCGGCTACTGTCGGCAGAGATCCTTGACATGGTTGGCGTGGTCAAGCTGGAGACCGCGCACGACACCAAGCGAAACTGGGCGTTTTATCGCGATGCGGCGCGCACCATGCTGTGGCCGCATATCGAAACGGAATATCAGCAGGAACTCGAAGGCATCGCGAAGGGTGTGCAATCGAAGGGCGTGAAGCTCGATGTGTGGGACATTGTGGCACTGAACGGCGGCATCGAGCTACCCGACTATTACGTGCCATGGCTCAACAAGCGCTTACCCAAGGAACAGGCCGCTCTTGCGCCCTACATTGTGCCGGCCAGCCGATGCTCGGCGTTTATTGCAACGGGAAGTTACACCAAAGATGGCAAGATTGTGATCGCGCATAATAACTGGTCAACGTATGCCGAGGGTGAACGGTGGACGATCATCTTCGATGTGCAGCCAACGCACGGTCATCGCATGGTGATCGATGGCGAACCGGGCGTGATCACCAGCGAAGACGACTTTGGCGTGAACGATGCCGGACTGATGATCACCGAGACGACCATCACCCAGTTTGAGGGCTGGAATCCCGATGGCATACCGGAATTCGTTCGCTCGCGGAAGGCGCTGCAATATGGCGGTTCGATTGACGAGTATGTTTCGCTGATAGAAGAGGGCAACAATGGCGGCTATGCCAACGATTGGTTGATTGGCGATCGCAAGACGGGCGAGATCGGCTATCTGGAACTGGGGTTGAAGAACACCCCCCTGTGGCGATCGAAGGATGGGTACTTTGTCAGCTCAAATTTTGCGCGCGATCCTCAGGTACTGAAGGTGGAGACTCCGCACTTCAAGTACGACGATCTGGAGAAGTCGGCCAATGCGCGGCGCGTGACGTGGGAGAAGGACATGGCGGCCAACAAGGGAAAGATCGATGTGGCGATGGCGGAGCGGTTCGAATCAGATCACGCCGACAGCTACGAAGGCGGCAAGGAGATCCCGGGGCAGCGCTCGTTGTGCGGCCACGTGGACCTGTCGCCGGAGGGCATGGAAGACGATGGCGGATGGGGACCGTATTATCCGGCGGGCGCGGTGACGGGAAAGGTGACCGACTCAGAGATGGCAGCGCATATGTCGCTCGTCGCGCACGCGGGGCATCCCTGCGGAGAGGATTTTCTGGTCGCGCCGTTTCTTGCGGCCCATCCCGAATACAGCTATCTCAAACCTATTCTCAAAGACATGAGGTCGGGACCGTGGACAGTATTCTCGTCGGGCGAGAAACCGTAGGGCCGAACAGAAATCATGCTCAGGCGGTGACAGCGACGCGCTGAGGGGTCGCGGCCTCGACCATGGTGCGGATCGAGTCGATCACGAGGTCAGGCTGATCGAGGTGGATCCAATGGGCACTGCGCGGGGCGATCACCTGAGTCACGTTGTCACCGATCTGATTGAGCAACTCCTGGTCGAGGGGGGTCGACTTCTCAGGCGTTAGAACGAGCACAGGAATGTCGCGTATGGGGTCGGACTCAATCATCTCCCGCACCGAATCAGGCACAGACAAGACATGGTTTCGCATGCCAGCGTAATAACTCGGGCTCGCCCAATGCGCGGCGACAATGGGCCAGACCTCGCGGGGCATCTTGCCAACCTCTTCCGTGACGCGGCGCAGTACATGCTGAGCGCCGTTGCCGCTGGCGTGGGCAATTCTGTTAGAGAGCCAACCGGAACGGCACAAAAGGGAAGTGACTGCCAACCGGGCGAGGCCGAAGCGGGCAATAGGAATGGCATAGCCCGAAAGCTTGCGGGCGCGATTCACCTCAGCCATACGATCTGGCCTGAGAGGCGGCCACTCTTCGCATCGCATGGGATCGACGAGAACGACACTGGCAACCTCATCTGGATAGTCGAGGGCAAAGCGGCGCATGACCAATCCACCGAAGGAGTGGCCAACCAGGACGTAGGGAGGCCGAATGCCGGCACGCTCGAGCATGGTATGGAGCTCGGCGGCGATCACACCCGGAGTGCGTGGGGTCCGGTTGGGGCTGCTCCAGCCAAGTCCCGCGCGATCGTAAGAGAGGGTGCCGGTGAAGCGCGCGACATGGTCCTGAATGTGGCACCAATTCAGGTTGGTGGCCGCAATGCCGGCCTCAAATAGGACGGTGGGGCCACCGGAGCCTTTTTCAAGCAGAAACAGCCGGTGTCCGTCGCCAATGTCGATCCAACGCCCTTCGCCGGCATAGCGCCTGCGATCGCGGTGAGAACCGATCCATTGATACAAGAACCCTGCCAGCACCACAGCGGCAGCCAAACAGATGAATGCAACGATCAGATCCACTCGTCCCCCTCAGAAATGAATCATCGCTTCCCGGCTGAAATCCTTCAGCCCCAGATTCGCTTTTGCGCTACCCCTCTCAAAAATCAGCAGCGTCGACCCTGGTTTTCCCTGCAACGCAGCTTCAATCTGGCTTGCAGACCACACGCCCTCATCGTGCCTCAGCCCATACGAGGTGAACTGCTTCACCGCGCCGGAGCCTTTGAGGGTCTTTTCAACGTAGACTGGAAAACCGATTGTCTTGTCTAACCAGCTTCGCACATTTGCATAGTGCGTGTGAACTGCCAAGCCGGGTGTGCTGTTTACCACTTCGCAGTCGCGGGCACCGCGGCGGGCCTCTTCGACGACCGTCTGGCCGGGCCAAAAATACTCCGGCTCGAGGAAATCTTCATAGCTGAACGCGCCCCCGAGGACGCCATCGGCCCATTGAGAGAAGGGTACAGGTGCCGAAGCGGCGTCTCCCGGCTTAGCCAGGGAGATTGTGTCGGAAGCACCTGGGCGCATCTCGAGGAGCACATGTTCGCGTGCGGAGGCCGGCGCAGTGACGTCGAGCAGAACCCGCAGAACGCCGGGAAACCAGTGGGCTTTAATGGTGACCGAATAACTGATGCGGCCTCCCTTGGCGTCGACAGAGACGAGCCGGGTCGTGACGCGATAGTCAGCGGTCTGGACGCGAGCACGGGGCGCCGCCAAGATCGCGGGCACGTCAGCGGCCGCTGTCGCAGTCGACAGGGCCAAAATCACGATGGCGAAGGCGGCGTTTGGCTTCACGCGAGCCTCCCGCAGAGCAAGAGGGGGGCGGGAATGGCTTTGATGATCAGTGTATGGATGGCCATCGTAGCCGGAGTCCTCAGGCGTCTGCTCGACATATTCGTCCAGGCAATCCTCGCGAGGAGCATTTGAGCAGCCATGAGGTCGATTGAAACCTTCTGATGGAATCTCGGTTGGGGAAAACCCGTGTGCGCAGTGTAGCGGTCAAGTGCTGGACTGTCTATCAACGATTTTCCCGCCAGAGATTCCGGGTATCCGATCGATCTACAACCTGAGATGGAAATGGTCGCTAGCCGCGCTCAGATCGTCTTATCTAAGTAGTAAATATCCAGATCGCACCTTGGAGTCCATTCGGAGGAATTGAGGCTCGAACACTTTTCGAGCCTCGCAATCCTAAAGAATTAGAAGCGTCCACCGCCGCCGCCGCTGCGGGATCTGCCCCCACCGCCCCCGCCGCCGCCACCACTGCCCTTGCGGGCCTGATAGCAATCCCGGCAGAAGACTGGGCGGTCGCCACGGGGTTCAAAAGGAACGGTTGTCGGCTGGCCGCAGCCCGAACAGATCACAGGAGTGCCCTGTGCAGGAGCCGAACGATAGCCGCCACCACCACCACCCTGATCGTTTTTCTTTGCCATGCGGCAAGGCTTACAGCGCTTTGGGGTCGAATAACCGCGTTCCTGAAAGAACGCCTGATCAGCAGCGGTGAAGGTAAAGTCCTGCCCGCAATCGCTGCAAGTGAGCTGAATATCTCCGGCCATGGGTTTCCTCGTGGTGGTGCTAGTGCAAGTGATTGTACAGCCCATTTGTGTTTTTTAGTACAAGGATTCTATTGAGAAAGAGAAACTTATCTATAAAGAAGTTGTAAATGGCCCGACTTAGCCCGACTTAGCCGGGTCGGGCTATAGTGGCTCCATGGGCCCTGGAAATCGGGAAACCTGAGCCTGGAAACCCAAAAGATCGCGATGACGGCCGCCAACCCAGAATTCGAAGCCGAATGTATTCGCCGTATTCTTGGCGGTGAAAAGCAGCTGTTTCATGAGCTCATCCGGCCCTGTGAGCGGGCTATCTATTTCCTGTTGCTCTCGCTGCTGAAGAACGAGACGGAAGCGGAAGATGCGGCCCAGGAAACGGCCATCAAGGTCTATCTCAATCTGAAAAACTTCCGGGGCGACTCGCAGTTTCGCACCTGGGTGCTCTCGATTGCACGCAACGAGGGGTTGGGCCGGCTGCGCAAAATAGGGACGCGGCGGGAAGATTCGCTGGAGGCGGAAACCAACGAGCAGATGGGCGACTATACCCCGGCCATTCTGACCAGCTGGCGCGAGATACCTATGGAGGCGCTGGAGCAGAAGGAACTTGGCGAGATCCTGCGTAAGGCGATCGACGGATTGCCGGAGATTTACCGTAACATTGTGCTTCTCAGGGACATCGAAGAGATGGACATCCGCGAGACGGCAACCGCCCTGGGCGTAAGCGAGGGGACGGTAAAAGTCAGACTGCACCGGGCTCGCGCAATGTTGCAACGGGAGCTAGCCCCGCAATTGAAAGCGTTTGCACCCAGACGCAGAGGCTTATTTGGGGGGCGCGCATGAGGATCGATTGCAAACACGTGTGGGAGCACATCTCCGCCTACATCGACGATGAGGTGGACGCGCAACTGCGCGCCGACATCGACAGGCACCTTGAGACCTGCGAAATCTGCTCAGCGGTGCTGGATTCGACGCGGAATGTGGTGGTTCTGGTGGCCGACGATCGCGTGTTTGAGCTGCCGGCGGGATTCAGCGAGCGGCTGCACGAGCGGATCGACGAAGAGATTATTCGGGCGAGTTAGTTAGCCGGGGCTGTACCGCTCTGAATACCCCGCAGCCGACGAGCTCAGGTAGCCGATCCCATGGAGTCATCGATCTCTGGCCCTGCTGTTCCAGAGTTGCCGTGCGAGCCGGTTCGCGGCAGCGTTTCGGGCATGAAGAACAACAGCAACGTGAACGCCAGTGCGGCCACACCGCCGAGCGCGAGGAACGAAGTGGGGTATCCGGCGGCCTGGACTATCTTTCCGCCAAAGAGATTGCTGAGCGCCGCGCCAAGTCCCACGCTGGTGGCTAAAACTCCCTGCATCAGGTTGAATCGGCCTGTACCGGCGGCACGATCGGCAACCACCAAAATGGCAACTACGCCGAAGATCGAGTTGGCGATGCCATCGAAGACCTGGATGGCGATCAGGCTAGCCGCGTTATGGGTGAGCGTATAGAGAACTGCGCGAATCGGGAGCACACCGAAGCCCAAAAGCAGCAGCGGCTTTCTGCCATAGGCGTTGGCCAGACGGCCAACGAAAGCTGCCGTGCAGGTGATAACCACCTGAGTCACAAGGATGCAGGCCGCCATCAATGGAGCGGCGCTGGATTTCGATTTGGTCGATAGCATCTCGCCCAACTCAGGAAGCATTGCAGCGTTGCCCAAGTGAAAGAGAAATGCGCAAAGGAGGAACGTTGCCATCACGCGGTCATCCAGCAGGGCCTTGATCAGTGGCTTCTGTTCGGGGGATTTGCTGTCCGGTCTTGTGCCGCCCCGCGCCAACTGATAATCGATATCGCGCGGCCGGATCATCGAGACCGCAAGGATGGTGGGGAATATCAGAAAGAAAGTAGTGATAAAGATAGCCCGATTGCCAAACGCATGACTCACGCCGGCGATCAGCGCCGCGGTTGCTACGTTTCCAGCCGAATTGAAGCCCTGATTGCGCCCGAATTGACGATCGAAAAGCGCGCTGCCCACGAGCCCCATGGTGATGGCTGCAAGTGTCGGCCCTAGAAAGGGTCCCACAGAACCTATCAGTACCTGCGCGGTATACACCGCCCAGGGCGCGGTAGATGCGGTGAGCAGAAGAGCGCTGACGCCGAGCACGGAGATGCCGGCCAGAATGATTCCGCGCTTGAAACGAAGATTGTCGACCAGTGCTCCGGCAGGTGTCTGCAGAGCAACCGTAACAATGCCGCCCACGGTCAGGGCCAAGCCGACCCGTCCCGGATTCCAGCCCGCGCCGGCAAGGTAGGCTGCCAGGAATGGACCAATTCCGGTTTGCACATCGGCGAGGAAGAAATTTGTTGCTTCGAGGGCGCGCAGACTTCGCCCCTTGCCGGTTGCGGCGATGATTGCGGAAGTCATGGCTCGGCTGCCGGGTCTATCGCAAAGCAGCGAACAGAGCAGGGCATTTCAGCTAGGATGCGCGGAGGCGGGCTTCAGCTGTCCTTATCAGACGAGCGAATCAGGAAGTTGCGCCGGTGTGGATGGCCGCGGGCGGCGGGCCAGTACGATGAACCATGGGATGGGTCCACGTCTCAAGGCCAACCAGGATCAACGTGAGAATCGCGAGAGCGATCTGGAGCTTTTCTGAGCGCTTCTCTTTGGTGCTGAGCTCGCGGCGACGCCATTGCGCGGAGGGGCGCGCACGCAGGCGGCGTATCCAGGCGAGAACGGCCAGATTGACGATTGCGCCCACGGTTGCCAGGATCAGCATCGGGATGCGGATGGAGTCCTGGTGCCAGCCGGTTGCCGGAGCGTAGATTCCACTGGCAGCGGCCAAGGCGGTGAGGCCGATAGCTACGCGAATGCCGCTGATGGTCAGCACGGCAGTGCAGAGACTCTGCAGCGTGGCAACCAGAAGGCTGGCGTATCCCACAGCGCGCAAACGCCTGAGGCCGACCATCATTCCTGCGCCCGAATCCTCGATTGGGTCCTTTGATTCCATTGTGCCCCGCGATAACGTCCAATCCTAAGCTAAAACATGCGGTTGCGGGGCCCAATCCAAATGTCCACCTGTCCCGTTCATCTGACGAAGAGCCCGGATTAGAGAATTTCATTTTCAGCCGTGGCCTTTTCCTTGTAACCTTTGGCGCGTACATGCACTCTTAGGGTGCGTGCCACGAAAGCGCAGGACCGGCTCCCCAGGTTTCCTGCATCGTCGCAACCGGCGGATCGCTCCGCCCCAACCCCCAAAGCGAGGTCAATCCATATGAAGAACCAATTGAATGCGATGCTGCTCACTGCTGCTCTCTCTGGCCTGATCGGCGGAACCGTTGCAGCTCATGCGGCGACCCCTGGTTCGGCGGCGCAAGGCGTGTCAGCCAAGGTGGCCAAGGCCGGCTTCCGGCTGACCAATCAAGACAAGCCTGCCAAGCACTCTTGTAAAGGCAAAAACGACTGTAAAGGCCAAGGCGGCTGCAAGTCTGGCGACAACGGCTGCTCGGGCAAGAACAGCTGCAAGGGCAAGGGTGGCTGTGCAACCGACGGCTCCAAGATGCCTGATCTGGTCTAAACCCATACTGGGATCGGCCACGGGCACGAAGCGATTCAGCTCTCTGATTTGGCCTGAGACCGATCCCACCCGTATTGTTGTCGATTCTCGGCCAAAAGTTCTTCTTCGGTCTCTACTTCCTCATCTCTCTTCTCATGTCAAGCAATCGATTCAATGCGTATTCGAACCATGGTGTCGGAATCGGCCTCCGCATTCCGCACTACCAACACATTTTTTCGCGCAAGCCGGTGGTCGACTGGTTCGAGATTATCTCTGAGAATTTCATGATTGACGCAGGGAGGCCTCTCTCTGTGCTCGATCAGATTCTGGAACGTTATCGCGTTGTGCAGCATGGGGTCTCGATGTATTTCGGGTCAATGACTGCGCCCGACCCGGAACACATGCGCCGGCTCAAGACTTTGGTGAGGCGGACGAATACTCCGTGGCTGAGCGATCATCTTTGCTGGGGGTCGGTAGACGGCACCTATACGCACGATCTACTGCCGCTGCCTTATACATGGGAAGCGGTTGAGCGGACGGTGGAACGGGTGCGGATGGTGCAGGATTTTCTTGAGATTCCGGTGGCTGTGGAGAACGTGTCAAGCTATGCGGCCTTTAGCGGATCGCAGATGACGGAGTGGGAGTTTTTGAATGAAGTGGTGGAACGTGCCGATTGCGGCATTCTGCTGGACGTAAACAATATTTACGTTTCTTCGGTGAACCACGAGTTTGATCCAATGGAATATTTGAATGCCGTGCCGTCGCATCGCGTGGCACAGATTCATATTGCCGGCCACTCGCGCTATGAAAAATATATCCTGGACACGCACGATCATCCGGTGATCGACCCGGTATGGGACCTGTATGCGCGCGCGATTGAGCGCTGCGGGCCGACGCCGACGTTGCTTGAGTGGGACGACCACATACCGAGCTTTGATGAGGTTCACGCGGAGGCCCGGAAGGCTGAGCGGTACTTGCTGCAACCCGCGGGAGAATTGGCGGAGGCGGCGAAGTGACGGCGTCTGCGATGACACTCGTCGAGCTGCAGCGAGAGATGGCGGCCGCAGTGATGCAACCATTGACCCCAGACGAGCAGATGCAGGAGCGAGATACGGATGGCCGCGCGATGAGCGAAGTGGCCGCAACGTTTATCGCGCCGAACAGCAAGCTGACACCGTTTGAACGGCTGGAGATTTACAACAGGCAGTATTGGTTTCGCGTGCTTGGATCGCTGGCCGAGGATTTTCCGGCGCTGCGTGCGGTGGTTGGGACACGGGCTTTTGAGGCTCTGTCGATCGCCTATCTCTCGGCGCATCCCAGCCGCTCGTTTACGCTGCGCAATCTGGGATCGAAGCTGGGCGAATGGCTGGGCGCCAATCCGCAATTTGCAGGACGGCGGCATCGCCTGGCGCTCGACGTGGTGCGAATTGAGTGGGCGTTTGTCGAGGCGTTTGACAACGCAGAGCGCGCGCCGCTGACCCTGGATCAAATTGCGACGCTGGATGCGGGTTCACGGCTGAGATTGCAGCCGCATTTGCGGCTGATCGCGCTGGACTACGCTGCCGACGATCTCGTCCTGAACTTACACCAACGGGACAAGCGCCAGACCAGCGAGGCCGGCGTTGACCGGGAAGAGCTGGACGAGCCACCGGCAAGACTGACGCGCCTGCGAAGAAGCCCAACGTGGCTGGCTGCGCATCGCGTTGATTTCTCGGTTTACTATTTGCGCCTCAAGCGCGAGGAGTTTTTGACGCTGGCTGCGATCCGCCAAGGGTTGCCCTTGTCCGACGCGCTGGAAACGGGATTCATCGGCTCGCGCATACCGCAGACGGGCCGCGCCGGGCTGATCCAGAAGTGGTTTGCTACATGGGCAGAGCTCGGGTGGATCTGCGCGCCGGAACTCGAATCTCTGCTCAAGGACTAGAAGCAACTCCAACGGAACGGAAGATCATGAAAATTTTGATTAGTCTTTACGCCCGCGTGGCGTCTCTGGTGGGCCGCCTCGAGTGCTGCCTTTTGCTGGCAATTCGTCTTTATTGGGGCTTTCAGTTTACGCAAGACGGGTGGGGCAAGTTAACCCACCTGGGACGCGTGACAGAGTATTTTGCGTCTCTAAATCTGCCCATGCCGCACACTACGGCGTTCATGTGCGCCAGTGTTGAATTCTTTGGCGGTATTCTTTTCGCATTGGGGATCGCGTCGCGGCTGACTTCGCTTGTGCTCTTTGTCAATATGACCGTCGCCTATCTGAGTGTGCCGGATGATCGAGTGAACTTTTCGCATATTTTCTCGAATCCCTCGGACTTCTATGGAGCCGGCCCCTATACCTATTGGTTTGCGGCGCTGCTGATTCTGATTCTCGGCCCGGGCTGGATTGCGGTTGACACGCTGATCAAGCGCAGTGTTGCGCAACACATCAAGAGCTGAAGTCGGTCGCTATCATCAGCGCATCTCAGGCTTTTACGGGTGGGGATGCGCATAGCATACATGCTGACGTCGCTCGGCATTGGCGGGGCGGAACGACAGGTGATTGCGTTGGCCGAGCATATGGCAGCGTGCGGGCACGGTGTGTCTGTAATCGTTCTGCGCGCGCGACAGGACGAAGAGTGGCCGACACATCTCGAAGTCGTTCATCTCGGAATGCGTCGATCGCCGGCGAGCATCCTCAGTGCGCTACTGTGTGGCCGCCGGTTCTTGCAGGGATTTAAACCGGACCTGGTGCACAGCCACACGTTTCCTGCGAACATGACGGCGCGGGTATTGCGATTCTTTGGCGCCACGCCCGCGGTACTGTCCACCATTCACAATGTCTACGAAGGTGGCGGGCGCCGGATGCTGGCCTATCGGCTAACGGATCGGTTCAGTTTGCGGACGACCGCGGTGAGTGCCGCGGCAGCCCAGCGTTATGTTGCTTTGAAGGCCGTGCCACCTCACAAGTGCAGGGTGATGACGAACGCAATCGATATCAATGCATTTGCGCCTGACACCGGGCGGCGAAACAGAATGCGAATGGACCTCGCTGCAGGTGACGATTTCATTTGGCTGGCAGCGGGGCGGATCTCGCGAGCGAAGGACTATCCGAACCTGATTCGCGCATTTGCACGGGTGCATGCGACGTGCCCGCGCGCAAGGCTCTGGATCGCTGGGGATGGCGATCCCGTGAACTTAGGGGGGCTCAAGTCTGTAGCAATCACTGAGGGCATGGCTGAATCGGTGCTGTGGCTGGGGCTGCGCCGGGATATGCCTGCTTTGTTCGACGCTGCCGATGCTTTTGTTCTGTCGTCGGCGTGGGAGGGCATGCCACTGGTGATTGGCGAGGCGATGGCGATGGAAAAGCCTGTCGTAGCCACCAATGTGGGCGGCGTTTGCGAAGTTGTGGGCGACACGGGCACGATGACTCCTGCGAAAGACTCGGACGCCCTCGCGGAGGCAATGCTGGACTTGATGAGGCGCCCGCCTGAGAAGCGCATGGCTTTGGGCCGCGCCGCTCGTCAACGCATCGAGTCGCAATTTAGCTCGGCTGCTCGATTTATGGAGTGGGAAGCGTTTTATAAAGGACTCGTGGCGCGCGGCACCTGATGGGGTGATGTTATCCAGCGTGATAGGCTTGACAGCGGATTTTCGTCTGTCACTCCTGCTTTGATTGGGCGCGGCTTTGCGGACCCCGGGGGATCATGATGCGTATGGCGGTAAGCAGGCTTTTTGTTTTGTTCATTGGTCTAGTTGCAATATTGTGTGTACTTGAGACGGGGGCGCAGGCGCAGTCTGCTCCTGCACAGAATGCGGCTTTGGTTCTGGACCATGGCTGGCAATTTCGCCAGATCACAGCCGGACAAAGTGCGGAAGCAGACTGGCTTCCGGCGACGGTTCCGGGAGATGTGCATCTCGATCTGCTGGCCAATAAGAAGATCTCAGACCCTTTTTCTCGCGACAACGAATCGAAGCTGCAATGGATCGAAAACGCGAGCTGGGAATACCGCGTAAACTTTGACGTTGCGCCAGCGCTGCTCGCGCATTCGAACTTAGATATGGTTTTCGAGGGACTCGATGCGGCGGCACAGGTCTATCTAAACGAAGTGCAGGTGCTCGATGCGGACAATAGTTTTCGGATATGGCGCGTGCCCGCGAAGAGCCATCTTCATGCAGGCAGCAACGATCTACGAGTTGTGTTTCAGTCGCCGATCACGGCGGCGCAACTGGTGGCGGTGGCCGATCCGTGGCAAGCGCGGACGAAGACCGCACCGAAGACCTATATCCGCAAAGCAGCCTATGAATACGGGTGGGATTGGGGACCTCGCTTTGTCACCAGCGGCATCTGGAGGCCAGTGCGTCTCGAGGCGTGGGACAAAGTGCGCATCTCCGACTTTTCGATTCACCAGCGCGACGTGAGCAGGGAAGTCGCACACGTCGATGCAGAAGTCGAGATCGAAGCCGCAGGAAACGGGCAGGCCCAAGTCAGTGTGCAGTATTCCGACGGCGGCAAGCCAATGACCGAGGTAGAGACGCGAAGCCTGCACGCCGGGGTCAACGTCATCGACATGCCGATCGAGATTCGTCAACCGAAACTCTGGTATCCCGCGGGCTATGGCGCCCAGTCGCTTTATCAATTTACCGCACATGTCTCGACCGCGGGACAGACAGCGGACTCACGCACGACCAAAGCAGGACTCCGCTCGATTGTGCTCGATCGTCATCTCGACCAGTGGGGGCGGAGCTTTCAACTTATCGTCAATGGCATTCCGGTCTTTGCCAAAGGCGCCGACGTCATTCCGTTCGACAGCTTCCCCAACCGGGCAACGACGGCGCAGTACCGGCTCATTCTTGAGTCGGCACGCGACGCCAATATGAACATGATCCGCCATTGGGGTGGCGGCTATTACGAAACCGATGAGTTCTACGAAATATGCGATGAACTTGGCATCATGGTTTGGCAGGACTTCATGTTTGGCAACGATTGGCAGCCAGGCACATATGCATTCAAGCAGAACATCGAATCCGAGGCCGAGGATCAGGTGCGGCGCTTACGCAATCATCCGAGCATCGTGGTGTGGTGTGGCAATAACGAGACTGAGGTTGCGTTGAATTGGGGCGATCGCGGCGCGCTGCCGGCTGACGTGAAGTTCCAGATGTGGCAGGACTATCTCACGGAATTCAGCGGGATTCTCAATCGAGTGGTTGAACATCTCGATGCGGAGACGCCTTATTGGCCGAGTTCGCCGAGCGCAGACTATGAGCCACTGAGCGACACCTACCAGAGCGGCGATGCTCATATATGGGATGTATGGCATGGGCGGGTTCCTTTCTCGACATACGAGACGCATCACGCCCGATTCGTCACGGAATATGGATTTCAGTCGTTTCCCGAGTTGCGAAGCGTAGAGGCCTTCACTGAGCCTGCCGATCGAGCCAGCATTTTTACGCCGGTCATGCTCGCGCATCAGAAGAACAACGAAGGTAACTCGATCATTCACGATTATCTGTTGAAGGATTATCCCGAGCCGAAGGACTTTGCCAGCTTTCTTTATGTGAGCCAAGTGTTGCAGGCAGAGGGCATCAAGATCGGCGCGGAGCATTTTAGGCGGTCGAGGCCTGAAACGATGGGATCGATCTTCTGGCAGCTGAATGATTGCTGGCCGGTCGCCTCGTGGTCGAGCATTGACTACTACGGCCGGTGGAAGGCGCTGCAGTATTATGCGCGGCGATTTTACGCGCCGATTCTGGTATCGCCGCACATTGAGAATGGATCGGTGCGTGTTTACATCGTGTCGGACAAGACCGTCGCGCAGGCCGCAACGCTACGAGTGAGCCTGATGGACTTTGACGGCAAAGTGCTGCTCGAAGACAAGCACAATGTGAGCATCGATCCGCTGGCGAGCAAGGTCTATCTCGACTGGCCGCTCGCCAGGCTGAAGGAAGCCGGCGCTGCTGATACGTCGAATGTCTTTGTCATAGCGGAACTGACCGCGGGCACCGCGGAGCTCTCGCGCAATCTCATTTACATAGCGCCGACAAAAGAGGTTCACCTAAAACCGGCTCATCTCAAGGTTGATGTCAGCGGGTCGAAAGGAACAATTAGTGTTCGCATCAGTTCGCAGGTGCTGGCGCGCGATGTTTATTTGTCGTTTGGCGATCTCGATGTAAAGGTCTCAGATAACTTTTTTGACCTGCTGCCGGGAGAGACTGCTGAGATTAATGTAACGGATGCGGTCTCGCTTGACGCGCTGAAAGCACAACTGCAAGTGGTATCGCTCGTTGACGCGTTTGGGATTCAACCGCAAGGCGCAGAGATTCCAACGGGACATTGAACAGACGACGATGGTCGATGTGAATTCCGCCGGCCTTTTGCATTCTGCCCGGCACTCAGAAGGAGAACACTGCCTGCACGAAGATGCGTCGCGATGCTGAGCCCGACGAAAACATCTGCCCGGCGAGACCGCGTGATTTGCCAAAAAGGCCGCCCGGACCATATCCGGTCAAAGTGCCTGAGGAATCGTAGATTGGCGATGGATTCACGGTTCCTGTAGGCGTCCCGTAGTTGATGTCGTTGAACAGATTCAGCGCCTGAGCAGTGAAAGTGAGGTTGAATCTGCGGTTGCTCGTTGCCTGCGGGCCCATTGCGCCACGAGGTCCACCTCCGCCGCCGCCCCCGAATCCACCTGGCCCGAAGCCGCCTCCGGGACCACCGCCGCGGCCGCCACCCCCGCCAGGTCCGCCACCGGGAGGAGGTGGAGCGTTCCCGCCGGCCGACGCGACCTTGGGACCGATGCCAAAGGATCGGCTCACGCGCAAATTGAAAGCGACCGAGGCAGGGCTGTTGCCTTGATTTACGGGAAGAAGAGTCTCGCCGGGATCGGGTTGGACATCGAGGCAGCCAAATGAGGTGGGTATGTAGCGCCCGCTCAATGCGTCGGCGGTGCATTGCGACGAGTCTGCCAACCCCGGCCGGTCGTTGATGAAGTTGTCGCCGGTGAGGTCGGCTCCCGAAACGATGTTGTAGGGTCTGCCGGTGCGAGCGACGAGAAACGGGTTAAATCGCAGGGCCCATGGACCGGTGTAACTGCCCATCAGAAACACCATGTGCCGTGACACGAACCCCGCGCGGCCATAGTCCTGATGCAAATCAAAGGAGTTCGAGACTTCTCCACCGGCGCCGTCGGTATTGGCAAAGGAGAGGTTGTAGAAGCCAAAGACGCTGAACTTGGGCGATAGGCGCGCGTTTACGTTGACGATCATCTGATTTTGCTTGAAGACGGCTTCGGGAAAGTATTGTTGAATGATTCCGAGAGAAGGATCGACCCGTGGGCCCGTGGAACTGTTGTAGAAAGTAGTTCCAGGCAGAGGCGTGTATGGATTGGCATTGCGGGTGACGACCTGATGCACGCCGAAGGAATGTAGATAGGTGAGCGTAGCAGTTGTGGTCTTCGTGACCTGCCGCTCAAGGCTCGCGCCAAATTGATGGGTATAGGGAGCATGAAAGTGCGGCGCGATTTGCACAGTAGTGCTGTTAGGAGTCGTGAGATAGGGCGCGGGTGGCAAGCAGGCTGAAAAGTCGATAGCGGTCAGGCTCGTTCCACTTAGGCAACTCGGCGAAGTTGTTGTGACCTGGACTTGGCCAGAGTTGACAGCTTGCTCAGTTGCCGCCAGCACGTTGGCAATCTGTACCCGGTCGTAGAAGATTCCGTATCCCGCGCGCAGGACGGTTTTGGGCGGGACCTTGCCATGCCCATCGAGAGCATAAGCCATGGCGAATCTGGGCGCCCAGTCGTTGTGGTCAGCGATATGATTTTGCGTCTCCCAGCGGAGGCCGCCGGAAAGCGTCAAACGGGGATTGAACTTCCAGTCATCCTGAAGGAACAGTGCCCCGTCGAATACGTTGGCGATGTAAGAGGTGCGGCCTGCGGAGACACTGAGGTTGGTCAGGTTGCTGCCGATCGAGTTCAGAGTCTGTCCATTCGCGAGGGCAGTGAGCGTGGCGAGATACCCAGTCGGGCTGAAGATCAAGGTACCGTTGCGATTGGAAGAAGATGTGTTGGCATCGCGGTTATCACGGAGCCAAGTTCCGAATTTGATGGCATGGTTGCCGATGCTGGTGGTGGTGAAGTTTTGCAACTCAAGATGATCCTGATGATCGCGCGACGATTGGGCCGATGCGCCACCCCCGGTGAAGTTGCCGCTCACGATGATGGTGGGCAAAGTGCTAAACGGCGTGTCGGATGAAAGATCGCGCCTGTATTCGAAGTGCGTCTCATTGACAAGGTGATCGTTGATGATGTGCGAATCGCTCACCTGAAAGCTATGTTCTGTCGACTTTGAGCTAATCGACTGGTCAGGAAGCTGTGTCGAGCTTATGTCTCCGGATTCGGTGTCGTAATAGAACTGGTAGCGCAGCGTCAGCGTGTCCTTTTGTCCAAGTTGGAGATCGATTCGTGGCGAGAGGTTGATGCGATTATGCGGATTGTCTTCCGCGCCGGAAACGCTTGTTGTTGATTGAACGTACACGCCCGTCGTTGGGTCAAGGACGGCGGGGAAATAGTTATAAACCTGTTCGCTATGGTTATCGCGCTGCTCCATGCTCACAAAAAAGGAGGCTGTCTTGCTGAGCGCTCCATTGATCGTGCCGTTATATTGCAGCTGATTGTATGGGGGCACATTGTGCGTGAAGGGGTTGCCGGTGTTCAGCACATTATCGTTGCCCTGGATGAACACCTGCCCATGCAATTTGTCTGTGCCCGGCTTGGTAAGGATCTCGATGCGCCCATAGCCAAGCTTGTCGAATTCCGCTGAAAACGGATTTTGATTGATGCGAATCTCGCGAATGGCGGATTTGGGAGGCAATTGTCCACCAGTGAATCCGTCAATGTAAATTTGCCCGCCGTTGGGGCCCGCGGAAGGGCCCGCCAGGGCCTGCAACTCGTTGGACAACTCATCGGGGTCGTCGGAAAGTGCATCGAGATCTTTGCCTTTGATCACGATTGCGTTGGAGTTGCCGCTCGCGTCGAGATTCACCGTTGGGGTGTCGTCGGTGACAACTATATTCTGCTGCTCGACCTGAATCGCCATGGTCACATCTACTCGCTTCGATTGGCCGGCGGTGAGGGAAAGCGCCTGTGATTGAAACGCAGCAAAACCCGCGGAAATCACATTCACGACATAGTTGCCTGGAGCGAGCCCGCCGATGCTGTATGTGCCGCTTGCATCTGCGGTGGCGGTGCCCACGATCGCTCCGGTGGCATTCGTGATGGTGACGGTAGCGCCGGGAATCAGGGCACCGGAGGGGTCTGCTACGTGACCGCGCAACGTAGATGAGGCTGGCGCAGGCGCGGGCGATGGTTGAGCGGGCGCTTGCCCATCAGATGGAGGCGAAGCAGGTGACTGCGCAAAAACCGTATCCATGATGCACAGTCCGATCATGAGCACGAGCGGAATAGTAATCAAGCTATGAATTCGCAAATACACATCTCCTCGATCGAGTCATTGTTCTTGAGTGAGTGCTTATTGGCTTTCTGCGTCGGCCCCGCCACCGGAGCCCATGCTCCAGTTGGCCAGCAGGTCGCGGCTCGCTTCAGGCGCTTCGAGCAGGGGCTCCACGCCGGTCAACAGAGTGATGGCTGTGACATCGGTGACTCCGGCTGTAGATACCAGCATGACCGCGTCACCCTTCTTGAGGTCAGAAAACTGGATGGCAGGCGCACGGTTGAGCATTTGTTGCATGTCGCCGCCTTGCCCGCGCCCCTGTCCGGTCGACTGAGCTCCGCCAGCT
>Ga0181537_10001668_pt1 | contig 20176 bp, 9 predicted proteins | sample PEATcosm2014_Bin_39_FD_119765 | JGI IMG/M metagenome (GOLD analysis project Ga0181537, IMG submission 119765) | Peatland microbial communities from MTU Mesocosm Facility, Houghton, MI, USA - PEATcosm2014_Bin23_10_metaG | ecosystem: Environmental > Terrestrial > Soil > Wetlands > Peat | place... | reverse complement strand
TCGCGGCATGATCGTGGCTCCCGGCTTCATCGACACCCACAGCCACTCTGACCTTGAGGTCATGGTCAACCCCTATGTCGAGGCCAAGGTCCGTCAAGGCATCACGACTGAATTGCTCGGCCAGGATGGAATCTCCATGGCGCCGCTGCCGAAAAAGTACATCTCGCCATGGCGCAAGAATCTCGCGGGACTCGATGGCGAGAGCGACGAGCTGGGTTGGGACTACGAGACGACCGACGGCTATCTGCAGGCGCTCGAAGCCAACGGCGTCGGCCTCAATGAGAGCTATCTCGTTCCCCATGGCAACATCCGCATGGAGGCCATGGGGCTGGACAACCGCAGGCCCTCGCCGCAGGAACTTGCCCGCATGCGCGATATCACCCGTCGCGAGATGGAAGTCGGCGCATTCGGCCTCTCCACCGGCCTCATCTATATGCCCTGCGCCTACGCGGAAACCGCCGAACTGATCGAGCTGTGCAAGGTGGTCGCGGAATTCGATGGCGTGTTCGTCGTGCATCAACGCAGCGAAGCCGACACCATCCTCGCGTCGATGGAAGAAGTGATTGAGATCGGGCGCAGGTCCGGCGTGAAGGTCCACTTCTCCCACTTCAAGGTGTGCGGCCGCAAGAACTGGCCACTCATTGATCAGGTCGTCGCGTTGCTGGAGAGCGCCTCCGCCGAAGGTATTCGCACCTCGTTCGACCAATATCCCTACGTCGCCGGCAGCACCATGCTGGGTGTAATTCTTCCGCCCTGGGTGCACGACGGAGGCACCGACAAGCTGCTGCAGCGGCTGCAAAGCCCCGAGTTGCGCCAGCGCATGATCGACGATATCGAGCGCGGCATCCCCGGCTGGGACAACTTCGTCGATTTCGCCGGCTTCGACCAGATCTTTGTCACCAGCGTGAAGACCGCCGCGAACCAGGAGCTCGTCGGCAAGAGCCTTCAGCAAATTGCGGAAATCCGCTGCACGAACCCCTACGATGCCGCATTCGACCTTTTGCTCGCCGAGGAGAACGCAGTCGGCATGGTCGATTTCTATGGCACCGAAGAACACGTCGTCCGCTTCCTCGCGCGGCCCGAACAGAATGTCTGCACCGACGGCCTATTGGGCGGCAAGCCGCATCCCCGCGTCTTCGGATCATTTCCACGGGTTCTGGGCAAGTACGTTCGCGAAGAAAAAGCGTTGACGCTCGAGGAAGCGGTTCGCAAGATGACGTCCAAGCCGGCCGAGGTGTTTGGCTTCGAGCGCCGCGGTCTGCTGGCCCCCGGAAACTTCGCCGACATCGTCGTCTTCAATCCCGGCACGATCCTCGACAAGGGGACCTTCGTCGATCCCATCCAGTTTCCCGAAGGCATCGAGCAAGTGCTGATCAATGGACAGCTGGTTCTCGACTCCGGCCAGATTGGCCAGGTACGCGCTGGAAGGGTCCTGCGCAAGCCCCGCACGCAATAGGCAGCCCGCGTGCCAAGCGTGTCCCGCGCCCGATTCGAGACTGCGTTGGCGGCTTTCAACCGTCCTCATTTTCGCCTCGATTTTCATTGAATCCCGCAGGCGGATTTCTGGCATACAATTCCTACGAATCGACTTGAGCGCATTTGTGTGCGGGATACGGACAAGCTCACTCCGCTGCAGCCATCCGCCAAGTCGGTTGAGTCATTCGGTCCCCTCCCCAGAGGCGCAAGTCATGAACGTCAGCCGCCGCCATGCGATCAAACTTCTTGCCGGAGCGGTACCGGCCGTCGCCGGCGCCCGGGCCTTCGCTGTTCCGCCGCAAACCTCACCCGATGTCCCCGCTGTTGCTGTAGTGCGGCGATTCGTATTTGACGGAGTCTGGTCGGAGTTGCACATCCCGATGCGAGAGCTCGGCCAGCAATCTCCCGCGGACCTGTCGGCGTACTCGCATCTGGTCATGGAGATGCGAATGAGTTCGCCTCAGCGGCTCTTGCTCTGGGCCTACACGGCCCACGGCCCGCGCTCCGTCTCCATCATCGGTTTTGGGCAAAACGCGTGGCTGCGCGCTTCCATTCCGCTGCAGTACTTTATCGGTCGGGATTCGCGGGGCAACGATCTCGCCTCTGCGCAAAACCGGCGCACCGACTGCTGCTGGTACTCCGTTTGGGGACCATGGGGAGATCTCCAAGCTGTCGAGTCCATCGGCATTGCGATGGAGTACCCGCTCAACCGGCCCACCATCGAGCTGCGCAATGTGCATCTCTCTCATCAGGACGAGGGATCGAAGTTCCTCGAAGCGGGCCCGATGCTCGATTCCTTCGGCCAGTGGGCGCTCGCGGACTGGCCACGCAAACTCAGGAGCCGCGATCAGCTCGCACAGGAACTCGCAGTCGAAGAGGAAGCCTTCGGCACTGCGGCCGATTTCGGCTACGCCCGATATGGCGGCTATCAGAGCACGCATGCCAGGGCCACCGGTTTCTTCCGGGTCGAGCAGATCGACGGCCGCTGGTGGTTCATCGACCCCGACGGCCACTTCTTTCTGTCGACCGGAATCAACGGTACCCCTGGCGGCGGCGCCGGGTTTGGCGGAAGCGACGCGGGTGCGACCGCCAGCCGCACCAACCGCCGGCTCGACTCCTGGGGCATGACTACCGGAGGCCTCGGACGCCCGGCCACCGTCATGCTTCGCTGGCCGCTCGGAGCGACGTTCCTTGGCTTACCCGATGTGTATTCGCAGAAGTTCGCCGACGATATCGATGCTGCCGCCAGCACCCAATGCACCCCTCATAAGAACGACCCTCTCCTGATCGGCTATTTTGTCGGTAACGAGCCGCCGTGGAATGGCCGCGAGAGTGAACTGTGCGGCCTGATTCTCGACGGACCCGACAGCGCGACCAGAACCAGGCTGAAGGATTTTCTTGCCCAGGGCGACTCTGGCGCGCGACGGCGGGAGTTCGTTCTCGCCTGCTTCGGCAAGTATCTGGACATCATCTGCACCGCCGTTCGCAAATACGATCCAAATCATCTGCTCCTGGGAATTCGCTACGGCGGAAAGATGTCGGACGAGGCGCTCATCATGGCCGGCATCTTTGATGTCTGCAGCATCAATGTCTATGAATACGAGCCGACCAAGCAGATCATCCGCGCCGCGCAGCTCTCCGGCCGCCCCATCCTGATCGGGGAATACCACATCGGTGTCCCGGCAGACGGCCTCGCCGCCGGACTGGTACAGGCGAAGGATCAGCTCGAGCGCGGCATCGCCTATCGCTATTACGTGGAGCAGGCCGCATCGCTCCAATGGTTCCTCGGAGCATACTGGTTCGCATGGCGCGACGAGCCCGTGCTCGGTCGCATGGACGGCGAGAACTATAACATTGGCTTCGTCGACGTCACCGACCGGCCGTATGCCGAACTGATTGAAGCAGCAAAGGCCACCCATCGGCGGCTGTTGGACGTGCACTCCGGTAAGGCGTTGCCATTTGCCCGGCACCCGTTGGCGTCGGACGCCGGCGCGCCTTCCTCACCTTGGCCCCTGGACTGAATTTACGACGATCTCGGAGGATGTTTATGCAACCAAGAACATGCTGCACTCTTTTGGTATGGCTGCTCAGCCTGGGGTTTGCCTGTCCTGTTCTGGCGTTGGGGCCGGTCACGGTGACGCAGGAGCAGGTAACGATCCCGACCTATCTGATCGGGCCTGCGGACCCGAATCCGCAGTTTTATTTTGGCGGCAATTCGCAGGGCGCGCAGCATCGCATCTATCCTTATCCGGCGTACGACAACCTGACCACCCAGAAGCGGGACAAGACCTACACCATGGTGTATCTCGAGAACGAGTACATCAAGATCGGCATTCTTCCCGAGCTGGGCGGCAAGATCTTCGAGGCGATCGACAAGACCAACGGCTACGACTTCATCTATCACCAGCACGTCATCAAGCCGGCGCTGATCAGTCTGCTGGGCGCGTGGATCTCGGGCGGCATCGAGTGGGACCTGCCGCACCATCACCGCGCCACCAGCTTTTTGCCCATGCAGTACAAGGTGGACGAAAATCCCGACGGCTCGAAGACCGTCTGGATCGGCGAGCTGGAGCTGCGCGACCGCATGGACTGGGCCGTCGGGGTCACTCTGTATCCCGGCAAATCCTATTTTGCGGCATCGTTCCGCATGATCAACCGCACCCCGGTGCCGACCTCCATGCTCAGCTTCTCCAACGTCGCGGTCCACGTCGACGACACCTACCAGGTGATCTTCCCGCCCAGCACGCAGTTCGTCACCTACCACGGCAAGCGCGACTTCACCACCTGGCCGATTGCGACCACCAGGTTCAACGGCTCGGACTTCACCGCCGGCGTCGACGTCAGCTGGTACAAGAACCATCCGACCGCCAACTCCATGTTCGCGTGGAACTACCAGGATGATTTTCTGGCCGGCTACGATCACGGAAAGAACGCCGGCATCCTCAGCATCGCCGACCACAACGTGGTTCCCGGCAAGAAGTTCTGGACCTGGGGCGACGGTCCCGTCGGCCATCGGGAGGACCATCTGCTCACCGACTCCGACGGCCCCTACATCGAGCTGATGGTGGGAGCCTACTCCGACAACCAGCCCGACTACAGCTGGCTTCAGCCCTACGAGACGCGCACCTGGACGCAGTACTGGTACCCGTTCCGCGACATCGATGGCGTCAAGAACGCCAACACCGACGCGGCCGTCAACCTGGTGGTCAAGGACGGCAAGGCAACCGTCGGGTTCTATTCGACCGAGGCGCGCCCGGCGGCAACGGTCTCTCTGAAGCTGAAAGGCCAGGCCTTGCTGAGCGAGACGGTTGCCATCAGCCCCGGCCACTGCTTCGTGAAGACCGTCGATCTGCCCGCCGGGGCCGACGAGCATGATCTGCGCGCTGCCATGTCAGCGGATGGCCGCGAACTGGTGGCCTACTCGCCGGTGCGGCTCGAGAAGCAGCCGATGCCATCGCCTGTCGTGCCGCCTCCGCCGCCCAGCGCCATCAAAACCAATGAAGAGTTGTACCTCACCGGCCTGCGCATGGAGCAGTTCCACGCGCCCGGCGACGCCGACCCGAACGCCTACTGGCAGGAGGCGCTGCGCCGCGATCCCGGCGACATCCGCGTCAACACCGTGCTCGGCATCGACGCCATCAAGGCCGGCCGCTATGCTGCCGCGGAGGCCTATCTGCGCAAGGCCCTGGAGCGCGACACGGCCAGCTACACCTCGCCCAAGGACGGTGAGCCGATCTACTATCTCGGCCTGGCACTGAAGGCGCAGGGCAAGCTGGACGAGGCCTACGCCGAGCTGTATAAGTCCACCTGGAGCGCGGCCTGGCGCGCGCCCGGCTACTTCGCGCTGGCCGAGATCGACTCCACCCGGGGCAACTTCGACGCCGCTCTCACCGACGACCAGCACGCGCTCGAAGCCAACACCCTGAATCTCCGCGCGCTGGCGTTAAAGGCCGCGCTGCTGCGTCACGCCGGCCGCAGCGACGATGCGCTGGCCGCCGTTGCCGCCGTCCGCAAGATCGATCCGCTGGATGTCGAGGGCATGGCCGAGCAGTGGCTGGCGAAGCAGTCTCCAGAGAATGACGCAGCGTTGATGCAGGCCGTGAGCCAGTTCCCCGCGACCGCGCTTGAGGTCGCTGCGGATTATAGGAATGCCGGCCTGTGGCAGGACGGCACCGCGCTGCTCACGCATATCGTCAGCGCTACCCCCGACCAATCCAAAGTCTCTCCGCTCGCCTACTACTACCTGGCTTACTTCGCCGGGCAGATGCACCAGGACGCCCAGGCGCGCCAGTACGATGAGCTGGCCCAGAAGGCGTCGCCCGAATACGTCTTCCCCTTCCAGATGGAGATGATCGCAGTGCTCGACGACGCGATGCGGGCGAACCCCACCGATGCGCGCGCGCCCTACTATCTCGGCAACCTGCTGTTCGACTGGCAGCCGCAGCAGGCGCAGGCGCTGTGGGAGAAGTCCGCCTCCCTCGGCGCGGATTTTCCGGTCGTCTACCGCAACCTCGCCATGGTCTACCTGCGCGCAGGCAATCAGCGCGACCAGGCGCAGGCCGCTCTCGAGAAGGCGGTGCAGTTCGGCGGCAACGCGATGGTCTTCAACGATCTCGACAAACTCTACGAGGAGAATGGCGTCTCTCCGGCCAAACGGCTGGCGTTGATGGAGGCGCACCAGTCCGTCATCGATCGCGACGACGTGATCGCCCGCGAGATCAACCTCGAAATCCTGGCCGGCAAACCCGACACCGCCATCAAGCTGCTCCAATCCCGCTTCTTCCGCGCCTGGGAGGGTGGCGGCAGCTTCTCGCTCGGCGACTCCTGGATCAACGCCAACCTCGCGCGCGGCCATCAACACCTGGCCGCAAAGCAATACGCGCTGGCGCTCTCTGACTACCAGGCCGCTCTTGCGATCCCCATCAATCTTGAAGAAGCCACCGGCAACGTCCTCGGCCGCAAAGCCGAGATCTCCTACTGGATCGGCGCCGCCTACGCGGCCATGGGCGATACCGCAAAGGCCCGCCAGTCCTGGACCGAAGCGTCCACCCCGGCTCCCACTCCAGAGCCAGGCGCCGCGGCAGCGCGGTACTCCGGCCACTTCAGCAACGGCAGCATGGGCGGCCTGGCCGCCGGTGTCCATGTGGAGCAGGCCGCCCTCTACTATCAGGCGCTCGCTCTCGAAAAACTCGGCCAGGCCGACCGTGCTGGAACGCTCTTTACCCAGCTCATCGACGCCGGCAACCAGACCCTGGGCGACACCGCAGCCGCTGCGTCTAACTCCGACCAGCGCACCCACATCGCCGACGCACACTACCTCGCCGGCCTCGGCCAGCTCGGGCTCAACCACCCCGATCAGGCCCGCCAGCAGTTCCTCCTCGCCCTCAAAGCCAGCCCCGATCACTACGCCGCCACCAACGCACTCACCGGCATGACGCCGTGAAGTAGCGTGCGGGAGAAATTTGTGACTCAAGTGGTCCGTTGCCAGCTATCCAGCTAGGATAGTTGGCAGATGCCGCAGTCCGCAGTCTCGTCCGTCGACAATTTCTCCGAGGAGCGCACGTGCATGAGAAACGCAAAACAGATCGCCGCGCTGGCTCTTTGGCTGATGCTTGCGCCCATCGCGTCGCTGTGCGCGCCTGCACCCGCTGCGGCGCGGCCCGACTACGCGGCGGAACGCGCCGCCCGCGTCAGGGCGCTGACTCAGCCATATGGCTGGCTCTCTTTGACCGCGCTTGCTTGGCTCAAGCCCGGCATCACCACCGTCGGTTCTGCGCCCGGAAACTCCGTCGTCCTCGCCGGCGCCCCAGCCCATCTCGTCACGTTGGAACAGAAGAATGGCAAGGTCACCGTAACTGCCTCTGACCCTTCACTTACCTTCCATGGCCGTCCATTAACACCAGGCGGTCCTGCTGCCGTCATCGGCCCCGGCGAAGACGACGATTCCGCGCTGGCAAGCGGACGCTTGCGGCTCTGGGTGATTGACCGAAGTGGCAGGCGGTACCTCCGCGTCAAAGACCCCGAGGCGCCCACCCTCACGCACTTTCACGGTCTTCGCTGGTATCCGCCCGACGAGAACTTTCGCGTCCAGGCGCGCTGGGTTCCCGATGTCCCACCGCACGTCATGCATGTGACCAACGAGATCGGCCAGGTCACTCCCGTTACCGTTCCCGGACATGTCGAGTTCGAGTTGAATGGGACTAAACTTTCACTCCTGCCTCTGGAAGCTGGCAGCGACGGTCTGTGGTTTGTCTTCCGCGACGCGACCTATCTGCGCACCACCTACGGAGGCGGCCGCTTTCTTACCACCGATGCGCCATCCAACGGACTCGATCGTCCCGGCACGGTGGTTCTCGATTTCAACCAGGCCGTCAATCCGCCCTGCGCTTACTCGCCCTTCGCAACCTGCCCGCTCGCTGCTCCGGAAGACAGGCTGTCCGTCTCCATTCCCGCAGGAGAAAAGCGCTACGGCGAATGAACGCGTTCAGCCAACACCACCCTCGATCTCCAAAGGATTAGAGAAGGACCCATGCCCACTCCCTCCCGCTCCATCAAATCGATCCTGCTGAATCTGGCGCTCGCCAACTTCGCACTGGCGGCGGCCGCTCAGGTGGTCTCAGTCACTTACGCACCGCCGGCGCACGCAGCCGTTCTCGGCAGCACGTTCGTCAGTTGGGACTCGCTCACGCCTCGCAGCACTCCGGTTGGCCAACAGCGCGCCGTCTTCGACAATCCCACCCCGACCCTCGAAAAGCTCGAGTCGCATATCACCACCTTGATGCCCGGCATGGCATCTCATCCCGTCCATCGCCATCCCTGGGAGGAGATCATGCTCCTCACCGAGGGCGACCTCGACGTATCGATCAACGGCCAGAAGCATCACGCCGGCCCCGGATCTCTCATCTTCCTCGCATCCAACGATGCTCATAATCTGACCAACACCGGCAGCAAGCCAGCCACGTATTACATCGTCGATTTCTACACCGATCGTGTCCACACCGTAGCCGATAAGCCGGCCGCCGAACAGGCCGTGCCGGGTATGCTCCAGTCCTCCATCATCGACTGCAACAGCCTTCCAGCGGTTCCCGCGCCAACCGGCTCTCGTGTCAGCGTTGTCCACTCCCCGACCCTCACCTTCCTCTCGCTCGACAGCCATATCACGATCCTCAATGCAGGCCAAAGCACGCAGGCCAACATGATCGATTCGGGAGACGAGGTCGTCATCCTCAAGTCAGGCCAGGTTGAGGTCACCGTTAACGGCGTCGCCAGCCGGATGAACCAGGGCTCGATGTGGTACTGGGTCCCGAACGACAAACGCACCGTCCGCAACATCGGCACGACACCCGCGGTTTACCAGGTCATCAAAGTCACGTCAGATAAGTCGCCCCGGTAAGCGGGAGTCCGGTACTCGCATCGGCGCCTCGCGGTAAGATCTTCTGTTTGAACCTCTGTCGTTCGATAAGCTGTCGCCGCGAAGCCGTCTATGGTTTGCCGCGTGGGTCAAGCGCAAGGCGCAGGTTCGTATCGTGCACGGTCTCCAGTGTGACCGGGCCGATCAAGCCCGAAGGAAGCAAAGGCGAGGCCGCGGTATATTTTCGGATGTTCGTCTGGGTGTAGGTGCGCCTCGCAAAGGGCTGCGCATCGCCGATAATCCGGTTGGGCCAGAGGTTCGTCACCTCAAGTTCGATCGTATTTCGACCCGGCGCAAGTGCGGCGGTAATGTCCAGCCGATACGGCATCGCCCACAGCGTTCCCGCATCCTTGCCATTCACGCGCACAGTGCAAATCTCGTGCAAGTCACTCAGCGCCAGGATTACTTGTTCCCCCGCATTCGGATGAATTCCCAGTTCCGTTCGGTAGGTTGCCGTTCCGGAGAAGTAACGCACGCCCGGATCGTCCGATTTGGTCCATGACTGAAAGCTGCTCAGCGGCCGTTCCCCAATCGGGGCGCCTCGGTCCGGTTGGAATTCGATCGTCCATTGACCCGCGGGAAGGTCCAGGGATGTCGGCGAAGCTACCCGCGCAGTCAATTCCCGGCCATCGGAGAGTCGCACCCGATACGCACCCGCGGCCGCTCCCTCCAGGGTAAATCCTGTTTGCTCATCGCCGCTCACTGCCGCCGTTGGGACTTCACGGCCGTCTTTCACAACCTGGATCGCGTGTACGCCCGCCGCCCGTTCAAAGACAACAAAGATGGAACCGTATGGCGCCAGATGAAGCGGAACTTCCGTGCGCCCGTGCTCTTCCCGGTAGACCATCGCCGGAGTGGTGCTGCCGTCCTGCGCGTCCCAGAGGTCGGGTGCTTGCCCCGTCACGCGGAACTTGGCGACCGTATCCACGCTTTGCCCGCTGCCATTACGCACAAAGAAGATGTGCCGGGCTCCATCGGATCGATGCACATAGTCCAGTTTTCCGGCTGTATCTTCAAAGTCGGGAACAACCTGCATCGTCCTCAACGCGGCCTTACCCTCCGCTGTGCAGAAGACCGTTCCCGATCCATAAGTGCGCCGCTTGGTCCTGCATCCGCCCCACAGGTCTCGAGCCAATTGCGAGAATTGGCGAGCCGCAACTTCGTCCACGTTCCCGGTTGGCCCGAGCGGTGGCTCGCCTGCAAGCGCTCCCCCTTGCCGCACGTAGTCCGCAATTCGCTTCAGCGATGCCAGACTCAGCCTGCGTCCTGACGGCATCACCAACAGTCGATACGCATTGCCGCCAGGCGATGCCAGAGTGCCGCGATGCAAGGTGAGGGTGTGCAACAGCGCGTCCTCGTCGGTTACGTCGTAATCGTATCCGGGCAATACGTGCGCCGGATCATCCCGTTTGAGCCGCGCAAAGTTCGGGACCTCGTCGCCGTAAAAGTACAAGACGTCGTCCACTGCGTGTCCCTGCTGCAGCATCAGTTGCGAACGGTTGAGATAGCGGAAAAACGGCTCTGACTGATTCCACCAGGTGACGTTCGGATTGATATGCGTGCCTGCGAAGTATTCGATTCCCGGCAGGCCAAATGCCTTTGGCTCCGAGGTGAACTCGTGCCACACCAGCCGGTTCATCCCCTCGGTCAGCGCCCGGTCGAAGGTCGGCTTCAGATCGGTGGCAAGCGACTCGCTCCAGTGCGGACCGATGCTGGTCATGCCCTCGTCCGCGGCGAATGGCTTGCCGTAAATGTCCGCCGCGCTCGCAGCTTCCTTAATGAAGAAGCGGTCCTCGTCTCCCGAACGATGCTCGGCAGATTCCGCCCAGAACTCGGTCTGCGGCATCGCTGACGAGCGAAAGGTCTCCAACCCGTCAACGGGAGCGCCATGCGGGCCTCCGGACTCGCACTGGATGCCCAGCCCGTATTCCCTGGCCCGCTCGGCAAAATGATCGTAATGGTCGGTGATCAGGTCGCCAACCGTCCGCCGCAGATCGTTGAGAAAGCGATCGCTGGTTGCCCGGTCATCCACGATCCGTCCCGCAACGATCGGCAGGTAGCCGATCGGATCGTAGCCGCGTCGCTCGCGAAACTCAGCAGCAAATCGACCCGTCCAGTTGGTCCCGCCCACCTCCCAGCTGTCAGTCGCCAGGTTCACCAGGGTCGTCTTCAGGTAGGGTCGGGACGCTTCCAGCAAGGGCGCAACGGTGTGATCCCAGTAAGTGTCGAACGCGCCGCGATCCAGGTAGTCGATGGCCAGCCCCTGCCAGGTGTCGCTGGAGGTGGAAACGCGCGTATCGGAATCTGTGTAGCCGATGCGCAGAATCTCCCAGGTCCCTGCGGAAGGCGGGTGCCATGTGAGGCGGCCTGCCTGGTCAACCAGCCCGGTCACATTGATGACATTGCCCAACTCGGTATCCTGTTCCCCCGGGGTTGGGGGCGCGTCATTCAGCAGCGGTTCCGACTTGGGCATGGAGATACCCGTCTCCAGCGAGGCCGTCTTGTACTTCAGGAGCCGAATGGGGGCGCGCGTATCTCCCTCCGAACCGGGCAGGGAAGCACCGTGCCGCAGCGGATACGCCAGCACGGCAATCTCGCGATAGAAGCCGTTCTTGATCGGCGGCATGGGCAGCGCGCCGTTGAAACTGCTGCCCGCCCCCACCGTGGTCCGCGACCAGGTAAGCAACTTCGACGCCTGCTCAGGCGTTACGTCGGGGCCGCCCAGATTCCAGCCGCTCACGATGTTCAGGTTCAACTCAAGATGCAACTGGCTTGCGACCTTCAGTGCGTGGACATAAAGCCGGACCCACTCCGGGCTCCCGAAGCGCGGCCCCGCAGGCACATCCTCGTTGCCATGCTGGTTGGAGCCATTGCCGTCCACCAGCAGGACGCCGCCGAATCCCTTCCCGCTCATCTCAGTCAGATCGCGGGTAATGGTCTCTTCCGTCGTATTGCCGTTCAGCCACCACCAGTAGCATCGCAACTTCGCAGTTGCCGGCGGGTCCGCGAACTCCTTCCGCAACTGAGCATCCGGCTTAGCGCTCGATTGCGCAACCGCGCGAATCGGCAACCAGCCCGCCGCCAGCATTGCCAGCACGGCAATTCCTCTGCGGGTTGTCTGCTCAAGCGCGTGTTGAGAGAGGTCGATCAATGGGTGCCCGGTCGCGAAGGGATGGACTTTCCGCTCGCGATCATCTTGCGGAGGAGTTCGACAGTTGGCGTTTTCCTGGGATCGACAGCCCTATCGTTGCTTGCCATTTCAATTCGCTCCTTCATCGCGACTGTGCGGACGGCCTTGCTGGATGCCGCCGGCGCGGGCACGCCTCCGGTAAGATTCGGCGCACACCGCAGCTCGGCATTGCGGCGGGTCACGCTCATCTGACGGCTGCCGCTCTCGCCGACAAGTCTCGACCCGCCACCCAGAATCGGCGCCCACGGTAGGCGGAAACACTCTTGCGGTGGAGGATTTCACCATGGTGGCCCGATCGGTTGGCAGCAGATATGGACAGGAGATAGGTGCCCCCGCGCGCACTGAAGCTCGCGCGAGGGCCGCCGGATGAAACCTAGAAGTTAATGCGAGCCGTGAGTTGACCGATGCGCGGATCGTTGGCCTGAACAAAGTATCCGGTCGGGTTGGTCGCAGAATACGAGCTCGAGGAAGATCCTGCGTTGGACGAATTAAGTCCTCCGGGACCACCCCATTCAGGCGTATTGAAGACGTTGAAGAACTCACCACGAATCTCGAAATTGACTCCTTCGCGAATGGCGAACTGCTTGAACAGCGACATATTGATCAACGGGTGAAGCTGCTGGCGGATCTTGAGAACGGTGCTGTTGCTCTGCGAGGTATAGGCCAAACGCTGAATGAAAGCAGGAGTGGGCGATGTCGAGTCGCACGCTGTGAGCGTGTTGTATCCAGACGAACTGACCACGGTGTTGACCGGAGTTCCCGCGGTGTTCTCAAAGCAGGTGTTGTATTGACGGTGCAGCGACCAGCTCGGCTGCTTGTAATTGCCGATGATATTCACAGTTCCAGGCGCGCCCAGCAGTGCGCCGTCGGAATACAGCATCACGCCATTCAGCTTCCATCCACCCAGAATCTCCTGGGCGTAGAACGGCATCGTTTCAAACTTCGGAAGTTCCCACGTCCCGTAAATCGAGCCGAAGAAATTCGGGGCAGAATCCTGAACGTGCTCCAGTTGGTTATTGACCGCTGCAAAGTTGTCCAGGTAGCCGTTGTGCAACATCAACTTGTCCCAGGTCAGATTGCCTGCGACGGTGTAATGATGCCTCATCGGCTTGGTTACCTGGATCTGCAACGCGTTATAGGGGGACGAGCCAATCGGGGAGTAGTCCTCGGTAACCGAACCAAACTCCGGGTAGGGCAGATACAACAGATTCTGCGCGATTGTGGCCGCATTCAGCGTCGTAGACTGCGGAATCTTGCCCGCCATTGGATTGGCCACTGCCGCGTTCAAGAGTGTAACTTCCGCGGAGCCCTGGTTGTAATACGTCGCGGGCAGGATATTGATGTTGTGGTTGACCTCAAGATGGGTTGGCCGGGCACCAACATAAGCAACCTGCACAATCAAGTTGTCCGGCAACTGCTGCTGCACATTAAGCGTGAACTGGGTCATCCTCGGCTGCACGTGGGCCGGGTCGATAAAGGAAACGTTCTGCCCAAGCGACGTAGCCAACCCGAGCGAACTGCCGGTCGGAAGAACCACCCCGGTCGGGTAGGGATTGCTCAGCGTGTTCACCGGGGGATTGGTGACGTAGTTGTTGTAGCTGGTGGTTTGGGTGAAGCCGGTGCCGATGGGGCTCTCAAACGTATTGAAGTAGATGAGTCCATAGCCGGCACGGAGGACCGTATTCGGCGTGACCTGGTACGCCACTCCGAGTCGCGGTTGGATGGCCTTGTAGTTGGCCGGGTACGGGTTGCGGTTGCTGCTGCTGGTGTACTGCAGGCCCCCGTACAACGGTACGCCCGAGACAGACGCCTGCAGCGGGTTGACGCAGGTGGTGCAGAACGTCGTGACCAGTTTATTGAACCGCTCAGTGTAGGGTGACTCAAGGTCCCAGCGCAGGCCCAGATTCACCGTCAGCTTGTGGTTCACGCGCCAGTCGTCCTGTACCCACGGCGCAATGTAAATCTGCTGGAGCGCATACGAGGCTGCAATGGTGTACGTGGTGGACGAGAAGGCCCCCAGCATGAGATCGGCAAAGGAATCGCCCGAGTTCGGGTCCGCCCCTACGTTCGTTGTTTGAACGTTCTGCTGCGTGAAGCGGCGGTCGAAGTTGAATCCTGCGGTGCCGCTGCCGTTGCCAAAGCCGCTTTCTGGGTTCTGCTGGTCATAGCGAAGGATGTTGCCCTCAAACCCGAAGCGGATGGAATGGGTGTTTACCGTCTTGGTTGCGATTTCGTTCAGCGATCCCAGCGTGCTGGTGCTGACCTGGCCGCCCGCGCCAGGTGCGAGACTGGCATAGCCATCTCCGTTCGACGCGCCCGGGAAGGAATCGTACGGAAGACCGGTCGCCGAGATGCCGAGAGACGCGAGGTTGAAGTTCGCATTGCCCGGATACACCAGCCCGAAGGGATGGACTTCAAGTCCCAGTCGCGAATCCAGTACAAAGCTCGGGGAGAATACATGGACTTCGTCCAGGCTGCCGCCACGGGTATCGCGAATGACGGTATATCCGTAACCGTTCGGTCCAATTCCCTTGGGAAAGCCCTGCAGTGGGTAGTTCTGGGTGAGGCCCGCCTGGAAGTAGATCGCATTGATCTTGTCGTTCACGCTGAGCTGATGATCGATGCGGACGTCCCACGACGGGTAGTTGCTGGGATACGCCGTCTGGGTCGATACGTAGTTTGGCGAGGTTTGTGCCGAAGCGCCGGCGACGTTCGCCGCAGGATAGTAGCTGGCCAATGCTGCCCCGGGCGTCGAAATGGCTGAGGAGATGTTGTTATTGGCAAAGTACTGGGTGCGGTTGCCATTCACATCGACCGGCGAATTCGGCATGTAAAGCTGAATGCCGGAGGTGCAGAGGCCGCCTACAAAGGTATTGCAAAGACCCGAAAAGTCACCTGTCAATTCGGCGGCCGTTGGCACGCGCGAGGAATAGTTGATAGCCGTGTGCGAATGGTAACGCTCGTACGCAACCAGGAAGAAGGTCTTGTCGCGGCCGTCGTACCCCTTGGGAATCAGGACTGGACCGTCAAACACAAAACCGGTCTGACTCAGCTGGTCATTGTTGCGAGGCTGGTTCAGATGGCTCTTTTCCGATGTGTTGGCGTTGAGATACGTGTTTTGGAACGCATAGTAGACCGCGCCGTGGAACTTGTCGGTTCCGGACTTAAGAATCGTGTCGGTGACCGTGCCGCTGCCATGTCCCACCTGAGCATCGAAGATCGACTGCGTGACCTTCACCTCCTGCACAGATTCCGGAGAAGGCGTAAACCCGGAGTAAGTCACCCCGGAAAGACGCTCCGGGGGATCGTTCGGGATGCCGTCCAGTGTGACCCGGTTGTGGCCGCTGCTGCCGTCGGAGACCGTTTGGATCGGCACACCGCTAAACGGGTTGGTGTACTGGCTCGACTTGCCTTGAAAGTAACCTCCCGATCCGCCATTGATGACGCCGACGGTAAGAGTTACAAGGACATTTGGGTTTCGGCCGTTGTTGGGCAGGTCCGTGACTTGCTGATTGGGGATCGTCGTCGCCAGACCGGGAGACTCTGTATCCAGCATCTGCGAGTCCGCCTTCACAATGACCGATTCCGTCTGACTCCCGACCGTGAGAGCGAAGTCGACTCCTACCGTCGCGCCGGCAGTCAGCGTGATTCCGGTACGCGTCTCAACGCGGAAGCCCTTGGCGTTCACGGTGACGGTATAGACGTCGGGAGTAAGCGACGGGACCGTGTAGTCGCCCGCCGCGTTGGTCACTCCGTTCGACACGAAGTTCGTGGTTGTATCGGTCGCCGTCACCGCAGCGCCGACGATCTTGGCCCCGGAGGCGTCGACTACGCTTCCGCTGATGGTTCCAAGATACTGCTGTGCTTGGGCTGTGGTCGCAAGCAGGATGCTAAAGACAAAGAGCACTCCGGAACAGGTCACGAAGTTGCGAAAGCGGGTAATCGGCACAAAAACCTCCAAAGATTGTTGAAACGAAGACGATTGATGCCTTCGGGTTGACTTCTTCGCGGCAACGCCGATCGAAGTCCGGGCACGGCCATGCAGCGTTTTGAAGATGGTTCATAGTGGAGAGCGGGCCGAACGCGAGCAAGTTAATTTACCGGAAGCAAACCGGCTAATTTACCGTAAGAAGCGCGATAAGTCGCTGCGTGTCAGTTGTTTCCAGCTGGGGAAAAACCGGCGGACGCTGCGTTGTAGCCGCGTGCTACACTTGTCGCCGCCCCCGGATTGCCTGATTGCCTATGGCTTCAATCACGAACGCCCCGCCGGAAGAGGGCTTGGATCAGCCGTCCATTGACGAACGCCGTGCCCTCATCGGGCGTGTAGCCGCCAGTGCGCAATTCAGGCGCTCGGCCCGGTTGCGCGATTTTCTCCTCTACGTCGGCAATCAATCGCTCAAGCAGGGCTGTCCCGAAATCCACGAGCAGGAGATCGGCGCCAAGGTCTTCGGCCGCTCTTCCTCCTACGACCGCAGTCAGGACAATATCGTTCGCGTCAACGCCACCGAGCTGAGAAAGCGCATCGATCAGTACTTCGCCACCGAAGGTGCCCAGGAAACCCTGGTCCTCGAAATCCCTCGCGGCGCCTATAAGCCGGTCTTTCACCGCCGCACCCTCCCCGACCACCCGCCGCAATCCTCTCCCAGCCCCTTCCTGCCCAGCCTCGTCCCGCCCGTGACCGCGACCCCGGCTCCCGCCCAGGCGCCCCGCAGCCTGGCTGCTCGGCTGTGGGCCACCCTGTGCCTCGCGCTCGCGGTCGTTTGCCTCGTTCAGTTTCAGCAAAACCGCTCCATGCGCAAGGCTTCCAACCTCTGGGAGGGAAAACCCGCACTCGCCTCCTTCTGGGGCGACTTCCTCAGCTTCCATCAGCAGACCGACGTCGTCCTCCCCGATGACTCGCTCAGCCTCATCACCGATCTCGTGCACCACCCCATCTCGCTCGGCGATTACCTCGACCGGAACTACATGCGCGAGGTCCAGGCGTCCGACCTCAGCTCCGACCGTAAGTTCGATCTCGACCAGGTCTATTCTCACAATCTCATTACCTTCGGCGGAGTGCGGGCCGCGCAGCAGATGCTCGGCCAGGTTCCATCATCGTCCCCCACCCATCTCACCCTCTCGCGCTACTACACGGCCGATGCCATCAAGCGCAATAATGTCATCCTCATCGGCGGCAAGAAGGCGAATCCGTGGGTGCATCTCTTCGACGACCAGATGAACTTTGTCACCGACTTCGACAACGGCCGTTCCGCGGCGTTCGTCGCAGACCTTCATCCCAGGCCCGGAGAACAGGCGCGCTACGAGGTTTCCTACGAGCCAAATGCGCTGGTCGGCTACAGCGTCATCGGATACCTGCCCAACCCCGGCCACACCGGCAATGCCATCATCCTCGCTGGCACCGACTCCGACGCCACCGATGCGGCGGCCGAGTTCCTCACCTCGGAAGACGACCTCGAGAAATTCGAGAATGTTCTCCACGTCAAGAGTCTCCCCTACTTCGAGGTCCTGCTCAAGACCTCGCGCCTCAGTGGAACTTCGTTGAGTTCCGAACTACTTGCCTACAGAACCTATCCCGGTCTGCGCTAGCCCGGACGGCTCGCTGCCAGCCACACCCAGCGCCTCCCAAATTTGCCAATACATCTCACGCGCCCCCGCCCCCGCCGTGGTCTTGGATCGAATGTGCCAGAAATTGCCAGCCGGCCTCCCGGCAGGGTATTCTCTTGGCACTCGGGGCGATCGCAACGAAAGGGGAACTCCCCTATGCGCAATGTCTTGGCAGCCGCAGTGATGCTTAGCCTGTATTTCGTGCTGCCCGCAGCAGCCGCCCCCTGCCCCGGAACCGTCGTGTTCCAGGATTCCTACAAGACACCCAGTCCCGCACTGGACATCTCTCCAAATGCCGCAAGCAAGATAGCGATCCAGGACGGCAAGGCAGAGGTCACCTTTCTGCAAGCCGGATATTCCCGCAATGACGTATACGCAGGCACCCAATATGGCGACGTCAATATCTGCGCAACGTTTACTACGTTGAAGACCGATAAGGCAGAAAATCAGGTAGTAGGCATCATTTTCTGGGCAACGAGCGCCGCCAACTTCTATGCTCTCCAGATCGAGCCGGCTACCGGCCAGATGTCTCTCGCCCAGATGGGTTCGACGGGATGGACCTTCCCAATTGCCTGGGGGCCCAATGCCGCCGTCATCAAAACCATGGGCGCGGTCAATACACTGCAGGTCCAGACCAAAGGCAACGTAGCCACGCTCCTGGTCAACGGTCAGAGCGTAGGGACGTATACCGGGACCCCGCCGGCCGGCGGAGGCGTTGTCGGCTTCACGGTCTCATCCTCGACGACGAGCACGTCCACGTTGGACGTCACCAGCTTTGCCGTTGCTGTGCCGTAAAGCAGTTGCTTTGCCGGTTAGACGACTGGAACAGTCCGCATGCTCGCGCAAGCCGCGCTTTTCGCAACCTGCGCTCGCCCGCCGGTCGGCAGACCCGCAGCCACAGCTAACTCGCAGACGGCCATTGCTTGGCCCGCAATTCGCTGAACCGATGGAGCAAAGTAAATGGTCGGGACGACTAGATTCGAACTAGCGACCTCACCCACCCCAGAACGATAAAGATGAGCGGCGCAGAACGGTGGAGTCGTCTGGTGGATGGTTGGTTGACTCAGATGCGGGAGAGCCCTAGTCGGTGCCGGACAACACCCCGTTACGGAGTGCGGTTGCCACGGCTTCCGTGCGATCAGACACCTGCAACTTCTCCATGATGTTATTGACGTGGTGGCGAACGGTGTTTTCGCTGATATCGAGAGCGCTTCCAATTTGCTTATTTGTCGAGCCTTGAGCCAGCAATTCAAGAATTTGCAACTCACGCGCGGTGATGTCGGATCGCATCATCCTATCTGTCAAATGTGCCGCAATGTTCCTGGGGATGTAGCGCTTGCCTTCATGGACAATATGAATGGCGGCAATCATGTCGGACTCCGATGTATCTTTCAGCAGGTAGCCATGTGCTCCTGCACGAATGGCGCGGTAGATGTCTTCCTCCTTCTCGAAGCTTGTCAGAACAATGACGCGCGGAGGTTTTTGCATCTGCTTTAGGAAATTCAATACTCCGATTCCGTCCATCCCTGGCATGCGAAGGTCAAGCAACATCAGATCCGGACAGTCGCGGTGAATGATGGCGAGGGCTTCCTCTCCGCATGAAGCTGAGCCAATTACTTCAAAATCGGACTGCAGACTCAACATGCTGGTGAGACCCGAACAAACAACAGGATGGTCGTCGACAATCAGAATACGGATTCCGTCACTTGGTTTGGGAGTCGACATGCGAAATCCTTTCCATCAGGTGGTCCCACAAATTGTGAATGAACGTCGGCCCGGTGAAACCGGGCGGCAATGGGGCTGTCACTTCGACACAAGTTCCGTCTCCAGGATGGCTGACGATCTCTAACTTTGCAGAAATAGCGGCGGCCCGCTTGCGCATGCCTCGCAACCCAAACCCCAGCAGGCCGCCGCTCTTTACAAAGCCGCAGCCGTCATCTTCCACTTTGATCCTCACAAGTTCCTTTTCATACGCGATGGAAATCTCCAGATGGCTGGGGTCCGCGTGACGGACCGAATTGGCAATGGCTTCTTGCCCAATTCGCGACAGGAAAACGGACGTCTTGCGCGGAAGCGAGCGTGGCACGCCCGTGACCTTTGAGATCACTTGCACCGAACCACCTTCGACCATTTTGCGGGCGGAAGTTTCAAGCGAAGAGAGCAGGTCGATCTCGTCAAGCGTCTCCGTACTCATTGGGTCGATGCTTCGCCGAGCCTCCTTGTGGCTGTGGCGCACCAACGCCCGGGCCAGGTCGACTTGCTCACGCAACTCCTTCTGTTCGACCGGAATCGCCTTGCGTATCGCTTGCAATTGAAACCCAATGCCTGCAAAGCTCTGGGCCAGCGTGTCATGCATCTCGTGAGCAAGACGTTCGCGCTCGCCGAGAATGGCCTGAAGTCTCCAGCCTTCCCGGCGGCCATAAACAACCATGGCGAAGAAGATCAGCGCTAGTGAGGCCAGGACCCCGGCGATGTATATGATGTGGGTTCTCGTC
>Ga0181537_10001667_pt1 | contig 20185 bp, 18 predicted proteins | sample PEATcosm2014_Bin_39_FD_119765 | JGI IMG/M metagenome (GOLD analysis project Ga0181537, IMG submission 119765) | Peatland microbial communities from MTU Mesocosm Facility, Houghton, MI, USA - PEATcosm2014_Bin23_10_metaG | ecosystem: Environmental > Terrestrial > Soil > Wetlands > Peat | place... | reverse complement strand
CCGCAGGATCTGGCGGAAAAACTCGCGCGCGAAACCGTGGCCGGCGCCGGCGAACTCCTGCACCGCTCCGATCGCGACGCCGCAACATTGCGCACGAACGTCACCTCGCCAGGTGGCACCACCGCCGCGGCGCTCGATGTGCTGATGGGAGACGACGGACTGGCGCCACTCCTGAAGAAGGCGATTGCCGCGGCCACCGAGCGCTCGCGCAAGCTCGCCGGCTGATCCGGCGACCTGTTCAGGTCGGCGGCTTTGCGTTATCGGTGATGCCGCGCGTTCCAAGTTGTGAGGAGTTCGGCCATGGCACGCAATCCGGCACGCAACCCTGCTCGCAGACCGGCCCGCAAAGTAGCTCGCAAAGCCGCCGCAAAATCTACCCGCGCCTCCTCCGCCCGGCGCCCGGCCGGGGCGGCCGCGCCAACGACCGAGCGCGAGAAAATTATCGCCGCATTCCTCTCGCTTCTTGCCGACAAACGGTTCGAGACCATTGGGCTTGCCGACGTCGCCAGCCGCGCCAAAATTTCCTTGGCGCAATTGCGCGGCGAATTTTCCTCGACCTTCGCCATCCTGGTCGCGCACACCAAGGCCACCGATCGTGCCGTGCTGGGCGAGGATCTGAGCGAGATGGAAGACGAGCCGGCGCGCGAGCGGCTGTTCGACGTGCTGATGCGGCGTCTCGAGATATTGGGGCCGCATCGCGCGGCGATCCGCTCGCTCATCCGCTCGGCGCGCCGCGATCCGCCCTTCGCCATGGCGCTCAACGGGCTTGCCGTGCGCTCGCAGCGATGGATGCTGACCGCAGCCGGCATCGGCTCCGCCGGCCCGCTCGGCATGATCCGCGCGCAGGGGCTCGCGGTGCTGTTCGGTTCGGTGCTCGGTACCTGGATCGACGATGACGATCCGGGGCAGGCGCGCACCATGGCGGCGCTCGACCGCGCACTCGCACGCGGCCAGCGCTTTGTCGGTTTGCTCGACGATTTGCTTGCCATCCCCACCCGGCTCTGCCGGTCGCGCTCCCGGCGCCGGCGGCGGCGCGGCGAGCATTCCGGTGAACGGGCCACCGCCTGATCGGGTGCGGAAAGGATCGGCTCGTTTCCCGCCACGAGCCCTTACCCTTTCTTGACCATCGCCACTAAATGCCGGGCGACAAAAGAACTTTTGCAGGGTCTGACCTTAAGCTCGCGGCGCAGGAATGACGGGCTAAAAGCACCCCCCCTGCAGGGCGTAAATTAGAATCTCTACAAACACAGGCGTTTTTGATTGAAATCAATTCCGGCCGGAACTAGATATGGATAGTTACGAGTGAGACCAATGCCGAGCCTGGCCCCCTGATGATCGTCTGCTCCTGCAACGTACTGACCGACCACGACGTGCGGGCGACTTTGTCCGGCAGCGAGGCCATGCCGCGCACCGCAGGCGAAGTTTATGGCTGCCTCGGCTGCAGCGCCCAATGCGGGCGTTGCGCGCGCACCATCCGCCGCATCATGGACGAAGCGCTCGGCACGACAGATGCTGCGTGCTGCCGCGACTGACGGCGCTTTTTCTTAAAACTTTCCACTGCCGCAAGCTCCAAACGGTTCGCCGCCGCAACGCCTTTGCGCGGGCGCGACAAAAGCGGTAGTCAAAGCCCGGCGAGCGCCGGCCAGCGGCGGCATTGCACAGCGGAGACGATCATGCGAGGCGAGCCAGGAGTGGTCGATTACCTCAATAAGGCACTCCGGCATGAATTGACCGCGGTCAATCAGTATTGGCTGCATTACCGCCTGCTCGACAATTGGGGCTACAAATCGCTCGCCAAACAATGGCGCAAGGAATCGATCGAAGAGATGGAGCACGCCGACACCTTGGTCGAGCGCATCATCTTCCTCGATGGCTTTCCCAACATGCAAGTGCTCGATCCGCTGCATATCGGCCAGACGGTCAAGGAGGTGCTGGATTGCGACCTGCGCGCCGAGATGTCGGCTCGCGCTCTCTACGAGGAGGCCGCCACCCATTGCCATAGCGTCAAGGATTACGTCTCCCGCGACCTGTTCGAGAAATTGATGCATGACGAGGAAGAGCACATCGATTTCCTCGAAACCCAGTTGGACCTGGTCGCCAAACTCGGGCCCGAGCTTTACGCCCAGCATCACATCGGCAAGCTCGACGAGGACAAGGACTGACCGGGGTCGGCCTTTCGCGCGCATTCGCGTCCCCGACTCGCGGCCACAAGTCTTAGCGAAAGTTTAACGCTCGAAACTTCGCGTTCGCCGCGCGCGGTGGCCGATGCGCGCCGGCACGCGTTGAAACTTAACAAACACGGTTAAGAGTTAAGGTTAAGACCCGCTTAAGGTTTTCCTGACATTTTTGCTCCGTTCAGCGACGCGGGCCGCGTGCAAACGCGGTCACGCCGAAAGGGAACGAAGCGAATGGTGCGCGTCAAAACCCTCATCGCCGCCGCGGCCGCCGCCCTCGTCGGCGCCGCCGCGCATGCAGCGGACATGCCGATGCCGCCGCCGCCACAAATGCCGATGCCGATCCCCATGGTGATCGAGCAGCCGATCGGCGGCTGGTATTTGCGCGGCGACATCGGTGTCGGCATACAGACTTTTTCGTCGTTCAATTTCACGCAGACCAATTCCGCGTTCGTGTGGCCGTCGAGCTGGACGATCGTGCAGCAGGACCTGCAGGACACGACCATCTTCGGCGGCGGCGTCGGCTACCAATTCAACAATTGGCTGCGCATGGATGTCACCGGTGAATATCGCACCAAGGCGATGTTCAAGGCGACTGGCAGCTACACCAACAACTGCGCCGGCGGCGGGATCTGCTTCGATATCAATCAGGGCAACTACTCGGCCGCGGTCTTTATGGCCAACGTCTATTTCGATCTCGGCACCTGGTGGTGCCTGACGCCCTATATCGGTTTCGGCCTCGGCGGCGCCTACAACACCATTACCGGCATCCAGGATACCGGCATCAACTCCAGCGGCACCAACGGCTTCGGCTATGCCGCCACCAACAACTCGAGCCTGAGCTTCGCCTGGAACGCTCAACTTGGCCTGACCTACAACGTCAACAACAATTTCAAGGTCGATTTCAACTTCCGCTATCTCAATCTCGGTTCGCCGCAAAGCGCGATCGTCGAATGTCAGAACACGACCACTTGTCCGTCGGCGTTCTACACGTTCAAGGACACCAGTTCGCTGGACTTCCGCATCGGTTTCCGCTGGCTGTTCCAGTCTGAAGGCGGCGTCGGAGTCATGTCGATGCTGGCGCCGCAGCCGGTGTTTGCGCCACAGCCGGTCTATGCGCCGCAGCCGGCCTACGCGCCGCAGCCGGCCTACGCGCCGCAGCCCTTGTATGCCCCGCAGCAATACGCCCCGGCGCCGCAATACGTCCCGGCACCGCAATATGCACCGGCACCGCAATACGCACCGCCGCTGCCGCCGCTGCAAAGCCGCGGTTAACCACCACCGCCGCCGGGGCCGAGCTAACCCTCCATTAAGGTTAATGCCCGATGATCGGGCTGCTCTGTGGACGCCAAAAAAGATTGAAAGGGCGGCCGATGCGTCGGGTGTTCTGTGTTCTGCTGGTGTTGGGGCTGACGTCGCCCGCGTTGGCAGACGACGACTATCCGTTTCTGCGCAGCGCGCTGACCGTCGGACCGGCGACCTTCACCAAGTGGAGCGGCTTCTACTTCGGTGGCCAGCTCGGCTACGCCGAGTCGAATGTTGACTTCACCTCCGCAACCCAACCGTTGGTAAGCTACAGCCTGCGCAACACGACGCTCGAAGACGTCGCCGCGCCGTCCAAATATCAGGTGCTCGGCAGGTCGGCTGCCGATGCGGCCGGTTACGGTGGCTTTATGGGTTACAACACCCAGTGGCAGGACTTGATCGTGGGTGTCGAAGGCAATTACACGCACACATCCTTTGACGCCACGGCGCCCGTCAACACGATCTCCCGCCTGACAACGGTCAGTGGCAGCACCTACAGCATCAATATCGCCGGCACTGGCAACTTGCAGCTTACGGATTATGCCTCGCTTCGGGCGCGGGCCGGACCGGTCATTGGCAACTTCCTCCCCTATGGCTTCGCCGGCATCGCGGTCGGACGCGGCAGCTACAACGTCACCTCGCTGGTCTACGGACAGCAGAATCCGTCATCGCCGCCGCACGTTCCTTGCGATTTGGTGCTGGCGCCGACATGTGTTGACTATTCCTTCTCCGGCTCCGGCAGTCAGAGCAACGCGCTCCTCTACGGCTTCACGTTGGGCGGCGGACTCGACTGGGCAGTAACCCCGAATGTTTTCGTGCGCAGCGAGTTTGAATTCGTGCAGTTCGCGCCGATCGCCAGCATCAACGTTTCCATCGTCGGCGCCCGCGTGGGCGCCGGCTTCAAGTTCTAACCAGACCGCACATCCTTAAAACTTGAGATCTGTGAGCAACGGACGGTCAGTGTCCGTTTTGCCCAAAGCGGACTCATGACCGCGTTCGCGCAATGTCCGCGCTGCGCCATTTGCAGATATCTCGGCCGGTTCAATACCTGGCCCGTTAGCGGTTGCCACCATCGTTGCCGGCTGAGCAATTTTGCTCAGACGCCGCCGAGCGCGCGGGCCGAGGCTCTCAAGTAGCACAACTGATCAAAAAATACCGAGCGCCCGCAAAACGTTACGCTTGGATATTGGTTGAAGACAAGGAGCAAACTTAAATGAACTCAGCGATTGCAGTCAAAACAAATCCAAATGCAACTCTTGAGTCGATAAGCGCGAGAGGCCCAATGACCTCGGCGACGCGCGCCAACTCGTTTCCCGTCGGGTATCACGATCTGCACCCGGACATCAGCATCAACTTTCAGCTGAACCGCTTCTACGGCTGGGTCGGCGACGACTCCATGCTAACCGAGATGCGCGAGGCGGCGGCCGGCTTGGCCGGCGTGCAAGACTATCCGGCCTTCACCAAGATATTCCTTGAACTCGGAGACAAGGCGCTCATCCGGCACGAGACGCTCAAGGGCGCTTATTACCTGCGCCTGGCCGAGTTCTTTCTGCTCACCGACGATCCGCGCAAGCTGCCCACGCCGACCTGGTTCTCGGTCACTTTCAAATCCCGTCCTCGGCATGCAGCCGCATTCCCTATGGGTCCGGCTGGCTGCCCGCCTATCGCCTCACCCCGGCGAAGCCCACCAAGGGCACATTCGTCGTATTCGGCGGCTTCGACAGCTATATCGAGGAGTGGTTGCCCGCCGCGCTGTTTTTTCGCGACGCCGGCTACGACACGATCATGTTCGAGGGGCCCGGCCAGGGAGCAGCGCTCGAACTGGCGCACCTGAAGATGAGTCCGGATTGGGAGAAGCCGGTCAAAGCGGTGCTGGACTTCTTCCACCTCGACGCGGTCACGTTGATGGGCTTCTCCCTCGGCGGCGGGCTGGTCATTCGCGCCGCCGCCTTCGATCCACGCGTGCGCCGGGTGATCGCCTACGACATTATGACCAACGCTCTCGAGTGCCTCTTGCGCCCACTGCCGCCACCGGCACAAAAGGAACTCATCGGCTGGATCGACAGCGGCAATGGGGAAGCGGTCGACAAGTTCTTCGCCGACGCGATGGCCAAGAGCCTGTTGCTTGACTGGATGATGCAACTGGCCCTGCACAACACCGGACTCCGGGCGCCGTATGAGGTAATGAAGCACTACCAGAGATACGAAACCGCAAGCATCTCGTCCCGGCTGACGCAGGACGTACTTCTGATGGCGGGCGCCGAGGATCACTATGTCCCGGTGCATCAGTTACCCGACCAGATCGCCACCCTGACGCATGTGCGTTCGTTGACCGCGCGCTTGTTCACGCGCGCGGAGCAGGCGCAGAACCACTGTCAAACAGGCAATATGGGCCTCGCGTTTCGCGTCATCCTCGATTGGATGGAGGGTCTCGGGACGATCGAAGGGCCGGCACATAGCTGACCGCGTCATTTACTCCCAATGACGGACAGGGCAGCGCCCGCCACGTCGGCATCCGATTGGCGCCTGCGAGCCCACGCCCTAATTTCCGCAAATCGCTTCCGCCGCCGCGCCGCGTGAGCCGCTTGACGTCGCCGCCGCACTTGCCTATTTGCGGCGCGGGACACCCCTCCCCAACGAGGGGCGACTATCTGGAAGGATAGATCATGACGATGGCGACGCCTGCCGTGCGGCCGAATGTGCCGCATTTCTCCTCCGGTCCTTGTGCCAAGCGCCCCGGCTGGACCCTGCAAAACCTCGATAGCGCCCTCCTCGGCCGCTCGCACCGCTCGAAGCCGGGCAAGGCCAAGCTCAAACGCGCCATCGAACTGACCCGCGAGATTCTTGCCGTCCCGGCCGAGTACCGCATCGGCATCGTGCCCGCCTCCGACACCGGCGCGCTGGAAATGGCGCTGTGGTCGCTGCTCGGGCCGCGGCCGGTGACCATGCTGGCGTGGGAATCGTTCGGCGAAGGTTGGGTCAGCGATGTCGTCAAGGAGCTCAAGCTTAAAGATGTGACGTCGCTCAAGGCTGGCTATGGCGATTTGCCCGACCTTGCCAAGGTCGATTCGGCAAGCGACGTGGTCTTCACCTGGAACGGCACAACGTCGGGCGTGCGCGTCGCCAACGCCGACTGGATCGCCGCCGACCGCGCGGGACTCACCATCTGCGACGCGACGTCGGCTGCTTTTGCCCAGCCGCTCGATTTCCCCAAGCTCGATGTCGTGACGTTCTCCTGGCAGAAGGCGCTGGGCGGCGAAGCCGCGCACGGCGTGCTCATCCTTTCGCCGCGCGCGGTCGCGCGGCTCGAAAGCTATACGCCGCCCTGGCCGCTGCCGAAGATCTTCCGCATGACCAAAGGCGGCAAGCTCAACGAGGCCATCTTCCAGGGCGAAACCATCAATACGCCGTCGATGCTGTGCGTGGAGGATTATCTCGACGCGGTGGAATGGGCCAAATCGGTCGGCGGCCTTGCCGGTTTGCGCGCGCGCGCCGACGGCAACGCCCGCGTCATCGCCGATTGGGTCGGCCGCAGCGATTGGATCGATTTCCTTGCTCACGATCCGGCGGCGCGCTCCAACACCTCCGTCTGCCTCAAAGTTGCCGATCCCGCCGTGACCCGGCTCGCTCCCGACGCGCAGGCGGCGTTTGTCAAAGGCATTGCCGCAACGCTCGAGAAGGAAGGCGTCGCCTACGACATCGACGCTTATCGCGACGCGCCGCCGGGATTGCGCATCTGGTGCGGCTCGACAATCGAGCGCGCCGATCTCGAAGCGCTGACGCTTTGGCTCGATTGGGCCTATGTCAAGGCCAAGGACGCGCTCGCCAAAGCGGCGTGAGCCGTCAGAAAGATAAAATTATGCCGAAAGTTCTGATCTCCGACGCGCTATCGCCCGCCGCCGTCGCGATCTTCAAGGATCGCGGGCTCGAAGTCGATTTCCAGCCGGCGCTGGGCAAGGACAAAGAGAAGCTCGCCGCGGCGATCGACGGCTTCGACGGGCTGGCGATCCGTTCTGCGACCAAGGTCACAGCCAAGATGCTGGAGCGGGCGCAGAATCTGAAAGTGATCGGCCGCGCCGGCATCGGCGTCGACAACGTTGACATCGCCGCCGCCACCGCGCGCGGTATCATCGTGATGAATACGCCGTTCGGCAATTCGATCACCACGGCCGAGCACGCCATTACGCTGATGCTGTCGCTGGCGCGGCAGATTCCCGAAGCCGACGCGTCCACCCGCGCCGGCAAATGGGAGAAAAACAAATTCCTCGGCGTCGAGATTTTCGGCAAGACGCTCGGCGTCATCGGCTGCGGCAATATCGGCGCCATCGTCGCCGACCGCGCGATCGGCATGAAGATGAAGGTGATCGCCTACGATCCCTATCTGTCCGATCAGCGCGCGCTCGACCTCGGCGTCGAAAAAGTCGAGCTCGAGGACTTGCTGCGCCGCGCCGATTTTCTCACTTTACACACCCCGCTCACCGACAAGACCCGCAACATCATCAGTGCCGAGGCGCTCAAGCTCACCAAGAAGAGCCTGCGGCTGATCAATTGCGCCCGCGGCGGGCTGGTCGACGAGGCGGCGCTCTACGACGCGCTGGCCTCGGGGCGCATGGCTGGAGCAGCGCTCGACGTGTTCGCAATTGAACCGGCGACGGACAGCCCGCTGTTCAAGCTGCCAAACGTGGTGTGCACGCCGCATCTTGGCGCGTCGACCACCGAGGCGCAGGAAAACGTCGCGCTGCAAGTCGCCGAGCAGATGTCGGATTATCTCCTGCGCGGCGCCATCACCAACGCCGTCAACTTTCCTTCGATCAGCGCCGAGGAAGCGCCGCGGCTCAAGCCGTTCATTGCGCTTGCGGAGAAGCTCGGCTCGTTCGCGGGCCAACTCACCGAGACGGGCGTCAAGCGGGTGCAGATTTCTTACGAAGGCATCGTCGCGCAGATGAACACCCGGGCGCTGACTTCGGCGGCGATCGCCGGGCTCCTTCGCCCGATGCTGCAGGACGTCAACGTCGTCTCGGCGCCGAGCGTGGCCAAGGACCGCGGCATCGTCGTCGAGGAGACCCGGCGCGACGCCGAGGGCGATTACGAGAGCCTGATCACGCTCACGGTGACCGCCGAGCGCCAAACGCGGCATGTCTCCGGCACCGTTTATGCCGACGGTCGTCCGCGCATCGTCAACATCAAGGGCATCCGCATGGACGCCGAATTCGGCTCGTCGATGATCTATATCACCAACCTCGACAAGCCGGGCTTCATCGGCAAGTTCTCCTCGACGCTGGGCGACGCCGGCATCAACATCGCCACCTTCCATGTCGGCCGCGAGGAGGCAGGCGGCAACGCCGTGGCGCTGATCGAGATCGACGGCGAATTGCCGGCCGATGTGCTCGCCAAAGTGCGGGCGCTGCCGCAGGTGCAGCAGGCGAAGCCGCTGCGGTTTTAGCCATCCGCGTGGGCTTCGCTTCCGCCTTCGCGCTCCGCGCTTCAGCGGACGAGCCCGTAGGGTGGGCTACGGCGCGCAGCGCAGTGCCCACGTCTCCCCGTCGCCGCCACAATCGGCGTGGGCTTCGCTGCGCTCAGCCCGCCCTACGCGGCGGCTGAACTCTTACGCGTCGCCACCGTGATGCCGGTAAAAACCAGCGCGTAACCGATGGCGTGATAAAGCTCGAAGCGTTCGCCGAGGAGTGCGATCGCCAGCACCGAGCCGAACACCGGCACGAGATGCATGAAGGGCGCGGCGCGGTTGGCGCCGATGAGTTCGATACCCCGATTGAGAAAGAGATAGCCGAGGAGCGAGGGGAATATGCAGATAAAGGCAAAGCTCAGCACACTTTCCGTGTCGAACACCATCGTCCGCCCGCGCGCGATTTCGACGATCACAGCGGGTATGAGCAAGATCGCGCCCCAGCCCATGCCGACGGCGAGGAACGAAAGCGGATGCATCGCCCGGCGCTTGCGCAGAGAAGCGGTGTAATACGCGTAAATCACCAGCACGATCAGCAACCAGACGTCGCCGCGATTAAAGCTCATGCCGATGAGAACGGCGAGGCTGCCCTGGCTGATGATGACGAGGACGCCGGTGAACGAGACGCAGATGCCCAAGGCCTGGCGCCACGTCAGACGTTCGCCGAACAGGGCGAAGCTCCAGAGCGCAACGAACAAAGGCCCGATCGATTGCAGCAGCAGGCCGTGGATCGCGGTGGTGTATTGCAGGCCGTAATAGGCCAGCGTGTTGTAAGCGGAGAATCCGGTCAGCGCGAGAACCGTCATCAACACGGCGTGTTTGCGGATCGTCGGCCAGTCGCGCGCGAGATGCGGCAAAGCGAATGGCAACAAAATGAGAAAGGCACCGCCCCAGCGGATGAAGGCGAGCGTCACCGGCGGCACGTGACCGGCGATGAAGCGGCCGAGCACGGTGTTGCCGGCCCAGAACAGTGAGGTGAGCGACAGCAACAGATACGGCTGATCGAACAGGCCGCGGCGTGCGCGGCTTTTGGGCTCGAGGCGGGCCCCAGGCATGACTTCGGCTTTCCCGGTTTGCGGCAACGAATGTGGGCCGCATGGGCTATTGCGGACGCTGTCCCCCGGCTAGGGGGCGCCACGCATGACTGCTCCCGATTTGGGCGCTGCGACGATCGGCGCCCCGCGCAAACCGCTTTCGAAAACCGCGGGCTTCCTGCGGTTATGCTAAACTTACCGCAAATCCAATGATTTACACGGCCCTGCCGGACGCCGCTTCGGCCGCGTCGCCTTGCTTCGCCACGCGGCATCCAGTATCCGGGACGGCTGCGGCGGGATATCCGACCCGAAGGCGCGGTGGCTTAAGTCGCGGCTTAAGTCTCAGCTTTAGTCACTTGGGGACAATTCCTCATGGCAAATGTTGTCGTGGTCGGCTCCCAGTGGGGCGACGAGGGCAAAGGCAAGATTGTCGATTGGCTGTCCGAGCAGGCTGACATCGTTGTCCGCTTCCAGGGCGGCCACAATGCCGGCCATACTTTGGTGATCAATGGCACCACCTACAAGCTGTCGCTTCTCCCCTCCGGCGTGGTGCGGCCGGGCAAGCTTTCGGTCATCGGCAACGGCGTCGTCCTCGATCCGCGGGCCCTGCTCGACGAAATCGCCAAGCTCAAGACACAGAATATCAATGTCACTCCCGATAATCTGCGCATCGCCGAGAACACGGCGTTGATCCTGCCGTTGCACCGCGAGCTCGACGCGATTCGCGAAAACGCCAGCGCGGCACTCTCCATCGGCACTACGCGGCGCGGCATCGGCCCCGCTTACGAAGACAAGGTCGGCCGGCGCGCCATCCGCCTGATGGATCTCGCCGACGGCGCCACACTCGGCCGCAAGATCGAGCGGCTGCTGACGCATCACAATGCGCTGCGCAAGGGTCTCGACCTCGATCCGATCGAGGCTGACGTCGTGCATCAGGAACTCGTCAGCGTGGCGCCGCTGGTTTTGCCCTACATGGATTCGGTCTGGTCGCTGCTCGAGCAAAAGCGGCGCGAGGGCAAGCGCATCCTGTTCGAGGGCGCGCAGGGGGCACTGCTCGACGTCGACCACGGGACTTATCCGTATGTGACGTCATCGAACACGGTGGCGGCGCAGGCGGCGATCGGATCGGGCGTCGGACCCGGCGCCATCGGTTACGTGCTCGGCATCTGTAAGGCTTATACGACCCGCGTCGGCGCCGGCCCCTTCCCCACCGAGCAGAAAAACGAGATCGGCCGGAAACTGGGCGAACGCGGCAAGGAATTCGGCGTCGTGACCGGCCGGCCGCGGCGCTGCGGCTGGTTCGACGCCGTGCTGGTGCGGCAAAGCGTGCGCACCTGCGGCATCCATGGGCTCGCGCTGACCAAGCTCGACATCCTGGACGGCTTCGACGAGATCAAGGTGTGCATCGGTTACCGTCTGGACGGCCGCGAGATCGACTATCTCCCCGCCGGCGAGCACGCCCAGGCCCGCGTCGAGCCGATTTACGAATCCATCGACGGCTGGCGCGAGGGCACCGCGCGGGCGCGCTCGTGGGCGGATCTGCCGGCACAGGCCATCAAGTATGTCCGCCGGCTGGAGGAACTGATCGGCTGCTCGGCTGTGGTCCTCTCGACCAGCCCCGAGCGCGAAGACACGATCCTGATGCAAAATCCATTCGAGACCTAAGTCGATGAATCAAGATGAAAAATCCGCAAAGCAAGCGTAAGCTTAGGCGATGACCGATTATCATCCACTCATCGCCCGCGCCGTCGAGGGGCTCGACAAAAGCACCGGCGAAGCGCGCCGCTCCCTTTACGAACGGGCGCGCACCGCCCTGGTGACGCAGTTGCGCGCCATTCAGCCGCCGCTCTCGGAATCGGACATCACCCGGGAACGGTTGGCGCTGGAAGACGCGATCCGCAAGGTGGAGGCCGAGGCGGCGCGGAAGTCGCGCGCGGAGCCGCGCCCGGCTGCGCCTCCTCCGCTGCCGCGCCGCGAACGCGTCACTCCCCCGCCCGCGGACACGGCGCGCGGTGCCGGAGCGCCGAGCGCGCGCGATCGCCTGTTGGGCGCGCGGTCGCCATCGCTGAGTGAGGAAGGCATCAAGAGTTTCCGCAACGTCGTCGGCGACGCGCAGGCCAAAGGCTTCGCGCGGGACAATCGTGAATCCAATGCTCCGCTATCATCGTCACCGGATTTCCAGCGCGACGAGGAAGCAGACGAAGCAGCGGCGGCTTCCTGGCAGGCCGCGGAATCGCAATTCGAGGGTTCGAGCAGGGAGCACGACGAGTGGCCGACGCATGATCACGCCGGCGGTTACGAGAGCGATGAGGAGGTGCATCCGCAAGCGGCACGCCACGCGGCGCACGCGGACGTGGAGCACCAGCGGCCGCCACGGTCCTATCGCGGCCTCATCCAGCTCCTCGTGGCGTTGATCATCGTCGGCGGCGTGGCGGCGACCATCTCGTGGCAATGGTCGCATATCGCCGGGCTTTATCACTCGGTCGCCCAGATCGGGTCGAAACCGCCAGCACAAACGTCACGCGAAACGGCGACGGAGCGGAAATTCTCCGACCGCGCGCCGCAAGAGCAGAGCAGCGCCGGGCAACCTTCCGGCGCGGCCACGCCCGGCAGCCAGGCGGTGCCGGCGGTGGCGCAGCGTGTCGTGCTCTACGAGGAAGATTCCAGCGATCCGCAGGGCAAACGTTATGTCGGCTCCGCCATCTGGCGCACGGAAACGGTTTCGCCGGGACCGGGGCAACCGCCGGAGCTGGTGGTGCGCGCGGACGTGACGATACCGGAACGGCGGCTGTCCATGACCTGGTCGCTGCGGCGCAATACCGATACGGCTTTGCCCGCGAGCCATACCATCGAGATCATGTTCACCTTGCCGTCCGATTTTGCCGGTGGTGGCATCGCCAACGTACCGGGCATCCTGATGAAGCAATCCGAACAAACGCGCGGGACGCCGCTCGCCGGACTTGCCGTCAAGGTGACCAACGGTTTCTTCCTGATCGGGCTTTCCTCGGTCGAGAGCGACGTGCAGCGCAATCTGCAGCTGCTCAGGGAACGTCCCTGGTTCGACATTCCCGTTGTCTATACTAACGGCGGCCGCGCCATCCTGGCGATGGAGAAGGGCCCGCCCGGCGACCGCGCCTTCGCCGACGCCTTCGCTGCTTGGGAAAAGAAGTAGAGGAGCACCGGTGTTGGACAAGCGTGCGAAAGTGACTGCGACTGCGGTGGACGCGCGGCAGACGGCGCCGCACGCGTCCATCGCCTCGGCGCTGCGCACGCTCGAAACCGACGGCGACGCCTTGGCCGCACTCGCGGCGGCCATTCGCGACGGGCTCGGCCGCGCCTTCGTCAGCGCGGTCGATACGGTTCGCCAGGCGCGCGGCCGCGTGATCGTGACCGGCATGGGCAAATCGGGCCACGTCGCGCGCAAGATCGCGGCGACGCTCGCCTCGACCGGAACACCGGCTTTCTTCGTGCATGCCGCAGACGCGAGCCACGGCGATCTCGGAATGATCACGTCGGACGACGTTATGCTGGCGCTGTCGTGGTCGGGCGAGACCGAGGAACTGACCGACCTGATCAATTACTCGCGCCGCTTCGCCATCGTCCTGATCGCCGTCACCGTCAATGCCGACAGCACGCTCGGCAAGGCCGCCGACATCGTGCTGGCGCTGCCGCAGACGCGCGAGGCTTGCCCGCACAATCTGGCACCGACCACCTCATCGCTGCTGCAGCTCGCGCTCGGCGACGCGCTGGCGATCGCGCTTTTGGAAAGCCGCGGCTTCACCGCCGTGGATTTCGGCGTCTTTCATCCGCGCGGCCGGCTCGGCGCGGCGCTCAAATTCGTCCGCGACCTGATGCATCCGGACACCGCCTTGCCACTGATCAGGCGCGGGGCGCCGATGTCGGAGGCAATCGTGGAGATGTCGGCCAAGGGTTTCGGCTGCGTCGCCGTGATCAACCCGGACGGCAAGCTCGCCGGCGTCGTCACCGACGGCGATCTGCGCCGCCATATGCGCGCCGACCTGCTGCAAGCTCGCGTCGAGGAGGTCATGACCGCGGCGCCCAAGACGGTGCGGCCTGATCAGCTGGCAAGCGAGGCGTTGCAGCTCCTCAATGCCTCGAAAATCACAGCGCTGATCGTGGTGGACGACGGGCGGCCGGTCGGGATCGTGCATTTCCACGATCTGTTGCGCGCCGGCGTCGCCTGAATTCTCTCCATTGCTTTGCGCGGCGAACGACGGCATCGCGTCAAAGCACTCAACTGGGATTGCTCTAGCCGGCGATTGCCGTTTCCAGTTTCTTCGCCGCGGAAGCTTTCGATTGACGGTCGTCAGCCTTGCCCATGAAGTCGAGGACGACGCGGCCCGCCACCTTACCGTGCTCCAGCCGATCGAAAATGGCGTTGATTGCCGAGAGCGGTTGCAGCTCGATATCGGCCTTGACCTTGCCCTCTGCGGCGAACGCCAGTGTCTCGGCCATATCCTCGCGAGTGCCGACGAAGGAGCCGCGGACGGTGATGCAGTTCGCGACGACGTCGAACAGCGGAACGGGAAAATCGCCCGGCGGCAACCCGACGAGGACGCAGGTGCCCCGCTTGCGCGTCATCCCGACGCCCTGCTTGAAAGCGCCGAGCGAAGGGGCGGTGATCAGGACGCCATGCGCGCCACCGCCGGTAGCTTTCTTGACGGCCGCGGCCGGGTCGCCATGCTTGGCATTGACCACGCAATCAGCGCCGACCTTTTTGGCCAGCGCAAGCTTGCCGTCGTCAATGTCGACGGCGCAGACGTGAAGGCCCATGGCCTTGGCGTATTGAATGCCAAGGTGTCCAAGACCGCCCGCGCCGGAGATGGCGATCCATTCGCCCGGTCGTGCTTTGGTCTCCTTGATGCCTTTGTAGGTGGTGATACCGGCGCAGATCAGCGGCGCGGCCTGCTTGGGCTCAAGGCCCGCAGGAATGTGGGCGACGTAATCCGGATCGGCGATAAGATACTCGGCGAAGCCGCCATTCTTGGTGTAGCCGCCGAATTCAGCTTCGGCGCAGACCGTCTCCCAAGCCGCCAGACAATGCTCGCAGTGGCCGCAGGCCGAATAGAGCCATGGCACGCCGACGCGATCGCCCTCTTTGACAATCGTGACTCCGGCGCCGACCGCGACGACACGGCCGATAGCCTCATGGCCCGGGGTGAAGGGGAGCTTGGGCTTGAGCGGCCAATCGCCGGTCGCGGCATGAAGGTCGGTGTGGCACACGCCACAGGCCTCGGTCTTGACCAGGATCTGACCAGGCCCAGGCGTCGGAACATCGACCTCCATCATCACCAGCGGCTTACCGAAATGTTCGACGAACGCAGCCTGCATCTTCTTCGTCATAATCTGCTCCCACTCTTCGTTGATCTTTGAATCTCTTTGTCGATCTTTGAATGCGCCTTCGCCCGCGCCACGACTGGTCAGGCGGCAGCTTTTGCCCCCAACCCGCGCACAGCCTCTATCATCGTCGTCAGCACCGCCGCAGCGTCGCCGTAAACCATGTTGCAATTGTCGGCGTAGAACAGGGCGTTGACGATATCTGCGTAGCCCTTGCCCTGACCGCGCTTGACGACATAGACCTGCTTTGCCTGGTCGGCGTTGAGAATGGGCATGCCGAAAATCGGCGATGATTTGTCGGTGCGCGCCGCGGGGTTCACCACGTCGTTTGCGCCGATGACCAGCGCTACGTCGGTGCTCTTGAATTCATCGTTGATGTCATCGAGCTGAAAGATCATGTCGTAGGGCACGCCTGCTTCGGCGAGCAGAACGTCCATCTGGCCCGGCATGCGACCGGCGACGGGATGGATCGCGAATTTTACGGAGACATCCGCCGCTTGCAGCAGCTTTATGAATTCAAAAAGCTTCTGTTGTCCCTGCGCGGCAGCGAGCCCATAGCCCGGGACGATGATGACGCTCTTGGCGTAGCGCATGAAAATCCCGGCATCGGCGGCTGCGATCGGCTTCATGCTGCCTTTGATGTGACTAGTCTTGCGCTTGGGTGTGCCGCCAAAATTTGTAAACAGGACATTTGCGACCGAGCGGTTCATGGCTTGCGCCATGAGCAGTGTGAGCAGTGTGCCTGCGGCGCCGACTACCATGCCGGCTATCATCAATGCCGGATTGCCCAGCACGAACCCTTCCAGACCGACCGCTAATCCGGTGGCGGCGTTATAGATCGAGATCACCACCGGCATATCCGCGCCGCCGATCGGCAACGTCATCAGAATGCCGTAGATCAGGGCGCAGCCGAAGAACAAATAGATCAGCTGCGGCGTCAGCGGCCGCTGAATAGCGGCGCCTTGTGCGACATAAGCAAGATAGCCGGCGACGGCGAGCGTGCCCAGCAAGACGAAGATATTGAAATACTGCTGCCCGCGTACGCGCAACGGTTTCTTGATGACGCCTTGAAGTTTGGCCCACGCGATCAACGATCCGGAGAGCGAAATCGTGCCGATCAGTGCGCCCAAAAGCGTTACGACAAGCTGGGTTGATCCCGACGTCTTGCCGCCAAACAACTCAACCGCGGCAATCGCGCCGGCGGCACCGCCACCCATGCCGTTATAGATCGCGACCATCTGCGGCATGGCCGTCATCGCAACTTTCTTGCCGGCCCACCAAGCGACCCCGCCGCCGACGATGAGCGCCACGACGCCGAGGGCGACGTTCACCAACAGATGCGGCGCAGCGGCGGTGCTGACATCAAAGACGTAGAGAAAGCTGGCCAGGACGGCGACCAGCATGCCGAGGCCGGCCATGAAGATTCCCGAAGGGGCTGTCACCGGCGATGACATGCGCTTGAGGCCGTACATGAACAGGAACGCCGCTGCGAGATCGGTGACGCCGATGATGAGCTGCGCGACGCTGGTCATGGTCATTTCAGCTCCCTCACAAGGCCTTTGGACGGTGGTTCGCCTTCGTATGGCTAGGCTTGCGATGTTTTTCCGCACGTCCGCTGGTCTGGAACATCGCCAGCATTCGACCGGTGACGGCATAGCCGCCGGCGGCATTGCCGGCGCCGAGCAAAACGGCGAAAAATCCGATCGCCTGCTCCTGCATCGTTGAGGCGTTGAGCAGAGCGAACATCCCGCCCACCACCACGATGCCATGCACGAAATTTGAGCCCGACATCAACGGCGTGTGCAGGATCGCCGGCACATGGCCGATGATCACCCAGCCGGCAAACGCGGCGAGCATGAAGATGTAAAGGGCCACGAAGCCGGTTATGTGAATCGAAAAGTCCATGGTGTCGTCCTCGTTGGGCTCAAGCCGCTTTCACGGACGTTTTGGCTGAGGCTTTATCGGCTTTGTTGCTGGGAAAAGCTTCGTGTTCGCTCTTATCGCCGCGCATTTTGCCCTCATGGGTCAGTACCGTCTGGGCGAGCACCTCATCGTCCCAGTTCAAGGTAACGATGTTGTCTTTCATCATCAGCGCGAGCAGGCTGGCCACGTTCTTCGCATAGAGTTCGCTCGCGTCTTCGCCAAGCAGCGACGGTACGTTGAGCGGAGCGACGATCGTCACCCGGCCTACGCCCACGGTCTCGCCCAATTTTGTGTCCTCGCAGTTGCCTCCGCCCTCGGCTGAGAGGTCGACGATCACGGCACCGGCCTTCATGCCGGCCACCTGCGACTTGCTGATGAGCTTGGGTGAGGGCCGCCCGGGAATGGCTGCCGTGGTGATGATCAGATCTGACTGCTGGATATGCTTGGTGACGACGGCGTCGATTTTGGTTTTCTCCGCGGCGGTAAGTTCGCGGGCATAGCCGCCCTTGCCGCGCGCATCCACGCCGGTATTGACGAATGTGGCGCCGAGCGAGGCCACCTGTTCCGCGGTTTCCGGGCGCACATCGTAGCCCTCGACGACAGCGCCAAGTCGGTGGGCGGTGGCAACAGCCTCGAGGCCCGCGACACCGAGGCCCATCACAAGAACACGGGCGGGCCCGATAGCGCCCGCCGCTGACGTGATTTTCGGCAGGACGCGCGCAAGATGGGTAGCGCCGAGCTGCACGGCATAATAGCCGGCCAAGGCCGATTGACTCGACAACGCGTCCATCGCCTGGGCCCGCGTGATGCGCGGAATCCGATCCATGGCAAAGCACGTGATCTTCTTGTCCAGCAGACGCTTCACCAAGGCGGGTTCGTTGCCGGCATAGATGAAGGAAATGAGGATCGCGCCCTCCTTCATGGAGCCGATCACATCCAATGCCGGAGGCTGCACGGCGAGAACCACGTCGGCATCGCTGACTAGGGCGTGGCGGTCGGCCGTGAAAGAGACGTCCTTGAACGCCGCATCGGCGAGGCTGACGGCGTCTCCAGCGCCCGACTGCATATGAAGCTTCGCGCCGAGCTTTACGAGCTTTGCAACAACGGAAGGCACCAAGGCCACGCGCCGTTCGTGCGGATGTGTTTCCTTCAGAACGGCGACGTTGACATACATGCGGCACTCCACGACCTTGCAAAAGTTATTGCCGGGCCCGATCTCGTGGCGAGAAATTCCCCGCCTCGAACGGGGAACGCCGACTTAAGCGAAGCTCCCTATCGGCTTGTCAACGCGGCTCATACCGGCGCTTCAGCCGCAACATAACGAACCAGCTTTTTGTTCACAAACTCCTGGATACCCATGTCGCCGAGTTCGCGTCCGTAGCCGGAGTCCTTGATGCCGCCGAACGGCAGCTCGGCGTCGGACCATGAAATGTTGTTGATGAACATCATTCCTGTGTCGACGCGGCTGGCCACATGCTTGCCACGTGCAATATCTTTGGTGAAGACAGAGCCGCCCAAGCCGAAATCGGAGTCGTTGGCGAGTGCGATCGCCTGGTCTTCGTCCCTAACGCGGAAGAACAGCGCGACAGGACCAAAGAATTCCTCTCTGAAGGCCGGATTGTTCGGCTTGATGTCGGTCAGGATGGTCGGCTCCATATACGATCCCGGACGGTCGATGCGTTTGCCGCCCATGATCACTTTTGCGCCGTGGGAGATCGCGCCATCGACCTGCTTCAACAGGTCGAGCAACGCCTGTTCCGAGGACAAAGGACCGAGGGTCGTTTTCTCGTCCAGCGGGTCGCCCGGTTTGAGAGCCGCAAGCGCTGCCTGAAACTTATCAAGGAACTTATCGGCAAGTTTGTCGACGACGATGAAGCGCTTTGCGGCACAGCAGGTCTGGCCGGTATTGTACATGCGTCCCCACACGGCCCACTTGATGGTGTGCTCGAGATCGGCGTCTTCGAGGACGATGAACGCGTCACTGCCGCCGAGCTCCATCGAGGACGGCTTGAGATTCTTTCCAGCGCGCGCGGCAATGCTCCTGCCGGCAGCGACGCTACCGGTCAGCGCCACACCTTTGATTCTGGGGTCATCGACGACGCGATCCGACTGATCGTGGGAGATTAAGAGGTTGGTGTAAAGGCCGACGGGCGCGCCCGCCTCGATCAAAAGCTTCTCGAAGGCGATCGCGCATTGCGGCACGATGCCCGCGTGTTTCACCAGCACGACGTTGCCCGCCATCAGATGCGGACCGGCAACCCGGGCAAGCTGGTAATAAGGAAAATTCCAGGGCTCAACGCAGAAGACCACGCCGATTGGGCTACTCTCCATGTGGCCTTCGCCGAGACTCGGATGAAGCTTTACCGGCGCCAGAAAGCGCTCGGCGTTCTTGGCGTAGTAGACGAGGATGTTCGCGCTGAACTCAACCTCGCCACGGGCTTCACTGATCCTCTTGCCCATTTCGAGCGTCATCGTGTGCGCGAACTCGTCAGCCTTTGCATGCAGGATTGCTGCTGCTTTGGCGACGATGCCCGCGCGATGGGCATAACTCTTATGCCGCCATGTCTCAAAACATGTCGCAGCGGCGGCAATCTTGGTCTCAAGCTCTTTGTCCGTCAGCTCCTCGAACTTCTTTATAAGCTTTCCGTTGGCCGGGTTGAGGCTTTGGTAGGTCATGACTTGGTGCTCTTTCAATGTTGTCGTGTAGGCACGGATGATATCCGCCGCTGTGATCGCTAAGCCTCGATGATCACCTTGAGCGCTTTTGTCTTGGCAGCGTTCGCGAATGTCTCGTAGTCATCGAGAATGCGATCGAGCTTGAAGCGATGAGTGATCAGCAGCTTGGGATCGATCTTGTGAGAGCCGACTGTCTTGAACAGCATCGGTATGGTGGCGGTATCGACCAGGCGCGTGGTGATGGAGATGTT
>Ga0181537_10001666_pt1 | contig 20187 bp, 18 predicted proteins | sample PEATcosm2014_Bin_39_FD_119765 | JGI IMG/M metagenome (GOLD analysis project Ga0181537, IMG submission 119765) | Peatland microbial communities from MTU Mesocosm Facility, Houghton, MI, USA - PEATcosm2014_Bin23_10_metaG | ecosystem: Environmental > Terrestrial > Soil > Wetlands > Peat | place... | reverse complement strand
CAGGTGAGGTCGGAGAGGTGCTGGCGCTCGGGGTCACGGTATCCGCAGAGGTAGAGCACGAGATGGCCGACGGGGTTGGCGGAGTATTTGCAGTAGGCCAGAACGTCGTTGAAAGTTTCGAAGCGGGTGACGGCTTGATCCTGCCTGAAGGCGCGGAGCAAGTCAGAGAATTCGTGCTTGGGAATATCGTAGAGGCGGACGGTTTCCGCGAGCGCGACGAAGACGGGATGTTTCGGCGCGCCGTCATAACAGGCGTCGAGTTCGTGCTGCCATTGGTCGAGGAGTTCGAGCGAGGCGGCGGTGTCTCCGACTTCGTCGCCGAGGTCGTCGGAGATGCGGCAGTAGGCGTAGACGTTGAAAAAATGCTGGCGCAGGCGGCGGGGCAGGAACCAACTAGCGACCGAGAAATTCTCGTAGTGCGTGCGGGCGAGGCGGGCGCAGTATTCGCGGGCTTCGGCCAGGGTGGGCGGGGACGCGGGGATGGCGTAGGCGGCGGGCAGGCGGGACCAGCCGAGGGCGGCGGCGGACGATGATGGCGGGTTTTGGGTGGCGAGTTGGGTCACGGGTTTCGGCGTCCGCGGAATTTCTTTCCCCTTTCGGGGCTTGCTCTTCTCCTGCTGGTTGTCCCACGGCTTGCGCCGTGGGCTTTATTCTTTCGCCGCTTTGCGGCTGGAACGACTCGTCAAGAGCGTCGCGCGAACTCCTCTTCGGGTTCATGCCGCTTACGGAGTTGTAGGGATCCTTCGACTGCGTAAATGGATCGCCTTCGCGATCCATTTACTTCGCTCAGGATGACAGACACCCACAAAAACATCAGTGGCCGGGGATGATGGCAGTTTTGATGTCGCTGCCGCGGTTCAGCATGTGCCGCAGAACCTGCTGCAGGCGCGACAATGGAGCCTCCCCGGTGATGTAGTCGGTGGGGCGAATTTTTTTGGCCGCGATCAATCCGAAGGCCCGGCGAACCGTTTCCGGCGTGTGATGGAACGTGGCTTTCAAAGTGATTTCGGAATAATGCAAGCGGCCGGTGTCGAGCTGCACTTTTGATCCGCTGGAGCAGCCGCCGAAGAAGTTCACGGTGCCGCCTTTGCGGACCATCTCAACTGCCCACTCCCAGGCCTCGGGCCTGCCTACGGCTTCGATGACGACATCGCATCCGCGCTTCTGCGGCGAGAGTGCGCGAACCGCGTCCACCACGTTCGCAACTTTGGTGGTCTGAATAATTTCGTGCGCGCCCATGTGTTTGGCGGCTTCGACCTGGCCGTCGCGCTTGACGACGGAGATCACATTGCAGCCGATGGCGCGGGCAACTTGAACGAACATCAGGCCGATGGGCCCGCCGCCGAGGATAGTGACGGTGTCGCCGATCTCTACGCCGGTTTCATGCAGGCCGCGAAGCACGCAGGCCAGAGGCTCGGTCATGGCGGCTTCTTCGACGCTGACGCCGGGCGGGATGATCAGCATGTTGGCGTCAACAATTCGGCGCGGGACGCGAATGTATTCGGCGTAGGCGCCGTTGTTGAAGAGCAGATCTTCGCAGAGATTTTCCTGATGCTTGGAGCAGTAGAAGCACATCTGGCATGGGGCGGAATTGAGGGCGACCACGCGCATGCCCTTCTTGAAGCCGTTGACGCCGGAGCCGACTTCCTCGATCACGCCGGCCAGTTCGTGGCCAAACAGCGCGGGAGGGACGATCATGCGGGCGTGGTAGCCGCGCTGGTACACCTTCAGATCGGTGCCGCAGGTTAACGCGACCTGGACTTTGACCAGAACCTCGCCCTCGCCTACGCGAGGGATGGGCACTTTTTCAATTTTGATGTCTTCTTTGCCGTACAAGACGGCAGCGGTCATTTTTCCGTTCACTGCGGGCTTCCTTCCAAACTGCTGTTCACCCTTCGGGGCTAAAGCCCCGCTTACGTATTTAACCCTACGGGACGACTGAAGTCGTGCCCTTCCACGAACCTCGCGGCTAAAGCCGCGGTTGAGCCTGTACCACTTCACGGCGCGGCTGGAAGCCGCGCCCTTTCAAAACTAATGCACACCCTTTCAAAAACGCGTGTCCTTTCAAAACTGACCCTCGCCCTTCACAACTGCTCCCAGGCGCTGCCGGGCTGAATCATGATCTTCATCGACGAAGGCTGGGGATGGGCGGCCAGCTCCAGGGCCTGCGGGCTCTCGGAAAGCGGGAAGCGATGGCTGACCAGCCGTTCCAGATCCATTTCGCGGTTCATGACAAAACGCACCGACTCTTCCTGCAAATCGACTGAGGCGCTGTAGGACCCTGCCAGAGTCTTTTCATCGACACAAATGGCTGCGGGATCGATCAATGCCTCTCCGTGCTGCGTTTGCGCAAACAGCAATACCCGGCCACCGGGACGGGCCGCATCCATCGCGGTACGAATGAGGGAATTGCCGCCGACCGCGAGAATTACCGCGTCAGCGCCACGCCCCTCAGTCAGTTCCCGAACACGGTCGACTACATTTGCCTGGGATGCATCAATTGTAAGCTCTAACCCGAAACTTGATCCTATTCTAAGCCTCTCGGGATACAAATCGGAAGTAATTAAGGTGGCCCCGGCTCGCCGGGCCAGCACACTGAGTATGATGCCGATGGGACCCTGGCCGATCGCCAGAACGGTTTCGCCGCGGCGGAGGCGCAGGGCCGCGATGCCTTTCATGCAGGTGTTGACCGGCTCGACGAAGCAGGCCTGCGCGAAGGAGACGCCGTCGGGGATACGGACCGTGCCGTGCTGAACAATCCAGTCCATGACGCGGACGTACTCGGCGAAACCTCCGCCGGAAGGCTCGAAGCCAGCGGTGCAGCCGACTTTCTTGTAAGTGGTGCACTGAGCGAAGGTTTTGTTCTGGCAGTAGAAACACTGGCGGCAGGGGATGTGGTGGAAAACCATCACGCGGTCGCCTGCGCGGTAGTTGTGGACGCCTTCGCCGACTGCGGCGACTATGCCGGAGGTTTCGTGTCCGAAGATGCGGGGAGCGGAATGGGAGCCTGTGGAAATCTTCTTGAGGTCGGTGCCGCAGACGCCGCAGGAATGCACGCGGACCAGCAGCTCTCCGGGGCCGATTGCGGGGACGGGAACGGTCTCGAGGCGAACATCGTTTATGCCGCGATAGACGGCGGCCTGCATGGTCGCGGGAATCGCGTGCGGGTGAGTTTCGACCGCATACTGTCCGGCTAGGGCCATCGGTCCATTTTAGATGATGTTGAGGGTGGGTTTGTTTCAAAACAGGAAGGTGGGATGCCCAAGGGTAACGGGCGGGGCGGGTGTGCGGTAGCGTACATTCCGGTGCTGTCGAACGTTTGCAAATCCGCGGGCGAGACGCCCGCGGGACAGCCGGCAAGATGCCGGCGCTACTGTGCAACAGCTTTCATGCTATGCTGCGCAAAACTTTCTGTTTACGGGATCGCCTGTGCTGATTGAAATGCGGCTCGAGAACTACGCGGTGATTGACAACCTGGTGGTGGAGTTCGGGCAGGGCTTGAACCTGCTGACGGGCGAGACCGGGGCGGGGAAGTCGATCCTGGTGGACGCGCTGGCGTTGCTGCTGGGCGAGAAGGCTTCGAGCGACGTAATTCGCACGGGAGCGGGGCGGGCGGTGGTGTCGGCGGTGTTTGAGGCCGAGAATGCTGCGGAGAAGGCGCTCGCGGGAATCCTGGAACAGAACGGACTGGATGAGTCGGACGATGGGTCGCTGATTCTGCGGCGTGAAATTGCCGCCGGAGGCAAGGGACGAGTCTTCGTGAACAATCAGCCGGCGACAGTGGCTGTGTTGCGGCTGCTGGCGCCGCATCTGGCGACCATTCATGCGCAGAACGAATCCTTGTTGTCGTTTGACGGGCCGGCGCGGCTGGGGCTGCTGGATACTTTTGCCGGCAGTCAACTGGAGGCGGTCGCGGAGGGATTCGCGGCGTGGAGGGAAATTCGCGCCCGCATTGATGAACTGGAACGAGGCGAACAGGACCGGCTGCGGCTGGTGGATCTTTGGATTTTCCAGAAGAAGGAAATCGAGGAAGCGCGCTTGCAGAGCGGGGAAGACGAAGCCCTGGAGACGGAAAAGCGGGTGCTGGCCAACGCGGAGAAAATCTATAACGCGGCCATGAATGCCTTCGATCTCTTGTATGAAGGCAACGGCTCGACGGCCTCGTCGCTGCGGGCGGCGCAGAAGCAGGTTGAAGAACTGGCGCGTTACGAGCCCAAGTTTCAAGAAGCGCTGGCCGCGCTGGAGACGGCGCGCATCAGCGTGGAGGATGTAGGCGCGACGCTGCGCGATTATGCGGGAGGGATTCATGCGTCGCCGGAACATCTGGCGCAAGTGGAAGACCGGCTCGCGCTGCTCGACCGGCTGAAGCGGAAGTATGGGCCGACGCTGGAGGAAGTGATCCAGTTCGGGGCGGACGTCTCGCGGAAATTGTCGGAGGTCGAGAACAAAGACGAGATTCTGCGGGGATTGCGCAGTGAACTGGCCAAGGCGTCTGCGGAATATTTGCGATCGGCGCGGGCGCTGTCGAAGAAACGGTCGGAGGCGGCGCGAAGGCTGGAAAAACTGGTCGAGGCGGAGATCAACGACCTGGCCATGAAGTCGGCGTTCCGGATTGAGATATCCACTTCGGAGGAAGCCGCGAACTGGACTAGCTCGGGCATTGATCAAGTTGTTTATATGATTTCGACGAATCCGGGAGAGCCGCTGCGGCAATTGGAACATATTGCGTCGGGCGGGGAATTGTCGCGGGTGATGCTGGCGCTGAAGGCGAGCGTGGAGGCGGGTAAAACCCCACTTCTCGCGCCAAAGACGCGCGAGAAATGGGGCACCCACGAGATAGGCGGGGGCAAGGCTCCCACTTCTCGCAAAGGCAGCGAGAAGTGGGGCACCCATCGCGGCACCCAGCGGACTTTGGTCTTCGATGAGATTGATACCGGCATTGGCGGGCGGGCGGCGGAGGCGGTGGGGAAGAAATTGAAGGCGCTGTCGCGATCGAATCAGGTGTTGTGCGTCACGCATCTGCCGCAGATTGCGACTTTTGGCGATCATCATTACGTGGTCGAGAAGAAGGAAGAGAAAAAGGAATCGGGCGGACGTACGCGGACCTCCATTCGTGCTGTGACCGGTGAGGAGCGCACCGAAGAAGTGGCGCGCATGTTGAGTGGAGCGAAGCTGACCGAGACTTCGCGGAAACATGCGGAGCAGATGATCAAGGCGAACGGCTGAGGATGGGAATGAAGATGAGCCTGAGGATGGGAACGACTAGCGGCTGAGGACTTGGATGCCTTCGGTGCGGCTCTCAGCCAGCGTGGTCTGGGAATTCTCGCCGACCTTGATGCTGAAGTTGACCGTGATGCGGGCCTTGGTTTCGACCGCCTGACCGTTCTGTAAGACGGGCTTAAAGCGCCACTCGCGGACGGCCTGCTGGGCCGCTGAAGACAGGATCGCGGGACCGCTGATCACATGCAGATCCTGAATGATGCCGTCCGCGCCGATGATGGCCTGCAGCACGACTGATCCCTGAACATTCATGTGCTGCGCCAGGAGAGGATAGGACGCCTGGGGGGCGTCGGCGATCCGCTCGCGCTCGGCGGCGTTGGACGCTACCGCCAGTGAGGCAGAGGCAGATTCGTCATTGGTGATCTCAAGCTTAGTGGTGTTGCTGCCGGGACGAATCTTGCTGTGCTTGTCTCCGGCGACGACTTCGACATCCAGCGGGGGCAGCACGGTGCGTGTAGCCGTCACGGCTGGTACAGCGGCGGGCGGCGGCTCGGCAGAAGCCTGGGCGGCGGAAGGGTGCTTTCTCGCGGAAGCGGGAACTGACTTTGCCTGGTTGACTGCGGCCGGAACTGGCTTCGCAACAGGCTTTGCAGAGGCTACAGGCGCGGCACCATCGGAATCCAACAGCGACTGCTCAGAGCCAAACCAGAACTGGCGGTCTTTGACCACGACACCGGCAAGGGCAACCAGCAGCAGGACCAGAGCGAGCAGCAGGCGGCGGGGTTGCGGGTTGCTGTACGCATCACCGTGCCGGCCATTGAAGGCCGCGCGAGCCTGAGAGGAGCTAACCGTCGGTCTGGTTTTTAGTTCCAGCATTTCTTAGGGAACCTATATTTAGGAGAACTGGAATCTGTGTAACGTCGTTAATATTGCGTCATCCGGGTGGCGCTCACAATGGCACGGGGAGGGTATGAGGGGGCACGAGAGGGCCATACGGAGAAAACGTGACGGCGATGAAGTTGTGCTCGGGAGGGATAGGATTCGGGACTTTCGAGACTTGGCGCTGACGGCTTAAAGCTGCCGAGCTGCGCTCGGCGGACAGCCGGGGGCGGCTGTCCCCACATAAAGCCTTTGCGCACGGTCCGTTCGGTGGTGAAATCTCGCCCTTCGCTGCTAATCCTTGCGCTTTCTGTGGGTTACGTTGACCATCCCGGTACTTTACGGTAGTTTATTGGTATCGCCACAATGGGGATCGTGTACCCTGAAGAAGGCTATTTTGCGGCGGTAATTGCGAGGGTGCATCTAACGGCGGGGAGCGGGTTCCTCGCTTTGCTCGGAGTGACAAGCAACTTCAGATGACTTTAATGACAGAAATGACGGACATAAGCGGGGTGCAATGGCTGGAATTCTAGGGAAGACTGACGGCAAGACTTTACTTTTGCTGAAGCCGCGGGGATTTTGCGCGGGAGTGGTGCGGGCGATTGATGTGGTCCGCATTGCGCTGGAGGCGTTTGGGCCGCCGATTTATGTGCGCAAAGAGATCGTCCACAACAGTTTTGTGGTCGAGGAACTGCGCGGCAAGGGCGCGATCTTCGTTGACAGTGAGGACGAAGTGCCCAACGGCGAGCGCGTAATTTACAGCGCGCACGGAGTTTCTCCGGAGGTACGCGAGCACAGCGCTCGGCGCGGATTGCGGGTAATTGATGCCACCTGCCCGCTGGTCACCAAGGTGCATGTGGAAGCGGTGAAGTTTGCCAAGGAAGGGTATGCGCTCATACTCATAGGGCATAAAGATCACGATGAGGTGATTGGGACGCTGGGCGAGGCGCCGCTGGTGACACAGGTGGTGGGATCGCCGGAGCAGGTGAAATCGCTGAGCGTGCCCGACCCGAACCGGGTGGCGTATCTGACGCAGACCACGCTCAGCCTGGATGAGACCAAGGATATTATCGCGGCGCTGAAGCAGAAGTTCCCCAACATCAAGGGGCCGGCGGCGCAGGATATTTGCTACGCGACGGAGAACCGGCAGGTTGCGGTGAAAGAAGTCGCGTCGGAAGCGGATTTGCTGCTGGTGGTGGGATCGGAAAACAGTTCGAACTCCAACCGGCTGGTGGAAGTGGCGCGCAACCTGGGCACCAACGCCCACCTGATCGACAGCTGTAACGACATTGAGCCGCAGTGGTTGAAGGGCGTGACCACGATTGCGCTGACTGCGGGGGCTTCGGCGCCGGAGTGTCTGGTGGAAGAAACCGTGACCTACCTGCGCAACAAGGGATTCGACAACCTGCAGGAACTGGAAGTGATGCCGGAAAATGTGCGCTTCGGATTGCCGCCGGAGATTGTGGAGGCGATTGCGGCCGCTCCGGCTAGCGTGAACGCCGATTAGTTGCGATTGGAATCCGTGAAGAGTTCGCGGAGGTGAGCGATGACCATTGATGAGCGGCTGGAACGGCTGACCGAGCGGCACGAAGCGCTCACGCAAACGGTGGAACTTCTCGCCCGCACGAGTCACGAGCACAGTCAGCAGATTCACGAACACAGCCAACAGATCACGGAGATCACGGAGGCTGCCGCAAGGCTTCTGCACATTGCACAGATCCACGAACAACGCCTCACGCGTCTGGAAGGTGGCGAACAGTGAGGATGGCGTCGGCCCACGAGTAAGCGGAGGATCAGGCGTACAGGCCGCTCTGCTCGAACGGCAAGTTTGAAACGGAGTAGCGACTCATGGACAACAACTCCCCCGATGGCAATATAGCCTCCGCACCTTTAGGCTCGAATCCTCAGCTTCGCTTCGGAAAAATTGAAGGACTGGGGAGCCGCGTGGGCGCGGCGGTCGAGGCCGCACGCAAGTTCCTGTTTTCGCAGCAGCATGAAGACGGCTACTGGTGCGGGGAACTTGAAGCCGATACCACGCTCGAGTCGGATTACATTCTGCTGCACACGCTGCTCGGAACCGGAAACCCGGAGCGTTTTCAGAAGGCGGCCAACTGGATTCTGCGCCACCAGAATGACGACGGCGGGTGGAGCATTTATGCGGCAGGGCCGTCGAACATCAGCGCTTCGGTGAAGGCGTACTTTGGATTGAAGCTTGCCGGCTACAAGGCGGATCATCCGGCCATGCAACGCGCCCGGGCGAAGATTCTCGAGTTGGGCGGCGTCACGGAAGTCAATACCTTCACCAAGATCTATCTGTGCTTTCTGGGGCAGTATGACTACGATGCGGTTCCGGCGGTTCCGCCGGAGATTGTGCTGTTTCCCAACTGGTTCTGGTTCAATATTTACGAAATTTCTTCGTGGTCGCGTGCCATTCTGGTGCCGCTGTCGATCTGCTACGCTAAAAAACCGTTCAAGAAGATTCCGCGGGAAATGGGAGTTGAGGAACTTTTTGTCGGCGGGATGCAGAAGTCGCGCATGCACCTGCACTGGGCCAAGAAGCTCGTCTCGTGGCGGAATTTCTTTCTGGTACTCGACCGCATGACGCACTGGTTTGAGCGCGTGCATGTACGTCCGCTGCGCTCGATCGCTTTGAAGAGCGCGGAGAAGTGGATGCTCGAGCGGCTGGAGATGAGCGACGGGCTGGGCGGGATTTATCCGTCGATCATGAACTCGATTATCGCGCTCCGCTGCCTGGGATATTCGCTGGACGATCCGCAGGTGATTCGGGCGATGGACGAGTTCGAGAAATTGGGAATCGAAGAAGAAGACACGTTCCGCATGCAGCCGTGCATGTCGCCGGTGTGGGATACGGCGTATGCCATGTTTGCGCTGGCTGAGTCGGGAGTGGCGGCGAATGATCCGCGGATGGTGAAGTGTGCCGACTGGATTCTGCAGAAGCAAGTGCGCAACGTGGGCGACTGGAAAGTAAAAAACAAGACGGGCCAGCCGGGCGGCTGGTACTTCGAGTTTAACAATGAGTTTTATCCGGATGTCGACGATAGCGCGATGGTTTGCCTGGGATTGAGCCGGGTGGAGCATCCCAATGGACGCTACCAGCGGGAGTCGGTGCAGCGCGCCATTGACTGGATTTTTTCGATGCAGTGCAAGAACGGCGGGTGGGCGTCGTTTGACAAAGATAACGACAAGATGGTGTTCGAGCATATTCCGTTTGCCGATCACAACGCCATGCTCGATCCCGCGACCGTGGACATTACGGGGCGCATTCTGGAAATGCTGGCGACTTACGGATATGACAAGAATCATCCGGCGGTCGAGCGGGCGATTGAGTTTATTCGTAAGGAACAAGAACCTGATGGCAGCTGGTTCGGGCGCTGGGGCGTGAACTACATTTACGGCACCGCGCTGGTGCTGCGTGGCTTGGACGCCATGGGCATGGACCTGCATGAGCCGTGCATCCAGCAGGGCGCGGAGTGGCTGCGCATGGTGCAGAACGCCGACGGCGGCTGGGGTGAGACGGTGGGATCGTATGACGACCCGACCCTGCGAGGAGTGGGCGACAGCACGCCTTCGCAGACCGCGTGGGGAATCCTGGGATTGCTGGCCGCCGGCGACACGCGCAGCGATTCGGTAGCGCGCGGCATTGCCTATCTGCTGCGCACGCAGAGAGTGGACGGATCGTGGGACGAGCCGTTCTTTACCGGCACGGGATTTCCGCGGGTGTTCTATCTGATGTACCACCTCTACCGGGATTATTTCCCGCTGCTGGCGCTGACCACGTATGGGAAGGTGATGGAGAAGGCAGGGAGTTAGCGCGCAGTTCGAACCGTGCCGTCATATTGCGGGTGGTCGTGGTTTATCGCCAACTACCACCTAGGGGTTACTGGAAGGCATTACGATTTCTCGCATAACCAGAAGATGCACGCTCTTCCGCTTTGCAGTTCTATTGCTCTCGGTTCCGCTGTTCGGCCAGTCCACGCCCCCTGCGGCTCAACCCCTGACGTTTCATATCAGCGGAACGATCACCGGGGGCGGTACTCATGCTTTGTTCTCAGTGGTTTTTGAGGGTGCTTCGTCGAAAACGGTGATAACCAACGAGGCCGGAGTTTACGAGGCCAATCTTCCATTGGGCCTTTGGACTATGACGGTGGCAGATTTTGTTCACGATTCTGCCGGAAAAATAATCACCAACATGAGGAGCCGGTATCGCCGTCCACCGTTTCGCGTAACCGCGCCGACCAGTTTGGTCTTCGACATATCCTTGCCGAGGTCCTTCATGACGTGCCCCTTGCTGTTGCGTGCGGGTGGAGGCCCCCCAACTCAAGAGGAGCAGGATCACCATAATGCGCTGTGCGCTGGCGAGGAATTCTTTTCCGTCCCTTCAGATAGTGTGCCGTTTGAAGTGCACTTCTGGGGGGGAACGCACTTCTACTTCTGTTCATTCTCGACGCTGATGGGTGGTAGTAGTGTGGCCTGTAAACGTGCGTTTGCAACATACAACGCCCTGTCGGTGCAGGCAGATGACATCACTTATGATCCGGGCGGGAGCATTCTTGAAGCACATGGCGACGTTGTGGCCCAAGACGAGTCTGGCGAGCACAAAGCGTCCTCGATGAGCTTTTACGTTCATGATGGTCAGGCCATCCTGATGAACCAAGACCGTTGATGTAAAGAGGCGATTACCTCAGGAGCCCTGCCTCCGCAGCCGAGGGTGTGCCCGCTTGCCGTCCGTTTCTCCCACCTCAGTTTATCCACGATCTGCCAGCCCTTGCTTTAAACTAAGAACCGAGAAACGTTCTTGAAAGCATTCGTTACAGGCGCAACCGGATTTCTGGGATCGCATGTCGCCCGCGCTCTTGCTGATCGCGGCGCGGACCTTCGGCTGCTCGTGCGTCCTACGAGCAACCTGAAAAATCTGGAAGGACTCAAGGCCGAGACCGCTACCGGCGACCTGCGCGATCCGGCTTCGCTTGAAAAAGCTATGTCAGGATGCGACACGGTTTTTCACGTCGCGGCTGATTACAGGCTCTGGGTGCGTGATCCGGAGGAGATGTACCGGTCGAATGTCGAGGGGACGCGGGCGATTCTGGAGGCGGCGCGGAAGAATGGGGTGCGGCGCGTGGTGTATACGTCGAGCGTGGCGACGATAGGGTTCACGAATAACGGACTCCGTACTGGACGAGCTGCGGGACAATCCGCAAATGAGGATTCCCCGGTTTCGTTGGCGGATATGATCGGGCCTTACAAGCGTTCGAAATTCATGGCGGAACAGGTCGCGCTGGAGGCTGGGCGCAGCGGGATGCACGTTGTGACCGTGAATCCGACGACACCGATCGGGGAGCAGGATATAAAGCCGACGCCGACGGGGCGGATTGTGGTCGATTTTATGAAGCGCAAGTTTCCGGCCTATGTGGAAACGGGGCTGAACCTGGTGGATGTGCAGGAATGTGCGCTGGGCCACATTGCGGCGCTCGAAAAAGGCAAGTCGGGCGAGCGCTATATTCTGGGCGGAGAGAATCTTACGCTGAAGCAGATTCTGGACAAGCTGGGAGACATCACGGGGCTGCCCTCGCCGAAGATCAAGCTGCCGTATTTCTTCGCGTTTGCCGCGGGCGTAGTCGATGAGGCGATCACCGGACGCATGCTGCACCGCGAGCCTCGGGCTACGGTCGATACGGTACGGATGGGCAAGAAGAAAATGTTTGCCAGTTCCGGCAAGGCCGGGCGCGAATTGGGATGGAAGATTGTGCCGGTCGACGGCGCGTTGCGGCGGGCGGTGGAGTGGTTCCGGGACAATGGATATGTATAACGGATATGTATAGAGTCGCGATGGTGGCTGCGCTGGAGCGCGAGGTGCGTCCGCTGGTGAAGCGCTGGCGCGTCAGCGAGAGGGAACATGCCGGCCGGCGTTTTCGGTTCTTTGTTCTGCGATCCGAAAAAGCAGACGAAGCTGTTCTGGTTTGCGGTGGCATTGGCGCGCCTGCGGCGCGGCGCGCGGCGGAGGCCTTGATCGCGATCTATGCGCCGACGGTGGTGTACTCCGTTGGATTTGCCGGCGGCCTGGTTTCCGAGCTGAAAGTTGGAGATGTCGTGCAGCCTGCGCGGGTGATCGACGCGGGGGATGGCAGCCGGGTAGATCTGGCCGGAGGCGAGGGAGTGCTGGTGAGTTTTGGAGCGGTGGCGAGTCCGGCGCAGAAAGCGAAGTTGAGGGAATCGTTTGGCGCGCAGCTGGTGGACATGGAAGCCGCAGCGGTAGCGCGCGCGGCTCAGGCTAGAGGCGTGGAGTTCGCGGCCGTGAAGGCGATTTCAGACGAATTCGATTTTGCGCTTCCTGCACTGGAGCAGTTTATCGATGCGGAGGGCGAGCTTCAGCAGGGGCGGTTGGCTGCCTATGCCGCGGTGCGGCCATGGCTCTGGCCGAAACTCGGCCGACTCGCGATCAACAGCAATCGGGCCTCGCGGGCGTTAAGCGACTGGCTGGCGACCTCGCTGGACCGGATGATCGAGTGCGCGCCCGAGTCCAAGGCGGAGGCTACGCACCGCCCATGAAGCGGACCGCTCTTTTGCTGCTTGGATTCCTGCTTGCGATTCCAGCGCTGGCGCAGAATGCTCCCACCGTTTATGCGGAGAGCTTCCGCCAGGGATCGACACGCATCACCGAAGAGGCTTTCGATACCAGGCTGACTCCGAACAACGCAACTTACCGGGAGCCTATCAAAGATGCACGCGGCAACGACCGTTACGAACTCACGATTTCGCCGCAGGTGCTGGAGGGAACCAATGAGATCACGGCGTGGCGCGTGATGCTCAGGGATTTGCACCACAGCATCTACCGCAACATTCTGCTGGTGGATCAGGAACCTTCGGCCGACCCGAAGAATAACCTGTGGTGGCTGAACCCGAACCGGTTCAGCCCGGTGCCGGTTCGCGCTCGCCGCATCATGAAGGTTGACGGATTTTACGTGGTGATGCAGGTTCAGGAACTGCACTTCACGCCGCTGGATTCCCCTTATCTGGATTCCATGGCCGTGCACTTCGCGTTCACCAACAGCGATCCCAGAATGACGCCGATCCGCTGAAGGCGCCGAGACGGGAATACGACGGGAATAATTCATTGGCGGATCGGGTACGTGCCGGAAATCCCGCATCCTGCTTCCTCTATAATTAAGGCAGGAATTTTCCCAAGAAAACGATGCATCTCTTCCCCTTGCTGGTAGTGTTCGTCGGCGGCGAAATCGTCGATATGATCTCCAACACTGGCGCCATGGCCAAGCTGGTCTTGCTGGCGCTGCTGGCCTTCAGCGTGGTTTCGTGGTCCATCATCCTGACCAAGTGGAGCCTGTTGCGGCGGGCGAAGGCGCAGAGCGGGCGCTTCGTGCGCGCGTTTCGCAAGGCGCAGCGCCTGCAGGATATTGCCGCCGTGGCCGAGCAGTTCAAGCCCAGCCCGCTGGTCGGCGTGTTCGAAGGCGGCTATGAAGAATACAAGCGGCAGGCTGTGACCACGGGCACGATCCGGAATCTATTGTCGATTCAGCGCGGCATGCAGATCGGTGCGTCGGAAGAAATCACGCGGCTCGAACGCAATATGCCGTGGCTCGCGATCACGGCGGCGGTCACGCCGTTTGTGGGTCTGTTCGGCACGGTATGGGGCATTATCGATGCGTTTCAAGGGTTGGGCACGGCGGGAGCGGCGACGTTGCGGGCCGTGGCTCCCGGCATTTCAGAAGCTTTGATTACCACGGCGGCCGGCTTGGCGGCGGCGATTCCGGCAGTGATTGCCTATAACCTGATTGGCGCGTCGATTCGCGAATTAGCGGCGCGCGGCGACGACTTTGCCCTGGAAGTGCTGAATGCCGTGGAACACAGCCAGGCTGCGGCTCAGGTCGCGCAAGATGTGAGGCGCTGATGGCGTTTACCGCCTCCAACGGACGCACACAGACGGCGCTGGCCGACATCAACATCACTCCGCTGGTGGATGTGGTGCTTGTGCTGCTGATTATTTTCATGGTAACGGCGCCGGTGCTGCAGTCGGGAATCGACGTCAACGTGCCCAAGACGAAGACCGTTCACGAAATCACGCAGGAGCGGCTGGTGATTACGATTAACAAAGATCAGCGTGTCTTTCTGGGCAACGATGCCATCAATATTAACGAGATTGGAAGCAAGCTGCGGCAGAAGATTCGCGATCCGCGGAACCAGTCCGTGTTTGTGCGCGCCGATGAGAATGTTCCTTTTGGCGCCTTCGCCACGGTGATGGATGCGGTGAAGCAGGCGGGAATCACGAACGTCAGTATTGTGACGCAGCCTCTCGAGCAAAATGGCCGCAAACGCTGAAATCTATTTTGAGCATGACCGCTGGGGCCGCGCGCTGGCGTGGTCGGCGGGCCTGCATGTGGGCATCACCGCGTTCCTGCTGATTTTTTCGGCAGTGCTTTCGGGACGAAGCGGCGGTACCTGGGGCGCGGGTGGGGGTGGGGAAGCGATCGGCGCCACGCTGGTGAGCACGGTTCCGCTGCCGGCAAATCCTACGCAGACGCAGAACGTTCTGGCCAACGAGTCGAAGGGGATCACGCAGTCGCAGCCGAAAATTGAAGAGAAAGCTCCGGACGCGATTGAGATTCAGGGCAAGAACGCAAAAATAAAGCCGAAAAAGCAGCAAGAAACGGCATCCAAAGTGCAGCCGAAGACCGCACCGGAGGAAGAGAGTAATCAGGTTGCGTTCGGCGAAGGCGGTCCGGTCAGCGGGCCTTATGGAACGTTCAGCGCGGCGGGGGCTAAGGGCGGATTTGGAGTCACCGGGGGCGGCGGGGATTTTGGCACGAAGTACGCCTATTACGTGCACGTGATTCAGCAGAAAGTTTCTGAGAATTGGCTCAGGTACGAGGTTGATCCGAGAATCACGTCGGCCCAGCGCGTGTATATCACCTTCGACGTGATGCGCGACGGGCATCCCGCGAACGTGCAGGTGGAGCAGTCGAGCGGCGTGCCTTCGCTGGACATTTCCGCGGTGCGGGCGCTGCAGCGGATTGATACTTTCGGTCCGTTGCCGGCGGATTATTCGGGCAGCAAGATTTCGGTGGAGTACTGGTTCGATTACAAGAAGTGAACGCTGGCCAGAGGGAAGAAGCCTTGCAAAAGCAATCATATCGGGATACGATATTGTCGTGCGGAGTACGTTTCTCCCTCACACGGATGCACGAAAGCGCTAGACCAAATTCCCGGCGATGGGTCATCAATCTCAGCAGCCCGATCTTGGTGCGCGTTCTGGTCGTTCTCATCTGCTTTCTGTCTGCTCTTCTTCCGTCCGCCGTAGCGCAGGACTGGGTCAAAACGGGCACCAGCCTGGGCGTTGAGAAGGTTCGACTGGCCGTTCCGGACTTCAAGCCGTCAACCGCCGACCCGCAGAATGCCGCGCTGCTCAAGACTTTCAACGACACGCTGTGGAATGACCTCGACGTGTCCGGCGTGGTCGAGCTGGTGTCGAAAAGCTTCTATCCGTTGCAGGTTCCCGGGCAACCGCCCGAAGTTAACATGCTCTCCTGGAACGCGCCTCCTCCCAATGCCGGCATGCTGGCTTTCGGAAACCTGGGGGTGGCCGGCGGAAGGCTGACGGTTCAAGGCTGGCTGTACGACGTGAAAAATTCCCAGTCGCCGCAGGTTTTGGGCAAGCAGTACGGAGATACCGCCAGCGACGCGGCGGCGCGTGTGATGGCGCACAAATTCGCCGACGAAATCATCTTCCGACTGGGCGGCGGCATCGCCGGCATCGCGGAGACGCAAATCTATTTTGTCAGCGACCGCACCGGGCACAAAGAAATCTGGGCGATGGATTACGACGGGTCAAACCAGCACCAACTGACCCATCTGGGGTCGATTTCATTGTCGCCGCGAGTTTCGCCGGATGGCTCACGGGTGGCTTTCAGTAGCCTCACCAAGAGCGGCTGGGAAATCATGATGTATTCGACCGACTTGAACCGCACCTTGAGCTTCCCGCATTTTGGCGGAACGAATCTGTCGCCGGCCTGGTCGGGGGATGGGACGAAGCTGGCGTTTTCGTCGTCGCGCGGCGGCGAAGGCCAAACACAAATTTATGTGTCGGATGCGGCTGGCGGGAATCTACACAGAATGACGACCGACCATGGGCCGGATGTTTCGCCGGTGTGGAACCGGAAGACGAATGCGCAGATCGCCTTTGTCAGCGGCCGCACCGGATTGCCGCAGATTTATACCATGGAAGCGGACGGCACGAACCAGCAGCGCATGACCGATCAGGGATATGCGGTCTCGCCAAGCTGGGCGCCCAACGGGCAGTTTCTGGCGCTGGCGTGGGTGCGCAAATATGGCCCCGGCGAGCCGGGCGCATCGGATATTTATCTGATGGATATCGCCAGCAAACAATGGGTGCAGCTCACCCACGATGGCGGGCGGAACGACTTTCCTTCGTGGTCGCCCGATGGGCGGCACATGGTTTTTCAGTCGAACCGGTCGGGCAGTCTGCAGATCTGGACGATGTTGGCCGATGGCAGCAAACTGCAGCAACTGACTTTTACCGGACGCAACACCCAACCCAACTGGAGTTGGAAATAGTAAATACGCTTCGTCTGATCCTGGAGGGAAGCTTCCGGGATCGCAGGGAGGAAATACAGTGAAGCAACAAAGTATAAAGTGGTCTCTGCTGGTCGTTACACTCGGCGTTGTACTTACACTTGGCGCTTGCGGAAAAAAGAAAGAACCACCGCCGCCACCACCTCCGCCGGCACCACCGGCCCCAACCGCTTCCATCTCAGTGAGCCCGAACAGCGTGCAGGCCGGCCAATCCGCGTCTCTGACCTGGCAGACCAGCAACGCGACCGACGTCTCGATCGACGGCATTGGCGCGGTGCAACCCAACGGCTCGCAGAGCGTGACCCCAACGGATTCCACGACCTATCATCTGGTCGCCAAGGGAACGGGCGGGACCCAGGAAGCCACTGCGCGCCTAACGGTGACTCAACCGCCGCCACCGCCGCCGCCGGCGGCTCCGACGGTCACGGACGAAGACTTGTTCAGCCAGAACATCAAAGATGTTTACTTTGACTACGACAAGTCCGATGTTCGCGGGGACCAGCAATCGTCGGTGCAGGCCGACGTGGCGTTCCTCAATGCGCACGCGAATATCAACATAACGATTGAGGGGCACTGCGACGAGCGGGGCTCGACCGAGTACAACCTGGCGTTGGGCGACCAGCGCGCCAGTGCGGTGAAGAACGCACTGACCGCGGGCGGCATCAGCGCCAGCCGCATCAAGACGATCAGCTACGGCAAGGAAAAACCCTTCTGCACAGAAAGCAACGAAGCTTGCTGGCAGCAGAACCGTCGCGGCCATCTCGTTTATCAGAAATAGAAGTGAAGATCGCGGGAGGCGCCGAAGAGCGGCGTCTCCCGCCTCTTTTTGTCGTTATTCTCCTCTGGGATGGCGCCTCTGTGTAGGCAGCACTAACGCTGCCGTTGCGTCTTCCGGTTCCGGTGGTCCCTTTCTGTGTGGAATCCTCCCAGCCTGTGGGACAATCATAAGCATCTAAAGCAGAAGCTCAATCAGAGGCTGTTCAGGAAATCTCTATGAAATCACATCGCGTTATCTCCGCTTTCTTCGTAGTGTTGCTGGCGCTCTCACTGGGAGTGACTCCGGCAGGCAGCGCCAGCAAAGAAATGATCCAACTGCAGACCCAGGTGCAGCAACTGCAGGAACAGATGACCGCCATGCAGCGCAGCTTTGACGAGCGCATGGGCGTGATGAAGAATCTGGTGGAAACCGACACCGATGCGGTAAACAAGGTGGCGGCCGCGCTCAACGGGCTGAACGCGACCCTCGCCAAGCAGCAAGGCGACGTCGGAACGAAGACCGACCAGCTTTCCGGCCAGATTCAGTCGCTCAACGACACCATGGACGAAATCAAGGCGCGGATGGCGAAGATCAGCAAACAACTGGAAGACATGCAGGGGGCGCAGCAGAGCCTCGCCGCCCAGCAGGCGACGCAGCAAGCTGCGCAACAGGCTGCAGCCGCCGCGCCGCCTCCGGATGTGCTCTACAACAACGCGTTGCGCGACTACAACGGCGCGAAGAACGACCTGGCGACGCAGGAATTCTCAGACTACATCAAGTTCTATCCCAACACCGATCTGGCGGGGAACTGCTATTTCTATTTGGGGGAGATTCAGTTTCGGCAGGCCAACTACGAGCAGGCAGCGCAGAGCTATGACCAGGTATTGCAGAATTTTCCCAGCGGAAACAAGGCCGCGTCGGCGGAGTTGAAAAAAGGATTCTCTCTCATCGAACTCGGCAAGCAGGATGACGGAGTCAGCGAGTTGCGGCACGTGATCCAGCGGTTCCCGCGTTCTCCGGAAGCTCTGCAGGCACGGGACCGGTTGCACAAGCTGGGAGTGCCGACCACGGGGAAATAGTCCCTCAAAGTAACAGGATGCCCTGAGCACGGGTGCCCGTTAGAAAAGTCTAAGCTGCGTGGTGATGCGGATGCTTGGGTGCGTGGTGTTTTCCTGCCTTGTGGGCGTGGTGGCGTTGGACGCGCTTGTCGCGGTGATGGCTCGCCTTCACCGTTGCCTTCACCGGGGTGAGCGCGGAATGCTGCGTTGCTGCCCAGGCCGAGCCCGCCAGCAAAACCAACAGCGTCAGTATTCCTAAGTACCGCTTCATATACCCGCCTCCCAAAGAACTTCTCCATACTTTAACCGATTCTCTTTGGAGAAGCTCCGGCGCTACACTGGTCTGGCAGAAATTATTGCCAGAGGTGGAATTATGCCACATAGCACGCACGATCAGGATACCGCGAAGGGCGCCACAGAAGAAGATCACAAGGCTGGGGATCAGAAAGACGGGAACGTCGGATTGCAGGACCAGCTTGGTCATCGCGATCAGGATCCCATGCTGAAGGACGCGGACTCCGATTTTCCGGAACCGGGGCAAAGTCCGGAGCACAGCGGGGAGCCGGAGAAGAAAACAGCTTAGAGCGACCGGGCAGTGTCACGGCGCCACCGATTGTCATCCCTAGCGAAGCGAGGGACCCAGGTTCTTGCTTGCTCCCGATGAAGGTAGGGAAAGCAGGCTCGTACCGAGCCTACCGCAATTCTTCCATCACCGCGTCGAGCACTTCCTTGCCCGGACGCGTCATCGAATCAGGCAGCGTGGCCAGGGGCTGGTCCACAACGTTCAGCATGTCGATGAAGCTGGGGGCCTCGGGATTCACGTAGAACACTCCGGTCAGCACCTCGCCTTTGGCGTGAGCTTCAGCGAGGCGCGTGAGGGCCTGAATCTTGTTGGTTGGGTCGTAGTTCTCTTCCAGCTTGCGCAGTTGCAGGCGCGAGCCGTCATGCATGGTGACCTGGACGGTCGTGCCCGGATCGTACTCGACGTCGATCTCTTCGAAGTGTGGTACGAAGCTGACGTCCTGCAAAGTCTCTTCGTGCTCTTTCACGTACTTGTAGGACTTGGTCGAGCCCTCGTGATCGTTGAAGGTGACGCAGGGTGAAACCACGTCGAGCATGACGGTGCCCTTGTGCGCGATGGCGGCCTTGAGCATGGCGCTGAGCTGTTTCTTGTCGCCGGAGAACGAGCGGCCAACCAGCGTCGCGCCGAGTTGAATGGCGAGCGCGCAGGTGTCAATGGGCGGAAGATCGTTGAGCACGCCGGACTTCAGCTTCGAGCCGAGGTCGGCAGTGGCTGAAAACTGGCCCTTGGTGAGGCCATAGACTCCGTTATCTTCGATGATGTAGATGATCGGCAGATTGCGCCGCATGAGGTGAACGAACTGCCCGATGCCGATGGAAGCGGTGTCGCCGTCACCGCTCACCCCGATGCAGATCAGCTTGCGGTTCGCCAGCAGAGCTCCGGTTGCGACCGAGGGCATGCGGCCGTGCACCGCGTTGAAGCTGTGCGACCGGCTCATGAAATAGGCAGGAGTTTTCGACGAGCAGCCGATGCCGCTGGGCTTGATGAGCAGTTCGGGCTGCACGCCCATCTCGTACATCGACTCGATGATGCGTTCGGAGATGGCGTTGTGGCCGCAGCCCGCGCAT
>Ga0181537_10001665_pt1 | contig 20203 bp, 16 predicted proteins | sample PEATcosm2014_Bin_39_FD_119765 | JGI IMG/M metagenome (GOLD analysis project Ga0181537, IMG submission 119765) | Peatland microbial communities from MTU Mesocosm Facility, Houghton, MI, USA - PEATcosm2014_Bin23_10_metaG | ecosystem: Environmental > Terrestrial > Soil > Wetlands > Peat | place... | reverse complement strand
GGCCCATTCGACACGGTGAACAATGCCAATCTAAACGTCCACTTTGAGGTCCCTGTCTTTAGCCGCGCCGGAAGAGGACTGTCCTTCAGCTACAGTCTTTGGCGATGGGGTCAAAGACCTCTGGCACGGAGAGCTTTTGGCGATGGTGGCGATGGGGTCAAAGACCTCTGGCACGGAGAGCTTTAGTCCGTGATTCCGACTATGTAGCTGATGCCGCGGCTCAATCGCCTCGTCCTGCCAGGTGTTCCACATCACATCACCCAGCCCGGTAACTACCGCCAGAAGGTCTTCTTTCGCGCCGTCGACCGCCTCTTCTACCTGCAACTGCTCGCCGAGTTCCCGCCCCACTACGGTGTCGCTCTGGAAGGCTATTGTCTCATGGACAACCACGTCCACTTGATCGCCATTCCCCACGATGGGAAGGGTTTATCGCGGGCGCTGCAGCGCATCCACAGCGATTACTCCCGCGCCACGCATCTTCGCCTGCGCCGCATGGGCCACCTCTGGCAAGCCCGCTTTCACTCCACCCCGCTTACCGAGGAAAAACATTCCTGGGACGCTTTGTTGTATGTCGAGCGAAATCCCGTGCGCGCCGGTCTGGTCGAGCAGCGCCGTCACTGGCGCTGGTCGAGTACCCAAGCGCATCTGGGCTTAGTGGAAAGCCCGTTGCTCGATCTGGTACGATGGCGTGCACGCTTCGACGCAAGTCGTTGGGAACGCTATCTTGAGGATGGGGCACAGGCGGCTGCCATCGAGGACCGGATTCGCGAGGCGACGCTGCAGGGAAGGTTCGCAGCTGACCCCTCGGCGGGCGCGACACGTAAATCCGTCGAGCATCAGAATCGAATGCCGCTGATCGAGAAAGCCACAGTGGGACAATGACTTTTGGCGCAGGACCAATGCCTGGGCGGCACTCAACTCCGGTGCCAGAGGTCTTTGACCCCGGCCTTCAGGGCCTTCAAGGGCCTTCAGGGACTACGCGCAACGCTTCAACCGCCGCCGCGACAGCCGTTGCGGTCACCTTTGGCAATCACGGTTTTACTCTTGCCCTGTCGCGGGCGACGCGGTCTGGACGGTGCTCCGTTACATCGAACTCAACCCGGTTCGTGCCAACCAAGTCGCGCTGGCCGAGCAAAGCGATTGGGTCGGCACCGATGCATTGCGGTTTGCAGTCGCCTCGACCGTTGTTGTCGATGGCCTCGTGGGAACAACAATGGACGCCCAGCCGCTGGCGGAGCGTGTTAGCACATGGCGCCGAGGAACGCGAGACGGAAGCAATCCGACAGGCCACCCAGCACGGCATGCCTTTTGGAGACGAGCGGTTCGTAGCCCACTTTGAGCGTCATGCCGGAAGAACCCTGGCAGTGCGTGCAGCCGGCCGACCGCGCCTGACAAGTTCCGCGCTAGCCTCTTCTGTAGGCTCTCCCGTAGGGTGATAGGAGCTCAGGCTATATGTGCGACCGTCCCCATTGTTTCCTACGATCCCGCAACCCGCCTGGCCCCCGTGCAGTTGCGACCGGGGATGGATTGGACAAAGCCATGCGTCCCATAACTCGCGTCATCGCTTCTCTGGGGTTCCGGTCGCTGGTAGCTCTTAGTCTAATTATTCTCTGTAAGATTGGATTTGCGCAGAGTCCAGCGCCCGCAAGGCCTTTTGAGCTCAGTTCCGAAGGTTATTCCCGGCTTTTAGATATGCTGTTCCCGCGAGAGTACCCTCCGTCGCTGAAGCTCGACTACGTCATGATCTTACGCTTCGAACCTAACGAGCGTGCAGAGTCGCAATTGGTCGTCCGAACGTGGCACGATGGGACCGTCGAGGCGACGCTTTTCGCGATCCAAGATGGCACTGCGTGGAGAGTGGCGAACGCTTATATCGCTCAAACGGGCAAAGAAAATATAGAGGCGATCGCGGGCTCAATTAGGGTGCAAAGGAGGTCGTTGAACCTTTCGCGACCAGACGTTCAGAAGTGGCACACGCTACTATTTCAAGCCCTTCGAGCGTCCGAATCCGCACTAGAAAGATCCGCAGAGGAATATCGAGTGAGCGGTACCAGAGAGGCCGTGCTGGACGGCGGCAGATACGACCTCTGGTATGCGCAAGGCGAAACTGAGTGCCATTGGAGTTTTTCCGACGTGGACATAAGTGATGCTCCGGAAAGGACGAATTCGCCACTCGCGCACTGGATGAACACGGTGCGTATCGCTTCGACGAAGAACCGACAGGCCGAAAGGCCATGAACCCGCAAATTGTTGAAGCCGACAGGAAGCCGACAGGAACCCTAAGGGGAACCTAGGGACAGGAAACCTAAGAAACCTAAGGGAACCTGGGGGGGAACTTCGGGAACTTCGGGAACTTCGGAACTTCGGGAATTTCGGGGACGGAGAGACATGGTACGAAGTGGGGGAATTTCGGGGGAATTTCGGCGGGGGAATTTCGGGACGGGAATTTCGGAATTTCGGGACGGAGAGACATGGTACGAAGTGGGAAATCGCACGACGCGGGGTCCGGGCCCGAGCCAAATCCCCAACAGATTGAGGGTTCCTCGAAGTATAGGAAGAGTCCGGCGGCGCATTGGGTAGGGACTTGCTGGTTGTCAGCTCCCTGGGGCCAAACTGATGCCGTCCGCGCTTCTGGACCCGGCCACTTGCGAGCACATCGGGGCGGGTGCAAATTTCTTACCTCGTACCATGTCTCTCCGTCCCCGAAGTCCCCCGCCGAAGTCCCCCGCATGGAACCTCCTCCTGCCTCGGCGCCCCAGGGGTATTCGATGTCGTGGGGTATAAAGCAGTAGGCGAGCAATGACTCCGATCCGCAAAACCCTCCGGATAGTCTGCAGCCTGACGACAGCCGCCATCGCTGCCCAGTTGTTACTAGCGCAACATCGCAAGGTGATTTTAGACGATTCGCGAGCGCACGTGACATTAGTCACTCTGGTGCCCGGACAATCCTACGTTGCGGAGGGCGCCAAGCCCCACGGCTCTGTTTGGGTGACTTTGGACCTCGGACTCGGGGCCACCCTGGTCAGCTCTGCCGGTCCAGAGATGCTGGTCGTGCAAGGCAGGCGCGAGCTGGTACCAACGCTCGGGCCCGGCTCTGTGTTGAGGTTTTCGTGCAGCGATAGGGCCGAGTTCGCACGAGTCGTCATAGTGGACGTCAAGTCGGCAGCGCAGCCGCTGACGCTACAGTCCGAGATCCTGGCATCAGCCCAGGAGATGGAGGACGGCAGCGATCGAAACGATACCCTTCTGATAGCCGAGTCGGTGCTGCAGCTCCAGGACGTTTTGGACATCGGCGGCGAGGGCAATCCGCGGATGGGGCACCCACGGACCATCCATATGGCGACCGGCGGTGTGACATGGGTCAGGCAGGGAATGCACTATATTAAAAACCTACTGCCAACGTCGGCAAAGTTCACACTTATCGAGTGGTAACCCTCGAGTAAACCGCAAGGGACGTCCATGATAGGTGTTTGTCAAGAGGCAAAAAGACCTCCTGACGCGCTCGGGAGGAGCGCGTAAAATCCACCACACTTCGGTTCCTTCAGCTCGCGTTTCTGCCTCTCGGCGGCGATTCCAGCGTGGCGCTGAACCAGACATCCATTTGCAGTCTCGGGCCCGCTAGGCGGGCCTTCACAGAAGATTGACTTTGTGTTTCCCTGCCAGCCTCAAAACAGGCGCAAGGGAGCCTCGGGAGATTGCTCTCCGTCGCCCAGTCCCCTCGCAGCTGGCCTGGTAGCGCTCGACATCCTGGGCTGGTGCCTCATGACCAATTATGTTCACCTGTTGGCCGTTCCGCGGCAACGGGCGGCACTCGCACGGGTGATGATGCGCATGCAGTACAAAGTCCGTACAAAGATGGTTGTCGAACAACACGAAGAAGAGTTCGCTTCGTAATTTCGAGTTCGCTGATCTCGCCGGAAGGGGTAGTTCGTTTCGTAATTTGCCTCTTTCGTTCGCATCAGGGGATTTCGTTTCGCAAAAAACGCCCTTTCTTCGCCCTCGCGAAACCGGCCTCCGAGACACTCAGAGACCTCACAGCCCGATCCTCCGTTCCGAGATGCCACAGTTGCGCGGCCGCCAGGCCGGTCACAGTGTTCGCAAGAAAAGCCGACTTGGCCTCAAATGCAATGCGCGCAGCGCCTTGGGAAGTTTTTGAAGGCCAGCTTGCGCCCAGCCGCGAGAGTCGCCGTGGCTATACTCTTGTTAGGGTCCACGACGCCAAAAGAAAACTGACGTTTTAGACCCGGAGACTCTACCTTGCTGTTACGGCAGTAACAACCCTGGCTTCCTGGACAATTCTGGTCGAGTCAGACATCGACAGCGCGAGCGATACGTCCACAGGTTGGTCGTCCAATTCGATCTCCACCCGGCCGGCGCCAAGCTCCGCGGGCCAAAGATCAAGCTTCCGGATCACGGATCGGCTCTGATGGTTGCTGACGGTGAGTTGGCCCGCGCTGCTGTCGAGCAGCAGTGGGCACCGATGATTCCAGTCGACATGGAGGATGGCGCGGCCGGGAATCGATGCGCCCTCCTTCGTGACAGCCAAATTGAGGTCCCCGGAGCCGAAAAAGAGCGGCCCGGTCAAACGAATTCCCTGTCGCTGCCAGCCCCAGGCAACAAACAGCCCGCACATAACCGTGAACGCCGCAAGCGCGGCAACAGGCCAGCGGCGCCGAGCGGATTTCGCCGGAGGCTGGGCGGCGCTCTGCGAGGCAGGCGCTTCCTTGGCCGGCTGCGGGGCCGATCCGCGAGCGTCCGTGACGAGTCTTCGCCCGGCGGGAACACCCATCTGGACTTTGCCGTAAACGTTGTTCAGTTTCTCGAGCTCGCTAACGTCAAAAGGAAAGGTCAGCGGATCGACGCGATTCTGTATGATTCCTTTCACCGAAACGAAAAGCGTGGCGAGGTTTCTCGGAGATTCGCCGCGCGCAGCATCGGATTGGTCTCGCGCTATCAGCAACGCGACGTGAACCGAGTTCCTGAATTCGGCGGCAAGCAGGTCGCGGTCGGCAATGGTCAGCTCGAACGGTCCGTCGCGCAGATGGCTGCGAAAATAGCCGACCGCCGACAGCTCGCGCGTGGCCACGCGTTTACGAATAGCCGTGAACCGGGCGCGCTGCTCATCGAGCGGAATGTACGGCAGTGCGTCGCCGGCGCGGCGGCCCACCTGTACGTATTCTTCGATCCGCAGCGTGGGGACGCCCGTGGATCTTGGGAACGACCCGGCGAGGACACCACCAGCTTCCAGGCCGATTCGTTCGGCAGCTAGTAGATCTGCGAGTAGCCTTGGCACCAGGCTCAGCTTTAGCTCGACGATGTACGGTGATCGCTCATCGCGCCAGCGGTAGAAAGGCTCATGCTCTTCGAGCGCGTCTCCCCCGGACTCCGGACTCGTATACATTATCTAAATGCAACGATAAACTAATAAGTAGCTTGGCCGCTACTCTATACTTAGTTTCCACCCCGATAGGTAACCTGGAAGACATTACACTGCGAGCGATTCGCGTGTTGAAAGAGGAAGTCTCACTGATTGCGTGCGAAGATACGCGACAGACCAGCAAACTCCTCGATCACTATGACATCCGCAAACCGCTCGTGAGTTATCACAATCACAACGAAGCCGGCCGCGCCGAGTCACTGGTCACTAAGCTTTTGGACGGCTTCTCGATTGCCCTGCTCAGCGATGCCGGCACGCCTTTAGTCTCCGACCCCGGGTTCCGCCTCGTGAAGGCGGCCATCGACGCCGGCGTCAACGTAGTGCCGCTCGCCGGACCTTCGGCCGTACTTGCGGCTCTTGTGGCGTCGGGGCTTCCATCCGAGACATTCCGGTTTATCGGATTCCTGCCGGCGCGGCATAACGCGCGCCGCAAGACGCTTGAGTCTCTGCGCGATGAACAGACAGCCGTGATTGCCTATGAGAGCCCGCATCGGATCCTCGAAGCACTCGCCGATATGCACGAAATTTTAGGCGACCGTCCGATGGCGCTGGGGCGCGAGCTGACGAAGATTCATGAGGAGATGCTCCGCGGCACGCCGCATTCGATACACGAGACGCTCCGTTCCCGGCCGGCGGTGAAAGGCGAGATCACATTGGTGATCGGCCGCGCCACCACGCCCCCGGCAGCGCCCGACCTGGATCCAGTCGCAGAAGCCGACAGGCTTCAGCGCGAAGAAGGAATGGGGCGGATGGCAGCAATCAAAGCCGTGGCGAAAAGACTCCGCCTCCCCAAGCGCGAAGTCTACCGGCTGCTCGAAAACGGGTCAGAGCGGAAGTAACGAAAGCAGCGGGCGCGGCTCGCCAGAGCGTGGCTAGCGCCTTACCGCCGGGCCTCATCCAGAATTCTGTAAATCTGCGCCCCGTATTTCTCCATCATCTTAATTCCAATCCCCGGAATCGACAGTAACTCCGCGGCGCTCCTGGGTTGATTCTCCGCAATCGCCATGAGCGCCCGATTGGACATGATCCGGAACGCCGGCACCGCCAGCTTCTTCGCTTGTACGCGGCGCCATTCCTTCAACAGGGCTTCTGCCTTCAGCGCATGAGCCGGCGGTGCTTCGGTCTTGGCGGCCGCCTTTGCTACAGACTCGGTTGCAATCTTCTTCTTCGGCGCTTTTTTCGCGACGGCAACAGCCTTACGACGGTGGCGCGTCGTCTGCGCCACTACCGCGGTCTCGCGGATCGACAACTCAAGACGAGAGCCCTCCTTCACGTATTCGGCATCGCGCGTGAGACTCGCCGTCCGATACGGAATCGGCTTCCCGTCTTTTTCGAACACGGAAGCGGCAAGCCGGATCAGCCCCGCCCGCGCCATTGCGCCCATCACTTCCTCGAACCCATCCCGATCCAACCCGTTCTTCGAGCACAGATCAGCATGCAGTTTCCCGACCGACCTCGAGCTGCCACCGAGCGAATTCAGAACCGCCCGCGCGACGCTGTTCTCAACTTGGTTCGCCGGCCGGAACTTCTGCGCGACACAGCTTTCCGGAGCGCAGAAATCGCAAATTCCACAGGGCTTACGGCTATCCGCCGTATCGCCGAAGTGCAGTACCAGGCTGGACATCCGGCATTGGTCGCCCTGCGCATATCGGATCATCGCCTCCATCTGCGCCTGCTTCTGCTCGCCCTGCGCGATGTAGGTATCGCGCCAGCCCTCCGTACCCCGGGCCAGATTATCCGCCGCATCAATCGTCACGCCGCCATGCGCCCAGAGCTTCTCGAGCGCCTTTTCAAAGACCTCAGCCGGCGCCTTGACTTGCTTCTCGATGAGCTCGCGCGGTTGCGGCGCGACGCGTAGCCGATCGTAGATCTCGCCCAGCACCTTCGCATCCGGATAGTCCCGATCGAAGAAAAAATCGTGCGCATAACGGTCCGCGTACGAATGCATCAGGATCGCGCGGCTCGGCTCGCCATCCCGCCCCGCGCGTCCAATCTCCTGGTAATAGGCTTCGATGCTGCCCGGCAGCGCGGTGTGCATCACCGACCGGATATTCGCTTTGTCGATTCCCATGCCGAACGCGATCGTCGCCACAATCACTTCCAGCTTCCCGTTCAGGAAACCCTCCTGAACGCGCCGCCGCCGCGCCGCATCGAGGCCCGCATGATAGGCCGCCGTGGGAAATTTCGATGCGAGCAGCGCCGCCACGCTCTCGGCCTGCTTGCGGCTTTGCGTGTAGACGATCGCCGGACGATGTTCGGAAGAAGCCAACAATTCCAGCGCCAGGTCCGGCCGCCGCGACGGAGGCGTCTCCACCGCTTCAATCGCGATGTTCGAGCGCCGGAAGCCGTGAATGAAGCTCGCCGGATTCTCCAGCCCAAGTTGTTTGCAGATGTCGCGCTGGACGATGGGCGTCGCCGTCGCGGTAAGCGCGATCACCGGCGTGGGCCGCAGCAAGGGCAGATGCCCGCCCAACAGACGGTAGTCGGGACGAAAATCGTGCCCCCACTGCGAAATGCAATGCGCTTCGTCAATCGCGATCAGAGACGGCTTCCTTTTCGCCAGCATTTCGGGAAAACCCGGTACGCGCAGCCGTTCCGGAGCGATGAACAGGAACTGCAGCTTGCCATTCAGGTAATCAAGGCAAACCTGCCGTGACGCCGCCCGATCCCGCCCTGAGTGGATGCACTCAACCGCAAACCCGCGTTCCTTGAGCTTGGCGAACTGATCTTCCATCAGCGCAATCAGCGGGCTGATCACCAGCGTCGTACCGCCGCGCGCGAGACCCGGCAATTGATAACACAACGACTTTCCCGCGCCGGTCGGCATCACCAGCAGCGCGTCCCTCCCTGCGATCACCGTCCGGCAGACTTCTTCCTGATTCGCACGGAACGAGGCAAAGCCAAACGCACGATGCAAAAGCGCAGCCAAGGGCTCTCCCTCCGCTGCCGCCACAGGCCCACGCGCAGGCAGGCTAACTGGCGCCGGCGCTTCGGGCGGCCGGGCTGGGTGCAGATCGGCCGCTCCATTGCCTCGAGGAGCTGCCGGAATCCGCCCCACTTTCCCGACAACATCCCGTACGTAATCTTCGATCCCGTGCAGAAACGGCGAGAGCTGGGCCTCGCCCCTCTGAATCCGCTTGAGGTAAGCCTCCCACTGTCCCGTCATCACCGGACTTTTCACTTCCGGATGCACCACTTCGATCAGATGGATCCCCTTATCCGTAGCCTCCAGATTCTTGCCGTTCCGAAGAATGTATTCGCGCTTCAGCAGCACCTCGATGATCGAAGCCCGCGTGGCCGGCGTCCCAAGCCCCGTCTCCTTCATCGCCTCCGAAAGCTCTTTCTCATCAAGTGTCTTCCCGGCCGTTTCCATCGCCGTCAGCAGGGTCGCTTCCGTAAATCTCTTCGGCGCGCGCGTCTTTTTGTGGACCGCCTCCGCATCCAGCACATCCTGCGCCTGGCCAGCCTCGAGGCCCGCCGGCAGGGCCTGCTGCTCGACGTCCTGCGCCTCCTCGCTGGTTTTAGTTTTCCGGTTACTGGTTTTCTGTTTCTCGGTCTGGTAATCAAGCGCCTTCCAGCCCACCTGCTGAATGGCCTTCCCAGACGAGTGGTACCGATCGGTGATTTGGCCATTCACGATTGCGGTGATCACCGTAGTCACCGACCAGACATGATCCTCATGCCAACACGCCAGCAAGCGTCTGCAGATCAGGTCATAGATTTTCGCCTCATCCGGCGACAAGGCGGCGTGCGCTGGCGCAGTCGATGTGGGGATGATGGCGTGGTGATCAGTGACCTTCTCGTCATCCACATACCGGCGTCCGAGTGGCCTCTCGCCGGTCCCGGGTGCAAGCAGCTCCCGGTATGGCCCTGCCACGGCTTCGACGATTCGCGGCAGCGTCGCGGCTACATCGTGCGACAAATGCCGGCTGTCCGTGCGCGGATAACTGATGAGTTTGTGATGCTCATATAGCGCTTGCGCCGTGTCCAGTGTGTGCTGCGCGCTAAACCCGAACAGCCGGTTTGCATGCCGCTGCAGTTCCGTTAGATCGTAAAGCAGCGGCGGCGGCATGCGCTGTGTCTCGGCCTTTACGGATTCAATCGCCGCCCTGCCGGTTTTCGCGCGCTCGACGATCTGGGCGGCCTCGACGCCACCTTCGTCGCCTACCGCCGCGAGGCGCGCCGATCTCTGAAGGTCCGCTACATCCCGGACCCAGGTGCCCTGGTAAGCCCCTGCCTCCGGGCGTCCAGTGGGCCGGAACGTCGCCACCACCTCCAGATAATCTTCCGGAACGAACCGCCGCACCGCGAGTTCCCGCTCCACCACCATCGCGAGGGTCGGCGTCTGCACCCGTCCCACGCTCAATTCGTCGCCATACGTGAGCGTATATGCGCGCGAGAGATTCATCCCAACCAGCCAATCGGCGCGGCTGCGCCCGCGCGCCGCATCCGCCAGCGGCTCATAATCGCTGCCTGGTTTCACGGCTTCGAAGCCCTTGCGGATGGCTTCCGGCGTGAGCGACGAAATCCACAACCGGCCGATCGGCTTCGAGCATCCCGCGGCCTCATAGATGTAGCGGAAGATCAGTTCGCCTTCGCGCCCAGCGTCCGTCGCACAGATGATGCGGCTCACGCGCGGCGACGACAGAATCCTTCGTACGACTTCAAACTGATCTTTGGTTTTCTCGTAGACCACCAGCGGCCACGCGGTTGGCAGCATGGGAAGAGAATCCCGCCGCCAGGCTTTCCATTCCGGCTGGATCTCGTGCGGCTGCGCCAGGGAAGCCAGATGTCCAATGGCCCACGTCACCACGTAGCCATTGCCATGCAGATATCCGTCGCCCTTCGCGTTGGCGCCCAGCACCTTCGCGATGTCACGAGCGACCGACGGCTTTTCGGCGAGAACCGCCACCGTCCCGGATTCCGCTGCCGCGTTGCTCAAAGTAGTATTTTAGCGGGCGCTCGGGTTAAGCAGGTATACTGCAGACGGAAGACATGACCATCTCAGCGAGATACGAGAACGGCGTGTTCAGGCCCCTTCAAGACCTGCCGGTTAAAGAGGGCACCGTCGTCGAGGTGCATTTGCCTCTAGAAGCACCCGCCAAGAGACCACGATCTATCGGCGATTCGCCCTTCGCCGGAATGTGGAAGGATCGCGACGATATGGCCGACAGCGTCGAATATATATACCGCCTTTGTCGCGAACTCCACGGCTAATTGTTGGTTCTGCGCATAGGTCATATGCCGTTCCTGGTTTCGACCAGCAGCGGGCACGCGTCACTTAGTACAGCGCCCGATTCAATTCGTTCTCTCTCCTATTGACAGTCTATAAGAGATCTGCGATGTTTCTTATAGAGGCTCTATCTTATAGAGGCTCTATAACACCGCGATGGCCGGCCGACGAACTGATCTTCTTCAGGGCACCCTCGATTTGCTGATTCTGAAGGCTCTGGCGCTCGAAGACATGCATGGCATGGGGATTTCGCGCCGGATAGCACAAGTCACAAATGGAACCTTTGAGGTCAAGGCTGGCTCTTTGTTTCCGGCTCTGCACCGAATGGAGCAGGCGGGCTGGTTGAGTTCCTTCTGGGGAGAGGCCGACACTAATCGGCACGCCAAGTTTTACCGGCTAACTAAATTGGGCCGGCGCCGGCTTGAAACCGAAAGAGAGCAGTGGGAACGGATCTCACTCGCCATTGCGAGCGCTTTACGTGCGACGTAGGAAATGAATCGTGCCACTTCGCCGCTTCTGCAACTTCTGTCGAAACATTTTCTACAAGCAGCGCGTAGACCAGGATCTCGACCGGGAAATCCGCAGCTATCTTGACCTCGTAGCCGAAGAGAAAGCGCGTTCCGGAATGAGTCGCGATGTAGCGCTGCAACAAGCGCGCCTTGAGCTCGGCGGCGTGGAACAGCTTAAGGAAAACGTTCGGGACGTCAGATTGGGAGTTTACATGGATAACTTGCTCCAGGACCTACGTTACGGCGTGCGGGTGCTCAGGAGGAATCCGGGCTTTGCTGCCACCGCCATCCTCACTCTGGCGCTGGGGATCGGCGCAACAACAGCGATCTTCAGCGTGGTAGATAGCGTAGTGCTCAAGCCGCTGCCTTTTCCTACCGCCGAGCGCTTGGCGCGAATCCGTTCGGTGATTGCCGCGACCGGGAACGGCAGTGGTATTGCGTCCTATCCGGATTTCGTGGATTGGCGGGCACGGAATCACGTCTTCGACGGCATGGCTGTTTTCCGAACGAACGAATTTACTCTGATAGGCGCGCGTGAGGCGCTGCATTTGCAGGGAGCGGTAGTGTCCGCGGAACTGTTTTCTCTGCTCGGAGTATCTCCGGCACTCGGGCGCAGCTTTTTTCCGGAAGAGGACAATCCCGCCGCTGCGGGCGGCGCCGATCCCGTGATCCTGAGCGCCGGTCTGTGGCAACGTGAGTTCGGTTCTGATGCGTCGGTGCTCGGCCGCGCTATTCAACTCGGGGGCCAGCCATTCACCGTGGTCGGGGTCATGCCGCAGTCCTTTCAGTTCCCCGTTCAGGGGGAGCCCGTCGAGCTGTGGACCACAATCGCCGCGGATGCCCGTGGCGGCGCCAACGCGATGACTGCTCAGCGGGGAGCACATTACCTGGACGTCGTTGGACTGCTGAAGCCCGGAATCAAGCTCCCGCAGGCGCAAGCCGAGATGGCCACAATCGCCAGCGCACTGAACCGGGAGCACCCTGAGAACAAGCCGCGCACGGTGAAGATCGTGCCGGAGATTCAAGGTGTCGTCGGCCCTTTGCGAACACCGATGCTCGTGCTGCTCGGAGCGGCGGGCTGCGTTCTCTTGATCGTGTGCGCCAATGTCGCGAATCTGCTGCTGGCGCGGGCGAACCGACGGCACATGGAGATGGCCGTCAGGGCTGCCTTGGGCGCCAGCCGCCGCCGGGCGATCTGCCAACTTCTCACCGAAAGTATCGCGCTCGGGCTGCTGGGAGGCGGCCTCGGTCTGGCGCTGGCAGTTGCGTCGCTCAGGTTACTCGTGCGGTTCATCCCGGCCGAAGTTCCGCGTCTGGACGCCATCGGGCTTGACGCTCGTCTGCTTAGCTTCGCTATTCTGATTTCCCTGTTGGCCGGAATCCTGTTTGGCCTCGCTCCGGCTCTGCGGGTCTCAAAAATCAGTCTCACCGAGTCGCTGAAGAAGAGTGGCAGAGGCGCTGGAGTCGGAGGGAAAGAGCACAGCCGCTTGCGCAATGCCCTGGTTGTAAGCGAGGTCGCCTTAGCCATCGTGTTGCTGCTCGGCGCGGGCCTGTTGATTCAAAGTTTTCTGCGCCTGATTCAGGTTGATCCGGGATTCGATCCCCATCATGTCCTGACGTTTCAGCTGGATTCGCCCGCCGGAAAGCAGGATTCGCGGGCGCCGTCATTTTTTCGCGAGGTTGTGGGGCGCATCAGCGCACTTCCGGGCGCCGCCTCGGCAAGTGTCGTCGCGTATCTGCCTCTGACTGGTGACAACATTAGCTCGAGCATTGAGATTGAAGGACAGCCCACGCCGATGGGTTCGCGACCGTCAGCTGATTTCAACGCGGTGGAACCGAACTATTTTCGGACGGTGGGTATAACCCTTGCTGCGGGTCGGGACTTTACGGAGCATGACGATTCGAAATCTACCCCGGTTGTCATCGTCAACCGTACGCTGGTCCGAAACTTTTTCCCGAACCAGGACCCGATTGGAAAGCACATCCGGCCGGGCATCGGCAACGGTTATGGCCCGGGCGAGCCTCCCATGCGCGAAATCGTGGGCGTGATTGGCGACGTTAAACAAAGCGGCCTCGGTGTTGACGCCGCTCCCGAGGTATATGCCCCGTTAGCGCAGAGCCCCTTCGATGCCATGTTTGTTGTGTTACGTACTACAAACGATCCTCGAAGTATTGTCGAGCCGGCTCGCCGTCAGGTAGCCTCTGTGGATAAGAACGCACCCATTTATCATGTGGAAACGCTCAACCAATACCTCGCGGAGTCACTGGCAGCGCCGCAATTCATTACGCTGCTGCTGAGTGGCTTTTCGGGTTTGGCGCTGCTGCTGGCCTGCCTGGGGATTTATGGGGTGATCTCTTACATCGTCGTCCAACGCACGCACGAGATAGGCATTCGTATGGCATTGGGGGCGAAGAAGGGCGACGTGCTCAGGATGATCATCGGGGAGGGCCTCAAACCCGCTCTGGCCGGCGTCGCGATTGGGATTTTTGGCGCCCTTCGCTTAACGCGCCTTTTGTCGAGCTTGCTCTATGGCGTGAAGCCGACTGATCCGCTGACCTTTGCCGCGGTCTCGCTGGTTCTGACAGGCGTCGCACTGCTCGCGTGTTACATCCCGGCGCGCCGGGCGGCGAAGGCAGATCCGATGTTGTCGTTACGATACGAATGAACGAGGCGGTTCAAGCCTTGGTTATCCCTTTCGGCCATTTGACTTCCTGAAGCAAACGTTATACGTTTTGTATAACGAAGCGGTTCGAGTGGGACAGCGAAAAGAACCGGATCAACCAACTGAAACACGGCGGTATCGCGTTCGAGACCGCGGCACTTGTTTTCGATGATCCCCACGCAATGTTCCGCAAGGATCGCATCGAAGCCGGCGAGCAGCGGTGGCACGCCATTGGAGCCGTCGAAGGTGCCGTGCTTCTGGTCGTCCACGTGTGTCGCATGGAGGATGAAGATGGCGAAGAAGAAACCATCCGTATTATCTCGGCCCGCGAAGCGAGTCAGCGTGAGCGCCGAATCTATGTTCGGCAAGCCGATGAGTAAGAAGCAGAAGGCTGTCTTGTCTCGAATTGCGAAGCGCCAGGCTGCCGGAAACGACTCCGGGATTGATTACTCGGACATCCCACCCCTGACCGACGAGCAACTAGCGCAATTTCGCCGAACGCCTAAGGTGCTCGTGGCCGCTCGCATTGACCGCGAGGTTTACGACTGGCTTATGCAGTATGGCCGGGGTTACTCGACGCGGATCAACAGCATCCTGCGTACCGTAATGGAACGGGCCAGGTAGTTCCATCGCCTGCCGGCTTATGTCTCTTGGCTACGGCAGCCGCCGGATGCGGAGGGCACGAAACCAGGCTGAGTCGCCGTGGTTTTGCAGGCTGATGTGGCACGCCTTGCTGGGCTGGCTTGCAAGCAGTTTGTAGACCTCGGAAGATTCGCCCCAGCGATGGGCGGTGAGTTGCTTCACCGGATCGGCGTCGAGGTCGCCATCCACCACCTTTTCCCCATTGAGCCAGTGTTCGATATGATTTCCGCGCACCACGAGGCGGGATTGATTAAATTCGGCAACGGGCCGCATGGCATTGTGAACCGGCGCGATCATGCCGTAAAGGGCGCCGGATTGATACAGCGGACCGCGCTGCGCATCCGGATTATTGCCGGCGATGGTCTGGTATTCGAAACCCACCACGTATATCTGAGCTCGCATGCCGGGCTTGATCAAAGACCGGCTGAATGCCTGGTCCACCAGAGCAGCCTGCACCTGGTTTTCGAACTTGCCAGCCACGTGGTTTTCCGAAGTGAGAATCGGAAGGGCTTGAATACGATATTTCAGCCCGCTATTGCCGCCGTCGGCGACGCGCCATTCGAACTCGAGCTCGAAGTTAGTGTAAGTCTCCTGGCTCACTAAGTCTTCGGTGATGCGCGGATGCGGAACCGCCTTCAGACAGCCGTCGGCTAAGGTCCAGGCGTCGCCCGGCGGATCGAGTTTGGAGGGATCCTGCCAATGGTCCATGCTGCGGCCATCGAAAAGGGAAACCCATTCCGCGGCTGCGTCTTTCGGGTTCGCTGCGGCGGATACGGAATGCGCGAGACCGGCAGCCAGTCCTGCAAGCAGGGGAACCAACGCCAGCCATCGAGCGCTGGCATGACGTTCCGCGGGGACGCTAATTTTGAGAACACGTTTCATGGCAGCAGCGCAGCCTCTCCAATTTGCATGACTGCGGCACGGGCCGGGCCGCCAGTTCCGTCCGATACCTGAACCATCACGATGCGGACGAGATCGTTTTTCGGATCCATCCAACCTTCCGTGCCGAAGGCGCCGCCATGTCCGAATGTTCCCATGGAGTGAAGCAGCAGTGTGCCCGTGGGGCGGTTCACCACCTCAAATGTCAGCCCATAGCCGGTGCCACCCAGCCATCCCGAAGGGTTGACGTCGGGAGTGAAAACCTGGCGCATAGTTTCGATGGATTGGCGCGATAGGAAGCGGTGGCCATTGGCGGCGCCGCCGTTCAACAACATGGCGTAGAACTTGGCCAAGTCGCTCGCCGTCGAGTACATGCCGAACTCAGGGGCAGGGTATTTGGCGCCGGCGCGGTATTTGCTCGGATCGCCTGCCAGAATTTCGTCGCCGGAAATCACGAGCTTTCCGTCCTGGTGTTTGTAGACCATCGCGACGCGGCTTTTCTTGTCGTCTGGCGCGAAAAAGAATGTGTCTGTCATGCCCAGCGGCTCGAGAATTCGTTTCTGAATGAAGTGGACGTAATCGTCGCCGCTCAACACCTCAACGATACGGCCGAGCGTGGCGATGCCCATGTTGCTGTATTTCCAGCGCGTGCCGGGTTCGAACTTGAGGTACTGATGCCCGTAGTAGTCGACAGCGTCCTTGAGGGGCATCCGCATGGTTCGAGGATTATCGGAAAGTTCACCTTCCGGATCGCCATTCAGGCCCGAGGTGTGACACATCAAGTGCCACACAGCCACGGGAACAGTGGGCTTGTGCAGAGTTCGATTCTCGTTCTGCATCTCCTCCACCTGCTGATTGGCGAAAGAGGGAAGATAGTCGGCCACCGGCCGCCGCAGCTCAAGCTTGCCTTCTTCGACCAGCATCATGATGGCGACGCCTGTGAATGGCTTGGTCATCGACATGATCTGGAAGATCGAGTCGGTGCGCATCGGCTTGTGGTTCTCGAGGTCCTGGGAGCCGACAGCATCGAGATAGGCGACTTGCCCGTGCCGCGCCACTAAAGCTACAGCGCCCGGAATGGTCTGGTTATCGACCAATTCCTGAAGCCGGGTATGGATCAGCTTTAGCTTCGCGGCATCGAAGCCAGGCTGAGCCGTGTGGGCGGGCTGGGCGGCTGCGGAGACGGCGAGCAGTGCGAGGGTCAGGATCGGGCACAGCACGAGCGCGGGGACGGATTTTAGCAGGGAACGGGTCATGGTCAAGAAGAGTGTATCGCGGCGCGAGCTGGTACGTGGTGGGGCAGGTGATCTTGTCGCCTGCGACCCAAAATGCAAATCCGACGCCGGGCATTGATGCGTATACCTACAGAGGTGTACTGTGCAAAAACCGTCATTTAGGGACCCTGCTGCCTGGCCCGCGCCAAGCAAATCCTGGAAATTCAGTGGATGGACCGCTTGCGCTTTAGCTTTGGCTTCGTTCGCCGCCGGATCGCTGATTACCGGTTACTTGGCGCATATGAACCAAGTGAGGGCAGATAGCAATCGGGTCTTCGAGCTGCGCGTTTATCATGCTGTTCCGGGCAAACTGCCGGCGCTCGAGTCACGGTTCCGCGACACGGCCTCACAGCTACTCGCCAAACACGGCCTGAACGCCGTGGGTTACTGGGTACCCGACGACGCTCCCGCTTCTGCTGACACGTTCATTTACCTGTTGGCTCATCACAGCCGCGAGGAGGCGAAAAAGAACTGGGAGGCGATGCGGGCCGATCCAGCGTTTCTAGAAATAGCGAAGTCCGAGCAGGCCGACAAGCTGGTGGAGAAAGTTGACTTCACCTACATGCATCCGACGGATTTCTCGGCGATGAAGTAGAGTCCGCCATTGGCCGCTCAGCGCTGAGCCGTGGTCGTGACGCTACCCGGATTTTTCACGTAGGTGCTCAGCCAGTTGTTCATCTCCCAGAACATGTGCAATACGGATTCCCGGGCTGCGTACCCGTGCGCTTCAAGAGGGAGCAGGACGAAGCGGACGGTGGCGCCATGCCCTTTCAGCGCGCTGAAGAAACGCTCGCTCTGGATGGGGAATGTGCCGGAATTATTATCCGCTTCGCCGTGTATCAGCAGAATGGGCGTCTTGATTTTGTCGGCAAAAGCGAACGGCGACATCTTGTAATAGGTCTCGGGAGTCTGCCAGTAAGTGCGCTCCTCATTTTGAAATCCGAACGGCGTCAGGGTCCGATTGTAGGCTCCGCTGCGCGCGATGCCCGCTTTGAACAGATCGCTGTGAGCCAGAAGATTGGCGGTCATGAAAGCGCCGTAGGAATGCCCCATCACGGCAACGCGGTTGCGGTCCACGACTCCGAGCCGGACACCTTCGTCGATGGCTGCCTTCGCGCTAGCCACCAGTTGTTCGATGTAGGTGTCATTGGGTTCGGCGTTGCCTTCTCCCACGATTGGAATGCTGGCCCGCTCGAGCACGGCAAAGCCTTGCGTGACAAAAGGCACCGGTGAACCCCAACTGAGAACCGTGAACTGATAAGGCGAGCCGGTGACCTGTCCCGCCGCCGCTTTCGTCTTGTACTCCGTCGGATAAGCTTCTATGAGCGTCGGGAGCGGGCCATCCTCCGGTTTGTAACCGGGCGGCAGGTAGAGATCGGCACTCAGCTCCACGCCATCCGCACGCTTATAGTGCAAGACCTGCTTTTTCGGAAGAACGGCGTCTCCGTAAGGGCTTGAGAAAAATGTGACCTGGTCCGCAGTCTGGCTTCCGGCAATTTCCATGTAGAAGTTCGGCGGCTTTTCCTGGGACTCGCGGCGGACCAAGATGGTTTGCGTGTCAGAGTCGAGAACCGCCCAAGGAACCTCATAGAAGGGAGCGGCGGATTGCCATATCCGCTTGGCCTCCCCGCTTTCGGCGTTAGTCACGGAGACGAACGGTTTGTCGCCCTCCGCGGAGGCGCCCATGCCCCGAAAGTAGATGCCATGCCCATCCGGAGTGGTTCGCAGCGCCGGCTTGCCCGCCGCATTGGGCTCTTCGAAGGGTTGGCCGGGATCGTGATAGCGGTCTTCAAACGAGCCTTCGAACAGCTTCACGGTTGCCGCCGGAGCCGAAGGGGCGACTGCCAGAATGATTCGTTTGCGGTCTTTCCAGCGGCGTTCCTCAACCAGCGCCAGATGATCGCTCGACCACGCCACGCGGGCGTATCGAACCGGCAAATCCAGCAATTTGCGCGGGGAGCCATCGAAGGGCGCATCGAGCAGAAAGAGGGTGTCTCTGGTGGCTGCTTCCTTCCGTGGGTCGCCTCCATCCCCCGCTTCCACCCAGAAAATCGTCGACGGCGCGTCGCTGCGCCAATTGTAGTCGCGCGGCCCGGCGGCCACGGCGTCATGAATATTGGGAATGTTGTCCCGCAGCGGTTGATCGGCCAACTGCTTGCTTGTGTTGCTCTTCAAGTCAATGACAGAAACACGCTCGGCGAAGGAATAAAAAGGAAGCAGGTAGGAATAAGGATGGTGGCGTTCGGTGACAAGAACGTAATTGCCATCTGGCGAAGGCGACGCCTCTTGAATGACGCTCGGTTTGCCGATGGGCTTGCTCGCGCCGTCAATAGAAATGAGCCGTAGCTGCGACGTGGCGTAGTAATCGAAAATCAACTCGTCTTCGGGATTCTTCAGAAGGTCTTCAAAGGTGGCGCCCGGAGTAACGCGCCCGAGATTCTCCTGGACCACCGGCCCTGTGGGAATTTCACTTCGCGAAGGAGCGGGAGGGCGGCCCGCGGGAACCGCTTTGCACACCAGGCTATGGCTGCCGGCCAGCCATTCGCAGGGTTGGCCGAACACGCCATTCAGAGCAATCCCGGGCAGGCGGCGGGCTCGCGCGGTTTGAACATCGACGATCCAGAGGCTGAGGCCCGAGTCGTTCTTGGAATCGCTGACGTTTACAAACGCTATCTTGCGCGCGTCCGGCGACCATTGCACTGAGATGATCTTTGGATTTGCGGGAAGGCCGGATACAGTGACCTCCTTGCCATGCGGAAGCGCCTGAAGGCTGAGCGAAGTGGTGTAAGCCCCACGGCTGGGGCCGTTCGTTCTGGGATTGAACCGCAAGCCGGCCAGGCGGAGCTCGGGCTGTGCGAGGTCGGCGATCGAAGGCAAGCCCGACCGCTGCTCGATCACTATCCATCTTGCCTGCCCTTTGACAGCCGGGGAAAGAAGGATGGCCGGCGTAGGCCGCACATCCACGAGATCCACTATCGCTTTCGGCGGCTGCTGGTATCTGAGGTTGGTTTGCGCGTGCGCGGAAGGGGTTGGCGGCACGGACATACACAGGGCGAAGGGGAGAAAAAACAGGCGCGGGATCTTTAGGGCAGGCATGTCAGACCAGATACTCTCATAAGCCGGATGAAAGCTCAAGCCGCGCTAATCTCCCAACCGGACACGTCATCAGGATGGGCGACCGGGGGGCGCCGACGGACCAGGGGGTCCGCCCCACAGATGAGTTTCTTCTCCTGTGCCTTGCGTTACACTCCATTCTTATGAACCGACGCCATTCCCGCGCGGCCAGTGTGGTACTGGCGGCCGTTCTTCTGGAAAACACGTTGTTGGCCGCTAGTGTCGCCGATGCCACCGCAGTTGACACATCCGCAAGCGAGATGCGCACGCATATTGAGCGCTTCGTCTCGGACCGTGGCAGTCTTGAGCGCTCTTACCGAATCCCCGCGTCGGAGGCGCGCAACGCGAGGCTCAAGAGTTTTCTCGAAGAATCGCGGCGGCGCATCGCGGCGCTCAATTTTGATTCGATGAGCCAGGATGGCAAAGTCGATTACATTCTTCTGGATTTGCAG
>Ga0181537_10001664_pt1 | contig 20207 bp, 6 predicted proteins | sample PEATcosm2014_Bin_39_FD_119765 | JGI IMG/M metagenome (GOLD analysis project Ga0181537, IMG submission 119765) | Peatland microbial communities from MTU Mesocosm Facility, Houghton, MI, USA - PEATcosm2014_Bin23_10_metaG | ecosystem: Environmental > Terrestrial > Soil > Wetlands > Peat | place... | reverse complement strand
GTTTACGCGACAGCGCATTCGTCTGGGCGCCGAGCAGAGTGGCAAGCTGACCGCCTTTCACCACGAAATTTATCAGCCCACGTCGATGGTGGATGATTACGTCGAGAATTGCGGATTTTCAGCAACACCTTAGCAGTTCCTGCACGATCTGAGTCATGATCTTGCAGCACGCAAATCAACACACGCCCTCAAGATCGAGGACCTGCCACCTGGGCTTCTATCGTGGGTGTACTGATGGTACGACGATGGGTGTGAGGCTAGCGGAAGCGGAAGAGGAGGGCGAGGAACGCCAGGCTAGCGCCTAGAAAGAGGGATTCGGAGGATTCGGGGACGTTGGTGGTGGTGGCGACGGTGACGACGGGTGCGGGAAGATTTTGGTCGCTGGCGCCGTTGAGGATGAAGCTGGATGGTGTGAGCGGAGTGCCGGTCACGTTGAGAACGAGGAGCGAGCCAGTGCTGGTGTCGTCGGAATAGCACGTTGTGAAGGTGGTGTTGCAGATGGACATGGCGAAAGCGTCGGGAGTGCCACCGGCGAAATTATCGGTGACGTTCAACAAGAAAGAGAGCGAAGAGCCGACGTTGAAGCTCTGGTAGAAGAGCGAGGAGAAATCCTGGTCGGTGACGACGACGGAGCTGGAGAGCGAGCCACTGGCGCCAGCGCCGATCAGGGTGGGCGAGCCTTGAGGAGCTCCGCCACCGAAATTGAAATTGCTGATGGTGGCGGAGTTATTGGCCACGCCGTCTCCATCGGTGTAGCCAAAGACGAGGACCTGGGTTCCGGTTAGCGAGGAAGTGTTGAGGGAAACGTCGAAGGAATCGGCGCTGGCTTTGGCAACCAGAAGCGTGGTGAAGCAGAACGTGAAAGCGATGATTTGAAGTGTTCGGTTGATGCGCATTTTTATCTCCTGTTGTGTCTTCCCAAATTTGAAAATTTTGATGGACAGCGTTTTTATCGGGCGCCTGGTCCTGCGAGGACGCGCGTGGTGTAGGTGATGGCGGCCCTGGTCGGATCGGTGAATTGCAGAGCGAAGGTGGTGTTTTGACCTGGCGCGAGCGTGGCAGCTGAGTTGAGGTACGGGCTGCCGGCGGGAGCGTCGAGGGAGTCGGTGACACCCGTGGCATTGAAGAGCGCGGCATTTGCGCTGAGGCCATCGAGCACGAGCGAAATGGGGCCAGTGATGGTGGCGCTGGAAATGTTGGTCACCGTGACGGTTTGTGCGTAACGGCCGGTGGCGGGATTTAGGACGAAGCCGCCGCGCGTGATGCTGACTGATGAGGTGACGTCGCCAGCGCAGCCGCAGGAGTTGAAGAAGTTGGCGGTGATGGTCTGCGGCCCGGTGAGGTAGATATAGGTTGCGGCGCTGTTGGGATTTGCGACGTTGCCCGACCAGCCCGCGAACATGTAACCGGCGTTGGGCGCGGCGCTGATATTCACGAGGGAAGCGAGTGGCACGTTGTTCGTGCCGGCAGGAGGTGTGGTTGTGCCGGCTCCGGGCGGCGAAACTTGTATGGTGAGCTGGGTGAGATTCGGATTGCTCTTCGAGGTGCAGGGATTGGTGATGAACTTGTGGAAGACTTCGCAATCCTCAAAGGCGCCGATGTCGAAACCGGTGTGGTCGACGCCGGGGCGCGGGAAGGCGCGCTGGTCGAGGGTCAGGGAGGTTCCAGGATCGGCGTTGCCAAAAGCCGGGGAGGTGTTGGCGATGGCTTGCGTGGGAGTGTAGCCGCCGTTTAATTGCAGAGGGCCGAGTTGGGGATCGGCGGTGGTGACGACACCGGGGCAGCTGTCGTTGCTGAGGATTAGATTGGCGATGCCGTTGACGATGATGTTCGGTCCCTGGATGGAACATTCCGCGGCGCCGTTATTGGCGATGATGGTGTTGTTGAGGGTGAAAGAAGTTGGATAGGACGCATCGGTTTGCAGAACCACGATGCCGCCATTGGCGCCGGTAGATTGGTTGCCGTCGATGGTGACGTCGTTGAGGGCGAGAGCGCCGTTGAGGTTGAAGATGGCGCCTCCGGCATCCGCGCCGTTGTCGGCGGGACTTCGGGTTCCTGCGCCAGCGCCTGTCCCTCGATCGACGTAGTTGTTGTAGAAAGTGCTGTTGAGGACGGTGACGGAACCGCTGTCATTGAAGATAGCCCCGCCAAGCGCCGCGCCACCGCCGCCGTATGGACCGTTGGCGTTGCCACCATATTTACCGCCAACGCCAGGGTGGCCGGGATTGTAGACCGGACCGTTGGAACCGCCGCCTCCTCCACCGAACCCACCGTTACCGCCGAAACTGCCGCCCACGACGCCATTGAAAGCGGCGCCGCCACCGCCGCCGAAGCCACCGCTACCGCCGTTACCCCCGCCGCCGGCGCCGCCTCCACCGCCGCCTCCGTAAGCGCCGTTACCGCCGTTGCCACTACCGACGAGGAAAACCTGCGAGCCGCCACCACCACCGCCACCTGGGCAAGTGCCATCCTGGCCGTTGCGACTATCGGAGGTGCCGCCCATACCCCCACACCCAGGGTCGTATACGCCTCCGCCTGACTCACCCTGGTTACAGTCGAAACCTATCCCCGTGGTTATCGCGCCGCCGCCGCCACCGGCTTGCTGACCTTCTGTGGGGTCAGAAAAGCACTCGTTGCTAAATCCTCCGGCACCGCCGATGCCCCCTCCACCCCCTCCGCCGTTCGCGATGGAAGTATCGCCGCCGGTGCCGCCAGTCGCTCCGTTGTTTTGAAAGGTTGTGGAGTCGACGGTTAGGGAGCCGCCTTGAACGTAGATTGCTCCGCCAGCCCCCATTCCTCCGCCCCCTCCGCCGCTTCCTCCGTTACCCCCAAGGTTGGTGAAGCCAACGATGTTGGCGTTGCGAATGGTGAGATTGCCGCCCGGACCTACGGCGAAAAGACGGAATACTGCTTGGCAGTCGGTGCTTATGGTGTCATTGCAAGCCGGCAACTGTGGGGCGCTGGAGACGTATTGAATCGTGGAGCCGAAGGCCTCGATAACGATGGTGCTGGTGATAATCGGAGTTGCTGTCCATCCTAGATAGGAGTCTTCTCCAGCCCCGTTTGTGGAGCTGATCAGAAATAAACTGTTGGGCGGCAGAACGATTACGTCGTTGCCGCTGCCCGCAACGCATTGCGTAGGAATGCCTCCCGGTGGCCCAATGATGCTCTTCTGAAGGAGGGAGGCCCAAATCGCGTCCTTCAAGGAGCATCCACCTTGGGCGAGAACATCGTCGGTATTGGTGACGTAGATGACGTTGGCGCGGCTGGAGGGGGCGGTCAGCAGCGAAAGGCCGCAAATGGTAAGGACAGCGAGGACATGGATAAGACGAAGCTGCGAAGCGCGTGGCCGGGACGGAATGAGCATAGGTTTCCTCGTTACGAAGGTTCGAAAACTCAGCGGCGCGCAGCGGGGAGAGGTGCGCCCTGTTGTTACGACTTGTTGTGCGGGAACGGTAATCGCAGAAAGGCGCGAAAGCGTCAATGGATGGCGGGTGATCGTTTGGTGCAAGGAAGGTAAACGTGCAAGCGGCTGATTTTAATGGTACTAGCTTGCATAAACGGCAATGACAGGACAGAATGCCGTACGTTTTCCACCCGCCCGCTTGGAGTTTGGTATTGGCGAACAATCCGCAAAGCGTGGTGTTCCGGTTTGGGCCGTACGAATCACACGCCAAGTCGCTGGAGCTATATAAGCATGGCACGAAGCTGAAGGTGCGTCCGCAGCCGCTGCGGTTGCTGAACCTGATGCTGAGCCAGGCCGGCAAGGTGCTGACGCGAGAGGAGTTGCGGCAGGAGTTGTGGTCGTCCGAGACGTTCGTGGATTTTGAGCATGGATTGAATAGCGCGGTGAAGGCGGTACGCTCGGCGCTGAACGATTCGGTGACGGAACCGCGATACATCGAGACGATCCCTAAGGTTGGGTATCGGTTTATCGTTCCGGTGGAAATTGTGAGCGAGGCGGCGGGGGCCACAGCTGGCGAGCAAGCGGAAGTAGTTGGAGCGACGGCTCGGGAGCAGGATTTCTCAGAAGCTACGGCGGGCACCGCAAACGGAGCGAGGACCAGCGCGGGGCGCAAGGGATGGGCCGCGATTTTGGCGGTTGGTGCGTTGATTGCGGTGGCTGCGGGACTCGGAGTCCATTGGAGATGGACAAAGGCGCAACGGCGGCCCACTCCGGCACCTGGGCGATTGATTTTGGCCGTGCTGCCTTTTCAGAATTTGAGCGGAGGGACGGACGAAGACTATTTCAGCGATGGCCTGACGGAAGAACTGATCGCACAGTTTGGCAGACTTGACCCGGCGCATTTGGGCGTGATTGCGCGCACCTCGGTGATGCACTACAAACACAGCGACGAAACGCTGGATCGAATTGGGCGGGAACTGGGAGTGCAGTACGCGCTGGAAGGCAGCGTGCGACGGGACGCCGACCAGGTGAGAATTTCGGCGCAGTTAATTCAGATTAAGGATCAGACGCGGCTGTGGTCGCGGGAATACGACCGGAAGTTGAGCAATCTGTTGACGCTGCAATCGGAAATTGCGCGCGACATTGGGGCAGAAATTCGCGTTACGTTGGGGGATCCGGAGCCCGAGAAGCCGATACTCGGAGCGGGCGGCTCGCAAGGGTCGTTGGAAGCGTACGATTTGTATTTGCGAGCGCTGTACTTCTGGAATAAGCGGACGCCGGAAGGATTCGAACGCGCGGTGGATTATTTTCAGCAGTCAGTGAAGAAGGATCCGAAATATGCGCTGGCGTATGCGGGGCTGGCGGATACCTACGTATTAATGAGCGGGTATGGTGGGTTTCCACCAAAAGACTTGATGGAGAAGGGCCGGGCGGCGGCGCAAAAAGCCGTGGAGCTGGACGATACGCTGGCGGAAGCGCACACGGCGCGCGCGCTGGTGGCGCAGGACTTTGATTGGGACTGGAAAACCGCGGAAGCGGAATACCGGCGGGCGATCGCGCTGAATCCCAACTACGCCACGGCGCACCACTGGTATGCGGAGTATCTGGCGCTGATGGGGCGGTTCGATGAGGCCGGGGTGGAAATCGAGCAAGCGCGGGTGCTTGATCCTTTATCGCTAGTCATTGCTACGGACCATGGAGTGATCCTTTATTACGCCAGGCAATACGATCGCGCTATCGAACAACTGCGCGCGGTACTGGAGATGGATCCAGCGTCTGGGCGGGCAGGCAAGACGATGGACGTTGCCCGTCTGGAAAGAGGCATGAGAGCGGAGGTGCTGGCGCACCTGGAAATACTACGACCGCTCACCGAGGGGCCCGCAGAGAGCGCAAACCCGTGGTTTTGGGGTAACCAAGCGTACATTTCAGGACGCTTGGGACGGGAAGCGGACGCACGACAAGCGCTGGCAAAATTACAAACGCTAAACCGCGAACAGCACGTGGACCCGATTATTTTAGCGCTGGCGTATCTGGGAACGAATGATAAGAACCAGAGTTTGAATTGGTTAACTAAAGCGCACGCGGAGCATTCTGTGTCGCTTACGTCGGTGAATGTGGATCCTGTTTATGATCCGTTGCGTGGCGAGGCGCAATTTCGGGAATTGCTGCGCGAGATGCGGTTGGTGCAGTGATATGGTAGACCGCGGCGAGGATGCGATTAGAATTGCTAACGCGAACCCTCGCTCGGATATTCCGTATGAGGCTACTCGTAATTTCGGTTCCAATCGGCGGTTGGAAGACCATTCCAGCAATACGTGGGCGGCGAACGAGCAAGCGCCTGGTAGATGCTTATCGGAGAAGTGGAGTCAGCCCAAAAGCAATTCTCCGGTTTGCGACCTCTGCGAACTGGACAGAGCCCCGGCGATCAGTGGCGTTACAAACACGCTCCAGCAGGCACTCTTGCCGGAATAAGCACGCAATTGGGCGGGCCCGAGCGACTCGGAAGACGAGGCGCGGCGCCTTGCTAAATCGGTCGCTGCCCATTTGCTTGTGGCAGCGGCAGTACTTACCTGTCAGAAAGAGCTTCCTAACTTTGAGATCATGCCCGATCACCGACAAAGCGTTGGTGCGACTTACTTCAATGTCCCGCTGTTTCTCTCCATTTTCGCTCACGCCTTCAGATTCCGGTACAGTTCTGTCAAACGTAGGGCCAATCCGTCCGCGATTCGGTTCGGAATTTCCAACGCTTCGGTTTTGCGGGAACAATCCGGGAACAATACGAGTTCCCTTCGGTGCTTTATTGTGATTTTCTGTTCCTGGGAGCGCCTGTAAGTCCTTGAAATTCCATATCAAGGTGCTCTGTGACAGCAGAAGCGGTTCCAAGGGTCCACGGCGTTGCGCTACCCGACAAGTCGAAACTGAAACTCGAGAACAGGACCGATGGTGCGATTCGGGCCCCCGACACGATCCGTATGTCCGCAAATCGAGTTCGATTCCGACATTGGAAGCCTCAAACGGTAGCGGAGGCGCTGAAGGCGGCGGCACAACGCAGGCAATCCAACCCCTAGACGGAAGTACGCATTTCAGCGAACAATTGAAAATCGCAGCGTTCAAGCGGCGTCCAAAACCCGCCATTTGTGGATGGTTTTTCAGCAGCTCAGCGGTGTAAGAGCAATCGAATCACTGAGCTTTATGGAGCGGGCGATGGGAATCGAACCCACGTCCGAAGCTTGGGAAGCTTCTATACTGCCATTGTACGACGCCCGCTCATGGCCCTAGCTTGTTGATTATACACAACTAAGCGACTGCGAGTACAGATCGACCAATTTCCAATAGATCGCAAATCGTTACCTTCAACGGTACACCTTCGTTCTGCGACTGCGCTCCGGCAAGCGAACTTGAGAGTAAGACCGCAACACAAAGAACCCCCCAGAAGTTGCACGTTCTCATTGTGGGTTAATAGACAGCAAAGACACCGAACCTACGCACTAGGAAATTGTCAACAGCACGACCTGACCGGAATTGCCGATCCTTAGGGCACCGTGACGGTAACCGTGCCAACGTTGACGTTGATACTGCCTGACGTGGCTTGAACGCCGACCGAGGTGATCGCGCTACCGCCACCGCCGCCACCGCCTCCTCCGCCACCCCCTCCGCCGCTTGGAGAACCCCCGCACGAAGTCAAACTCGAAGCGAGCAGCAGCGATATCACGAGCAGGGCACACGTCAACGGTGCGGGTATTCGCAGCCCAAAACCGTCGCTCCTGCGAAAGATTCGGCTTGTCAGGTACAGCAAGACCGCAAGGACGAGAAAGGCCAACCACTCCAGAACGGGCGTGGCTCGCAAGCGATAGCGCGCGCCGGGAGCAAAGAGCATACCGGTAGCGGGCTTGCTAACAATGGTTATCGTAAGCGCGGAGGTCGCGGTAGCGCCGGAGCTTAAAGCGACCTGGGTAGGTACGAGTGCACACGTAACGCCGGACCCGGTGGAGCAGGATACGTCGACTTGGCCCTGAAAGCCGCCCGTGGAGGTCAGAGTCACCGAGAACGTCTGGGAAGCGCCCACTGCGATTGTGGCGGAGGACGGCGACAGAGAACCTGTGAAAGTACCACTGGTTACAACGAATTGCGCCGAGGCTGCGCGAACTAAATTGTCGCTGGTGCCCGTTAAGGTGAACACGTAGGTTCCGCTAGGCGTGTTCTGTGTATGCAACTGAAAATTGTCAATGCCAGCGAAGATCTGACCGACGAAAGGACAAGCAACGCTCGAGGGTAGACCGCTGCAAACAATCGTCGGGTGCGCCACATAGCCGTTAATACCTTCTATATTTAAGGTGAAAGACGCGAAATCGTTGGTACCAAGTGTTTGAGTCGCGGGAGTCAGCACGAGCGCATAGTCGCCGACGTTGAAGGTCAAAGGCAGTGTGGTGGTGACCACGTTGTCCGTAATGGTCAGCGTGAAGGAATACTGACCAGGCTGCACGGATGCGGTGGTTGCTACCGTAAGAGAGACGGTAATGTTGCCGCCCGCTGGAAGCGCTACTGGGTCGGGAGCGATTTGACAGGCGGCTCCTGCGGGCAGCCCGGAGCAAGAGATTTGAAGTCGCGTAGCATAGCTGCCAACACTCTGAACGGCAACTTGATAGTCGGGGGTGGACTGGCCGGGAAGAATGACGGGAGTCCCGACCAAGGTGGCGCTCGCCACGAAACCAGCTTGTTGCCCTGGTGGCGTCTGCGTGCCATACACGGTGTGCGATTCAGCGCCCAGCGTAGCGGTGAGGGCGAAAACGTGATTGGCATCGAAAGCAGAGCCGATTTGGTAGGCGACGTCCATGGTGCTGGAACCCGCGGGAACGGCGACCGAGCCAGGAATGGTAACGGTCGAATCGCTGGAGGTTAGGGCAAAGGTTGTGGAAGTACCGGACACTGTGTTCAAGAAGATTCGCAGCGTACCGCTGGCGCCGATTACCGGGTCGGACGTCAAGCCGATCTGGAACGTGTCTCCTTTGGTAGCCGTCAGGTAGGTGTACGCCGAGGTGTAGCCGTTCATCTCGAGCAGGTCGGCGTGACCGTCACCATTGAGATCCGTCGCGGTTTGTGGAACGACGATGTCGCCGAAACTGGATTGAAGATTGGGCACCAAGAAAGTGCCGTCGCCGTTACCGAGCAGGACGACGCCAGTACTGTAGAGAGGGGCACCGGCATATCCGTAGGCGTTGAACGTATCGGTGCCGGCGGTGCTGTAGACGATGAGATCGGGTATGCCGTCCCCGTTGAAGTCCGCGATGACCGGTTGTGGAGTCCCGAGGGGCTGAGAAGTCGACGGATACACGAAGCCCACAAGATAGGGCGCGGGATAGGAACCGTACGTATTTCCGGCGGTAAAGGTGCCATTTCCATTGCCAAGGAAAACTTGGTAGGCGAAGTTGTAGCCTAGAGCACCGGTGGCCACACCCTGATTCAGCGCGACGACGAGATCTGGGTGACCATCGCGATTCAAATCGGACACCGCGAATGGGCCGGCATCATTGACGCCCACGGTAGGCGACTGGAACGTTCCGTCGCCATTGCCAAGAAACACATATATGGCGCTGGATTCGGAGGGGGAGAGCAATTGGGAGCCCAAGACCAGCAAGTCTGGCTTTCCGTCGCCGTTGACGTCGGAGACCGCTACGGCGTTGATCGACGGAGCCAGCGTGCTGCTAGAAGAAAAAGTAATGGAGGTGCCGGGATGGAATGTACCGTCGCCATTGCTCAAGTACGGGAAGAGGCCTGCTACGACGCCGGTGCCGTTGGGGCCGGTGGCGTAGCTGGTCAGAACAAAATCCTGCTTACCATCATTATTGAAATCGCCAGCGACAATATGCAGCGGGTAGATCCCGCTGCCTAACGGTGTCAGCACAGGTTTCTGAAACGTGCCGTCGCCGTTACTTTGGGCAAACGCATAGGTGGGAGCGAGGCTGGGAAAATCATTCAGCGTGACGAAGAAGAAAACCAAGTCTTTCCGGCCGCTGTGGCGAAAATCAGCGAAAACGAAGTCGTCGAGGTCGGTGTCGACGTCCAGGATAGGAGTACGTACGGGACTGGCAAAGCCGCCTGAGCCATTTCCCAGCATTACAGAGAGGACCGTGGGCAGCGGGTACTGCGCGCCCGTTTCCAGCGTGAAGAGGTCCACGTGGCCATCGCCATTCAGATCGAGCGCGCCGAAATTGGTAGTGGGAGCATTGCCGACGGCGTGCATCTGGCCCGACGCGAGATAGCCCAGGTAGCCCCCGATTGGACCGCCGAAGCCGCCCGAACCATCGTTTTGGTAGACACTTACGGAGTCCGTCCCTTGATTGGCAGTAATGATTTCCGGCCGGCCGTTCTTCTTGAGGTCGGCGGTGGCCAGCCCGTACATAGTCGGCTCGCCGCGGAAAAGAGTAGGAGCCGCGAAGTTACCAGTGCCATCGCCGAACTGAACGCTGATCGATGTAGATGGCGATGAGGGATAGAGGGCGTCATTGCCTAATACGTTGGCAGCTGCAGCAAGCAGGTCAAGCTTACCATCACCGTTAACGTCGGCTAGAACGGCATAGCCGGCGATAATGCCGGAACCAAAGATGCGTGTATTGGCGGTGTCAAAAGTGCCATCGCAGAGCCCAGGGAAAAAAGTAGCCGTACCCAGAGTGTCCATGGTGACCGCGTCCACGCAGCCATCGTGGTTGACGTCAGCGAGAGCGACGGCGGTTACCACTTGACCATTTTCGGGACCCTGGTCATCGCTGGTATCGCGAAAAAATTGTTGGGATATTTTGAAGGTGCCGTCACCCTGGCTAAGGTAGACGCGGGCGCCAGCATTTCCCATCTGACTTCCAACCAATAAACCGTCAGCGCTAATGCTGTAGTCGAGTGCCACAATGTCCGGCAGACCGTCGCCGTTGACGTCGGCGGCGACCACATAGAACGTGTCGAAAACGGCGTCGTCAATCTGGCCATAGTGAGTAATGGGAGGGCCCAGCTTTCCGGTTCCGTCACCAGGGAAAAAAGCTAGCTGGCCCGTGTCGGTTTCGCCGGCCATGCCGACCACCACGTCGAGCTTGCCATCTCCGTTGAAATCGGCCACCGCGATGCTTTCCGGATAGCTGGGCGCGAAGAAGGTGAGCTCAGGGCCAAAAGTGCCGTCTCCGTTGCCCAGGAGAATGCCGACGGAGATACTGTCGGCTTCGGCGACAACGAGATCGAGTTTGCCATCGCCGTTCATGTCGGCAGCCACGAGGCCGACGGGAGCGGCACCTTGAAGCCGAAGGATTACTGGAATTTTCGCGGTGCCGTCGCCGTTGCCAAAATACAGCCAGATGGTGTTATCGCCGCCGTTGGCGACCGCCCAATCGAGATTTCCGTCACCATTGAAATCGCCGCTAACCACAGCCGTCGGAAGAAATCCTGCCGGCAAGGTGGGGCGGAAATTGAAGCCCACGGGAGCGGGCGCCGCGCCGCTCACGGCTGCAGTAGATCCGCTACTGGACGGGGTGGGAGCGGGGGCGCCGGATGCGAGGCTTACCAATGGACGATGAAAGCTGGCAGTGTTCGTAAACCCGAGAGCGGCTGCGGCCTTCCATCCCGGAAAGCGGGCGGGTGTCGGGTTCGATAAGCGTTCCGGTTTGGCGGAATTTCTTGGGTCGACGCTTTTTGCTGTGGCCGTGACGGGTGCCTGAATGGTGGCTGGTACGGTGGCCGGAGTTACCGTAAACGGCACGGTATTGGAAAAGATGTTCACGCCAGACTGTACCTGCACACTGATGGTACCCGCCTGCTGCACCTGCTGGCCTGTGATGGGCGCGATCAACTGTTGCGAACCAATCAGGTTGACCTGTTCGTTGAAACTGCCGAAAAGCAATGTGGTGTAACCCGGGACGTAATTCGTACCGTTGACCGTGAGGTTGAATCCGAAGCTGCCGGCAGGAACGCTGGTGGGCGAGATGGACGTGATCGTGGAAGGCAGGCTTTCGACCATTAAGTAGACGGGTTGGGACTGATTGGCGGTGGAGCCGTTTGTCGCGTTGATTTCGACGCCATTAAAAATCGGCACGACCAGATCCGAGGCGAGGAGCAGCACCTGCATCTGCGTGCTGCTGATGAACTTGGTGGTCCGCAAGAAACCGGGATAGACATAGGCCTCGATCTCGGGCGTAAATCCCGTGCCGCTGATGGTGACCCAAGTGTCCGGAGCGCCCATAATAACTGAAGAGGGAGAAATGGAAGTGAGGACAGGTACGGCGGGCGGGGGCCCGCTGGAAGCCGGTGTGGCGATCAGCGACATGCCGCCGGCCACGCTCGGCGCGTTGAAGCCCCATTGGTAGCCCAAATCCGGCGTGACCTCGAGACCGATAGAAGCGGCCTGACCATAGTTCTGATTGGCGCAGTCGTCACCAAAACTGGCGTTCGCATAGTTGAAGACCACGTTGCTGGTGTTTTCAGAGAAGACCACCTCAAAGGTCACGGTGGCGTTAGTGTCCGTGTAGCATGCAAACGAGCGCACATTGCGCCATTCCACGACGAGTTGGCGGTTGGGCGCCGCGCCAACGGTGGACCAAAAGACGTTTTGACTCGTGGCCTTGACGGGATACAAATCCATCCAGAAAGGCGCTATGAGCGTGGTTATGGGCTGGAGCGGAACGGGCGGAGGCGAGTTCGATGGGTTCATATTCTCGATAAAGTCGAGTGGCAGATTGAAGTTCAGGAAGTCGCTGAAGCCGTTGCTGAAGCTCAGCGTGCCGTTGCTGCTGATGTAGACGGTGGAGAAGCTGGCGCCTCCGTATTGCACGGAGAAAGGTAGATTCAGTGTGGCGAGATCGTCGTCGCCAAGATTCAAATTCGTTCCAGTGATGGATTGGTAGGTGTAGGGATTGCCGCCAATTACGTAGTTATTCAAAACCGTTACTTGGACTTTATCTCCGGTGGAGAATTCCAGCTGGAAATTCCCAATGCCCGGAGGAGCCCACTGCGCGGTGTAGATGCCATCTTGTGCGGCCTGATCCGGCGCGACCCCGTTATCCAGCAATGTGACCAACTGGTTGCCGGGATGAACGGTTACCGTAACGGGTCCCGCAGGCTGCGCGCAATTGATGTTGAGCGCAGCGAGCAGCATAGGGCTGCCGGCGGCTCCCACCACGGTGTCCAGAGTGGGCTCGAGGCGTCGCGAAACGGTGGAATTCGCACAGCTGAGCGAACCATACGCGTTGAGGCGTTTCCCACTGACCGTCTGCTGGAGCGCCGGAATCGTGTCGCCGCCAGCCATCAGAAGATTCTTGATCGCTCGCCAGTCGCGCGATGGATCTTGTGCGGAAAGGAGCGCGGCCACACCGGTAACATGAGGCGTAGCTTGGGAAGTGCCGCTGAGAATCGCGTATTGGTCGTTCGGGAAGGTGCTGACGATCTCCTGGCCGGGCGCGCCGAGCGAAACGGAGTGCAACCCAGTGTCGCTGAAATTGGCGAGGGTATCGAACCGCGTGGTCGCCGCCACAGTGATGACATTTGGTAAAAAATATCCCGCGGGATATTGCGACACCACATCGTTATCGGTAGTATCGTTGCCCGCCGCGGCAATGAACAGGATGCCGTCCTGTTGCTGCGCAACGATGGCGTCGGAGAGCGCTTGCGAAAACCCCGAACCTCCCCAACTGTTGTTCGAGGCGATGACATTTACTCCGCTGTCCTTGATGGCTTTGACGAAGTCAAGGCACGTGATGGCGTCGTCTACCGAGCCGCCGCCAGTAGCATCGAGAAACTTGCATGGCAGGAGGCGGACGTTCCAGTTTACGCCAGCGATGCCGATGCCGTTGTTCCCGGAGGCGCCGATGGTGCCGGAGACGTGTGTACCGTGCCCGTTGTCATCCTGGGGATCGCAGGTGGTCAAGATAGCGTTGAAGCCGTGGCTCCCCGTGGGGCAATCGACGTTCAAGCCATTCACCACACTGGTGAACGGCGACGAACTTGTCCAGGAGTTGGCGCTGAGATCGGGATGGGTGTAATCCATGCCGGTATCGATCACCGCGACGACTACGTCTACGCTGCCAGTGGTGATGCTCCAAGCCTGAGTGGCGTGGATGTCGGCGCTGGCAGTGCCACCCGCCTGGGCAGTATTTTGCAAGTCCCACTGTTGCGGGAATAACGGGTCATTCGTGGTGGCATACGCGTGAACGGTGTAGTCCAGTTCGGCGTATAAGACGTCGGAGTTTTTTTTATAGAAATTGACGAGGCTCTGCGGATCTCGATTCGACGGCACACGGACGAGCTGCAGACCGTCCACGCTGGACCACGTTTTCACGCGCGTGGTATTGATCGAGGCATGAAGAGCGTCGGCTCTTTGCAGCGAGACGCCAGGACGGAAACGGACCAGAATTGCGTCGGAACGGTATTTGGATTGCCCGGCCCAGGAGGCGCGGTTGGGTGGATCTGGAACGGCGGTGGGAGCGGCAGTATTTTGCGCTCGCACGGCGGAGACAGCCGCGCAGAGTATGAGTAGGACGAAGCCAAGACGGACACGCATGGTCGTCCGCACGCTTCCTGGCATGGCTGGGCCTCGAGGGTTGGGTATGCCAACCTAAATCGCTTCAAAGTGCGGGGTGCGGCAGTCATTCTGAGGGCTGTTAGCTAGCTTGTCAAGATGCCTCGAGTTAGCCTTGAGTTAGCGGCAGATTTGCCTGCGTCAAAGAAAACACAAGTTTTCCGATGAAATTACTCGGACAAGAACATACGCCCTGCCACGCTTACCAAAGTGTGCGTCGCGTAAATCACGTATTCTCGCGAGCCTCGTTTGGCGCTATGGACTAAGTCGATCTTCGGACCCGCGCCGCCACATCATTTGGGCGGTTTAAGACACATGGGTCGCACCGGCGAATCAGCGCGGGCAGCGCCGCCAGGGCGCGAATAGACTGCACAGTCGCGCCAGTACAGCATTTCCGACGACGGGTCGGCGAAGTGCTTGACTAGGAAGCCGTCGAGCGCCACTGATCAAGGCCGATGTTCAGTGCCGCAAGCCACTGCTGCAATTGCGTTACCCCCACCAAGGCAATCAGGTGCCGCTCAAACTGGCGCGCAAAGACGCGAGTTCCGCGCTTCCAAAAGTTGGACTTGCATTCCACCGGCCCAACGGCATAGTGCGCCTGCGAAACGAGAAGGCATGCACCGCGCAAGGCTTCCGCCGCGGCGACGCCTTGGGCTGTGGTAGTTGTTTTGGCGCCGAGAAAAAGATGCTCGGTCTTTAGCAACAAGTAGAGAAGGTCACTCCTCCCGACGTGCGCGCCGCCGTACCAAATCACGGCAGGAATACCAGACTGCAGTAAGATTCGCGGCCAGCGCGCAGATGGACAAAAGCCCCGATCCATTGCCGTAGAGAGGTCCAATCGTGGGAACGGTCCAGGATAAAAAAAAATGGTCCACTGAGAAGCTGAGCCGACACGGTCCTTCATTACGAACGAGACACCGCGCACGCCCGACCGGGAATGGTCCAGTTGTGCCAAGGCCCGCGAGCATTCTTGGGCTGCGCGCGGGCCGCCACCGACCGGCGCACCAGAGGCGCGCGTCACCTCATGCACATCGAGCGACTCGAAAAACGCTTCCAGGAGAATTCGCGACATATCCTCAATATTCTGCGCGGAACCGCCATCCATAAACGCAGCGATCCGGCATTGGAGAAGGAGCGCCAATGCTATTTGAAGAGGCCAAAGATGAGCGCCTGACTGAGGGCAAATGCCGTAAATTTCAGACAGTTCGTCGCGCCCGAGAAAACGTTAAGTCCACTGTAATCCAGCGGGAACCGCACCGATTCGTCGTCAATCCCCAGGAACTCGGCATCGGCTACGATCACGCCTTGCCAGCCGATAAATTGCAGTTCGCTGAGAGACGTTACTTTTGTGAAGGCACGGTTCGCCTCCGCCTCCACCTCTGCCAGCGTGGATGCGGAAACGTTCAGATAGCCGTCCGCTATTCCGAAGGCCAGTCCGTAATTTACGTCGGCAGGATTCGTCACGCCAATATCGTACCGCACACCGATATTGGTGAGGGAATTGTTGGCATAGGGCCACGCATGGATAAATGGGAAGTGCGCGTAAGACTGGAGACAGCCATAAATGTCGTATATTTTGGCGGTTAGAGCGCGTTCCGCAGCCTCGCCTGCTTCCGCCTCCTCCGCATCCTCTTCCTCGCCAATGTCCTCGGCCACCGAGATTTCGACAAGATCGCCTTGCAATCCCGTGGGATCCGAATGGTTTACGGGCTCGCCAAAAACGTACAGATAGCGGTGCAAGCTCGCAGGGGTCTTCAGGTCACCATCAATATAGTCCTGCACCAGGAACCGACCAGAAGCTACATTGAGGTAACGCGCACGGTTGTAGTACAGGCCCAGGTCTGAGTTGAACTGCTGCCCGGAGTAAAGAAATTCGTTAACCGTGGAGCCGGTGGAGTGAACCAGATTCCCAAAGGCGTCATAGTCGTAGGTGTCCGTAACCGCGCCCGTCGAATCCGTCAGAGCACGCGCGGATCCATGTCCGTCATATACATAGTAGCTGGTGACGAAAGAGCTGGTGGACGGGACGAAGCGTCGCTGACTGATGCGCGAATTGCCGTAAACAAATGCCGCTGAGCTTCCATCGGAGCCCGTTTCACTTACCACTTGCGTCAATCCCGTGGGATTGACCGTATCCACCAAATATTTGGTGGTCACTCCGCCCGAAGTCTTTGATACGCGGTTGCCATCGCCATCGTAGACCATGGTCACCGTGCCACGTTGCACGAGGTGATTCTCGAAATCGTAGGTGTAGGCCACGCCTCCTAACGTCAGCGCGTTGCCTGCGGCGTCGTAGGTTTCCGTGTTCAGGCGGTCGTCAGGGTCGTACGTAAAGGTGCCAGAATTCACGCCTGCCAAAGTCGACGTGATATTAGTTCGGTTGCCGGCAGCATCATGCGTGTAGGATACGGAGCCATTCGGGCCGGAAAGAGCGCCCGCCACCGTCTCGCTCGACAACCGGAAGACATTGTCATAACCGTAGGCAACCGATCTGCCGCCGCCTTCCGTAGCCGACAGTCGATGGCCCTCGCCGTCCACCGCATAGGCATAACTGCTCAACGTTGTCGCTCCATGTTTGATGGTCAGGTTGCTCAGCCGGTTCCGGTCATCAAACGATTGGACGTGAACGACACCGTTGGGAGCGGTTATCGCGGTGATATTCCCAGCGGCATCGTAAGTGTAGGACGTTAGCCCAGTGTCGGCATTGTTGACGGACACCAGGCGAAGATCGGCATCGTAGGTGTATGAGACCTCCGTGGTTCCGGCTGTAAGCGAGGCGAGGTTATTTTCCAGATCGTAGGTATACGCCAAGGTTCCGTTTGGTCTGGCCACTCGATTCACCCGGTCGTCGATGTCATATTGGTATGTGGTGGTGCCGCTGGCGTCCGTCATGGTGGCGCGTTTACCGGACGCTGTATAGGTGAACGAAACTGTCGGAGCGCCGAAGCTTGCATCCGGGATCTTGCTCAGCAGTCGATTTCGCGTGTCGTGAGTGAACCCCGTGGTCTTTCCGTTGTAATCCTTGTGAGAGATTAAGTTGCCAGCGGCATCGTAGGCAAACGTCTCGCTTTGGCCGCCTGGGAGAGTTCGGCTCGTCCGCCGGCCGCGTTGATCATACTGAAACGTAGTCACGTGGTTGTTCGCGTCCGTCTGGCTCAGCAGTTCGCCGATTTCGTCGTAGGCATAAGAGGTAATTTTGCCCGCGTTATCCGTGACCGAGGTTAGACGGCTGAGCTTGTCGTATCCAAACTGCTTTATAGCGCCCGTCGCGTCGACCTTTGCGGTGATCCTGCCCCCCATGTCATACGCCGTCGTGGTGAACGTGCCATCCGGATTAGTGATCTTGGTTCCGCGGTTCACGGCATTGTATTGATAAGCGGTGGTGTGACCATTCGCGTCCACTTCGCTAATAGCATTGCCATTGGCGTCATAGGTTGCCGTCATTACGTTGCCCACGGCATCGGTGACGCCCGTTCGTCGTCCCGCGGCATCGTACGAAAACTGGGTGACATTTCCCAGCGCGTCCGTCGACGAAATCATCTCCCCAGCGGCGTCGAAAGCTGCCTGCTCGACGCCCCCGGTGTTCTGATTTGTAGTTCTAATCTCGCGCCCGAGTGGGTCGTAGGCGTGCAATATGGTTACTCCAGCTGGATTCGTCTCTGCGATCTTGTTGCCGTTGGCATCGTAGGAATAGGCCTGAACAGTTCCATCCGGGTAATTGATCTGTGTCGTGCGTCCACCGTCGTCATATTGATAAGTGGTCTGACGGCCCAACTCGTCGGTGGTTGATGTACGATTACCTACGGCATCGTAGCTAACCAATTTTGTGGAGCCGTCGGGATATATGGTCTTCGTCATGCGGTTCATGGCATCGTAGACGAACTGCGTGGTTAGCGTTTGCGGGCCGCTGGACGTAGTACGGGTAACGGTTTGTGAGAGTCGATTTCCGTTGGCATCGTAGACCAGCGCGGTGGTGTTCCCAGCCGGATCGGTTTGACTCGTGGGCAAGCCGACGACGTTGTAGGTGAAACTGGTGACATTCCCAAGCGGGTCCGTGAGCGCGTTTATCCCGCCGTTTGTGTTATACGTGGATTGTGTGGCATCGCCGAGCGCGTCCGTGCTCGACAAGCCATTGCCGTTGGCATCGTAAGTATTCGTGGTCACGTTCCCATTGGCGTCTGTCATGGTCAACACTTCGTTCAACGCGTTATAGGTGTGCGAGGTGGTGTGGCCGAGCGGATCCGTCGAGCTGAGCTGGTTATTGTTGGCATCATAGCTATACGTGGTCTTCTGGCCCAGCGGATTGGTCGCGCTAAGCTTGTTGTCGTTCGCGTCGTAGGTAAATGTGGACACATGGCCAAGCGCATCGGTCTCCTCGAGCACGTTGCCGTCGGCGTCATACACGTAGGACGTCGAATTCCCCAGACGGTCCGTCACCGTTTCCGTACTCGTAGCCATATTAAAATTGAAGTTGACAACATTTCCAAAGGCATCCACTTGCTGGATCAACCGCCCGGCATCGTCGTACACATTCTGGATAGCCTGAATTCCCCGTGCGTCCATATGAGTTAGCAGGTCGTGCGCACCGTCGTAGGTGAAGGACGATGAGTTATCGAGTTGGTTGGTGAACATTCCCAGATCGCCGTTCGCCGTATAGGAGTACTTCAGTGTGTTTCCGTTCGGATCGGTAATCGTGGCGATCCGACCGGCTCCGTCGCGCGCGAAGCTAACGCCTTGGCCGCTGGGCGTGGACGTAATGCCCGCAGCGGTGAAGGTCAGTGTATTGCCATTTGTGTCAGTCAAACTCTGCAGCCCAGAAGCCCGGCTGAGCTGTAGTTGCTGCCCGTTGGGGAGCGTTAGAATGTACTGGTCCGGATCCACGGGTAGAGCCGTTCCCGAATCCAATAACTGGAGCGGGCCCGGAAAGCCACCGTTCACGAACAGACCGGTGGCTGTTGGCGATGACAAACTTGCGTTGGCTGGCGTCGATCCTGTCGGCGTGAAGACGATGTCCACGAATTCCGGAGGCACCAACTGCTGGCATCCCGTGTCCGCACTAGCCGAAGGAACGAACTGATACAGCGTTCCATTCTGCAGACGTACGCTGACCACATAGTTCTGTGAGGGAACGACGCAGTACGTAGGAAAGAATCCGCCTTGCGAGGTACCGGACCAGTTCTGGCCCAGCACTCCATTGATATCCACTTTAACGGTGTTGTAACTCAGCGACCAACCGAAGCCGAAATCTCCGCTGCTCTTTACCCTGCTGTCGTAGGTCCGAATCACCTGGATGGGCACACCCGCCACCGGTATCGTCAAGTCGTTGTAGGACAACCGAAAATTTCCGATCTTCACATTCTTCGCCACCACCACATCCACTAACGCACTCGTCGTCTGGCCCGACAGATCCACTCCCGTGAGTTGAATCTGCGCCATCCCATTCACCAACAGTGTCGGGTCGAACGTCCCGCTCACTGTCGGACCGGTCCCGGTGGCGAACTGCGTGAAAGCTGTCGAACCGCTGCCCAAATAGGAAAGCGTCCAACTGGCCAAATTCGGACTGCTCACCGTGCCGGTAACCGTCGTTAATGTCGTGACCGTTGCGCCTTCCGTCGGGCTGGTAATCGTCACCGTCGGCGCTGGCCCGGTCACCGGTCCGAGTACGAAGAATCCCGGGCTAGACCACGGCGCAGACTCCGCACCGGTGGTCACGGTGATCGGCGCGCGTAATCCCAAGGTTGCGCCGGAACCGATGGTCAAGCTGGCCGTTGCTGTTGTCGGGCTGGTGACGGTGATTGGTCCGGCTGCGCCTGCGGTGCCGCCACCAACGGAAATTCCGGCGCCAAAATTTGCCACCGACGTACCCTGCGCCCAGTGCGTGAACATGCCTACGATGGACACCGTCACGGCCGTGCCAGGATTCGCCGAGTTCGGCGTCACGTACAACACCATCGGCGAGCCATTCACCGTGAAGGCGTTCGCCAGCGATTCTTGCTCTGCACTGGTGGTGACGGCCACGGTGCGTGTCGCAAACGGCGCACTCGCAGCAATCGTGAGCGATGCGGTGGCCGTCGTGGCGGTGAGTACCGTCACTGGACCGTACGCGCCCGATACGCCTGTGCCGACCGCTACGCCCGGACCAAAGCTAGCTAGCGTCGTGCCCTGCACAAAGTGCGTGTTCAATCCCGTGATGGTTACCACCACTGACTGGCCCGCGAGCGCGTTGTTCGGCGTCACCGAAACCAGCGAAGC
>Ga0181537_10001663_pt1 | contig 20214 bp, 17 predicted proteins | sample PEATcosm2014_Bin_39_FD_119765 | JGI IMG/M metagenome (GOLD analysis project Ga0181537, IMG submission 119765) | Peatland microbial communities from MTU Mesocosm Facility, Houghton, MI, USA - PEATcosm2014_Bin23_10_metaG | ecosystem: Environmental > Terrestrial > Soil > Wetlands > Peat | place... | reverse complement strand
GTCAGCCAGCGTCGAGGAACTGTACGCGATCCTCACCGGACTTGAGCAGGGAAAACATACTCGGCTGCTGGATGTAAGACTCTCGCGCCATGATGGGAGCTCGCAGATCGAATTCACCCTGGAGGCACAGCAGGCGGTTCACGATCAGTTGCGCCAAAAGCTCAGCAGCGAGTTTGATAGCCACAAAATCGTCTCATTCTCATCCAGCAAACAGGAGTAGGCATTGTCCTCAGTTACCCGGGTTCCTTTCGTCAAGGCTAGCGCCTATGGCAACGATTTTCTGATCATCCGCAAGGAGTTTCAGGGCGTGTACGCGCCCGCCCTCACTCGCGCTCTCTGTGATCGTCACAATGGGGTGGGTGCCGATGGCGTCGAATGGCTGAGCGACACGCCCGGCCATGCGGCCCGTATCGAACTCATTAACGCCGATGGCTCTTTTGCTGAGCTCTCCGGCAACGGAACCCGCTGCGTTGCCGCGCACTTGATCGCCAACGGCGCCCCTGAAGATCTGCTCATCGCCACCGACGCGGGCGCCAAGCGTTGCCAGCTCACGGGCCGCAAAGGCAATACCTTCGACTTCATCACTGATATGGGCATCCCCGTGGTAGGCGAACCGTTTGAAATCGACCTCGGCAACGCGCGTTACAGCGGCGTTCCGGTGTCCATGGGCAACCCGCATTTCGTCATCTTTGTCACCGAGTTCCCTAAAGACTGGCAGAAAGAATCGCAGAGAATCCAAGCCCGCACTGACCTCTTTCCCGAAGGCATTAATGTGGAGTGGGTCCAGTTCAAGCGAGCGCCAGACGTTATGATTCGCATCTATGAGCGTGGTGCAGGCGAAACGCGCTCCTCCGGCACGGGAACTTCCGCCTCGGCCGCCGCCTCCATCGCTGTACGCAACACAGCAGAGAAGCTCGTTGTGGTTGCCCCCGGCGGCGTCCAGCGCGTCGAGTGGAAGCCAGGCACGTCGCTCATGCTTGAGGGCTCGGCTATGCTTATCTGCAACGGAGAATTCTTCCTCTAGCCCATTTTCGTTTACCATCGAAAGATGCATTCAGGAACTCATCCCGGCGCCTGCCCTCCGGCTCTTGGGCCACGAGGCAAGGTCGGCGTAGTCAGCCTCGCCAGCACTGCTGACCACACAAGCCTTATTGCGGGATGCAGTGCGCTGCATCAACTTACAGGGTGGGAGGTGGAAGCTGTGTCCACCGAGCCAGTTGGCGACTTCGCGGGAACCATCGAGGCGCGCGCCTCAGCCCTGTCCCGCTTGTGGCATCGCGACGATCTCGGCGCAATCCTCTGCGCTCGCGGCGGTTACGGCTCTAACTACCTCTTGCCGCTGATTGATTTCGAGGTTCTCAAGGCAGCTCCCAAGGCGTTTGTAGGATACAGCGACAACACCTCCATGCTGCTTGCGCTGGACCGCCTTGGCCTCGTCTCGTTTCATGGCCCCATGGTTGCCAGTGACTTCGCTGCCGGGCGTGCTGACGCAGTATCGTTCTGTGCTGCGCTTGCGGGTGAGCCACTGGACTTCAGCTTTGTCCCTGGCTCCGGAGTGCATTCGCTCGTTGAGGGCGAAGCGCTCGGCACACTCACCGGAGGCTGTCTCTCGGTGGTGGTCACCTCGATCGGTACACCGTGGGAAATACAGACTGAGGATAAGATTCTCTTTCTTGAGGACGTGAATGAAAAGCCCTTCCGCATCGACCGCATGTTGATGCACCTCCTTCTCGCAGGAAAGTTCGAAGGCGTGCGCGGAGTGATCTTTGGTGCCATGCGCGGCTGTACCTCCGAGGAAGAACCACTGCCAAAACTTATCCTGCGCCTTCTTGGCGGCCTCGGCGTACCCATTGTTTTCGGCGTGCCCTCCGGCCACGTACAGTCGGGAAATATAACTTTGCCGTTCGGCGTTCCTGCCCGGCTCGCGAGTTCTGCTTCAGGGGTCCGCCTGCAAGTGGAGCCTTCTACTTTGATCGCTTCTAGATCGTGAGGAATCGTTCGCTTTGATCAAGGCTCGTACAGTTCATCTGATAGGAATCTGCGGCACGGCAATGGCCTCGCTGGCAGGTATGTTGAAGTCGCGGGGGCTCGATGTGCGCGGCTCCGATGCTGCTGCTTATCCGCCCATGTCCACATTCTTGGAGTCGCTCGGCATTAAAGTCCTGCAGCCTTTCAGCGAGCAGAACCTCACGCCCACCCCCGATGTGGTTGTGGTTGGCAACGCAATTTCGCGCGGAAACCTTGAGCTTGAGTACCTGCTCGATCAGCGCATCCCGTTCGTCTCCATGCCGGAAGTGATACATCAGGAGTTCATTCGCGGACACAACTCACTGGTAATCGCCGGAACCCATGGCAAGACGACCACGACCAGCATGGCAGCTTGGATCTTCGAGTCCGCCGGACGCAATCCATCGTTCCTTATCGGCGGCATTGCAGAAAACTTTGACTCCAGCTTCGCCGTCACCGATGGCAAAGAGTTCATCATCGAAGGCGACGAGTACGACACGGCTTTCTTCGACAAGGGCCCGAAGTTTCTGCACTACTTTCCGGACGTTGCAATCCTCACCTCCGTCGAGTTTGACCATGCTGATATCTATCGTGATCTTGAAGCTGTGAAGTTCGCGTTCAAGCGTCTCGTAAATCTGGTTCCACGCCGTGGCCGTGTCATCGCCTGGGATGGCAGCACGAACGTCAGCGAATGCGTCGAGCGCGCATTCTGTCCGGTCGAGCGTTTTGGTTTCCATCCCGAATCCTTTTGGCGGATTGAGAACGTACAGTACCTGCCCGCCAGCACCCGTTGGGCCGTGTATCGCGACGGCGTTCACTTTGCAGACTTCGAGTTCGCCCTTGCCGGTGAGTACAACGTGCTGAACGCTACCGCCGCCGCTGCCATGGCTCACGCCTACGGAATCTCCGCCGACGAAATCGGGAACGCTCTGCGCAGTTTTCTTTCCGTCAAACGCCGTCTGGAGGTTCGCGCCGAGATCGCGGGAATCACCATCATCGATGACTTCGCGCATCACCCCACGGCTATTGCCGCCACCCTTACCGCGTTGCGCAAACGCTACGCCGGGCGCCGTCTCTGGGCCGTCCTGGAGCCACGCTCCAACACTCTTCGGCGTAATGTTTTTCAGCATGAACTCGTCGAGAGCCTCGCACTCGCCGACCAGGTCGCCATCGCCAGCGTCTTCTTCAAGACCACGGACGCCCTCAAGCCAGATGAGCGGCTTGACGTGAATGAAGTTGTGAACGAACTCAACTCGCGTGGCATCGCGGCTACACAATTCGCGGACGTCGATACAATCATCAGCGGGCTGCTGCGGCAGCTACTCTCCGGTGACGTGGTGGCTATTCTCTCCAATGGAGGCTTCGGCGGCATTTACGAGAAGCTCCCGGCGGCGCTCCAATCTCTCGCAAGGTGAACATGGTTAGACCGAATCGTTGGCTGTTGATCACATGCGTCATGCTTCTCGCCGCAACCGTAGTGGCGCAGCAGCCTGTCTTCTGGTGTCCCGCCGAGGGTGTTGCTTACGGAGTCTCACTGAAGCGCGCGGCAGACCACGTGGTGCATGTGGATGCCGTGACCCGTCAGCCTGCTTCTCAGTTTCAGCTTCCGGTTTGGAATGCGCTTTACCAGGTTCGCGACTTCGCCGTGAACGTCAATCATGTCAAGGCATACGAGGGCGTTCCCGAATGGCTTTGCGACGGCTGTGTTACTCGCGACGCCACCGCGGAGAAGATCGACAAGACTACCTGGAGCCTGACTTCCTCGGGCAATCATCCCTGTATCACCTTCAGTTATGACGTCACAACGAACGATCCCGGCCCATTCGGCGCCAGCCTCGACACCCAGCATGGTTTTTTCAACTGGGCCGAGGTTCTCGTCTATCGTCCCGATCAGCGCAACGCAGAAGTCTCTATCCGCCTTCTTGATGTTCCTTCCACGTGGAAGCTGCGCGACGGAGGACTCTTCGGCCTGCGCACCGCAGAGCAACTCGCTGCAGAGCCCACAGCCAACGCAGAAAGCTATGATCGTTTGGTAGACGCGCCCGCGCTCTTGGGCCATTTAAGCGAAACCACCTTCGATCAGGATGGCGCGTCCTATCACGTTGTGGCAGATTCCCCGGATGTCGATTTACAGGCTATGCAGTACACTCTGCGGCGAATCACGGCAGCTGCCGTGGACTGGATGCAGGATCGTCCCTATGACGATTACACCTTCCTCTACCTGGCCGCGCACGGCTCTCCCAGCGGAGGCATGGAGCACGCCAACTCCACCGTCATCGACGTTGCCGCCGACCGTCTGAAGCAGGATTCGCTCGCTGCCGCCGGAGTCTCCGCGCACGAGTTCTTTCACCTCTGGAACGTCAAGCGCATCCGTCCTCAATCGCTCGAACCCATCGACTACACCCGCGAGCAGTACTCCCGCGCGCTCTGGTTCAGTGAAGGAGTCACCAGCACCGCCGCCGATCTCATTCAGTCCCGCGCCGGACTCTCTGACGAAAAGCACTTTCTTGCTCACGTCGCCTCAGTCGCCGCAGGATTGCAGGTCCGCAGCGCCCGCCTCACGCAATCGGTTGAAGAGTCCAGTCTGGATACTTGGTTCGACGGCTATCCCGCATATCATCGCCCGGAGCGCAGCATCTCCTACTATCCCAAAGGTGAGCTTCTTGGTTTCCTCATCGATCTCGAAATGCGTCGCGACACCAACGGGCACCACTGCCTGCGCGATCTCTTCCATTACATGAATCAGCGTTACGCCAAGCAGGGAACCTACTTCGACGACTCCGAAGGTGTTCGCCTCGCCCTTGAGGTTCTTACCGGCGACGACTTCCGTGACTTCTTTGCGCGCTACATCTCAGGCACGGAAGAGTTGCCTTACGACCGCTATTTCGCCTACGTCGGCCTGACTCTGGCTCATCATCAAACTGAGCAGACGTATGCGGGCATAGCGACATCGCGTGCGCCGGGCAAGCCATCCACCATTGCGCGCGTGGATGAGAACTCGGCTGCTGCGCGTCTGCATCTCCAACCCGGCGATGTGATTCTCGAAGCTGACGGCAAAGCAATCAGCGGAGACTTCAACCAGATCGTGCTTAAACACGACCCGCGCGCCAGCCTGCATCTGAAGGTCAGCTCCGCCAATGGCAACACGCGCGAGCTCGACTTGCCGCTCACCTCACGTAAGATTGATGAATATCAATTTGAAGACGTGCCCGGCATCACGCCGGCCATTCGCCAACGCCGCGCCGCATTCCTTCTGGGAGAAGCCGAGCCCACTTCAGCAAAGGAGTTCGAGGGACGTGGCCAAGCAAAGGACGCCTCGCGTTGATCCGTCTTCTTTTTTGCATTCTCGCGTGGATCATCTGTTCCATCCCTGCGGCGGTTATCGGTTTTCCAGCTCTCTACATTACCGGGCGCATTGATCTGCTGTGGAACCTTTCGCTATGGGGTGCGCGCACCGGATACCGTCTCGCAGGAATCCGCGTCCGCTGCGTGGGCCGTGAGAATCTGCAGGATGGTCAGGCTTATCTCTTCCTCGCCAATCACACTTCGAATCTCGATCCCCCGGTCATCACCTCGCAGCTTGGCCGCCGCATTTCCATCATCGCCAAGCAGGAGCTCTTCAGCATCCCCATCTTTGGCCGAGCCATGAAAGCGGCCGGCTTCGTTGCCATCAATCGTTCGCAGCGCAAGTCGGCCATCGAAAGCGTCCGCGCTGCCGTAGCCGTATTGCAATCAGGGCAGGGAATGCTGGTGTTTCCGGAGGGAACCCGTTCGCGCGATGGCCGCCTGCTGCCATTCAAGAGAGGCCCATTCCATTTGGCAATGGATGCAGGCGGCCCGGTCGTGCCCATCACTATCGTCGGCAGTCATGATGCCTGGGCCAAGGGCAGTCCGTCACTTCATCCCGGGGAGCTTGTCGTGCACTTCCATCCCCCCGTTGACCCTCGCCAGTTTGCGACCAGGGAAGAGCTTCTCTCCGCCGTGCGCGCCGCCATCCACAGCGCGTTGCCGCCTAAGTATCAGGACTCTGCTACGGGCGAAGCTGCCGCTCACTGACCTTCATTCCATCGCCAACCTCAAAGGCAATTTCCGTGGGACATTTCGTTCCCAGGTCATAGTCCGACGTATATTTCTTGGCGGTCTCGTCCTCAAATTTAACGCTGAACTTGCAGGGAGTGCCGATCGGAGCCATGTGCCGGTGTGTCAGGTCATTACGCAGCTCAGGCAAGCCGAAAGTCCCGGTCGGATACGTGAGCTCAACGTTCCTGATTGCGTGTCCGGAAAAGTTTGAGAGGTTAATGTACATCATCGGCTTGGTATAGTTGCATGCCGTGAAACCGAGCGCCATCAGGAGAGCAGCAGACAAATGTACGTAAATCTTCATGCCGCCATTCTACGCTGGAACCGGTGAGGGACTATTTTCTCTCTATCAGGCGAGCGCTAAGCACTACTCCATCCCGTCCATCGTGCAGTTTGATGGGAAATACGAGCACATTCCACTGCCAGTGCTGCGACTCTGCGGGAAGGTGCGACATCGCATGATGATTGCGGCGGTCAATGTATGTCTCCCGCGTGTCCGCCACCGTGCGGATGATCTCGCCCCACTCATCGCGCATCTCCGGAAAGTGATCGAAGATATTGCGGCCGCTGTACCATGCTCTGCGCTGATGACTGAGTGCGGCAAAGTAGTCGTTTACATATTGCCAGTTGCCGCTCCGGTCGAGTATCTCTACCACCATGTCATCGCCCATCGCCATAATGATTCGCGAGTAATAGAAGTCACGCGAATCTACAACTACCGGATGGCCGCGCCGCTTCGCCTCGAATCCGCGTAATGCCTGCACTAGGTCGTCCACCGAGCTGCTGCCTTTTAGCAGATGCATGTCGGCGATGCCGCCGAACTTGCGCTCCAGTGTAGCAGAGAGAATGATGATCGGAACTTCAGGACGCTTGGCGCGCAACGTTTGCGCCACGTCGGTCCCGAACTTGCCCGCGCCCAGATGGTAGTCCAGCACCGCGATGTCGATATCGTTGAGCTTGCTCTCCGCTTCCTCAATCGAAGCGGCAGTTACGATGTCATATCCCTTTTGACGCAGAATGGTCGAACGTACCAGCAGGTTTTCCGGGCGGTCGTCGAGCAACAGAACGCTGATTGGCTTTGCCTCGTCGCGCTTGCCGCCGTCCACCACCTCGAATTGCTTGCCCTGTTCCATCCGTGTCTCCGAGCCCTCTAGGCGAGCCTCCTAGTATGGATGCAAGAAATGCCCGCCCCAGGTTCGCAATTCTGTTAATCTGCACCCCTGCCCAGTTTTCGTAGCGCCTTTGCCATCTCCGGTAGCTTGTGGAACACCGCCACTGCGCGCAGCCACTGACGGTTTTCAATCGCCGGGTATCCGCTCACCGTCGTACCGGCTGCAACGTCCCCAGGAATTCCGGTCTGCGCTGTGGCAATCGCACCGTCGCCGATTGTAAGGTGTCCGGCCACGCCCACCTGTCCGGCGAGAATCACGTTGTTGCCCACGTGTGACGACCCGCCTAGTCCCACTTGCGAGCAAAGCATGGTGTGCTCGCCCACTGAACATCCATGTCCCACCTGTGTCAGGTTGTCGATCTTCGTATCCAACCCCACTACGGTCTCGCCTATACTGGCGCGGTCCACACAGGAGTTCGCCTGTACTTCCACGCGATCACCCAACTTCGTGATTCCAGACTGCACAATCTTGTGCCAGCCCTTTCCGCCGTCGCGCGCAAAGCCAAAGCCGTCTGCGCCAATCACAACTCCATTTTGTAGCGTAACGTCATTTCCCAGCTCGCAAAACTCGCGAACCTGCGCGTGAGAGTGTGCGATAAACCTGTCACCGATCTTCACGCCGCGGTAGATCACGACGTGCGCCAGCAGCACAGCATCCCGGCCACTTTCCACTCCGGCATCGATCACCACGTAGGGACCGACGTGCGCGCCCTCACCAATCTTCGCGGTCGGATCGATCACCGCTGTCGGATGAATTCCCGGCGCATACTTCGGTGGCTGGTAAAACAGTTCCAGAGCCCGCGCAAAAGCCAAGTACGGATTGCTGTGCCGCAGCACGGCCCGGCCCTCGGCAGGGAAGTCCTGTGTCACAAGGATGGCTGCAGCCTTCGTTGTTCTTGCCATTGCGGCGTACTTTGGATTAGAGATGAACGTGATTTGCTGCGGGCCTGCTTCTTCGATGCCCGCCACACCGAGGACTTCCGTCTCCGGCGCTGCATTCTCCAGCGATGCACCTAGACTTTCAGCAATTTCAGAAAGTTTCATGTTGGGCATAAGCCTACAGGAGCAATACCTTACACGCTACAAGAAGCTGAAAGAGCTTTTCCACAAAGGCAGTGTCAAGCGGTCTTACTCGGCGGGAAGTTCGTTAAAAAGCAGCGGTGTCTGATGGGCCTCATCCGCTTGCTTGCGACGTTTCGCAGCCGAGCCGATTACGGCCAGCACCGTCAGCTCTGATACCGCCGAGCGTGGCGCAAAAATTCTCTGCACATTGCCCCGAGTATCCGGCGGGTTCAGGAAAAAGCCCTCGGCCCGGACTTGGGATAGGTCATTGGGCATCAACCCTTCCAATGTCTCGCCATCGCGGAAGCGCAGCCTCACCCATAGCCCTTCCACTCGTGGGCGTGTTGTAAATGTCTTGCGCTGCAAAGAGTTGGAATCAGCAAAATCTCTGACGTAGTACACGCCTTTGATCTCGGCCAGGTCCACCAGCACAACATTGCCTGCAGTGTTCAGCAGCTCCACCTTGTTCCCTACAAGAAAGTCCTCGGCCGCCACGTATCCATGTACGCTGTCACGATCCATCTTGCGGACGATCACTTTTTTGCGCGTGGAAGCCATTGTGCACCTATTAGCTGCGGTCAGAACAGGGCGCCTACCACTCACAGCGTTTACTGATTGTCGCACTCCCTCGCCGCAGCCTCGCAACAAAATCGGCGCAGGGTGATGATTCGGTTAACCTCCCCGGGGAAATGCTCCGTCATAACTATTAGGGCCCTCTCAGGTTTCTGAGTAGCCAAGGGACTCTTCTCTGTGATATTGTCTGGAGCTTGTAGCAGGAATGTTGCATATCGCTGTAAGTATCTAGCTGCAAACGAGTTATTCACAGCTTGTGCCGGCAATGGAATCTCGACCTGCTTGAACCAGTTTCTAGGAAGTAGTGGGTAAGTTTCTGATTCAATTGCCCTAAAAATCATGGCCGATTACATTTATACGATGGAGAGCCGGTTATCGCCCGACCAGATGCGGACGGTAAACGCGGTGCAAGCACTGGCGCGTGCCCACGGTATGAACGTCTACCTGACGGGCGGAGCCATCCGCGATATCCTCACTGGGTTGCCCATTCGCGACTTGGATTTCACCGTTCAAGGCAATCCGCTCGAACTCCGGCAGGAAATTGAGAAGTCCGGCGGAATCGTGGATATGGTTGACCAGAACTTCTTCGTCATCCACGCCATTCTCGAAGGTGTTCCGGCGGAGATAGGGATGGCACGAGCCGAGGTTTTCGACAAACCCGGCAAGCCTCCACTGGTCACACCAGCCACCATTCATGACGATCTACGCCGCCGCGATTTCACCTTCAACGCCATGGCTCTATCCCTCAATGAGGGCTCACGCGGCCTGCTGCTGGACCCTTTCAACGGTGCAGCGGATATTGAAGCCAAACTGATTCGCATATTGCACAGCTATGCTTTCCTCGAGGATCCGTCTCGACTCATTCGCGCCAGCCGCTTTGCGACGCGCTTTGGATGGGAACTGGAGGAACGCACCCGCGCCCGCTATAACTCCGCGATCGAGGGTGAGTACATTCAGTTCCTGGGCAATCGCGCCATTGGATACGAACTGGAGCAGATTGCACACGAAGAAAATCCGCTTGCCGTGATGAAGGCTCTCGAAGCCGAAAGCTGGCTGAAGGTGCTCTGCCCCAAGTGGACAGTCGCCAAAGCGGATGTCCCTGAGCTGGCGCATCTACTGAAGACTCGCGCAACCATGGCGGACTTCAATATCAGTGTGGATGCCGCTCCGGCCATCATGCACTTTCTAACCTCCAAGTTGGGCGATGCCGACGTGGCGGCCATTCAGAAACTGATTCCGCACCGTGAGTTTGTAGCATCTTGGAAGCGGCTGGAGAGCGATGCTAAAGAGCTCTCGAAGAAACTTCTCTCTAAGGAAGCGGCGCTGAACTCCGGTGCATGGAAGATACTTGCAGCCGCAAAGCCTGAGGCTCTGCTCTATCTTGACGTCACTGGACATAACAAGGTAGCCGACGAAAAGGTCAAGAATTTCTTCGGAAGGTGGCGGCAGATGCAGGAGAAGATTCCTTACGCGCAGATGACCGCGCTGCGAATCACCCCGCAGCTTCCGGAGTTCACGAGGATATCTCAGGAAGCATTCTTCCAACTGCTCGACGGAAAGCTTCGTTCGGAGACCGAGATAGCCAAGTTCCTCGCGCCCTTTGAACCACCACCACCACCGCCGCCACCAACTCCCGTGCGCCGTGGTCGCTCAGCAGCCAAGAAGGTTGCCGCTCCGGTAAAGGTACCTGCCGCAGTGGCTGTTGCTGCCTCGGCTGCCGAGCCGGTCGTCGTAGCAGTCACTCCCGCTCCAGCGGCCAAGCCCGTTGCCGCGAAGAAACATTCTGAAGCAGCTAATGCTCCCGCGCCGGTTCTAAAATCCGCCAAGGCGCCAGCGAAAGCCGCACCTGTGAAGGCAGTCGCGAAGAAATTGACTCCGGTGAAGAGCATAGCTAAGGCTCCTGCCAAGCCCGCTCCTAAACCAGTCAAGAAGGCGAGCGCCAAGAGCGCTCCGAAGAAACCCGGAAAGGCTGCACCGAAGCCGGTTCAAAAATCTAAGCCCGTTGTAAAGAAGGCCAACTCTGTTGGGAAGAAAGCTGCGCCTAAGAAATCTGCCAAGAGCGCTCCGGTCAGGAAGCTAACGGAGAAGAAGCACGGCAAGCCGGACAAGAAGCACAAGAAGAAACGCTAGGCGCTAAAGAAAAGGCCCACTCGGTGGGCCTTTTCCCTTGTTCAGCAAAATAGCGAGTAGGTCACTCTGTCTTGTCTTTAGTAGTGTCGGTCGTGTTTTCCATGTGAGAAGCTTCCGCCGCTTTGCCGTTCTTATGGCATTCGCATTTTGTGACGATGGCGGTATGAATCCGGGTACGAAGATCGTCGGGTAATTCGTAGAGGCGGGAGTCCCGGTAGATTTCGATTGTGCTCTTTGTGGTATTACAAACGACGTAGCAGTTATGGCACCACTGCAAATGTTCCTCGAGTTCAGCCTTGGTTTGTGTATCCATGGTGTTATCGAGGTAATCGGTCAGCTCTTTCAAGAAGTCAGAGCATTTCACGGTTTGCTATCTCCATCGCGTCGTTTGAAATACTTATTGAGGCGCTCGCGCAACTGCAACCTGGCACGCAGTAACCTCGACTTCACAGCGGGCACACTCAACTCCAGAGCCGATGCTGTCTCTTCGGTAGACAATCCTTCTACGTCCCGCAACACGAAGACAGTTCGAAAACTCGGCGGCAGCCCTTGAATGGTCTTGCCGAGAATATCCTTCAATTCTGCCTGCGTGTACTGCTGTTCCGGGTTCGGAGACCAGTCCGCGATTTCGCGCGGCATGGAATCTTCTTCCGTCTTTACGTCCTCATCAATCGAAACCATGCGCTCTGGGCGTCTCCGCCGCAATCGCATAAGAGCTTCGTTGACCGCGATCCGAACCAGCCAGGTGTAAAACTTTGACTGCCCCTGGAACTGCCCAAGATTCTGATACGCCTTTAGGAACGCGTCTTGTACAACATCCTCGGCGTCTTCACGGTTCTGCGTAATATGCTGCGCAATACGGAAGACGTTGCGGTCGTACCGCCGCACGAGCGACTCAAAGGCTTTTATGTCGCCGGCGCGCGCCGCTTCAACTAAAAGGCTTTCTTCGCTAGGTGGCTCTACTACGTTATTTTCGATGGCTTCCATGCGTCCGTCGATTCAGAATTTACGCGACTAATGTTCCGTGTGCCATTGTATCGGGTGAAACGGCAGATGACAAAGTGACGTCAGTGCAGAATCGCCGGAACCCGCAGGATGCCTATCTTGAGTCGGCAGGCGTTGACATGGCGCAAGCTGCCCACCATAATCCGAGCATCCTCTTAGTTGCGCGGTTCAACGGTGCGCAGCGCCGGACAAAGCCATGACCGATGAAGATCTAATCCGGGAGATTGCCACCAAGGCTTTCAACGAAGCGCTGCAAGCCCGCTCGCAGGAACTCGCCGAAGACATTGCGCAGAGAATGAAGGCTGCGCTCCAGCCTGAGTCCGCGCCACGCGAACGTACCAAGGCATTGCGCGACGGCAGCATGCTGATCGCGGGTTCCAGAACTCAAACGGAAACACTGGAAGCATTACTGGCCGCAAGTTCGGCCGTCAGTGACGGCTGTGGGCTGCTGATTTTGCGGGGCACGCAGGCTGGCGGCTGGAGCTGCCACGGCCTCACCACGCTCGATAATTTCAAGCGCGCAGTTCTCGATTGTTCCGGCGGCGTTATTGCCAAGGCAATCGCCTCCTCCACAACCGCAGAGACAAGAGCCTCTGAGCTTGACCCTGTTTTCGTCGCCAGACTTCGTCTTGATGCGCTGACCAAAGTGGTTCTGATTCCTGTCCTACTCAAGGGGCGCATTGCCGCTCTGCTGTTTGCGCTCGCGCCGATAGGGGACGAGGCAGCAGCGCTCGAATTACTGGTGCAGGTCGCACAACTCGTATTGGACGTGCAAGCCTATCGCAAGACTGCCCCAAAGCCCGCTGTGGAAGCGCATCCCCACACGGCTCCAGAGGCTGCACACTCGGACGAAGCACCGCAAAGTCCCCCGGCTCCTCCAGAGCCAGCGCATGTAGTCGCGGAAGCAACAGTTGCTGCCGAATCTTCTGAGCCCGCGCCCTCGCCTGTCGAGGCGGTGGTCGCTGACAAAACTTCTGAACCAGAGCCCGCCGTTGCGGAGCCATCGGTCCCTGCCGCAGTAGCCGATGAAGTGACGGAGCCACCAGTTGTCTCTGCCGAGCCGCCTGCCGAGCCGGTTCATGCGGAGCCGAGAGTCGCCACATACCTCCCGCGCGCCGAGCCAGAGCAAATTTATTTACCTGCTGCAAAGGAACCGGTGCCTGTGGCCGCCTCAGTACGGCCAGCTCCTTCGCTCGCTCCAGACACCGCTTATGCATCGGTGGCCGCTCCTGAGTTTGTGCCTGAAGTGTATATTCCTGAGCAAGTCGCCATCCCAGCTCCCGTCGTTGCTCCAGCCTTCCACGAGGTTGCGGTAGCGCCGCTGGTTTCCGTCCCGCCCGATCAGGCGCACGAGAAGGCGCGACGCTTTGCCAAGTTGCTGGTCGAGGAGATCAAGCTATACAACCAGAGCAAAGTTGCCGAAGGTCGAGCCCGCGGCGATCTTTACAGCCGCTTGCGCGAAGATATCGAAAAAAGCCGCGCCGCCTACCAGAAGCGCTACGGTGAAACCGTTAGAGACGTAGATTATTTCTCTCAAGAGCTCCTGAGAATTCTTGCGGATAACAATCGAAGTGTGATGGGAGCTGGATTTCCGGGTTAAACTTTAATCAGGTCTCATGCCCACAAAGTTTCGATTCCTTGCTATCCTCCTGCTGACGTTCACAACCTTTGCCGCTGCTATTCAAGACGCGGAGAAGCCGAAGGCCTCTGCGCGAAGATCTCCGGCGCACAAAACCAGTGCCGCTGCCAAGCACACTCCTGCAAAACAAACTGCGGCTAAGCCCGCAGCCAAGGTTAACAAGCTTAAGAAGACCGGCAAGGGAGCCACGCCCGCAGCATCCCGCAAGTCTGTAAAGATGAAAGTATCTCCAGAGAAAGTGCGGCGCCTGAAGCGTGCCTTCGTCGCTTCGGCGGACCTTAAGGTGATGGCACGGCAGCTGGTTCAAAATCGCACGCCAGCCGCGTTCAACGGCGTGGAGGATTATGCACGCCGCCATCCAGCAAGCGATGCCGGTGCACTGGCGTGGCTCGCAGCCGGCTACGCACACGTGCAAGACCAGCAGTACGCGCAAGCGGTCGTCGCGCTGGAGAAAGCGAAGCCGCACGCCGGTGAACTCTTCGACTATGTGCGCTATCTGGAAGCCGTCTGCTACGCTGGCCAGGGCAACAGCGCCAAAGTCGCAGAGTTGCTTCATAACTTCGATACCGATGCACCTGAATCCATATTTCTAAATGACGTGGTGGACATCTATGGAAGCGCGCTGCTGGCGCAGAGCCGAACACCGGAAGCCATCACATACCTGGAAGCCCATCGCGTTCCGCAGCGCGCGTCGGTGGAACTTGCGCTTGGCAAGAGCTATCTCCACTCCACCCATCCCGAGAAGGGTATGGAGATTCTGAAACATTTGTACTTCACCATGCCTCTTAGTGAACAGGCCGCGGATGCAGGGACGCTACTGGCAGCCAATGGTTCCGCGCTTGAGGGCAGCTATACCGACGAAAAAGCGCGGGCGGATTTGTTGGCGAAAGCCGGACGTTGGAACGATGCAGTCCGCGCCTATCGTGCACTTGAAGGCCGTGCTCCGGCCACAGAGCTGAGTTCTGTGGAGATTTCTTTGGCCGCATCCCTGCGCCACACGAACGAGGGCGAGAGCCGCGATCTGCTGGGCCAGGTGCAGGCCGTTGGCGAAGTTAACGCCCAGCGTCTCTATCAACTCGGCGAGATCGCGCGCAATGACAATAATAAAGATGCGGTGATCGCAAACCTCGAGGGCATGAGGCAGAGCTGCGCTGCAAGCCCGTGGTTTGAACAGGCGCTGATCTCCGCGGCGAATATGTATCTGCTCGATAAGAATTATGATCGCGCGATCGACCTGTTCCGCGAAGCGCAGCAACGCTTTCCCGGTGGCGCGCGACCGAGTTACTCGCATTGGAAGGCTGCGTGGCTCACCTATCGTCAGGGACGCAGCGCTGATGCCAAGCGTGATTTTGAAAATCAGGTAGCGTGGTATCCGGACCGTCCTGAAGTTCCTGCGGCTCTCTACTGGCGCGCGCGCATCGCTGAAGATGAGCATGACTACACACTGGCGCGGGCTTGGTACACCAAACTCGGCGAGCGCTTTCACAACTACTACTACGGCTACCTCGGACGCGAGCGGCTCGCAGGTCTGCCGCCATCGGCCACAGACGTGGCGCTGCGGCAGGACGCAACGCTCGCGCACATTCCAGAGATGAAGCCTGCAGGACCGGAGGCGCAGGAACTGGAACCTCCGCCGAACCAGTTGCGTGCCGAGAAGAGCCGCCTGCTGGTGAACGCCGGCCTTAATGAATTTGCTATTCGTGAACTGCAGGCCGAGCAGGGCGGCCAAGGCGCACGCTGGGCCACACTGCAAATCGCGCGCATCTATGCAGATGGTGGAGAGACGCATCGCGCCATCCAGTTTCTCAAGAAGTCGCTGCCGGGATATTATTCAATCGATCTAGCCGGATTGCCGCGCGCCTATTGGGAAATTCTCTTTCCGAAGGTTTACTGGAGTGACCTGCAGCGGCAGGCAGAGGCCAACTCGCTTGACCCATACCTTGTTGCATCCCTCATCCGGCAGGAGAGCGAGTTCAATCCCAATGCGCTGTCGCACGCCAACGCCTGCGGGCTGATGCAGTTGTTGCCGAAGGTAGGAAAGGGTGAAGCGAAGGCTGCGCACATGAAGGGCTTTTCCACTTCGTCACTCTTCGCCCCTAGCATCAACATTCAGCTTGGTACGCACTACTTCCGCGAGATGGTGACACAGTACAACGGACAGGTGGAGTACGCGCTGGCCGCTTACAATGCGGGGTCCAACCGTGTGGATGATTGGCGGCAGAGTGGTCACTATCGTGATATTCAGGAGTTCGTCGAGTCCATTCCTTTTACAGAGACTCGCGAGTATGTGCAGGCGATCGTGCGCAATGCCAAGGTTTATGAGCGCCTCTACCCGCGTCCGTGACTTTCAATGATTATCGAGAAGTGCAATCATTCCGGAACCGAAGTTGACTGATGTGCCAATCGTTCAGGTAGGTCGCAAACGATTGGCACATTGATTACCCCCACCCGTTTGACGATTGACTGTTTTGTACATCATTCGTCCGGTTTCATATCACAGCATGGGAGTGACAGCGCTCACTGCGCTCATGGCAGGGAACGCATAAAGTTGCGCCGTCCGGCAGTCTGGCTGAGGGTGCCTTCGAGCCCCGCCGGGCAGAAAACACCGAGGCCCAAATGTCCATCGTTGATTCTGCGGCGAACCGTCCGGTTCGCAAGTATTCCGTTGAAGAATTGAAGTCACAAGCGGCACTGATGCGCGGCTACAACCTTGCAGCACTTTACTGCGCGGGTTCCGGACACAGTGGCGGCACGCTGTCCATCATGGATATTACAGCGGCGCTCTACCTGTCTGTTGCCGATCATGATCCGAAAAATCCGAGCTGGGCTGACCGCGACCGCATCATCTGGTCGGCGGGGCACAAGGCTCCGGCGCTTTATGTCGGGTTGGCGTTCGCGGGCTTCTGCGAGAAGCGCGACCTGGCTTTGCTGCGCAAACTATCGTCACCCTTCCAGGGGCATCCGCATCGGTTGAAGCTCGGCGGAATCGAAATTTCTGGTGGCTCGCTCGGGCAGGGACTCAGTGTAGCCGTCGGCAATGCGCTGGCTGCGCGGCTGGATGCGAAGCCCTACACGGTCTTCTGCATCATGGGCGATGGCGAACAGCAGGAAGGCCAGATATGGGAAGCTGCCATGGAGGCGTCCCACTACAAGCTAGATAACCTGGTTGCCATTCTGGATAAGAACGGATTGCAGATCGATGGCAAGGTTTCAGACGTGATGGGCATTGAGCCGATTGAGGAGAAGTATCGCGCGTTTGGTTGGGAGGTGATGAGCATCGACGGTCACGACATGCAGCAGGTCGTCGACGCACTGAGCAGGGCAAAGGAGAGCCGCGATGGCCGTCCGAAGGTGATCATTGCCGACACGGTGAAAGGCAAGGGCGTCAGCTTCATGGAGAACGTTGCGGGCTGGCACGGCAAGACTCCGAACCTGGATGAACTGAACAAAGCACTGGAAGAGCTGGGCGTTGCCGATCAGGTGGACGTGGAAGCCTTGTCAGCTTATGCAGGGGAATACCAGCGCGTGGTGGATCGCAAGCTGGCGGCAAAGCTGCCGAAGTTCAGTACGAACTATTGGTGGAATTCCGCCGACAAGATGAGAGTGCAGATGGAACCAACGCGCAAGGGCTTTGGCCAGGCGTTGGCCGCACAGGGCGGAGACGAGCGCGTGGTGTGCCTGGGACTCGACATCTCCGGGTCCATCACCATCAGCGATTTTTACGCGGGGCATCCGGAGCGTAAAGCGCGCTGGCTGAGCATGGGCATCGCCGAACAGTCGGCAACGTCTGTGGCCGCGGGGCTGGCAAAGGAAGGGAAGTTCCCGGTATTCGGGACCTATGCCACATTTGCGGCAGCGCGAAACCTGGACCAGATTCGCGTCTCCATCTGTTACAGCAATCTCAATGTGTTTATTGCCGGAGCGCATGGAGGAGTGAGCGTTGGACCGGATGGCGCAACCCATCAGGCGCTGGAGGATTTGTTTGCCATGTGCGGACTGCCGAATATGAGCGTGGTTGTTCCGGCTGATTCGGTGGAGACGAAGAAGGCAACAACATTCATGCTGATGGCGCATCAGGGGCCAAAGTATGTACGGTTCGCGCGCGAGGCTACGCCGGTAATCTCTACTGAAGAGACGCCGTTTGTGTTTGGCAAGGCGAACGTGATCCGCTTCAGGGGCGAGCAGGAAAAGTTTGTTGAAGCTTTTAAGACCTGCCTTGCAGAGGACTACAAGGATGAGCACGAAGACCTGACAATCGTGGCTTGCGGTCCCATGGTTCCGGAAGCGATGCGCGCGGCCTGGATACTGAAGCGCGACTATGGATACGAGACGCGCGTCATTAACATGCATACGATGAAGCCAATTGACCGCGAAGCAATCGTACGAGCGGCGAAAGAGACCGGAGCGATTGTGACAGCAGAAGAACACCAGGTAGGGGCTCTTGGGTGGAGGGTTGCTGCGCTGGTTATGGAGGATCCATCGCTGATGCAGCATCCGGTGCTGGCGGGCTACATTGGAGTGCAGGATCGCTTTGGCGATTCCGGTGCACCGTGGGAGCTGGTGAAGGAGTTCGAGGTTTCCGCAGAGCACATTGCACACAAGGCCGCGGAGTTGATCTGCGCGCGGGTCAAGAGCGCAGAAGCAGCGATGGTGAAGGGGTAGAGCGAAGTCAATTGCGGAGTAAGTCAACTGTGGAGTAATTCAACTACCCCACCTTCCGCCCAAGGAACGGGCGGAAGGATGGGGCACCCGCTAAGGTTTCATTTACATTGATCGATCTACGCGATCTTCGGGACGAGAGCTTAGTGTCCGTGACGTTCGCGCCAGTACCGCTCCTGATCGCGCTTGTCGATATGTTTGTAGTCGCGGAATTCGCGACCGGGATAAGCCCGCACATACCAGTCGTGGTAATAGCGGTCTTCGTCCGGACCCCAGCGGTGATAGTCGTTGTAATAGGGATCGTAAACTCTGTAATGATGTTCCGCGCAACCGACACCAACCAGCAGCGCGGCAAGCACAACCAGTGAACTCAAAGCGTAGTGAAGCTTTCGCATTCCATTCCTCACTTTCACACTCAGAAACCCTTAGATGCTTGCAAAGTTTTGTGGGCAGAGTTGGAATACAGAACTGGAATGCTCAGTTTTCGCTAGCGGACTTGGCTCCGAAGATGAGGTCGATGGAAAGAAGACATGCGCCACAGACGATGGCGCTGTCGGCAAGATTGAAGTCCGGCCACATATGGGTGCCAACGTAGACGTGGAGGAAGTCTGTGACGCGGCCATATAGAAGACGGTCGTACAGATTGCCGATGGCTCCGCCGAGAATGAAGGCAAGAGCGAGCCCGGTCCAGGTGAAGCGGCGCGCCGAACTCCAGAGCAAATAGCAGACCACGACCATTGCAGCCGACGAGAAGCCTACGAGAAGCGGAATTCGCACGCGAGGAGACCAGTCGGCAAAGAGACTGAAGGCGGCTCCGGCGTTTTCAACGTGGGTGATGGAGAATAAGTTTGGGATCACCTGCACGCTGCCGAAGTTGAGTTCGACGTGGCGGGCAACGAGAATTTTGGTGAGGCGGTCGCAGAAAATAACGACCGCCGACACCGCGAAATAGAAAAGACGCAGCCGTGCACGAGACATTATGCGCTGGCGCTCCCGGCTTCACCCTGGATGATTGCGAGATTGGCGCTGCAACGCTCGCAGACGGAGGGATAGGTTTTATCCTCACCGACGTGGGTGGAGAAGTTCCAGCAGCGCTCGCACTTTTCGCCTTCGGCTTTGCCGACTTCGAATGCGATAGGCGAATCGGGCGCTCCCTGTTTTACCTCCACCTGCGAGACCACGAAGATAGAGGCGAGCTTATTGGCATACTGCAACAGGCGCTTGTAGTCGTTACCGGAGGCGGTGATGATGACGCGCGCTTCAAGATTGGCCTTGATCGTCTTGTTGTTGCGCAGCTCTTCGAGCTGGCGCAAGGCGAGCTCGCGCACGGTGAAGAGATAGTCCCAGTCGGCACGGACCTGGGTGGCCTGCTCGCGATCACGGATTTCTCCGGTGAGATCGTTGGTGTTGGGGAAGAGCGCGAGATGGACGCTCTCCGGACGTGATAGAAGTTGCGGCATGTGCTGCCACGCCTCCTCTGCGGTGAAGCTGAGGATGGGCGCGATGAGCCGGAGCAGCGCTTCACCGATGCGCCAGAGCGCGGTTTGCGCGGACTTGCGCGTTTGCGAGCTCCGCGGGAACGTGTAGAGGCGGTCCTTCAAAATATCAAAGTACTGCGCGCTGAGATCGACGGCGAAGAATTCATTGAGGCGCTGGTAGATGCGATGGAAAAGCATCTGGTCATACCAGGCGCGACACTCGGCGACCACGTCGGCCATGCGCATCAGCATATATTGATCGAGCGGCTCAAGCAGTTCGAAGGGAACCACATCTTCCGCTGGTACAAAACCGTGCAGGTTGCCGAGAATGTAGCGGAAGGTGTTGCGAATCTTACGATAGTTTTCGGCGACACGAGCCATCAGGTTCTCGCTGGCGCGTACGTCTTCGC
>Ga0181537_10001662_pt1 | contig 20216 bp, 28 predicted proteins | sample PEATcosm2014_Bin_39_FD_119765 | JGI IMG/M metagenome (GOLD analysis project Ga0181537, IMG submission 119765) | Peatland microbial communities from MTU Mesocosm Facility, Houghton, MI, USA - PEATcosm2014_Bin23_10_metaG | ecosystem: Environmental > Terrestrial > Soil > Wetlands > Peat | place... | reverse complement strand
GACACCACGCATAAATGTTTCTAGGAGCTCTATTTTGTCGCGCGTATTTTTCATCATCTTCTTAAAGATAAAACAATAACTCATCAAGCCAATGCTCGACAGAACCTTCAAAACATCTGAATATTTAAGGCCATCCATCTCATTTAAAATATCATCAAATAACTGATGCGAAAATTTAGTAAAGGCATCATTGCTAAGGCCCGGTGCATAGTCGTATTTTTTTTTGGGTTTCTTTTTCCACATAACTAAATTACCGGTTCATTCATTTTAAAGATATCTATAAGCGATAGGCCTGGAATATACATTTGCAAAGTTTTAAAATGCTCTGCAATGAGAATGTCTTGATGCGCTTTTGGGATCGGAAGTTCATTAAATAGATAGCCAACCATGCAAGCACTGATAGACATAAAATAATTAATAGCGTCACCAGTAGTAGCCTCATCAATCGCCTTTATTTGCTCTACAGCAAACCTCAAGACATCACTAACCATTTTTTTGCCTGCATCTTCAGTGACAGAAAGAGGAACAGGAGATGGATTTGTATGTTCAGCCATGTTTTTTTCTTCCTATACGATACGAGGTGTCTTGGTGTACACCCAAAAAAATGCCGAAGGCTAATGTCATAAATAAGCTACTTACCAACCTGTCTAAGTGCTCTTGTCCAAAAACATCACCGGCAATCCAGAATGCCATAAATGCGAATATAATCTTGTATAGTTTTGTCATAAATACCTCATTATCTTTGTTGATTTCCTACTTCGTCATACATATCTATTAGCTGCCCGGTTCCCTGTGCCGATATTGCTGCAGCCACTATCATGCCTGCGCCTACTGGCCCAGATATGATAAACGCTCCAACAGCCGTGAACCCAGTGACTAACAAATTAAAGTGCAGCTTAAAGCCCCCTTCAATTCCCTGTAGTACTTCCTTGTGTAATTCTACCATTGTGTTTCCTTATCAATTAGGCTTCCGGTGTGTCAAGAAATCGTTGTATTACGCCACGCATCACTTCACTAACTGAGGTGCGATTCTTGAGGGCGTAAAGGTTCAAGGCATCAACATCGTCGATAGGCACATAGATAGTTAGTGTGCGTAGTTCTTTTTTAGTGGCAGCTTCTTTAGCTTTTGCTAATTCTGGATCGGTAGATTCGCGGGTACGTTTTTTAATCATTATAAAACCCCAATATTTCTTCTGTTAGTGAACTAATTTCTTGTTTTGCAGCTTCGTCGTTTGAGTCAAAGACGGTATTTCCTTCATTGATTGTGCGAGCATATGCAACGCGGCCATGGATAAAGTTAGGACTTAGGCGGGGCGCTTCTTTTATTTCAGCAAGTGCGCTGGCGACTTCCATATTTAGTGTTGAATTACGAATTGCTTGGTTAAGCACAAGCATAGCTTTTAGGGTTGGATTGCGACCATAGGCGCTTTGCAATAAATCGATGGTATCTATGCTTGACCAGACATCGAGGGCAGAGGGCTTTATAGGGATAATGGCTAAATCTGACATGGTAAGCGCCGTGCCGAGCATATCCTGGGTTTTGCCTGCGGTATCTATAATCATGTAATCATATTTAGATTGCGCAGCAATTTGATAGGCGCTTTGCAGTGTTTGGCGTGAGGATACATTTACTACTGGCGTATAAGGAGGAGGATAGTGTGATTCGCTGTGTGCGCTATACCAGTCGGTGAGGCTGCATTGTCTGTCGGCATCCACCATTACAATTCTGACATTCCGATATTTCCGTATGGCTCTTTCGATATTAATTGCGAGCGTGGTTTTACCCACGCCGCCTTTTGAATTTAAGAAGGTGATTACTTTCATTATTCCTCTGTATTGCTTTCCAGTTGTCTGCTTTCAAGTTTTTCGCATTCTCGTCGATACAAAATCATTCTAATATGATGACGGAGGCTTAGCAGGGAATGGGTGTCCCAGCGCTCGTACACTTTCCAGCCATGGCCACAGCAGCAGGGCGTTTCCCAGCATTTTTCACAATCTGACATTGCCATAATTACATCCCTATATGTTTATATATTAACAAGTGTATATGTTAATCTATTTCATTGTCAACTTGCCGTCGGTTCCAAAGAGCTGCGAGATCTTCCATTAGTTTTGAGCGAAGCTGATGTACTAATTTTTCATATTCTTCATTACTCATATGGGCATATTGAAGTTCTAGCTGATATAAGTCGCGATCATATTGTTCAATTATTTTGTCCTGATAGTATGACTGGGTGAGGGTGCTCATTTTTTCTCACATCCAAATAAACTTTTCGCCAACCTCAACGGCGTGATCGTCTTTCTCCAAAAACTTAAACATCAGGGAGTCATATGTATACACAACCATTTGAGGATGCCTAAAGAATGACTTTGTCTTGTTGCGGCCTGAAAGGGCGATTTTGATGTCGCCGTTTTCAGCTTTGATGGTTTCGAGTTGAGTTATTAATTCAGAGATTTTCATTATTCATCCTTATTTCTTCCTAATTTCGATATATGTGCCAGCAAGTCTTCCAGGGCATCATAGGCACCCCGAGATTTGCACCATTTCGCTTCATGCGTTATTCAGACCTCAAAAATTGCTAAACTTTTATATTTAATGGCAAACAAGAAGAGACCATCCCAGGAATTTTCAAATATGCTAATGTAGCTTGTAATTCTTTTTCATCATTACAAATATAAACTGGGTTTAATGGTTTTATGCCTGTCCATTCCACTCTAACGCAATATTTTGTATCTAGAGCAATCATTGTGCATTTCCTTAATAATTTCAGTTATTCGGAATTTCAGAATAACTGAGCTTTTATATTCTACATTAATATATTTACATGTTCACATAATTACATATTGTAATGTAATTCGTGCAACTCACACTTAACATCATATATGCTATTGGCGATGCTTTCTAATATGTCTTGAATGCTAGCGCGTAGTTCTTTTGTGCTTTCTTTTTCAAGAAGGCTTGGCATGGCGGTGGTGAGGTATTCCATCAGTCTAAGTGCGCTTTCTAGTTGGGTTATGTGTCTTTGCATTATTCGGCCCCCTTTAAATAAATATGCACGTATTCTTTGTCAGTGAAGCCTGTTGCTTCAGTCCAGCCTAGAGACAGCTTAGCAATGAGGGCCTTGGCTGCTGCTATATGGTTTGGGGCTACCTCTAATGAGTAGTCCCAGTTTACTGTTATAGATTTATCACCAAAGTCAGCTTTAATACGCTGAGGCTTTGTAGGAGTACAGGGTAAGTACTTTGTTGTTATTGCTTGCATGTTATTCCTCGTCCTCGTTATTGGGTTTGTAGTTGTCTATTTCTTCTTGAGTTAGGCGGACTTCTTCATAACAGTCCGCGATAAAATCACTAAAGCCAACCTCATATGCGGTTCTATCGACTCTGTGCAAAGCGACCGATGGGGCGTATTCATATCCGCAGATATTTACAGGCTCCCAGCATTCATCAAGCATATCGCCATAAAGCTCTTCAAGGTCGAATGCCGAATAAAGTTCTTTGGTTTCGTTGTGAAGGTAATAAAAGTATTTCGTTTGACAAGCGCTCTCGCAATTATGAAGGTCGTCTTCCCATTCTTCGGCTATTGCTACGTCGCCGGTATGTGTGTGCATTAAATATGTGGCCATGAAGCCTTCATTACATTAAGTTTATTGCTGTTATTAGTAAGCTAGTTAATTTTGCTAATATAATTAGCGGGGTTGTGTTGATGTACATTTATAGGCTCCTTTGTGCTGCCACGATTGAGAGCTCATAACCAAGAGCTTTGCAGAGGCGAATGGAGTTATCTGTGAAGGTTTTAGCGCCTGCTAATTCAACTAATTTCTTGGCTGTTTCACATACGGGATAGATTAATTCGTTTCCGTATGTGTTTTTAATGATTACTTCGATTTTCATAATGTCTCCATTGTTGTTGCTAAGCACTGAATCAATAGAGACATTATACGTCAACATATCTACATGTCAACATATTAATATGTAAATATTATTCTATGTATATGGGTTTATATGGTGGTCTATATAGGGTTTGTATCGGATGGCTTAGCAATGCATAGATGGGGCAATAGCTGCCAGGGTGAGCACTGCAGTGGTGCTGCAGTTAATGGTTAATTGCTGCAGTAGACAAGAGGCTTAGCAATGTGTGGGGCGCCCTAGAGTTTACAAATATTACTTGACATCTTACTTTGTGCTGTTATTTGGGTTACGATTTGCGTATGTCAAGATATATTTGAGGATTGCTATGCAAACGTGTTGGAGATGCCATGGGACTAAGCGTTACCTAGGTATGGGGTGGATGGAGGTTGATTGCAACATATGTGATGGTAGAGGGAAGACTGACAAAGTTAGACCTGAGCCTGTACATGTTCCAGTAATAGCTGCCGAGACGGAAAAGGTTGAGCAGTTAGAGAAAGTTAGCACACCTAGAAAGAAGGGGATATCGCATGCGGATATCTATGCGAAGGTAGCTGTGTGAGTCATGGCAAGCCGGGAGCACCGAGATTTCCATGGACTGATGAGCTGGAAGACGAAATTTGTGAAGTAACCGCTACTTCGCACAAAGGATTGGAAGAGCATTGCAAGGATCATAGTCACTGGCCTAACCATGATGAGATCTATAAACATTTATATAAGTCAACTAGATTCTCCGAGGAATACGACAAAGCTAAGGTTAGACAGCAGGATGCTTTAGTTGATTATATGATGCGAATTTCTAAGGATTATTCGCGCGATACTTATCAAGACGGGCAAGGTAATGAGCGTCCTAACATGGTTAGTGTGGCCAGAGACAAGCTGCAGGCTGATAATATTAAATGGGCAGCAAGCAGGCTTTCTCGCAAGTATCGAGAGAAGCAAATCATCGAACAAAATGTCACCACGCATGAGGCGTCGCTTAAGGATCTATCCTAATGCGACCACTCAACTCAACCCTTCCCTTTGCTGAGCTTTCTCACTCTTCTCTTCGCGCAGCTAAGCCATTCTCTACCAAGAGCAAGCCAACTACATGTAACACTACATCAGAGCATATCGATACAGTATGGGGTGTAGCCCTTACTCCAAACTATGATACAGTTGACTGCATTAATTTAGAATATGTCAGCCAAGAATCAAAAGTTAGCTGTGGGGGTTCTGTAGGGGAAAAAACCCCTTTTTCGAAAGGGAATGATAGTTACTATCCTCAACCCCAAAATTTTCCAGAAAACGACCATACCTCCTCAAGTTATACTCCAAACAAAGTAGTATCCGATGGTAGCTCCCAAAACTTCCCCGAATCCACCCATGCCAAATTAAGTAATTCATATTACAAATTGGTATCTGATATCTCTAAAAACAATTCCCCAGCAAATACCCATATTCATCCTAGTTATCTATCTACCCAGGTAGACTCTTATTCCTCAAATCTCCCCGTACAAAATTTCCCCAATTCTCCATATACAAACTATAGTTATGTAGATGTCATAAATCTACCATATTCCCCTCATGCTCAAGTAAGTCATTCAATTCTCCCATATTCAAATCATGGTGGTCAGGCATATCCAGTAGTTGGAAGTATCGTGCCATATACCCCCAAACACGATTGCTGCGCCTGTGGCAACTGCATAGCTATAGCATATTCATACGAGCACTGTTGATGCTCCACGTGAAACCGCTATCTCAGGAAGAGCGCTCCATACGCATTAAACTCCGAGATGATTTCATTCATTACGCAGCTAAATGCCTCAAGATTAGAAGCGAATCAGGATCTATAGAACCGTTAGTACTGAACCGTACGCAGCTTCACATCCACAATGAGCTAGAACGTCAAAAAGGCGCTACCGGCAAAGTCCGAGCTCTTATATTAAAAGGTCGTCAACAAGGCTGCAGTACTTACGTTGGTGCTCGCTTTTATCATAAAACAAGTCACGCCTTTGGCGTCCAAGCGTTTATATTAACTCATGCCCTAGACGCTACCTCCAATCTCTACAAAATGGCCCAAAGGTACCATGCAAACACCCCTGAAGTTGTACGCCCCAAGGTCTCAACCAACAACTCTAAAGAACTAATATTCGGTCTATTAGATAGTGGTTATAAGGTCGGTACCGCTGAAAACAAGTCAGTTGGTCGCTCCAGCACTATTCAAATGTTCCATGGTAGTGAAGTTGCTTTCTGGTCTAACTGTGAAGAACATGCCAAAGGTATTTTACAAGCAATTCCCGAAGCCCCTGGCACTGAAGTTATCCTGGAAAGCACAGCAAATGGTGTGGGTAATTATTTCCACCAAGCATGGCAAAAAGCTGAAGCAGGCTTGAGTGAATACATACCTATATTTTGCCCATGGTATTGGAAAGAAACTTATGTAAGAACTCCGCCAGAGGGCTTCACGCCAACACCTGAAGAGCTAGATTTGATTGAGCAATATGGCTTATCTGATGAGCAACTCTGCTGGCGTAGAAATAAGATTGTTGAGCTATCGATTAATGGAATAGATGGTGAAAAAAGCTTTAAGCAGGAATATCCGAATAATGCGACGGAAGCGTTTCAAATTTCGGGCGAGGATAGCTTTATTGATAGCAGTGTTGTTGTTCGCGCCCGCAAATCTGTCGCCGAGAAATTTGGCCCTCTTATTATTGCCTGCGATCCTGCCAGATTTGGCGATGATCGCACTTCAATTATTCGACGAAGAGGGCGTTGCGCCTATGGATTAGAAAGCTATGTAAAGCGCGACACCATGGAAGTAGTAGGCATACTGCAAAGGATTATTGAGCGTGAGAAACCTGAAAAGCTCTGTATTGACGTTGGTGGATTGGGCGCTGGCATTGTTGATAGGCTTTATGAGCTTGGTCATCGCGATATCGTTATTGCCATCAATGCTGGAAGCAAGCCTTATGATGCTGACAAATATTACAACAAGCGCTCAGAAATGTGGGGACAGCTAAAGGAATGGCTAAATGATGAACCATGCCAAATCCCTGACACTGATAGCCTTCATGCTGATTTATGTGGTCTAAAGTATAAGTATGATAGTAATTCACGTCTGCGCATGGAAACCAAGGAAGATGCCAAGAAGCGCGGTATTAGGAGCCCTGATGAAGCCGACAGTTTGTGTTTTGTGGCAAATACATTAATAAAAACCCCCAAAGGGGAAATGAGAATAGATCAATTAAAGGTAGGGGATGAAGTCGAAACACCATTAGGAAATACAAAGATAGCTAAAATATGGGTAAGCGATACAAATTCACTCACAACAGCTAGATTTTCTAATGGTTCAAGTCTTTGCGGAAAAGGAGCGCATAAAATATTTAACTGGAATAATGGTGCATGCAGGTTAGATGCGCTATCATTTACTATTGAGGTTGAGCCTTATAGTAAATGGAGAAAAGTTAAATGGCAGATAGTGAAGTTATTACTTATAAAGGGCAGAAATTCGGAGTTCAAAGCTCTGGTAGATACTATCAATCATACAATAGGAATGGGCAAGAACGCCTTCTACATCGTCGCATTTGGGTTGATAATTTCGGCGCTATTCCAAAAGGCTATGTGGTTCATCACAAAGATCATAGCTGGCGCAACAATCATATTTCCAACTTGGAGATTATGCCAAGCGGACAACATACCAGAGCACATATGCAAGAATACTATTCCGATCCAGAAAATAGACGAAAGAATAGAGAATATCTTAATAAAGCTATTCAAGAAGCCGCAAAATGGCATAAATCCCCACAGGGAATTGCATGGCATAAGCAACATGGCAAGCGAAGTTGGGTTAATAGAAAGCCAGACAATTTACAATGCTCAATCTGCAAAAGAGAATTTACAGGATATTTTGACGCAAAATTCTGCTCCAGGAAATGCAGCCAAAAGGGGGCATATTCAAAACAAAAAACACTCCCTAAAAAATGCGCTTTTTGTAGCAAAGAATTTCTGGCAAACAAGTATCGCAAAGTGGAATGTTGTTCCAAATTATGTTCAAACAGAAGACGTGCAGGCAACAAAGGTCTACAATCTGACCCTTGAAAAACATAATGTCTATTATGCAAATGATATACTTGTCTATAACTGCCTAACATTTGCCCTGCCAAGCTCTGCTTATGAGCAATCAAAAGCAACATCCAAAGTAAGTAAAAAACTCGCATCTAATTTCAAACAACAGTTAAACGCTATAGCAAAGGCGATAAATAATAATGTCCACTAAAAAACATATCATTCCTATAAGCTTAGCGCCAGAATTTTTGTTGAAAAAATTTGGCATCGAGCATAAATCAGCTGCGGAGCGATTCAAGAATTTTGAAAAGTTAATATTAAAGAATTTAGGTGATTCAGTAAATTATAGCTTGCCTAAAAAGGACAAATGAAATGTTTAAAGAAATCGCCAGCATACATTCAGATAAGCTGGAATCCATCAAATCCAAGATTGAGCAATCCTATAAGTACATGCAGCCAAACTATGACCGCTATCAAAAGTTCATGAAGTTTGTCTATGACACAGCGCTTTCTGCTGACGATGTCTCAAAGTTGATCGTACTTAAAAAACCCAATATTGAATTCAACATATTGGAAGCCTACATAAATAGACGCATTGGTGAATTCATTCTGCATGCACCAAGCTTGCAAGTAAGGGCAGCAGATGGCCTCTCAAGCAAACAAATCGATGAGAATCTTGTTGAAACAATCGAGGTTGTGGAAGGACATATTAGAGAAATCCTCAGCACCCACAACAATGACGGATTCCAATCGAACTTATATCGAGACACTATGGGAGGAGGTTTTAGTGTCGCAGAAGTTTACACCGATTATCTTAGCGACCTATCTTTTGAGCAATGCATCAAAGTTGAGAGGGTTTTTGATCCAACGCTCTGCGGCTTTGACCCGCTCGCGAAAACTTCGCATAAAGGTGATGGCGAGTATTGTTTTAAAATTGTGCCCAGAACTAAAGAAGACTTTGAAGCTGAGTATGGCAAAGACTCAACAAAAGGAATGACTTTTGCCAGGGATATAAATATAGATTCATTTAATTGGAGCTATCTCAATGAAGAACAAAGCAAATACAATAAAATTCTACTCGAATGTTGGTTCTACCAAAAAGAACGTAAATCAGAGAAAATTGCAAAACTATCGAATGGTCACGTTATTGTTAAGCGTCATTACGATCAGCTTATTGATTACTGGGTTAATGTAGCAAGAAAGATTGAGCAACCACCCATAATCATCGAAGAAAGATGGTCAGAACTTGAAAGTATTCATTTCTATAAACTCGTAGAAAATAGAATGATTGAACATAAACTCACCAACTACAAATACCTCCCATTAGTATTCGTTGATGGCAATTCAGCTACCGTAAAGCGCTCTCGTTATGATGCCAGTTATCAAATGTGTCGGCCATATGTCTACGCAGCAGAAGGCGTACAGCGCCTAAAGAACTTCGCAGGGCAATGTATAGCTTCTGAATTGGAAACGCTCGTACAACACAAATTCATGGTAGCAATAGAAAGCATCCCGGAGGATTACATCGATGCCTACACGAATCCGCAGCAGGCCCAGGTCTTGGCATACAATGCATTTTATGAGAAAAACCCAAATATGCCGCTGCCTGCGCCGCAAGTTATACAACGGACGGATACGCCAAGTATTGTGCAAGCTACTTTTGAAGGAACGGACAGAACAACGCAAAGCATCCTCGGAAGTTTCGATGCCCAACAAGGAATTGTCGGTGACAGAATCTCGGGTAACGCTCTTGAGCAAGGCTCGATGCAGTCGGATGCCGCTTCCCTACCTTATCGTGACAATCTAATCAAAGCCCTCAATAGAATAGGTCAAATCCTCATCGATTTGATACCAAAATACTATGTCACACCGCGCTCTGTACCCATCCGCAAAGCTAACGGCCTGCTAAGCTATAGAGTCATCAACGACGACGTCTGGAAACCAGAAATGGATGAAAATGGGCAACCCGCCATGGATGAGGAAGGCAAGCCTAAAATGAAAAATAACAGGTTGAACCTCAACTACGATCCAGAATCCCTTCAAATCAAAATAGAAGCTGGCGCAAGTTCCTCTATGCAAAAAAGATATGCCCTTGATCAGCTCACCAAGATTATCGAGGTGGCACCTAATTTGGGCGACTTCATGAATAATGAAGGATTAGATATCTGGCTTGATAACTTGGATATTAAAGGTGTTGAAGAGCTTAAAGAACGCGCGCAGAAATACATGGAAGCTAAGAAGCAACAGCCACCTAAGCCAGATCCAATCGAGCAAGCTGTTGAGGTTGAGCGTGAAAAGAATCGCGGCCAGCTCATGAATGATGCCGAAAAGATAAAAGTGAAGCGCGAGGAAAATGAAGCCAAGGAAGCAGCAAATGCGGCCGAATTAGCCATAAAAGAGCAAGAAGCTCACATCGAAATGCTCAAAGTGATGAACGATCTAGAGGAGAAACACCGACGATTAGCATTAGAAGAAAACGCACATGATAGCGCATTATCTAATGAAGCTATTCAGGTTGCAGTCGATATAGCTAAACAAAGTCATGACATGCATATGCGTGAACGCGAACTTGAGGCCCAGCAAGAGCAGCAACAAGCGCAAAACGCAAATGCACCGCAACAAGGATAGATATGCTGCATAGATTAAATAAAAGCAATAGCGAAGATTTCATCCATGCATTTATGACATGGTACAAAAGTCAAGAAATCGGCAAACCTATAACTCATAAAGTCTTCAATAGTCATATCGTACTAACAGAGCTAAAAAACTCATACAAGGTAATCATCAAAGATAAAAAGGCTAGATTCAACAACCTGCTATCTTTGGCTGAATATGTATTCAAGCACTGCTATAACTTCAAGCATACCTATGTAGCGCCACTCGCCTTAAAGCAACTCGAGAAAGAAGCTATTTCTCAACGCAAGCGCATTGAAGCTACTTATAAACACAAAATCATCATAGCAAACCCACTAGGAACTTACTAAAGCAGAAAATAATGCTTGACATTGCTAATTGCGCTATTGATTTCAGCATGTCAATACCTTAACATAAAAATACCGTTGGCATTTAGGGTCTCAAATGTCCGCAGAACCAGGCGTTAGGTAGGCTTGTTACCGTGAAATCGGGTTATCAGTCATGAGGTTAGCTTAATGGAAGAAGTGAGCGGCAACGCTGTTGTAGAGGGAGCTGTTTCGCCTGGCAATGAGGATAATGGCCTCGTGTCCAAGCAGCATGTGACCGACCTGGTTAAGCGGGAAAAAGAAGCGGCTTATAGAAAAGCGCAGCGAGAATTCCAAGCACAGCTTGACGAGATGAAAACTGGTCAAACCCAATCCATGGGCGGCATGCAGCAAGTTCCTGAGAATATGGTAGAGCAAGCGGTAGAACGCAAGCTCCAACAAAAACTCAGTGAACTGCAAGAACAGCATGAAGCGCAAACCCAGGAACAGCGAAAGGCAGATAGACAGGCTTATGTTAACGATCAGGCCAAGATATATCTCGATAAGATGGATAAAAGCGGCGATATGGCCGATGATTTCCAAGAGATGACGGCTCGGTTTAAGCCTGACAAGTTTCCGGAAATATTTTTCTTAGCAAATAAATATGATTCGACGCCAGCAATTGTTTATGAATTAGGGAAATACCCTGAGAAATTGTTGGAAATTGATAGAGCGATGGAAAGAGATCCAGATTTGGCGAAAGTCCTAATGGATAACTTAGCAAACTCCATCAAGTTTAATCAAGAAGCTAAGCAAAATAATAAATCTGCAGAGCCTCCACTTTCTCGTCCTAAGCCCTCATTAGCAGCCGGAGCAGACTCGGGCGCTATGACCTTAGCCGATTTGAAGAAGTCTAAATTCCTTAGAGGCTAGATAGCGCATTAGTCAGCTTCAGTTAACAACTGTTAATTTGAGGTTACTACAATGCCGTCACCAACTGCGGATAATATTCTCCAACAAGTTCAAACCTATCAAATGAGCAACTTGGCTTATTTACAGAACTTGAATTGCTTTATTGCAACTGCCAATACCAGATTCAAAGATTTCGATAAAATTGAAGCCAATCTAGGCTCAACTGTTACCTTCGATTTACCACCACGTTTCGTTACTGCAAATTCTCTCGTTGCGGTATTTCAACCAGCTGCACAACGCGTGCAATCCTTGAGTGTAAACAATGCTTATAACACTTCATACGTGTTCTCTGCTGAACAGTTTATCTTTAACGTGCGCGATTACATGGAGAAATTCGGTAAAGCAGCTACTGTGGAATTAGGCGCTCAAATTGAAGCTAACGTAGCGCTAAATTGCGTAACTGGCCCGTTTCGTTTCTATGGGAATGGCGTTACCCAAATCAACAGCTACCAACAATTAGCCCAAGCCTTGGCGATGTTTAGAAACTTCGGTTCTGCAACTGGCGAAGCAAAAGGTTATGTTGCTGATACTGTTGTGCCAAGCATTATCAATAGCGGTTTACAACAATTCGCATTGAATCGTAACAACGAAGATGCGCATAGCTGGGAACTGGGTGAATTCTCTCGCTGTGAATGGTACCAATCAAACTTATTGCCAGTTCATTTAGCAGGTTCTGAAGGTGTGTATGGCACTACATTAACTGTAGTAAGTGTTACCACTAATAGTAGCAATCAAATCACCGCTATTACTTTCTCAGGTACACATGCTGCATCTGATGCTAATTCGGTGCTCCAATATGACTCGTTCCAGTTTAATGATGGCGTTGCAGGTCAAACCAATTTGCGTTATCTGACATTTACTGGCCATCAAGTATCTGCAAATCCTGTGCAATTTATGGCGACCGCAAATGCGGCTTCTACAGCCGGTAGCCAGGTAACAGTTAGCATTTACCCTCCATTGCAATCAGCGGCTGGCGCTAATCAAAACTTGAACGTGCCCATTGTTGCTGGCATGCAAGCGAGCGTATTGCCTTCACATAGAGCCGGAATGATTACAGCTGGCGACCCATTGTTCTTAGCAATGCCAAGACTGCCTGAAGAAGTTCCATTCCCAACGGCTTCTAAAACCGATCCAGACACAGGCGTTTCGATGCGCATGTATTACGGTTCGAAATTCGGGGAAAACCAACGCGGTATGATTCATGATGTGATCTGGGGTTCCACATTGGTACCCGAATACGCCATGAAACTAGTGTTCCCACTTTAATTTGGAATGAGGAATTAAATCATGGCTAATATCGTTGTAGGTTATCCGATGGTAAATGCAGGAGACCTTTACATTAATGGTCTTCATCTGACTACCGGAACCACAGATTTACTTGTCAATGTAGCAGCAGGCGCAGCACGCGATAGCACTAACCAAGACGATATCGTTTTGGGAACTGCTGCTATTGCTAATATCGCCACCAATGGTGTTAATGGTTTAGATACCGGAACTGTTGCAGCTAACACTTTCTATTATGTTTATGTTATCGGTAGCTCATTATCATCTGCTCAGGAAATCAGCAATATTCAGGCTGTTTCCACAATGGCAGGTGGTACCACTATCCTTAATGGTACTGTAATCGTCGAGGGCACAATTACGCAGCCCGGCTCTTCAGTTAACAATAATCCGCAGCCTGCTGCGCTTATTTCATTAAGCTCCAGCGCGCCAAATTTACCTGAAGGCTATGACATGTTCAGACGCTTAGGTGCAATTTTGACAGGCGGTGGCTCTACCATTTTACCTTTCTGGCAAGAACAAACAGGGAATTCCTCCAGCCGCAGAATGTGGTATGACGCGCCTATTTCTGTATTGGCTGCCACAGCTGCTGCAGCTTTCACTGCGCAATCCTTGGCTGCTGCAGTTCCTGCAATCGCTGCTGGCACTACAAGCACCGAAGTTACTTTCCAGGTAACACTCGACCCTAATGCTGCTGCTGATTTCGTTGAGTTCAGACCTACAGGCTCTAGCTCCACAAATGGTATTAGCAAAATGTCAGGCGACGTTGCTGCCATCAGTCACTATGACCAAATCACCACGCCTGCTGCAATTTCTGCAGGCAATGTGAGCGTTGATTGGAAAACTGATGCTGCAAGTACAGTTGCTCTAACAGTCGCAGCTTATATCGATAAGTTGTAAATGATGTGGGGGAGAAATCCCCCATGGTGGAGAGAGTAAATGGTTTATACCGTGACTCAGCTTGTGTCGGATGGCTTCAACTGCTCAGGGGTTGTAGGCAAAGAGTTCGAGCAAGTTTCTGGTGAGCAATTTAATGAGGGGCTCTCCTACCTCAATTCATTGCTAGCCAAGAAAACAGCTGACAAAAGCGGTATACCGTACTTTCTGCAATATGAAGCTAATTTCATTATTGGGCAGGAACAGTACTATATTCCTGGGTTGATTAGGATTGATTCGATGACTTTCTTTATTGATAGTCCGCCCGATCCAATCATCGTTAATCCAGTTCCTGCGCCCCCCGTTCCTTTTGTGCAATCTGCTGGCCAGCAAGTGCGCTATGCCATGCGCCAGGTCGACAGAAAGCTTTACTGGTCTACACCGCGCGCCAACCAAATACTTTCATTGCCATATCAATACACTGTGGAAAGACAATTTGGTGGCGCATCAGTGTATGTGTATTTCTTGCCCAATGTGCAATACGTTTATCAGATTTGGGGATTATTTGCCCTAAACAATGTGATGCTTGGGCAGGATTTATCGTTGACGTTAGATCAGTTCTATATCGACTTCCTAAAGTTCGAGCTTGCTGAGCGCATCTGCGCTGAATATGACTACAACATGCCAGAAGGCGCCGCGCATCAGCTCGAAGAATATCAAATGATTATCGACAAACGCGAACAAAGTATGGACTTGTTCCAGCAAACTATTAGCCCTCTAAGTCAGATCACAGATGGCGTTAACTATGCATGGGCTAATTTAGGCGTAGGTTGGTCGGTGCCATGATGAATTACATGATTAATTCCTTAAATTGGAAAACTTAAATGAAAAAGAAAATGTCTGGAAGAGATAATACGAGGGAAATAGTTCCCCCTAAGCCAAAGGCGAAATTTCCTGAAGGAAAAAAACGCCCTGAAACTGACAAGAGCAAGGAAATCGTTCCTCCGCGCGCTAAGGACAAGCCTTATGGCGGCAAAAAGGATGAAGAAACGAAAGAGCAAATAACAGAAAGAAAGTTTCCTGCTAGAACGCCAGCGACATTTAGCAATAAATCACTCAAAGAGCTGCGCAAGTACAAAAAGGAATATAGGGCTTAATGGCAATTAGAGTCACTCCAAAGTCAGAACCAATCCCGCTTAATGTGGTAGGTTCGTCTACGTTTGGAGATTATCCAAAGATATCTTTGGAAAAGACTTACAATATGATTGAATCCGATGGATGGCTCGTGCCATTCCCTGGCTATCATAAAGTGCTGGAATTATCAGCAACTGGCCGAGCAGGGAGGGGGTTCTTTAAAAGTGTGCGCGGTAATCGCATGATTGCCGTGGTGGATTCTCAAGTCTATGACATTGATTTTAACTTGAGTCCGCGCGTTGTAGGAACTTTGAATACTTCCCATGGCGAAGTGTTCATGGATGAGAATTTAGAAAATCAGATCTGCATTGTCGATGGCGTGAATATGTATATATATAACTATACAATCCCATCGCTTACGCTGCAGACCGGTGGCGCGCTAACTGGCCCCAATGCTGAGTTAGTTCCCAATTATGTGACTTATCACAATACTTATTTCCTGATAGGGAATGCCGCTACCAATGGTTTTGGTAGTAACTGGTATGCCTATGACTATGCAAGCCCAACCACGATTACAGAGCATAGCGTTATGCAGCTGCAAACCAAGCCAGATAATGCATTAGCAATTAAGCGTATCCCGGCGCAAGCTGCAAACGTATTAGTTTTTGGTAATACGGTATGTGAAATCCATACCAATGTGCCAGGACTTGGGCAACTTAATACAGAACAAGATTATCAACGAAATAATTCAGTAGGTATTGATTATGGCTGCTTGTCAGTATCCACGATTGCCGAAAGTGGCGAATATATAGCATGGCTTGGCGCTAACGAAACTAATCTGCCAGTCATCATGGTCATGAAAGGCCAATCTGTGCAACGCATCTCTACAGATGGTATTGACTTTTTGCTGCAAGATTTATCATTTCCAGCGCAATCAACAGCGATGATGTATAGCACTAATGGACATTTATTCTATCAGCTTACATTCTATAATGAAGCTGACAATGTCACATTGGCTTATGATTTTAATAATGAAAAGTTCTATCATCTGTCTGACCATAATCTTAACTATCATCCTGCTGTTGATATAGTTTCATTTAGCCCGAATTTAACGACCAATCCTAATCTAGAAAACATTTTAGAAGGCATCTATCAGAACACATTCTTCTTGTCATTGAATAATGGCTGTGTTTATCAGCTATCTCAAGATTTCTACGACATCAATGAAGATATTAATGATGATGTGTTTGCAGGTACCGATCCAAATCTAAGATTTGAAATGCAGCGCATACGGATATGCAAGAACATTCGCTTTCCTACCAGCGCGCCATTTAAAGCTAATCAATTGGTATTCACGATTGAAATGGGCATGGACAATCTGCCAGCAACACAAGATTGCCTTATCTACATGGTTACGGAGCAAAATATCCGCATATTCTCTGAATATGAATCCGGCTATGAGCAAGTAGTTCCAGAAGGTGCAGGCAATGAAGACTGCCTAGGTGTGCAATATCAAGGCCGCATTGATTTAGCCATTAGTAAAACTGGCAATGAAGCATTTAGTAACTATGTGCCGCGTTATATGCATCATACCGGTCACCAAAAAAATATGTTGCGCTGGAACAAAATGGGTCGCGCTAATGATTTAGTGCCAAAGATTAGATTCTGGTCATTGGGGCGCATTGTAGCCACTGATGGCTATGTTGAGGTGACACCATGAACGTTCCTCAATATCTGTATGGCTCAAATGAAGAGCTACAAAGATATTTCGCATTGCTGGTGCAGGCTATGCAGACAGCGTTAAGTGATAACGGCTGGACTGTGCCGCAACAACCTACAACAAATATTACGACCATTACAGGAAGGAATTTTCTGCCTGTGATGCCGGTGGGAACGATATTTTTTGACAACACAATAAACAAATTAAAGGTTATCACAGTAGCTGCAGTGTCAGGAACTTCAGATGCCGTCGTGCAAACCGTGACGAGCACATAAGGGTATATATGAGTTTTTTAAGTAGCATTTTTGGTGGTGGTAGCAAGAATAATCCTGCCAATGCTGCGCAGCCCTATTTAAATAAAATTGAGCCGCTGGCCCGAGAAAACTTCAATCCATACATTGAAGGTGGCCAAGCTCAAATGAAGCAAAACCAGGATATTTACAGCCGCATGGCTGGTAATCCCATAGGCTTCCTTGATGAGCTAAAAGCTTCTTACACGCCATCTCGGGGTTATCAATTCAAAGAGGATAGATATCGCAAAGCTGCTGAGAATGCAGCTGCTGCAGGCGGTTCTAGGGGCTCTCCCGCTGATGTAGAAAGACAAACGCGCCTTGTACAAGGTCTCCTAGGTGAAGATGAAGGCGCATACCTAGATAGAGTGCTTGGCATTCAAGGAACAGGACTGCAAGGCAATGAGTTTGGGGCAAATAGGGCATTCCAAGGTAGTTCCGATTTAACGAATATCCTGGGTAGCACCTATGGTCAGCAAGGAGCATTAGCTTATAAAGGCCAGGAAGCTCAAAACAAGACGCGCCAAGATTTTACTAAAATGCTTATGCAGTTATTAGGGGGTGCTGCCGGTTTTGCAGTTGGAGGCCCTATGGGAGCAGCTGTGGGGGCAAACATTGGCGGCGGGAGCATGTCTTATCCTCAGCAAAGCGCAGAGCCCACCAATAATCAACAATTTGGCAAAGGAATTCCTTGGCTTGGAGGTAATTTCTAATGCCAATTAATTTACCTAATTTTTTAGGCGTTGAGACTGAAAGCTACGGCCCAGGGAATCTCCTTGAAAGTGCTATAGAGGGTTATAAGGCTGCGAGGCTTCCTAAGCAAATTAGCCAGGAAGAAAAGTATCGTGAATTGGCGAATAAATTAATTGGCGAGCAAGGCACAAAAGTTGCCACTGAAAATAAATATCTTCCTCATAAATTAGAAAATGAGGCAAGAACTAGTGACATTGAGTTGAATTATCTTCCCAAAGAAAAGGGCGCCAATTTAAATAAAACGTTGCTTGGCAATGAAGAACAGCAAATGAAAAATGCCATTATGAAGAAATATGGCATGACAGAAGCGCAGGCGAAAATAGCACTAGATTTAGCACATGGCGAACAAGCTCGTGCAAATGCAAAATTTGCACATTTACTACACCAAACGCCAGAAATGAGAAATGCTCAAGCTGCAGGATTTGCCCCCGGAAGTCCTGAATATCAGAATATATTAAGAGGCAGTTTAGGTATTTTCGAACCTCCCACTGATGATCAAGGGAATCCCATTCCGTTGCCTAAAAATGCTAGGACATTAAATGGCATTTCTCAGTCAGAAAGAAAGGTTTATTCAGATGAAATGAGAGCTGGTGTGAGAGCTGGAAATTATGCTCAGAAAGCAAATCGATCGCTAGATAAAATAATCAAAATCACTAAAGAAAACCCAAAGCTAAATCGCTCATGGTCTTATATTGCCGCCGATCCAGATGATGAAGGTAAATGGGCTAGGGCTGTAAAAGGGTTAAATGAAAAAGAACAAACACAACTTGCGCTGCTTAAAAAATATACGAATGAAGTTTCCCTGTATCAAAGCGATACGGGAAATACGCGTGCCACCAATTTATTCCGTCAAATGGTAACTTCTACTAAGCCTGGCATTGGAATGACGGATGAGGCGCGCACAAGATTATCCAACGAAATCAAGCAAAGCAATGATCCCTTAATTAAATATGCCAGAGAAGCTGCGCCTTGGATTGGCCATGCTTATATTCCTTTCCAAGAAGAAAATTATTACCAAGAACCAACAGAAACTTCTGAATTGACAGCGGAAGAAAATGCGGAATTATCGCAATTAGAAGCTGCAATCGCTGAAAACAAAAGACAATTGGCTGCATTAAAATGACAGACGAAACAACAAACAAAAGAAGAGAATTATTATTGCAACAGCAAGAACTTTTACAAAAGAGGGCTAATTTGTTGCGGAATAAAAATCCTTCTGTTTCAGCTGCTATTGAAACGAATAAAAATAATGGCGCCGGTCGATTTGGATCGTTCGGCTTAGGTCTTCTTCAAGGCGCTGAGAATTTTGCTAAAGGACAATTTGAAGGCTCAGGCGAAATGGAAGTTCCAGTTCCGGATATGTTTAAACCTGAAAAGATCCGCGGAGAAAGACAGGTAAACAGCCCATCTTTTGATTTTAAACAATATATCAATCCAGAGCATGAAACCGCATTTACTGTAGGTGAATATGCCCCATTAATTGCTGGGGCCGGAATCGGTGGTTATAAAGGATTAAAAGGCATAACAAACACCGGAGTTGCTAAACAAATAATTAATCGCGCCAATGAACTTCAGGAAAGATATAAAGGCCGTTTTGGTAATTTCTTCAATGAAGTCAATCATGAATTAGAAAATGTTGCCCCAAGCAAAAAATCCCGGAAGATTTCTGGTGTTGAAGAATATACAGGCATCCCATCCTCATCTAAAAAGAAAGAAATTGGCCCCGGCATTGATGTAATTGGCCAGAAAAATTATGAGAAATTTAAAACCGCATCTGATGCGGATATTAATACGCCAATAGAAAATGCAATAAAAAATCCCAACATTGAGAATTGGCATTGGGCGAAATCATCTCTTAGAGCATGGGAAAGAGAGATGAGAAGACTGAAAATCTCACGAGGTTTAACACCTAATGAAAATAGTGCCCTAGAGCGTGCCCAGAAGATGGGGAAAAGAATTACCGAACATATGAATGAAGAATTCGACAAACTGAACCCTAAATTCAAAGAGCATTATGCGGAATTGCTTCGCGGATATAGAAAAGATTATGCGCCTTATTTAGGAAACAGAAGCATTAGAAAAGCAAGATTAAAACCAGGGGAAGAAGGTTATATAGCCCCTCATAGATTGCCGTCAAAACTTAATAAAGAAAGCGGCGATCCATTTAGGCATGGATTGGGTGATGAACATCAAGAAGAGGCAATATTGAGAAATTTAAGAGTAAACAGGGCGCTCGCATCGCCAATTGTTAAATATGGATTGCCGATAGCGGGTTTGGAGAAATTATTGTCATCT